>ERZ773054.57-NODE-57-length-79782-cov-19.661520_pt1 | contig 79782 bp, 60 predicted proteins | sample MGYA00580630_ERZ773054 | MGnify/ENA primary metagenome ERZ773054 (study PRJEB29015, sample SAMEA2737994) | human oral metagenome | biome: human oral; feature: human-associated habitat; material: dental | place: China | collected 2115 ... | reverse complement strand
GGACGGCCAGGTGTCGGCGTTTGCCCGCGGTGGGGGCCGACTCGACGCGCCGGCTGAGTTCTTCCAAGGCCGGCTCGACGCACCCGGCGTCAAGCCCGGCGTCGAGCCCGGGCGCGGGCGCGGGGGTGTGCTGGTCAAGGGAAACGGGAACGTGGGACAGGTGGAAGCCGATGGGGGGCTTGTGGGCGGGGTCGGGCCACTGGCGGCGGATGCGTCATCGATGTTGCCGATGCTGACTATTATCTCAGTTGGTCGCGGAGCCAGACGTGGGCACTCACACGAACTGTCCGATCATGATGGCCGGCACCTGACCCGCATCGATCGCCTTGGCCAGCGTTCGCGGATCGATCCCCAGAAGCTGGGCGGCTTCGGTCCGCGTCACGGCCAGACGCCCGATAAGTTTAATATCAACTATATAATTTATGTCCCGATATTGTGCGGAGCCGTCCCAAGGCCATGACCAACAGGACGAAACAAGGGTACAATCCATACCCGATTTTCCTGTCAAGGCCGGATTTACGGGGGAATCCGACAAATTCCGCTCGCCCTCCGCGTTAGCGAGGGCGAACGCAGGGTTCGAGGCGATGGCGCCGTGTTATGGCTGGAGATCCCCGCATACGCGGGGAGCACGAGTCCAGCACCAGCCGGTCAAGGCCCAGCCCCGGATCATCCCCGCATACGCGGGGAGCACTAGGCATTCTTCTGGCCATTTTTATCCAACTTGGGATCATCCCCGCATACGCGGGGAGCACGACCAGATGGTCGTCGCCGAGCTGGAGCCCTTGGGATCATCCCCGCATACGCGGGGAGCACGTCGCCGGACGAAGCGATCCCCATGAAGAGAGGGGATCATCCCCGCATACGCGGGGAGCACGAGGATAGGATCGCTCTTCACGGGTATCGGCGGGGATCATCCCCGCATACGCGGGGAGCACTCGTCTTCCCACGAAGCGACTAGCCGTCCGTACGGATCATCCCCGCATACGCGGGGAGCACGGGATGGGCTCGCCGCATCCCGCGCACCTGCAGGGATCATCCCCGCATACGCGGGGAGCACTAGGCGAGGCCCCCGAGCTTCTCGGTGAGGGACGGATCATCCCCGCATACGCGGGGAGCACGGACATGGACTGCTTGAGCTTGCCGACGCCGCCGGATCATCCCCGCATACGCGGGGAGCACCATGGTTACTTTGCCTTTCGGGTGATGATGGTCGGATCATCCCCGCATACGCGGGGAGCACTCGCGGATGGACAGGCCCGTCGCGTACAGGCTGGGATCATCCCCGCATACGCGGGGAGCACTCCAACCCTTCGACCTCGCGGAGGACGTCGTGGGGATCATCCCCGCATACGCGGGGAGCACCGCAAGATGAGGGCTATGGCGGGGAATTTGAAGGGATCATCCCCGCATACGCGGGGAGCACGAGATCGAGCCGGCCTCCCGGAAGGGGTTGGGCCGGATCATCCCCGCATACGCGGGGAGCACGTCGGTGGACTCGGGGCCCTTCCAGGACGTGAGGGATCATCCCCGCATACGCGGGGAGCACTCTCGGCACTCGGCGATGGTCGGGACCGAGGTGGGATCATCCCCGCATACGCGGGGAGCACTCGCGATAGCAGAACGTCTCGTAGAGCGTTTTGGGATCATCCCCGCATACGCGGGGAGCACTGCTTACGGCGCAGAACTTCCAGCGCCAGTTGGGGATCATCCCCGCATACGCGGGGAGCACGGCGATGCTTTCATGCTGACGACGTCGGGGTGGGGATCATCCCCGCATACGCGGGGAGCACTGCACCACCTCATATGGTCCGTTTTCATAAAGCGGATCATCCCCGCATACGCGGGGAGCACATCGACTGTGCAACCCATGGCGCCTGCGAGCAGGGATCATCCCCGCATACGCGGGGAGCACCACGACACCGAGACGTCCAGGCCGTATTTTTTGGGATCATCCCCGCATACGCGGGGAGCACTCAGGCGTCGTGCGCGGAGGCTCAACCCCGTGTGGATCATCCCCGCATACGCGGGGAGCACATCCGCGCCAAAGCTTACGATCCACAGCGATCCGGATCATCCCCGCATACGCGGGGAGCACCTCAATCAAGGTGCCGCCCACCGCGTCGCGCAGGGATCATCCCCGCATACGCGGGGAGCACCGCCTGACTACTCATCATCGTCCGCGACCCAAAGGATCATCCCCGCATACGCGGGGAGCACGCCTGACCGGTGCGGGCGTCGGCTGCGAGCGTGGGATCATCCCCGCATACGCGGGGAGCACGTCGTAGAGGCCTTTCTCCCTGTGGAGTTCTCGGGATCATCCCCGCATACGCGGGGAGCACCCTTGCCGGCCTCGGCAGGGTCATCGGCGGTGTCGGATCATCCCCGCATACGCGGGGAGCACGTGTCTTGGATAGTGGAGACCATGACGATGTCGGGGATCATCCCCGCATACGCGGGGAGCACGGGTACCAGCTCGGCGCGGATCCGGTCCCTGGCGGATCATCCCCGCATACGCGGGGAGCACGAACCGATCACACCCCCTATAGGAGACGCAATGGGATCATCCCCGCATACGCGGGGAGCACGAGATTGTTGTAGATCCAGTCCAACTTGTTGGCGGATCATCCCCGCATACGCGGGGAGCACCGCAAGTACCAGCAAGACAAGGCGTGGCGCAGCGGATCATCCCCGCATACGCGGGGAGCACACTCGGGCCATCGTCTTCGCGCGAGTCGACGAGGGATCATCCCCGCATACGCGGGGAGCACTTTCGACAAGCTGTTCTTGTGGGGGCCGGGCACGGATCATCCCCGCATACGCGGGGAGCACAGTTTTCGACAACCCCGGCAAAGACAACGTGCCGGATCATCCCCGCATACGCGGGGAGCACGAAGGCCTCCGACTGCGCGTCGTTGGTGTTGGGGGATCATCCCCGCATACGCGGGGAGCACATGGAACCCACTAACGACGCTCAGATGGAAGCAGGATCATCCCCGCATACGCGGGGAGCACGTGCCGGTGTCGGTGACACCGGTGTCGAGATGCGGATCATCCCCGCATACGCGGGGAGCACAAGACGTCGACGAGCGCTATCTTGAGACGATGCGGATCATCCCCGCATACGCGGGGAGCACATCCGGCGCCTGAGGAAATCGACGCCGGCGACGGGATCATCCCCGCATACGCGGGGAGCACCGCCGTCGCCGTCGTCAAAGCCGCATGGGAAGGGGATCATCCCCGCATACGCGGGGAGCACGTCGACCATGCCGGGCATCCGCCCGGTGAGGCCGGATCATCCCCGCATACGCGGGGAGCACGAGCCGAGCTCTACGAAGTCTCCGTGGTCGCGGATCATCCCCGCATACGCGGGGAGCACGTCTCCGGCGTCTGCTCGGGGGCCTCGGAGTGCGGATCATCCCCGCATACGCGGGGAGCACGCCTTCCGTGTACTCGGCGACCGTCAGGCTGTCGGATCATCCCCGCATACGCGGGGAGCACAACGGAGTGCTTGGCCGCCGCGGCGACGATCTGGGATCATCCCCGCATACGCGGGGAGCACAGCCTCTTTTCCTCGCCGAGCGCCGCGATCACCGGATCATCCCCGCATACGCGGGGAGCACGCTTTCAGGAGGACGGCGCGGAGCGGCTGAGCCGGATCATCCCCGCATACGCGGGGAGCACATAGAGAGCTTCGTCTGGTCCCACGCGGCATCGGGATCATCCCCGCATACGCGGGGAGCACGACCCGTGGCCACTGGCGCTCTGCGCCACCGTGGGATCATCCCCGCATACGCGGGGAGCACGTGGACCCGATCACGATCGGGATCGGCCAGTGGGGATCATCCCCGCATACGCGGGGAGCACTTTCCCGAGCCTGGCTTCGACGTCGGCCAGGCGGGATCATCCCCGCATACGCGGGGAGCACATGTGCCGCGCCATGGGCATCACCGAGAAAAACGGATCATCCCCGCATACGCGGGGAGCACCCCGATTGCCGCCAAGCCGGACAATCTCGTGATGGGATCATCCCCGCATACGCGGGGAGCACATACGGGCCGGACCGGTTGGAGGCCCTTGGTGAGGGATCATCCCCGCATACGCGGGGAGCACGCCGGATCCCGCTCCGGTCCGATGGGCGGGGCGGGATCATCCCCGCATACGCGGGGAGCACGCGTCCACCAGACGACCATGACGACGAGACGGGGGATCATCCCCGCATACGCGGGGAGCACGAGACCGACACGACGACAAGCCGGCTACGCGCCGGATCATCCCCGCATACGCGGGGAGCACGGCCCGCCCCGGTCCATCAGCACGTCCCAGACGGGATCATCCCCGCATACGCGGGGAGCACTTTCCGACGCCTGGCGGCACTGGCCCGTGTCAGGGATCATCCCCGCATACGCGGGGAGCACTCGGGTCAGGGCCAGATAGCGGTCGGATTTGACGGATCATCCCCGCATACGCGGGGAGCACGGCGTGCACGGCGCTTGCCGGGCGGCACACCTCGGATCATCCCCGCATACGCGGGGAGCACCGCCTGGCGCAGGCGACCGAGGATCTGGCCGAGGGATCATCCCCGCATACGCGGGGAGCACGCGCCGATGAGGGATATCCCGGTTCCGATCCATGGATCATCCCCGCATACGCGGGGAGCACCTCCTCACGGCTCATGGCCGGACCTCCTTCGGCGGATCATCCCCGCATACGCGGGGAGCACCGATGCGGGCGAGGCGGCGGGCCAGGCGCTGTCGGATCATCCCCGCATACGCGGGGAGCACGGCGACGACCCGGCCGGCCACGTAGATCTGCCGGGATCATCCCCGCATACGCGGGGAGCACGGCCGGCCCGGCCGGCTCAGGTTGTTTCGACGAGGATCATCCCCGCATACGCGGGGAGCACACCACCCCGGACAGGACGGCGCGTGGGGCCGGCGGATCATCCCCGCATACGCGGGGAGCACTCAGGCCGGCGGCGGCCAGGCGGGTGAAGGTGGGGATCATCCCCGCATACGCGGGGAGCACCGCGTGCATGAGGGTCTTCATGCCGGCTCTCTGGGATCATCCCCGCATACGCGGGGAGCACCCGTGGTTCATCGATGCTCGCGGGTGGCTGGCGGGATCATCCCCGCATACGCGGGGAGCACCATTTCCTTTCTTTGCCCGGGAGTTTTTCTCCCGGATCATCCCCGCATACGCGGGGAGCACTACACCGTGGTCTTTTGCTGACTCATAGTACCCGGATCATCCCCGCATACGCGGGGAGCACCCATGACGATGTCGGTCAGGTCCAGCTGGGCCGGGATCATCCCCGCATACGCGGGGAGCACCCCTTGGCGATCGAGACCGCCGTCGCGAAAACGGGATCATCCCCGCATACGCGGGGAGCACAGCTTCGAGTAGTTTCGCTGCCAGTCGGCGTAGGGATCATCCCCGCATACGCGGGGAGCACCTGCGTCGGGCCGCCCGGCGCGGCAGGGCCGGGGGATCATCCCCGCATACGCGGGGAGCACCGTAAAGGCGGTAAATCGCTCACCATCAACAAGGGATCATCCCCGCATACGCGGGGAGCACTCGGGAGTACTTCGCCATGTGGGTCCTGACGCACGGATCATCCCCGCATACGCGGGGAGCACTCGCATATCTCGCCCAGGCCCTTGAGTAGATGCGGATCATCCCCGCATACGCGGGGAGCACGCCCCACTGGTCGCCGGAGCGCTGGCGCCAGTGGGATCATCCCCGCATACGCGGGGAGCACTTTCTGTTGCGACATGGTGCCTTTGTCTTTCCAGGATCATCCCCGCATACGCGGGGAGCACCAGGAGGGCCTGGTCGGCATCCTCGGCAAGGCGGGATCATCCCCGCATACGCGGGGAGCACCTGTAGGCCCGGTAGCGGGCGACGGCGGCGTCCGGATCATCCCCGCATACGCGGGGAGCACCTGCACCAGGAAAGGATGGGGGTGGATGTGGTGGGATCATCCCCGCATACGCGGGGAGCACGCCCGGCTCCGCGTCACCAACCGCGGCGTGGACGGATCATCCCCGCATACGCGGGGAGCACCGGCTGGACATTCCCTGGCCGCAGGCGATGCAAGGATCATCCCCGCATACGCGGGGAGCACCTCTATCCTAGAGAGCGTCCCGGCAGTAGATCCGGATCATCCCCGCATACGCGGGGAGCACCCGACGGACGACAGGAACTTTCCGAATTTCGTCGGATCATCCCCGCATACGCGGGGAGCACGGGCACTTTGAGGTTGTCGTATATCCAGTTCAAGGATCATCCCCGCATACGCGGGGAGCACGTGACGCCGGTATCGAGATGCTTGGGGGTGCTCAGGATCATCCCCGCATACGCGGGGAGCACGCAGGTCGCCGCGAAAATGCGCCTCGTCATGCCGGATCATCCCCGCATACGCGGGGAGCACTCTTCCGCTTTTTTGATGCGGATCTCCATTGAGGGATCATCCCCGCATACGCGGGGAGCACCTACGTCGAAAAGCTCGAGCGCGTTGCCAGAAAGGATCATCCCCGCATACGCGGGGAGCACTGCTCCACGCCCAAACGGCGCTGAAGACGACGAGGATCATCCCCGCATACGCGGGGAGCACATTGTAGCATGGATGGCCAAGTACGAGAACGCCGGATCATCCCCGCATACGCGGGGAGCACGACTCCGGACGCCGCCACGGCCGCGGCCGCGGCGGATCATCCCCGCATACGCGGGGAGCACATCTTCGACGTCTTCTCCCGGAGGATCCACCCGGGATCATCCCCGCATACGCGGGGAGCACGGTGTAGAGCTTGCCATCTTCGACGATGCGGATGGATCATCCCCGCATACGCGGGGAGCACCATTTGTTGATAGCGTCAACCAGGTTTTGACAGGGATCATCCCCGCATACGCGGGGAGCACCATAGCCGGACTCGGGCGTATCATCGGCGGCGTCGGATCATCCCCGCATACGCGGGGAGCACGCCCAGCGCCTCGCCGAAGCCGGCGCCCCTCCGGATCATCCCCGCATACGCGGGGAGCACGGGTGGTGTGCCAGGATATCCCGTTGGGGCCGGGGATCATCCCCGCATACGCGGGGAGCACGGTCCACTGGCCTCCGCTGCGCTGGCGCCAGTGGGATCATCCCCGCATACGCGGGGAGCACGTCCATGCGGGATATGACGTCGAGGGTGGCCGCGGGATCATCCCCGCATACGCGGGGAGCACTCGCGACTGTCGGCTTTGAACGTGAAATTCCCCGGATCATCCCCGCATACGCGGGGAGCACGACCAGTTGCCGCAGCCGCTCCCGGTCACGTCCGGATCATCCCCGCATACGCGGGGAGCACGGCGCCCGGTGGATGCCGAGCCTGGACCAGCCGGGATCATCCCCGCATACGCGGGGAGCACCATCACCTACGACTCCCTCACCGTCTCCGACGTGGATCATCCCCGCATACGCGGGGAGCACCTTCCGCGGAACAGGCGGAAACGTGCCGTACGCGGATCATCCCCGCATACGCGGGGAGCACACTTCACCGGCCACCATTTTCCCTCACAAAGCGGGATCATCCCCGCATACGCGGGGAGCACCGGTACGTGGAGATGACCCTCCACAAAAACGGGTGGATCATCCCCGCATACGCGGGGAGCACGGCCCCGTTCGGCAACCCCTCGAACCCAGACCCCGGATCATCCCCGCATACGCGGGGAGCACACCTACATGCCCGAGGCAGGCTTCCCCGTGGTGGGATCATCCCCGCATACGCGGGGAGCACGAGCACCTCGCTGCCAGGGCCCCAGCCTGCCCAGGATCATCCCCGCATACGCGGGGAGCACGTCCAGCGAATTGGCTTCGTCGGCGACCATGCGGGATCATCCCCGCATACGCGGGGAGCACGACAAGCTCGAAACGGTGGATCCGATCGCGATGGGATCATCCCCGCATACGCGGGGAGCACTCGAGACCCTCAACCTCACGGAGGACGTCGTGGGGATCATCCCCGCATACGCGGGGAGCACGACTCACTGTCCCTAGAGAAATTCCGCGCGCGCGGATCATCCCCGCATACGCGGGGAGCACGGTGCCGGTGTCGGTGACGCCGGTGTCGAGGTGGGATCATCCCCGCATACGCGGGGAGCACAAGCAGGTCGCCATCTCGGTCAACACGTTCGAGGGATCATCCCCGCATACGCGGGGAGCACTTGGGAAGATTCCTCGATTGTCTCGCATTTCAGTGGATCATCCCCGCATACGCGGGGAGCACGAAGCCGAGTTCACCGGCATCGGCGGCCCGAGCGGATCATCCCCGCATACGCGGGGAGCACCGCATGCTGCAGCCGGTGACCAGGTAGGCGACGGGATCATCCCCGCATACGCGGGGAGCACCATCGAGGATCGTCTGCCGAGCAGGCAGGTCCGGGATCATCCCCGCATACGCGGGGAGCACGTTATCCTCAAAAACCATGTTGAGGAACTGTTGGGATCATCCCCGCATACGCGGGGAGCACTCAGATGGCCGCAGGAGAATTATCTTCCGGCAAGGATCATCCCCGCATACGCGGGGAGCACATTGGCGATCGTCTGGAGGGCTTGCGCCAGCGCGGATCATCCCCGCATACGCGGGGAGCACCTGGATCATCGTCACCCGCCAGGCGCCGGCGCGGGATCATCCCCGCATACGCGGGGAGCACGCGACGGCTCTCACTCTCCCTGTCTTTGTCATGGGATCATCCCCGCATACGCGGGGAGCACGACAGCCGCACCAATAAAGTAGTGATTCTGTTCTGGATCATCCCCGCATACGCGGGGAGCACCTGTAGTGGCTAGGGAGGAATGTCGCATGAGGGGGATCATCCCCGCATACGCGGGGAGCACACGATCGACGATCGCCGCCGAATCCTCACCAACGGATCATCCCCGCATACGCGGGGAGCACTCCTGCCTGATAATACAAGTATATCTTACCGCTGGATCATCCCCGCATACGCGGGGAGCACTCTTTTCGACCGGGGCCCACGCCCTCTCGAACCGGATCATCCCCGCATACGCGGGGAGCACTGGCAGCTTGACGGTGTACTGGGGCCGACGTCGGGATCATCCCCGCATACGCGGGGAGCACACGACGACCAGCCCGTGGCGGTGCTCGAGCGTGGGATCATCCCCGCATACGCGGGGAGCACTGGCTCGGCTCGGTCGGATCCTGGAAATTGAGAGGATCATCCCCGCATACGCGGGGAGCACCTCGACGGTGCCGATCGCTTTGATCGCGACGGCGGATCATCCCCGCATACGCGGGGAGCACCTCTAAATCCTCCGCCATTTGCTTTTGCTGCACGGATCATCCCCGCATACGCGGGGAGCACGAGGGCGGTGCACCTACCGACGAGGGCGCCGGGGATCATCCCCGCATACGCGGGGAGCACGATGACCGCCACGTCGGGGCCGGTCCCGAGCACGGATCATCCCCGCATACGCGGGGAGCACGATCATCGCGGCGAGCCTGTCGTAGTAGCGGACGGATCATCCCCGCATACGCGGGGAGCACGAGAACACCCCGCCAGGGTTCAGGGCGCGTGTGGGATCATCCCCGCATACGCGGGGAGCACGGACTGCTGTAGGTTAGAGGCGGCGCCGACGGCGGATCATCCCCGCATACGCGGGGAGCACCGCAGATGGTCGAGGACCCGGATCTCCCACCCGGGATCATCCCCGCATACGCGGGGAGCACAGACGTCGGAGATCCGCTCTGGGTCCGCTTGTCGGATCATCCCCGCATACGCGGGGAGCACTCCGTCTCGATCGTCCGCTCATACACCGTCGTCGGATCATCCCCGCATACGCGGGGAGCACTTGATCCTCGTTCCGCATGGGTACTTGCCGCGGGGATCATCCCCGCATACGCGGGGAGCACCGATCTTGGTGCATATCCCGTCCGCTACCCCGCGGATCATCCCCGCATACGCGGGGAGCACACGAAAGACGCCGTCGACGCCTTGTCTGCAGCGGGATCATCCCCGCATACGCGGGGAGCACCTGTACATGCTGGCGAGCGCCTCGGAGAGAGTCGGATCATCCCCGCATACGCGGGGAGCACTGGAGATGACTCTCCACAAGAACGGGCTCGTGGGGATCATCCCCGCATACGCGGGGAGCACCTATGATTTCGATGTGTGGTGCTGGAATTCGTGGGATCATCCCCGCATACGCGGGGAGCACTGGCGCCAATGTTGTCGGCCTCGATAGCAAACCGGATCATCCCCGCATACGCGGGGAGCACCGGCCCCGGGGTTTTCGATCCGCCCCGGGGCCGGGATCATCCCCGCATACGCGGGGAGCACGGGGATGAGGCCGGTGAGGGCCCTGTAGGCCCAGGATCATCCCCGCATACGCGGGGAGCACGCCGCCTGGATCCCGAGCATCATCATCGCATCAGGATCATCCCCGCATACGCGGGGAGCACCTGCGAGGCTTCCTGGAGGTGCCGGGCTACGGCGGATCATCCCCGCATACGCGGGGAGCACGTGAGAAGATCAACAGGAAATACGGACTCGATGGGATCATCCCCGCATACGCGGGGAGCACAGGTTGGATGTTCCCTGGCCGCAGGCGATGCAAGGATCATCCCCGCATACGCGGGGAGCACGAGCCTCGTCCACACCGACGGCATACTAAAACCGGATCATCCCCGCATACGCGGGGAGCACCCGTAGCGCTCGGGATCTCGGCGCCGCCAGTCGGGATCATCCCCGCATACGCGGGGAGCACCTGCGAAGGGCGCCTGGGGTGGGGCGTGCCATGGGATCATCCCCGCATACGCGGGGAGCACGCGGACAAGCAATTCGCCAAGCCGTTCTTCGACGGATCATCCCCGCATACGCGGGGAGCACCGTGCTCCGGCGATGATCGCTTCGATCTCGTTGGGATCATCCCCGCATACGCGGGGAGCACATGACGGCGCACAACTCAGGCGCCGCAGCATTCGGATCATCCCCGCATACGCGGGGAGCACGTGTTCCAGTTGATGACGAAAGATCCGTGGCCGGGATCATCCCCGCATACGCGGGGAGCACACCCTCAACAGCCCTGGAACCCGGTCCACGAGAGGATCATCCCCGCATACGCGGGGAGCACAGCTGAGGGGCATCGACATCCTCGGGCGCCGGGGGATCATCCCCGCATACGCGGGGAGCACGCGGAGGCGGACGGCGCCAGGTTGGAGGCGGACGGATCATCCCCGCATACGCGGGGAGCACCGGCCTGTGCAACCTCGGTCCGGAGGCGGAGCCGGATCATCCCCGCATACGCGGGGAGCACCCTCAATGACTAAACAGGCTCTTAATTACTATAAGGATCATCCCCGCATACGCGGGGAGCACTACGCCTGCACCGTCGTCACCGAGCTCGGAGAAGGATCATCCCCGCATACGCGGGGAGCACGTTGAGGTTGCGGCGCTGCCAGTCGTGACGGAGGGATCATCCCCGCATACGCGGGGAGCACTAGCGCAACCGGGGTTCAAGTTCGCGGACGTCGGGATCATCCCCGCATACGCGGGGAGCACGTCTCCGTGCCGCGGCAGGCCGGCAAGTCTGACGGATCATCCCCGCATACGCGGGGAGCACCCCGGTTGGTGCGGCTGGGTGCTGGCCAGGGAGGGATCATCCCCGCATACGCGGGGAGCACGCGTAGAGACGATCGTAGGCCTCCGTGTGGGCTGGATCATCCCCGCATACGCGGGGAGCACTCGAATGCCGTACGGAGGCCATCGATAACTCCCGGATCATCCCCGCATACGCGGGGAGCACCTACGCGATGCAGGGTCTGGCCGTCTGCCTGCCGGATCATCCCCGCATACGCGGGGAGCACTGGGCGTAGGCGTGGACCTGCTTGGCGGAGGACGGATCATCCCCGCATACGCGGGGAGCACGACGCCGCCGAGGTGGGTGAGGCTGCCCGGCCGGGATCATCCCCGCATACGCGGGGAGCACTTGAGCAGGATCTTGCCGGCGTTGCCGAACGCCGGATCATCCCCGCATACGCGGGGAGCACGTGGAGTTCTCGCTTGAGCCAGTCCCTGGCCGCGGATCATCCCCGCATACGCGGGGAGCACTGGCCGATTACATTCCAGACTTTGGATAGGAGCGGATCATCCCCGCATACGCGGGGAGCACGACTACGCCAAGCGCGCCCCCGCCGGACTCAAGGGATCATCCCCGCATACGCGGGGAGCACGCCGGCGTCGTTGGCTTCGGCGCCACCGCTGCCGGATCATCCCCGCATACGCGGGGAGCACCTCGCATGGCATAGGCTCGGCTGCTCCGGTGACGGATCATCCCCGCATACGCGGGGAGCACACTTGGAAATCCCTGCAATACCAAGGATCGCCGCCGTGATTATACCAGTTTTCCTTTACCCGTCACCCACCCCTCAGGAGGAGGCGGATCGTAGTATGGTTTTGCTAACATTGTCCTGAAAGGGGTACGGAGATGCTGTCCACTGGTTCACGCCGAGCATGGGCCAAATCGGGGTACGACCCGGAGCGGCGATGTTGGTCGCCGCTCTGGCTTCATCTTTTGGACACGGCAGGCGTCGCTCGGCTTTTGGCGAGGAATTGGCTTACGCCGACGATTTCGAATCTGATTCAAGCCGAGTTCGCCGAATCCGAATCTGGATTAAATCCAGAAGATGAGTTCGCCTTGCTCGCGTCTTGGATCGCGGGCGCTCATGACATAGGCAAAGCCACTCCCGCTTTCAGCTCCCAGGTCCCCTATTTGGACGATCGCATGCGCGAAGGCGGCCTTGATCATACTCCCATTGATCCTGAGGAACGCCGCAGAGTCCCTCACGCGCTTGCCGGCCAGTTGGTTCTTGAACGATGGCTTAAGGAACTGGGCTGGGGTATCTCGACGGCGCGGGCTTTGGCGTCGATAGTCGGCGCTCACCATGGAATCCCGGCGCTGGAAGGCCATCTAAATGATGCTCGGGGCCGTGAACCTCTACTAGGAGACTATGCGTGGCAAACTGTTCGCGCTGAACTTCTCGATCTCGTGGCAGAACGTACCGGCGCTAAGGACAATTTGCAATTTTGGGCGCATAAATCAGAGTCCAAGTCGTGGTCTCAACCTTTTTTAGTTGAATTATCAGGTCTAGTTATTCTAGCTGATTGGCTGGCGTCCTCTGAAACATATTTTCCTCTTCTATCCATTGACGATGACGGCATGTCTCTTTTCGATTGCGACGTGCATGAAAGGCGCGTCGAAACGGGCTGGTCCCGCGTGGAGTTGCCTTCCCCATGGCATCCCCGCGATGGCGGAGAAAGCGCCGACTTCCTGTTGAACGCTCGATTCGACCTGCCTGACGGCACTTCGGCGACGGCTGCTCAGCGCACTGCCGTCAAGAGAGCCAGGGACATGAGTTTGCCTGGGATGCTCATCGTCCAAGAAACCACTGGATCGGGCAAAACCGAGGCCGCGCTTATGGCCGCCGAGATCATGGCGGCGCGTACCGGACGGTCTGGAGTTCTGTTCGCGCTGCCGACTCAGGCGACCACGGACGCTATGTTCTCTCGTGAATTGGATTGGTTGGGCAAAATCGAATCTTCCTATCGTGCGGATGGGGCTGCCTCGACTTTCGCAATCCAGCTCCAGCATGGCCGGGCTCGTCTGAACAAAGAAGCGGGTAGCTTGCGAAAGAGGGGGTACGAGATACGAGACCGGCTCCTCGGCAGTTTGGGAGAAGCTCAAGAAGACCCGGAGAAACACAGGTCGTCGCGTCCATATGACATCGGGCGGGATGAAGATAATTTACAAACCGCTAAACAACATCATGAGTCCGTAAAAAATGATGATAGAGCGCAGAGAGATCTTGCGATCATGACATGGTTCACAGGCCGCAAGAAGTCCATGCTATCCGATTTCGTTGTGACTACCGTCGACCACGTTCTTTTCTCATCCATGCGCGCTCCTCATCTTGCCTTGCGGCATCTCGGTCTCAGCAGAAAGATAGTAATCGTTGACGAAGTGCACTCTTATTCCACCTACATGAACAACTATCTGGAACGCGCTCTCACCTGGTTGGCATCCTACGGGGTGCCGGTTATTTTACTTTCCGCAACGCTCTCGGAAGCGCGTTGCGCGAGCTTTGCCGACGCCTACCGTCGCGGCTTGCGGCTCATGACCGGAGAGAAGGTGCCGAAGAAGCCGTCACCGAATGTTGCCAGCATGCCCTTCCCCTCCCTGGCCGCTGTCGGCCGGGATGGTATGGACGTGACGCCCGTTGAGGCGACCGGTCGCAGCAGCCGTGTACGCATTGAGCGTCTGGCCAAAGACGACAGTCTCACGGCGCTTTTGGGCAATGCTCTGGTCAACGGCGGTTGCGCCCTCGTTGTGCGGAACACTGTGCGCCGGGCACAAGAAACCTACGAGCAGTTGCGGGAGACCTTCGGCGAGGACGTGAGTCTCAACCATGCCCGTTTCACCATTTCCGATCGTCTCGCCAGGGACGCCGATCTTCTTCGCCGTTTCGGATCGCCGCGACGGCGGCCGGAGCGTCCTCATCGGGCGATCGTCGTGGCCACTCAAGTGGTCGAGCAGTCCCTCGACGTCGACTTCGACCTGCTCGTCACCGATCTCGCTCCCATCGACTTGATCCTCCAGCGGATGGGACGCCTGCACCGTCATCGACGAACCCGGCCGAAAGCCTTAAGCGACCCTATGTGCTATGTCGACTGGCTGCCGAGCGCTTCGAACCCCGATCCCCGAGTGGAGCCCGGGTCCGAGACGATCTATGGAGAACACGACATGCTCCTCACCGCTGCGGCCTTGAACAGAGTGCTTGCGGACGACGCCTTGGTCACGGTCCCCGACGACGTCCGCGACCTTGTCGAAGCAGTGTACGGTGCGGGATCTGAAGCCCCCGCACCGTGGGCCGAAGCCCTCGAACGAGCACGGGGCAAGGCGCATAAGAAGCAGATCGACAGCACGAAGGCATCGAGGAGTTTTCTACTGAATGAGCCTGCCATGCGAGGGAAGACCGCATCGCTTGTCGGCTGGCTTGAAACGATCGCCGATGACTCCGAAGAAGGCAAGGCCCAAGTCCGCGACGGCGAGGATTCCTTGGAAGTCATCCTCCTTGGGCGACGTGATGAAGGAGGGCAGGAGGAATTGCGCACTCTTTCCACTGCACCAGGAGCTTCTTCTTCGGTTATACCCGTCGATCGGGTACCCGATCGGAATGTTGTGCGTGCGATGGCGATGTCTGAGGTCAGGCTTCCTCCCCGATTCACGAACTCAAGTATGATTGATAGAGTTCTCGACGAACTCGAAGAGAGTTGTTTCGTTCCCGCCTGGCAGGCCTGCCCTGATCTGCGCGGCCGACTCTTCCTTCCACTCACCGACGGACGCGCTCAACTGGCCGGCGTAACCGTTGAGTACACTTCTACAACCGGCCTTATGGAAGTAAATGAAAATGACACAGAGCTTCAATCTGCTTGACGAGCCCTGGATTCGCGTGACCTGGCTCGATGGGGAACCCGGTGAAGTCTCTCTCCTGACCGCATTTCGAGACGCCGTCCGAATCTCGGGAATTCACGGCGAAATCGCGAGTCAGGATATGGCGCTCCTACGGCTTCTGCTAGCCATCGCACACCGAGCCACCGGTGGTCCTGAAGACCTGGACGACTGGAGGGCCTACTGGGCGAATCCGGAGAAGCTCGGAGCCGATGCCGGCGACTACCTCGAACGATATCGCGATCGTTTCGATCTGCGCGATCCTGAGGCGCCCTTCTTTCAAGTTGCCGGAATCCACGCCAAATCGGGAAAGATCTCGGACCTAGAGTCACTGATCGCGGACGTTCCCAACGGAGAGCCTTTCTTCACGACGCGGATCGGCCCCGGGCTCGACCGCATGGGGTGGGCGGAGGCCGCCCGCTGGCTCGTTCATGTGCACGCCTTCGACCCCTCGGGAATTCGATCGGGCGCGGTCGGCGACCCCAGGGTCAAAGGCGGAAAAGGATACCCCATCGGTCCGGGGTGGACCGGCCAGATCGGCATCGTGGCCGTCGAAGGGAGGAATCTGGCTGAGACGATCCTGCTCAATACGGTAGTCACCGAGAGCCTTGCCGATCTTGCCGAAGTCGAACACGAAGCCGACCTACCGCCATGGGAGAAGAAGCCCGATGGCCCGGCGGGTTCCATGGACCTCGAACCGACCGGGCCCGTCTCATGCTACACGTGGCAGACTCGCCGTGCCTTGCTTCACGGAGACGAAAAGGGCGTTACGGGGCTGTTCCTCGGCAATGGCGACAAAGCGACGCCGCAGAATCGCTATCTCGTTGAACCCATGAGTGCATGGCGTTACTCGGAGCCTCAAACTAAAAAATTCAAAGAGATCGTTTTCATGCCGCGTAAACATGACAAAGATCGTGCCATGTGGAGAGGGTTATCCAGTCTCATTCCTCAACTCATTCCGAAGTTAAAGATCAAGGGCAAAGGAGAATTCACCCGATATAGAATTCCAGGAGTCATTTCTTTTTACGAAAAGCTTCTCGCACAAGAGATCGTCTCCCACCAAGGTGTCATTCCGGTTCATGCCGTCGGCATCGAGTACGGGGCTCAAGAGGCAGTGGTCAGCGAGCACTTCGACGATGTCCTCAACCTTCCAGCTGGTTTGTTGGCGCCGGAGAACGATCGGCTTGTGAAGCTTGTCCGTGATGCGATGGAGAAGACGGAGGAAGTCGCCAAAGTGGTGCGGCAACTGGGCGGTGACCTCATTCGCGCCCGAGGGGGCGATCCCGATCACGTGTCCTCCGCCAGGGAGAAAGCCGGAGTCGCCTTCTATTTGGCCATCGACGAGGGGTTCCCTCGGTGGTTGGCCTCCTTGGACGGCATTGAGCCCGAGGCGGCCCGAGACGACTGGCGGAACCGGCTTCGAAGTGAGGCGCGCAGGCAGAAGGAGAATCTGGTGGATTCGGCTCCGCCGGCAGCTTATGCCGGACGCGGTGAAGGGAGGAGCCGCATCGATGTCGGCCTCGCGATGAAATGGTTCGACACCGCCCTAAGCAGAGCCCTTCCTATATCTATCATTTCCCAACAAGCGAAAGAGAAAGATCAATAGTGACCGCAGTTAATGAAATAATAAAAGATGAAAAGCCTTTACGTAAAAGAAAACGACGTAATCTAAGTCCGATCGGACAGAAGATCGATTGTAAGATTTCATGTTTGCAGAAAGGATATCTGTCCGAGGATTCTCGGAAACAGGCTCGGGCGCGGGCGGACTTGGCCAACCTGCGCCGCGGCCTCACCGCAGGGCCTGGCGAGCGTGTGGAGATCTGGCATCTCACTCAGGTGGACGTTTCCGACAATGCGCCGGACGAGCCCACACGTGAGGAATTCGCAGTCCACGTCTCTATGACTCTCTATGCGGCCCATCAGCAATCTCGAACCAAGCCTATGCATCGACCGGCGGAAGGACTCGGGCATGCGGCTCACAGCGTTGTAGGATACGGTGACGATGAAAACCCATCGGCTCGTGCCCGTTTCGATGCTCTGGTAATGTCCTCGACTCCGAGGGAATTGCGTCGTCATCTTCGATCGTTCGTTTCGCTGTTGCGCGCCAAGGAAATACCCTTGGACTATGGCATGCTGGTCGACGACATCGTTTGCTTCCAGCGTCCTGGAGGGGCGAAGGCGGTGCGACGGCATTGGTCACGCCAGTACTACGATTTTTCTTCGACAGATGGCGAGTCCAGCGAGACCGATTCCACAGCAGAAGACATCTGCTCGGAAAACTCACTACACAACAGTTTGAGAAATACAAAGGAATAAAATAATGAATACATATGTTGACATTCACATTGTTCAAGATCTTCCGCCCAGCTGTGTCAACAGAGATGATTCCGGCTCCCCTAAGTCGGCCATCTACGGAGGTGTACAGCGTTTACGCATATCCAGCCAATCATGGAAGCGTGCGACCCGTCATGACTTCACCGATTATTTGGATGCCTCCGAGCTGGGCACACGCACCAAGCGGGTGGTCGAGGTCCTCGCGAAAGAGATCGCCAGGCAGGCAGAAGACCTCTCCGACCAGGCCCGGAGATTGGCGGAGCAAGTCTTCCAAGCCGCCAAGATCACACTCGTCGCCCCGCGGGCGAAGAAGGGGGAAGAGTTCCCTAAGTCTCAGGAATCCAGTTATCTGATCTTCCTCTCGCACAGACAGATCGCTATGCTCGCGGAATTGGCCATAGCCAGTGACCGTTCGGGCAAGGCGCTCGACAAGAAAGCCGTCAAGGCGATTTTCAAGTCCGGCAATTCCATCGACGTCGCCCTCTTCGGCAGGATGGTCGCCGACGACGCCGATCTCAACGTCGATGCCGCATGCCAGGTCGCCCACGCCATCTCCACCCACGCCGCCGAAAACGAATTCGATTTCTACACCGCCGTGGATGACGAGAAAGCCCGATCCGAGGAAAAGGAAGACGCAGGGGCGGGAATGATGGGCACCGTTGAATTCTCATCGGCAACGATTTATCGATACGCAACGATAAATATAGGTATGCTTTTGGAGAATTTAGGAAATAATGAGGCGACATTGCGCGCTTTGACTGCTTTTATTAGAAGTTTCATTAGATCTATGCCGACAGGCAAGCAGAATACATTCGCCAACCGCACGCTGCCAGACACCGTCGTCATTCACATCCGTGAGGATCAACCGGTCTCGTTCGTCGGCGCTTTCGAGAAGCCCATCGCCCAAGATCTCACTGAAGGCTATGTCACGCGGTCGGTTAGACAGCTGGCCGACCACGAGAGAAAGCTCGAAGAGACATATGGATTCAAGCCTCTGCACGGATTCGCTGTGAGCATGGAGAGCCCCGAAGCCGTCGAATCGCTAGGCGAACGCATCTCCTTCGCCGATTTGGACGGCAGAGTGCGCGAGGTCGTCGCCCGCCGCTTGCCCGGCGCGGAGTCCGAGTGATGACCGTCCTGCTTCTGCGCCTGGCAGGTCCCCTGCAGGCCTGGGGCGTCAAATCGAAATTCTCCATTCGCGCCACCGAATTGGCACCGACCAAGAGCGGCATCCTCGGAATGCTGGCGGCGGCTGTCGGCCGACGCCGAACCGACCCCGTCGAGGACTTGCTGACTCTGCGTTTCGGAGTGCGCAAAGACCAGCCGGGTACGGTCATCCGCGATTTCCACACTGCTCATACGCTGGACGGGAAGAAGTCGATGCCGCTGTCTGACCGGTACTACCTGTCCGACGCCGTCTTCTTGGCCGGAATCGGAGGGGAGAGATCGATGCTCGAGACGCTCGATCGCGCGGTGCGCTATCCGGCGTTTCCGCTTTATCTCGGACGGCGATCGTGTCCGCCTGCGCTTCCGGTGTCTCTGGGATTGCGTGAGGCACCGTTGCTTGAGGCCCTGAAAGAGGAGCCTTGGCTGGCTTCGGAGCGGTTTCAACGTCGTAACGGCTGGGATTTCCATGCAGAGATCCTCATTGACAAGGAAGCCGTGCGGGACGGAGAGCATTCCGATGACGTGCGCGGAAGCCGGGACGTGCCCCTTTCCTTCGACCCTCAACATCGCGAGTACTCCTTCCGCGACATCGAACGTCATAGGATTTGCCTGGGCGGTATGCGCGGGGTCGATCACCACGATCCGATGGCCGAACTGGAAGATTGACGAGGTGACCGATGCACTTGACGAAAATCGAACTCGACCTGCACAGAAGATTTGCTCGAAAACTCCTGAGCTCGCCCCAGGTTATGCACGCTGTCGTGATGAAAGCGTGCCAGCCCGGCGGCGAATCGGGGCAGTCAGATGCCACTGACGGCTTTCCCCCTGGGCGCGTGCTGTGGCGCGTGGATTCGGGGAGCTTTGGCGTGTCCCTGTACATCCTCTCCCCGAGACCCCCGGAACTGACACAGCTGGAATCCGAGGCAGGCCTCGGCGACACGGCCCGCACATTGGACTATGAGGGGTTCCTCGACAAGCTGTCGAACGGCCAGCACTGGGCATTCCGTTTGTCGGCCAATCCCATTCACTCGGTTCCTGGTAAGCCCGGTACTCGCGGTAAAAGATACGGACACGTCACTGTCGAGCACCAAAGGAAGTGGCTTCTCGAGAGGACCGGCAAATACGGGTTCTCGATTGCGGGCGCCGATGCCGAGCGTGACGGGACGGCAGAAGACTCCGATGGCTCTTCCCCGCTGGACGCTTCCTCTGTGCTGATCGTCCGAAGGGACAGACCCGTCTTCTATCGCAACCGTCGCGATGGGCAGCGTCGGGACAGAGTGACCATCAGCCGAGTCGTATACGAAGGCGTGCTCCGTATCGACGACGCCGAGCCGTTCAAGAGAATACTCGTCGGCGGACTGGGGCCCTCGAAAGCGTATGGCTGTGGTCTCATGACCCTGGCCCGGCCCAAGCGATCCTGAAGGTGCGTAACTTCGATGGCGCGCCTGCTTCCCGTCCCTGTGACTGCGCTTCCCAGAGCCGCGGACCGCATGTCCTTCCTGTACCTCGAGCACTGCGTCGTCCATCGCGAGGACGGTGCGTTGACGGCGCGCAACGAACAGGGGATGATGCGCGTTCCCGCGGCGTCCCTGCTCGCTGTCTTCTTAGGGCCGGGGACGTCCATAAGCCACCAGGCTATGATGCTGCTCGGAGAGTGCGGCACCACCGCTGTGTGGGTGGGCGAACGCGGGGTGCGCTACTACGCCCATGGACGCTCTCTGGCCACGTCGACCCGGCTGCTGGTCGAACAAGCCGCTCGTGTCTCTTCGCCCCAGAAGCGTTTGGGTGTGGCACGCCAAATGTACCTCATGCGTTTCGCGGGCGAGGACGTGACCGGACTCACCATGCAGCAACTGCGTGGCAGAGAGGGCGCGAGAGTCCGAGCCGTATACCGTGAGAATTCCCGCCGTACCGGAGTGCCATGGCAGAGGCGCGAATACCAGCCGGACGACTTCGACTCGTCAGATCCCGTCAACCAGGCTCTGTCCGCCGCGCACGCCGCGCTGTATGGCGTCGTTCACGCCGTCATCGTCTCACTGGGGTGCTCGCCGGGGCTGGGTTTCGTCCACACCGGCCATGAGAGGTCTTTCGTCTACGACATGGCCGATCTGTACAAAGCCGATGTGACCATACCCGTGGCCTTCGACGTGATCAGTGAGGGCATGGAGGACATAACCGGAACGACGCGACGGCGCGTCCGCGACAGGGTGTTCGAATTCAAAGTCATCGAACGCTGCGTGCGCGACATCCAAAGACTCCTGGAAGTCGATGAGTCGGAGGACCTGAGCGTCAACGTCGTCTCTCTGTGGGACTATCAACGCAAGATCGTCGCTGGAGGGACCAATCACGCCTTCGCCATGGAGGCCTCCGAGGGAGGGGATCCCCCGTGGTAGTCATCGTCCTGTCGGCGGCACCCGCAGGACTGCGCGGGGCCCTCACACGATGGATGCTCGAGGTGTCCGCAGGGGTGTACGTCGGGCACCTTTCCACGCGGGTGCGAGAGCAGGTCTGGGAATTGATCCAGGCCAACATCGGGCAGGGAAGGGCGTTGCTCGTCTACCCGGTCAAGTCCGAACAGAGATTCGCAATCCTGTCTCTCGGCCATGAACGCATTCCTGTCGATGTCGAAGGGCTTTTGGTCATGCAGGCTCCATCTGTTCCCTCCGCAGGAGTGGAAAGGCTTCCCGGAGCGGTGCCGCCTCCGAAGGAATCCTGGTCGATCGCCGCTCGCCGGCGCCGTTATCGGAACTCCGCTGAGAGGGCGCTCCGGCGAGACTGACCTCCGGGGACGAGACAGACAGCCGTGAACGATGGTCGGCCGATCCGAGGCTTGATCTCCGGGCCTGAGACGGACACAGGACCATCGCATTCACACTCCCTGCCTTGGATTGTCGACGTAGGACGGGCACCGGTTCCCCTGTGGACCATTACCCGTCATCCGATGGTTAATTTTCCGTCGAGCCGGTGTCAGAATTGGACCAGCAAATCGGATCACAGTACATATAGCGAACGCGAAGGAGAATCGAGACATGCCCCAACGTTCCGATGTGTCCCGTCATCGGGACAGCTCTGCAGGGATTTGGTCGGATGAAACCGCTTATTGGCGAGGAATGACGTACAGTCCCTCTTCCTCCGAAGGAGGTGGGGATTCGCGGCGAGCCGATGCCGTCCATGAGAGGGCTTCCAAACCGGAGCCTCGGGAGTCTCGGCTTTCGCCGTCCGCCGGTTCTCGGGACGATGCCAGGATTGCCGCCTCCTGGTATTCAGGGGCATCGACGTATCGCGCTGCCAACGCATACCCCGCTCCAGCCAGGCCTATCGACACCGTGTCGGCCGGTTATCCTGCATCACGGCAGTCTGAATATGATATACGGCATACTTCTCGACGTCGCTCTCACGCGAGTGGTCAGCGCATAGCGCAGGTCTCCACGCATCCGCGTACCCTTTGGCCGGCGCGAAGACGCGAGTTCCTCATGAGGCCGGGCGGAATCCTTATGCTGGCCACGGCAATCGCCTCAACTCTGGCCTTAGGATGGCTGGCCATCTTCCTCGGGCAGTCCTGAGCCGATCTCTTCTTCTCACTCCTCGCCGGTGGATCTACTGCGGAGCGGTGTTGTATTTGTGGCAAGGCGGTTGTGCAGAGATAGAATGCCAGTGCTGTCGCAACATGCACTATACTGTAAGGAGAGTTGCACATGGTCAGGCGCTTCAATCCGCCGCCCAATTGGCCGGCTCCGCCCGAAGGATGGGTTCCCGACCCGTCGTGGCGACCGGACCCCGCCTGGGGGCCGGCTCCGGAGGGATGGAATTTCTGGCTTGACGATGAGGATGAGCGGCATTTGCAGGCTGCCGAGTCCGGAAATGCCGCATCGTCCGACGAGACGGTCTTCTCCGCCTCGAGAGCAGCCGAAGTCTTCTCGTCCTACTCGGCCTATTTCAATGAACAGCCGCCCGACGGGCTGTCAGACGCCGGGCATGGTCAGTCGTGGAATGCCGGTAGTCCGGGAGGGTATCCGGTCGGCGACGTTCCCGGTCCGATCGGCGCGAATCCAAGGCCTGTTGGAGAAACCGGTACTCTCGGACCAGCGATTGACGGCACTGCACCGTCGGCCCCCTCGGCGGCGATGCCGCAGTACCAGGCCATGCCCCAATACCAGGCTATGCCGGCGTCGGCCGCTCTTCCGCCGGTGCTCGGCGGGCAACCCTTCGCGGATGCGGGATCGGGGCAGTCGGATCAGAGGCCTAAGAAAAAGGGCTTCTTTACAAGGCCGATAGGCGTGATCCTCATCCTTCTCATCGTCACAGGGCTTATTGTCGGGGGATTTTTCGCGGTCAAGAGTCTTTTGGACGATAAGAACGATGAGTCCCTAGGAATGAATATCACTCATGAAATGAAATATGTGGAATACTATATTGACTAACGCAGTTCAATTTTATTGAAAGGATTTATTTTATATATTGTACATTACGTTTAAATGTTTAAAGTCGATTCACGATACTGTATTTAAATATTTAATAATATAACACGACAAAACGCTTAGTATGTATTGAATAATCTTTTCGTTTTCTTTTGCGTTCGACGAAAATGACCAAATGCCGAGACGACAGTCACGGGTTTCCGGTACTCGCTATCATGGAATCCATGACTCGCACCATCGACATCGCGGTGATTCCGGGTGACGGCATCGGTCCTGAAGTCGTCCGCGAGGCTTGTAAAGTCTTAGAGTCTGCTGTAGCATTATGCGACACAATCGGAAATGAAAGATTACATATTCAGTTTACCCGCTACGAACTTGGCGCTGAACGCTACCACAGGACGGGCGAGATCCTCCCTGACGCCGAGCTCGAAGAGATCAAGCGACATGACGCAATCCTCCTCGGAGCGGTAGGCGATCCGTCAGTTCCCTCCGGACTGTTGGAAAGAGGTCTGCTCCTCAAACTCCGCTTCGCCTTGGACCACTATGTCAATCTCAGACCCAGCAGGCACTATCCGGGTGTTCCGACTCCGCTCGCAGCCCCCGGCGCGATCGACTTCCTCGTCGTGAGAGAGGGGACCGAAGGGTTGTACTGCGGCAACGGCGGGGTCATGCGGCAGGGAACCCCTCACGAAGTCGCCACAGAGGTTTCCGTCAACACCGCTTACGGAGTGGAACGAGTGGTCCGCTACGCTTTTTCGAAAGCCGTGTCACGTTCTCGCAAAAAGCTGACATACGTTCACAAACACAACGTCCTTGTCAATGCGGGAGGCTTGTGGCGAAGGATCGTCCAAGAAGTGGGCGCCGAATACCCCGATGTCGCGGTCGACTATCTCCACGTGGACGCCGCCACGATATTCCTGCTCACCGATCCCGGACGATTCGACGTGCTTGTAACCGACAACCTTTTCGGTGACATTCTCACCGACGAAGCCGGCGCAGTGACGGGCGGCATCGGCCTGGCGGCTTCGGGCAACATCAATCCCGAAGGCTCCTACCCGTCGATGTTCGAGCCTGTCCACGGGTCGGCTCCGGACATCGCCGGGCGGCATAAGGCCGATCCCACCGCGGCGATATCCTCCGCGGCTTTGCTTCTCGACCATTTGGGGCATCCCGGCCCCGCACGTGCCATCGAGACAGCAGTCGAGGCCGATATGGCGGTGCGGGCGGAGGCAGCGGCTTCAGGAAACCCTCTTGTGCGTTCAACTCCGCAGATAGGCGACGACATCGCAGCCCGTCTCCGAGGCTGACTACCCGACCGGGAAGCAGGCGGTCTTCAACCCTTGGGCGGGCGATGCCTCGGCACGTCCTCCGGCTACAATCGGTCTATCGTCAAGAAAGAAAAGAAGTGACACAATGACGTATACGAATTTAGAACTCGCTTCCATGGGAAAGGTTCCACTCGCCGACGAATTGCTCGGCTCCTGGGAAATCGTTCCCAATCCGCATTCGACGAGCCAGGCAGAGCGCAGCGCGGCTCTCGTCGATCTCGGCTTCGGCAAACGGTTCTCCGACCACATGGCCCATGCGACATGGACCGCCGAGCGGGGATGGCATGATTTCAGGATCGAACCGTACGAAGCTATTGCCATGAGTCCGGCTGGCGCGGTTCTCCATTACGGGCAAGAGGTCTTCGAAGGTCTGAAGGCCTATCGGCACGCCGACGGCTCCATCTGGACGTTCCGGCCCACCTACAACGCAGCGCGACTCAACCATTCGAGCCGCCGCCTGGCCATCCCCGAGTTCGAGCATGAAGCCTTCATCGGATCGATCGTCAATCTCGTCCGTCAGGACGCCGCATGGGTGCCCGATGCGCCGGGGTCGTCCCTCTACCTCCGTCCCTTCATATTCGCATCCGAAGCCTTTCTGGGTGTGCGGGCCTCGCATCGCTACGAATACATGGTCGTCGCCTCCCCATCCGGAGCCTATTTCGCGAATGGATTCCAGCCCATCGACGTGTGGGTCGAACGGGAGTTCCACCGTGCCGGAACGGGAGGCATGGGCGACGCCAAGACCGGCGGCAACTATGCATCCTCGTTGCTGCCGAAGACGGTCGCTCACGACGCGGGGTATGACGAAGTCATGTTCCTCGACGCGACGATGGGGACCGATATCGACGAACTCGGCGGCATGAACGTCTTCGTGGTCATGTCGGATGGATCGATCCGCACGCCTCGGTTGACGGGCAACATCCTCGCGGGATGCACCCGTTCCTCCATCCTTCAGCTCTTGCGGGACGAAGGACGCGACGTCAGGGAGGAGACTCTGCCCATTGCGGACGTTCTAGCGGGAATCGACAGCGGTGCGGTGACCGAGATGTTCGCATGCGGAACTGCCGCCGTCGTCACATCCATCGGGTCGCTTTCGAGTCGGGATTTCCACGTCGATCTTCCGGGACACGAAACGACCAAAGCGATATACGACCACTTGACGGGTATTCAGCTCGGAACGGTTGAAGACACGTACGGTTGGCTGTACCGCTTGGCATGAGGCGGCCTCGGATACGCAGAGGAACCTGTGGATTCGGGCAGCCGGGCTTCGATCGGTTCCCGCCTTTGCCGGTGGCATCGCCGCGTTCGGAAGGTTGCGGCCGGTCTTGCCGGGAGGCTCACTGCGCCGTCTTGAGCTGGGATGACGGTCGAGACGAGCTCATGGCGGTCGCAGCTGTTCCGGCTTGACACCGGAGCTCGCGGAGTGAGGAGTGCCCAGAGGAGAATCGTGGGAGTTCGCGCATACGCCGACGCACTTGGCCGCGGCGATGGCGAACTCGCTGCGGGAGCGGGGCATCGTGCGCGAAGGGGAATGCCGAGGAACTGAGAACCCCTGAGGGCCTCAGGGGAGTCTCGGGACTCAGCGCTGGTTGGAGTTATCCGAGCTTCTTGGAGCCGGAGCGGTCAGCGTTCTTGGTGCGAGGCGGCGATGGCAACGACGTGCGCAGACGCCGGCGCCTTGGGGGCCGGACCCGGCAGAACGGCGAGGCTATGGTCGGCGCGCTAGACATCCTTCACAGGAGGCCGTGCGGCGCCGTCGGACCCGGAGGTTTATCGCGTAGATGTCCGAAGGAATGGGCGAGGGCCGAACACCGCCGTGCCCACTCGCACCTGGGTGGAGCCCTCCTTGACGGCTATCTCCATGTCGTTCGTCATGCCCATCGACAATTCTGCGCAAGAACTCACCCCGGCCGCCCTAATGGCGTCGCGCAGCTCGCGCACGCGCGCATGCGAAGCTGCGACAGCCGTGACGTCATCCGTATTCGCGCCGATGAGCATGAGCCCCGTCAGACGCAGATTGGGCAGCTCTGCGATCTCCCCCGCCAAGTCCACGACCGCCTCCGGCGGGGCTCCATACTGGGATTCCGATCCGGCGGAGTTGACCTGGATCATGACATCGAAACGACCGACCGGATCCCCCCACCGGTCGCATTCGCCCGACGAGATGCGCCTCTCCTGAATGCGGTTGAGACGAGAAGCCAGCTCGAAGGAGTCGACCGTCTCCACGCAATCGGCCGCGCGCAGCGCCTTGCCGGCCTTGTTGGCCTGGACGTGGCCGATCACGTGCACTCGGTGGGACGGCGCCCCCGAGGATCTCAATTCGGACTCACTCTGTGTGAGCTGTTGGATGTAGTTGTGGCCGATCCTGGACGCACCGGCTCGCAGCGCCGCTGCCACGCGTTCCGGCTCTTGGAACTTCGCGGCCAAGAGAATGGCGACGGCGTCCTCGGCACGCCCCGAGGCGATCGAAGCGGCCGCCACTCTCTCGCGAATTCGAGTGAAGCGCGTGGCGATCTCGGTCACATCCGGGCGGAGCACGCCGTCGAAGCTGGTTTCCTGCCCCGACCAGTTGACGCCGTTCGTCTCGATTCGTCCGCGCTGTGCCATTCCCTTTGGGTTGTCTGGTTCGTTGCTCATCTCGACCTCGTATGCCGGCAGTGACAATTGCAGTGTAGCCGCGTCAGGTCAACTCCAGAGTTTCCCGACGCGAACGACCCGCAGACGCACCGCGCCCGCCTCGTCGCATTCGTCGAGGTCCACGAAAGCGTGGAAACCCCAGTCGCCGTCGCCTACGCCGTCATCGAAGACCTGTGTGACGACCCATAGGCGGCCGGGTTCTCTTCCGTCCATGAGCGCTTCCGCCACGTCGCCGGGAACGCCCACTTCGATGAGATCCGCCGCTTCGGCCCGTTCCCGGATACGGAAGAAATCCGCTCCACGCGCCTGGGAGCCGATGCCGATCGCCTCGTATTCGTCGTAAAACGGGTCGGTCGCTTCTAGCCAGGCCTCGCCGTCCCAGGTCGGCCCCTGCGGGTAAACGGTGCCGTCCGGTGCTGTTCCCGGAGACCACGATGGGTCGCCGTCCAGACGGTCGAGGGCCTCGCCGTCCTCGAACTGGACGGCTTCGACTCGTCGGAAGGCCGCGTTGCGGACCGCAACCCTGAAGGCATGTCGATTGCGGGTCAAAGCCGCCGTGCCGCCTTCTGCGACGCCATAGGCGACTTCGTCGAATCCGGACTCCGCACCCGTAGCGGGGCCTTCGGCTTGCTGGGCCGTGGCTCTCCCCTCCGCGAGGGCCTCCCATTCGTCGATCAGCGAGGAATCGACGGAACGGATGAGCGAGCCGAGCCAGACTGTGATGTCGTCGACTTCGTCTGTGCGCGCCTCGAGGGGAACTGTCTGCCGGAGCGCCTTGTAGACGTCGGTGAGATAGCGCAACAGGACCCCCTCACTGCGAGCGAGGTCGAGACGCGAGACGAACTCGGAGAAAGTCTCCGCATGCTCGATCATCTCCCGTACGACGGACTTCGCAGTGAGCTCGTAGCCGTCGACCCAGGGATTCGTCTGCCGGTAGACGTCCAGCGCTCCGTGCAACAGTTCGCCGAGAGGCTGAGGCCATGTGATCCGGTCGGCCTCGGCCATTCGCTCCTCATACCCGATCCCCGCGGCCTTCATCTTCCCGATGGCCTCGCCGCGGGCCTCCCGCTCCTGTGCATAGAGGACCTGCATGGGATTCTCCTGGACGGATTCGACGACGCTGACGACGTCCAGCGCATAGTCCTGCGATTCGCGGTCCAACAGATCGAGACCCGCCAGCGCGAAGGGCGCGAGCGGCGAGTTGAGCGCGAAATCGCCGGGGACTTCGCGGGCGAATGCAATGGCGGACTCTCCCGGGTGAGCGTCCTGCCACCGACGGTCGTGGTGGACGAGGATGCCCGCGGACCGAAGGGTCTCGTATATCTCCACCGCCCTGCGAAGGAGCGGATTGGACGGCGTGGCGGGCTCGTGGTTGTCGGTCAGGAGGCGGATGGCGGCTGCGACGGCGTCGCCCGGCCTCTGAAGGACGTTGAGAAGCATCGCATGGCTCACCCGCATGTGCGAGACCAACGTCTCCGGCTGGGCTCTCTGAAGATGCGCGAAGGTCTTGTCCGACCACAGCACGACGCCCTCGGGCGCCTTCTTCTTGACGATCTTCTTCAGTTTCTTCGGGTCATTCGCGGCCTTCTCGAGGGCCTTCGCGTTTTCGATCTCGTACTCGGGCGCCTGAACGATGACGTCGCCTCGGGTGTCGAAACCGGCGCGTCCCGCGCGCCCCGCGATCTGGTGGAATTCCCGGGCGGACAGATGCCGCGAGCGCGCGCCGTCGAATTTCGACAGGGAGGTGAGGAGTACCGTGCGGATCGGCACGTTGATGCCGACGCCCAGTGTGTCCGTTCCGCAGACGACCTGTAGGAGCCCCATCTGGGTGAGTCGTTCGACGAGCCGTCGATAGCGGGGGAGGAGCCCTGCGTGGTGCACGCCGATTCCGGCGCGCAGGAGTTTGGAGAGGGTCCTGCCGAATCCGGGGCCGAATCGGAAGTCGCCGATCGCCGCCGCGATCTTATTCCTCTGCTCTTTCGCGAGGAGATTGATCGGCAGGAGCGCCTGGGCCTGGGCCACCGCTTCGCGTTGGGAGAAGTGGACGACGTAGACGGGTGCCCGGTGTGTGTGGACGAGTTCGTTGACGACTTCGCCCAGAGGCTCGCGTGAGTAGGAGAAGTTCAAGGGGACGGGGCGTTCGGCGTCGTCGACGGTGGTCACGCTGCGGCCGGTGCGGCGCTTCATGTCCTCGGCGAGGAATGCCGTGTCGCCGAGGGTTGCGGAGAGGAGTACATGCTGGGTCGAGGTGAGTTCGAGAAGCGGTACCTGCCACGCCCAGCCGCGCTGGGGATCGCCGTAGAAGTGGAACTCGTCGGCGACGAGGACGCCGATGTCGGCGTCCTCGCCCTGGCGCAACGCCATGTTCGCGACGATTTCCGCCGTCGCGCAGACGATGGGTGCCGATGCGTTGATCGATGTGTCGCCGGTGATCATTCCGACATTGTGCGCTCCGAAGGTCGCGATGAGTTCGAAGAACTTCTCCGAGACGAGCGCTTTGAGCGGGGCCGTGTAATAGGCGGTGCGGCCTTCCGCCAGTGCGGTGAAGATCGCCGCCAGGGCCACCATCGACTTGCCCGAGCCCGTGGGAGTGGAGACTATGAGATGCTCGCCTTCGACGGCGGCGAGGAGGGCTTCTTCCTGATGAGGGTAGAGAGGTCGACCGGTCGATTCGGCCCAGGAGACGAATTCCTCATAGATCGCTTCATCCGGTGGAGTCAGGCCGTGTGCGTCCTCGATGCGGTCGAGGGCGGCGTTCAGAGGCGAGGGTGCGGCGGAAGCCTCAGCGGGCACGGAGGAAGTCACTCAACAAGGGTGCCATATCCGTGGGGTCACGCGTTGCCGGCGTCGGCGAGGCGAGGGACGCCGTGCTGGTCCGCAACGATCGCGAAGCCCGCCGAGGACGGCGATCCGGGGTCTCCGTCGTGCTCGTCATTCCCTGTGCGTGAAGGCACATCCGGGGCCGACGGCTCCGACTTGCACGGAGGCGTCGACGGCGGTAAGCTCAATGCGTTCGCATCGCTAGCTCAATTGGTAGAGCAACTGACTCTTAATCAGTGGGTTCTGGGTTCGAGTCCCAGGCGGTGTACTGGCTGAGGCCTCCGAGGTATCGGAGGCCTCTTCGCGTGGATGGTCTGTATCGAGTCGAAGTCCGGTGGGTATTCTGGGCTCATGACAGTTGCCAAGGCCAAGTCGCGTGCACAGACCTTTACGATCAGCGACCTCGTCGACTATGCGAGGGAAGGCGCGCTCCGCATCCCTGAGTTTCAGCGTTCTTTCCGGTGGGGGCAGAAGGACATCTTCGATCTCTTCGACAGTATCCGGCGCGGCTATCCGGTGGGCAACGCGCTTCTGTGGAGGCGCGAGGCGCCCGCGGGGAACGTGCGCTTCGGCGAACTCGGCATCGTCGCCCCCGAAAGGCACGACGCCCTTTGGGTCGTCGACGGGCAACAGCGCATCACGAGCCTCGTCAACGCCGTGGCCGAGGAGATCGACGCGAATTCGCAGTTCGCAGTCGTCTACCTGCCTAAACACGAGCGTTTCACGAGCCTGCGCAATGCGCGCGGGCAGGTGGCCGTTCCGGTTCCGACTCTGTTCAGCATCCCTCGGCTTTTCATGTGGTTCCAGGAGAACCCTGACGGACAGCAGTATGCGGAGCACCTGCAAACGGTCACGACCGCGTTGCGGGACTTCGCATTGCCGACCACCGTCCTCGAACGGGCGGACGAGGACGAGCTCCGGCGGATCTTCGACAGGATCAACAATGCGGGCAAACGTTTGAAGAAGTCCGAAGTCTTCAACGCCATCAACGGCGCCAGCGGATCGGGCGCCGAGATCGTCAACGTCACCACGATCGCCGACAGCCTCGCCTCCAGCACCACGTTCGGACGGATGCCCGATGACATGGTCTATTCCGCGCTCCTCGTGCGCAGGCATCCCGACCTCACTCGCAGCCCCAACGACGAGTTCACGCCCGACAGGAGAAAACTGTCGGACTTTCCGGACGAGGACGAGGCTACGAGTTTTCGCCGGACGGAGGATTCCCTTCACGCCACTGTCAAGTTCCTTCAGGATCGGGTGGGGGTTCCCCATATGACGTTCCTGCCGCAGCAGTTCCTTCTACTCATCCTCAACAGGTATTTTTCCCTTTTCCCCGACCCGGACAGACGCACTCGCAGGCTTCTCGTCCGATGGTTTTGGAGAGCCGCCGCGAATGCGGTGCTGCTGTCTCTCTCCAGCAGTACGTCTGTGCGTAAGCTCACCAAACTCATTGTCAAAGGCGATGAGCACGGGTCGATTCAAAGGCTTCTGGATGCGGTTAAAGTCGAGAACACTTTCACCACTCCCGATCTGGAAGTTTTCAGAACCAATCAGGGGGCGAGCAGAATAGCCCTCTGCACGATGTGGGCGCGCCATCCTCGTTCGCTCGAGACGCGGAAGCGGCTTGAGTTCAACGACCTAGCTGCGAGCGTCGAGGAGATCGGTTCGCTCAACGACGTCGTTCGACGGGTCGTCTCCTCGAATGACTGCGATGAGCGACACCGCAATTCCACGGGCAACCGTGTGATCCTTGGTTTCGAGGATCCCGACATCGCAGACTGGATGGCCATGGTGTACGACTCGATTCGCGACCGCGAGATCGATGAAGTGCTCGCCTCTCATTTCTTCACTCCGGACGACGTCAGGCTATTCGGATCGGATCCGCAGACGGTGATCGAGAGGAGAACTCAGCGCATCGTCGACGAAGTCCACCGCTTTCTGGATGTCCAGACCGGGAGGGACCCCGACGCCTCGGCCCCGGCCGCACCCAGCCCGGACGACGAGCTGTAGGGTTTCGCCGAGGCGATGCCTTGGCGGGTGGACGAACGTGGGCGAGGCGGGAAGCGCTCTGGTCCGCCGTAGGCCCGCCTCGCCTCGGTCCGTTCCGGTACAGTTGAAGACGTGTCTGCACCACTCGTGACTCTGGCCACCTGCGCCGATCTGCCCGATCTCGACCCCGACGAGGCTGGACTGCCCGACGCGCTGCGGGAAAGAGGCCTCGAACCCCGTATCGCCGTGTGGAACGACCCTTCCGTGGACTGGAATGCGGCGGGGGTCGTCGTCGTGCGGTCAGTGCGCGACTATGCGGTCAACCGCGAAGCTTTCCTGGCGTGGGCGCGTTCCGTTCCCCGGCTGCTCAACCAGGCGGGTCTCATGTCGTGGAATTCGGACAAGCACTATCTGGCCGAGCTGGCCAGGCGCGGTCTGTCGACCATTCCGACGACGTGGCTCGAACCCGACCACAAGTATTCGAAGCATCAGGTGCACACGCGCTTTCCGGCCTTCGGCGATTTCGTCGTCAAACCCGCCGTGTCGTCGGGAGGGCGGGGGACCGGACGTTACACTGCCACGGACCCGGCATCGCGCGGGGCGGCCATCCGCCACGCGATGCACGAGCTCTCGCGCGGTCGTTCCGTCATGGTGCAGCGATACCTTGAGGAAATCGATCGCTCAGGTGAAATATCGCTCATCTACCTCAATGGGCTGCCCGCATACAGGGTGGAGAAAGAGGCTATGCTCCACCCGCGCTTTCGGTCGGAAGACGAGCTTCACGAAGAGGTGGTGCGCTCGGCCGACGCCAACGAAAACGAATGGCGTTGGGGCGAGGAGATCCGCAAGGCCGTCCACTCCTTCACCATCGACACACACGGGCGCGACGAGCTCGCCTTGTTCAACCGAGTCGACATCGTACGCGGCGGACCGGCAGACCAGCACGAGTTCTACGTCATGGAGATCTCGCTGATCGACGGTTCGCTCTACCTCTCTTCTGATCCCGGCCATCTCGCCAAGTTCGCCGACGCCATAGCCATGAGGGTCGGCTGGTGACGCGGTCGACCGTCCGCCATTGGCGAGGACCGTCGAAGGGAGACGGTCAGTCGGCCACGTAGACAGTCTTGCCGCGGGCGTGCCGCGTCGCCAGGTGAGCCAGGGCCGCTGGGACGTGGGCGAGGCTCACGGTCTCTGTGAGCATGGCGTCGAGGGTTCCGTTGGCCACACGCCTCATGATGGCGGTGAGCATGGTGACCAGGTCTTTCCGGGCGGCCGGGTTGCCATAGGCGTGTACGGCCCCGAGCGAGATCTCGTGCACGGACGGAGACGTCGTGAAAGGCCGGACGGGGTTCGTCTCCGGGCGTCCGGCCACGGCGACGAGCCCTCCTCCGTAGGCGACGAGCTCAAGGTTGTCGCGAGCTGAATCCGGGCCGATGGTGTCGATCACGCCGTCCACGCCGTAGCCGTTCGTGAGTTCGCGGACGCTGGTCGGGACGTCGTCGGTGTGGTAGTCGAAGACGATGTCGGCTCCGAGTCTGCCGACGTACATGAGATTGGCGGGCGAGGCCGTGGTGAAGACGCGCGCCTGGCGCGAGCGGGCGAGCTGAATGGCGAATCCTCCGACGCCACCCGCTCCCCCCGTGACGAGTATGGTGTCTCCGGCGTGCAGGTGAAGTCGACGATTGATCGCCTGGTAGGCGGTCATGCCCGCACACGGAAGTGCGGCGGCCCTCTCGAAGCTGAGTCCCTGAGGCATCGGGGCGACCGTGTCCGCTGCTGTGACGGCGAACTCGGCGTACCCGCCGTTCCTACGGAGATCCCCGTGATAGGCCACCTTGTCTCCGGGAACGAAACCGCTGACGTCCTGGCCCACTTCTTCGACGACCCCGGCCACATCCAGGCCGAGGATGTGCGGCCACGTCCACGCCGGGTTGCCGGACTGGGCGACGCGATAGTCGACGGGGTTCAAACCACACGCTTTGACGCGGACGACGATTTCCCCGGGGCCGGCGTGAGGGGCCTGGGCCTCGCCGAGCCGGAGGGTCTCGGGAGGACCGGGGGCATCGAGCAGTAGGGCTTTCATGAATTCCTCCTCATGATGCGTAGATGCGTCGACTGCACAGGATGCGTCGACTTAGGCAAGCGACACGAGACTAACCGCGGGACATGCGCATTAGCTGTAAAACACGCGAATGTCCTCTTCCGGCGAAGCGCGCCGCGCGGAGGAGGGCGAGTCCTGACGTTTGCTGCGTTCCGGCGGATCCACGCGGACGCCGCCGCAGAGAGCCGACGGCGAATCGACTGACTGTGACCGAAAATACAGCGATGCCGGAACCGCGACGCAGTCTCACGAGAACGCCGGGCAGGTGTCCGGCATCACGGGACACCGATTCGGCGGCGCGCTCGCGGCGACGTTAAACTCGTCTCGTTGCCGCTCACAAGGCGGTGCACGCGGTGGCTGTAGCTCAGCTGGTAGAGCTCCTGGTTGTGGTCCAGGCGGTCGCGGGTTCGAGTCCCGTCAGCCACCCCAAGGGTGGATGTGGCCCGTCGGTGAAGGCTGTTCTGGAGGGGAGTGCCTCCCGGTGGGGAACTCATCGATGCGTTCACCTGTTTTCGGGCTCAAGGTGGCGATTTGGCGCACTCCTTCGTCGAATTTGCGAGGATAGGGAACGACAGATGCCGGTTGTCCGCCCGGCAGGGAGTGAGGCTGAAGCGAGGCGATGACCATGCACGGTTCCCGACGGGAAGACGAATGCCAGCAGTCGGGGGAGCCGGCTCTTCTCCGCCAACCACAGCCGGGCGGCGAGGGGCCGGAGATCGTCACGGTCTGCGCCCCTCTCATCGAAGTGGAGGGTCGGATTTTCAAGGACTTGGCCCGTACCGGTGAACTATTGCCCTATGAAGACTGGCGATTGGACGCCTCAACTCGCGCCGCCGACTTGGCCGGCCGGCTGAGCGTCGAGCAGATAGCCGGACTCATGCTCTACTCTCCCCACCAGACGGTTCCCGCCCTGCCGGACGGTCCCTTCCCCGGAACCTACGGTGGCAAGGATTACGACGCCTCAGGCGCTCGCCCCTGGGATCTGACCGACCAACAGCGTCGTATGCTCGCCGACGGCGTCCGCCACGTCCTTGTCATGAATCTGCAGGACGCGGCGACCGCCGCCCGCTGGAACAATGCGATGCAGGCGTTCTGCGAGGCCCTTCCCCTCGGAATCCCAGTCAACGCATCCTCCGATCCGCGCAACGGTGCAGCCGAGGCGTCGGCCGAGTTCAAGGGCGGAGCCGGTGGCGTCTCCCGCTGGCCCGAGGGACTGGGCATGGCGGCGCTGTTCGACCCGGAACGCATGCGCGAATGCGCTTCTATAATCTCCCGCGAGTACAGGGCGTTGGGCATCGTCACCGCTCTAGGGCCCCAAATCGACTTGGGAACCGAACCGCGCTGGATGCGCTTGGAGGACACCTGGGGTCCGCATTCCAGGCTCGTCACCGACTATGCGGCCGCCTACTGCGATGGCATGCAGACGAGCCAAATCCCGTGTGGCGAATGCGTCGGCGAGGCCGGAACTGTTTCGCGCACCGACCCTGGCTGGGGTCGGCATTCGGTAGCGGTCATGGTCAAACACTGGCCGGGCGGCGGCAGCGGGGAGGCCGGACGAGACGCTCACTATGGTTTCGGCAAATTCGCCGTCTACCCCGCGGGAAACGAAGCCGAACACCTGCAGCCTTTCACCGAAGGGGCCTTTCGCCTGCCCGGTCCCACAGGATGCGCGGCCGCCGTCATGCCCTACTACTCGATCGCGTGGGGGTACGAAGGCGGCAATGACGGCCGGGACGGCCAGACTCCGCGAGGCAACTCGTACAACCGCTACCTCATACACGGGTTGCTGCGCGGCCATTGCGGCTATGACGGCGTCGTGTGCACCGACTGGGGTGTCACCGCCGACCCCGACCCGGAGATCGGCGAGTTCGGCAAACGCTGTTACGGGGTCGAGGACATGAGCGTCGCCGAACGCCACCTGCTCGCCATCGACAACGGGGTAGACCAATTCGGCGGCAACAGTGACATCGGCCCGATCCTAGAGGCCTACCGACTCATGGCACGGCGGGACGGACAGCGGATGGCCCGCGATCGATTCGAGGCGAGCGCCACAAGACTGCTGCGCACGTCCTTCCGGTGCGGCCTGTTCGAAAACCCCTACTTGGACCCTGAGAGCTCGACGGCCACGGTGGGCAGGGCCGACTTCACCTCCACGGGGAAGGCCGCGCAGCGCGACTCTCTCGTCCTGCTGAAGAACAGACCGATCGGCGTCAGCGGGGTAGCGGGGTCGAGAGCGCCATCCGCTGACAGTGCTGCGAACGTTTCGGAATCGGCCGTGCACCCGACGTTGCCGCTCACCTCAGACGCCACGGTGTATGTACCGACCCTTCACCGTGAGGACTCGCTGTCCTTTTTCCGCACGCCGGTGGCGGCGCATGACGTCGACCCTCTCCGTGTCGACTCCTGTCCCCTGCGGCGGACGCACGATCCGCGGAAGGCCGACGTCGCCGTCGTCTTCATCGAGAGCCCTCTGTCCAACCCCTACTCCGTGGACGACCGGGAGAAGGGCGACAACGGCTACCTGCCGTTGACCCTTCAGTACCGACCCTACACGGCGCGGACCGCTCGCCAACGGTCCATCGCCTCCGGGGATTTCCGCGAGAGCGCCGACCGGGGTTACAGGGACAAGACCAATCGGGCCGTCAACGCCTCCGATCTCAACGCGGTTCTGCAGGCGCGGGCGGACATGGAAGAGAAGCCCGTCATCGTGGTGGTTCGCATGCACAACCCCGCCGTGCTCGCCGAGTTCGAACCGTACGTCGATGCCATCATCGTGGATTTCGGCGTGGAGCAGGATGCCGTATGGGAACTCCTGACAGGCGCGTTCGCACCGTCGAGACTGCTGCCGTTGGCCCTTCCCACAGACATGGAGGCTGTTGAGGCCCACTGCGAGGATCTCCCCTTCGACTACGAGCCATACGCCGACACGGAAGACAACGCCTACGACTTCGGCTACGGCATGAGCTTCGGAGGCGTCATCGACGATGATCGCACCCACCGCTATACGATGAAACGGGGAGGCGAATAGGGCGAAGGGCACTTTCCCCGTTACGGGAGGAAGCGGTCTCGACGCTATTCGGAAAGCGAGTATTCTCGCATCGAAGAAGCAATTCAGAGCGGCAAAGCGATGGAATTACGAATCGATATGATGCAAACCGTTCCTATAAGCATAAATAATAGCCTGTGCCCTATCGCGGAAACTGAGCTTGGAGAAGATACGATTGACGTAGGTTTTGACCGTCGCCGGAGAGAGGAAGAATCGATCAGAGATTTCGGGATTCGACAGTCCCTGGGCTATGGCGTAGAAGACCTCCCGTTCACGCGGGCTAAGTGAGTCGATGTCTCGGCGGGGCTCCTCCTTTTCCGAATCCGTTTCGGGCATTGGAATGATGCGTCGGGTATACATGTCGATCAGCTGTCTGGTGATGCGCGGCTCGACCACGGCTTCGCCGCTGGCGACGATCCGCACCGTACGGATGAGCGCTTCCGGTGAGCTGCTTTTCAGAATGAAAGCACTGGCGCCCGCGTCCAAAGCGCCGAAGGCGTATTCGTCGAGGTCGAAAATCGTCAGGGCGATCACCCTGATATCGGGGTGGGCGGACACTATGCGTCGAGTGGCGTCGATTCCTCCCATTCCGGGCATACGGATATCCATGAGCACGATGTCGGGTTTGGCTTCCGCAATCGCGTGAAGGGCTTCTTCGCCCGTGTCGGCCTCGCCGACGACCACGATGTCGTCTGTCGCGTCGAGCAGGAGCGCATTGCCTTCGCGGTATAGTTGTTGGTCGTCGACGAGGACGACACGGATGGCTTCTTTCATCGGTGCGTTGCCGTCCCTCCGTTATCGTCGACGACCAGGAAGGCGTGCGTCCGCCATCCTCCGTCCGGTCGTGGGCCGGCCGTGCTGCCGCCGTCGTACTTCGCTGCGCGGGCGGAGATTCCGCGAAGGCCTCGACCCGAGCCGACCCTTGTCACGTCATGAATGGGTGCGTCGTCGGTGATTGCGATATCGATCCGGCCCTTCTCGATTGTGATCTCGACTTCCACGTACTGGGCGCCGTGAGCGTAGCGCAAGGCGTTCGTCAAACCTTCCTGCACGATCCGAAAGACGGTCGTTTGCAGCTCGGGTCTATTTGCCGGTAGTTTTCCGCGTTCCGTCAATTGCACTGGGAGGCCGGCTGAGCGGAAGACCTCCACGAGGCCTTCCAGGGATTCTCTGCCTGCATTCTTTTCGGCGTCACCGCTGCCGACGTGATCATCGCAGGGAAGGAGGCGAAGGATGTGCCCCATGTCCACTAGGGCGGTGCGTCCGACTTGCGAGAGGCTGTGGAGGGCTCGCGTCGATCGCTCGGGATATTTCGACCATGCCGACGCTGCTCCATTGGCTAAGGCGATCATGGTCGAAAGTGAGTGCGCCACGACATCGTGCATGTCGGCGGCGATCCTGGCGCGTTCGGCGGTCTTGGCGTGCTCTATGCGCTCTTTCCACAGTTCAGCCAGTAGTGCATGTCGCTGCCGATGGCCGCGGATGGCCGTTCCGGTGGCCAAGGCGGCTAAAGCGAAGGGAGAGAAGACCGTGGGCGAGTATCTCGCCTGCGTGATCGTGCACTGCATGAGCGCCGTGCCCACGGGTAGAAGCACCCCTACGGCGTAGCCGAACAGTCCCCGGCGATACCCTTGAAGGCTGGCGACGGCGTAAAGCGCGAAAGCGAACGGGAAATCGCGGAAACCGGTGAAGTCGATGGATGAGACGACGCTGCTGAATGCGACTGCGGCGATGAGCGTTCCAAATGGGAGTCTCCGCCTCCAGAAGAGCACGGCGCTGATCCCAAGAGCCGGAAGGCTCAATTCCCTCCCTGAGAGCTTGACGGACAGGACTTGGATTGAGACGCAGGTGACGACCGCGAGCCAGTCAGCCGACCTCGGGTGCCGGGACATCCACTCTCGGACGGGCCAGATCCGACGAGCGATGTCCCGCCAGCTCTCTTCGTCTTCGATAGTTTTGCCTGACATAGTGTCCTCAATTGTTTGGAAAACATTTGCTAGTTTCTCTATTTGAGAATCCGAAAGCTATGATCGCCATATTTTATAGTATATTGACATATGACTATCGTTTGCTTTAATTGTGTGGTGAGCTATGAAGCATCTGACTCGTACGTCCCGTCCGTGACATGGCTTCCTCCTCAAATTTAAGCAAGACGCCGGAGACGGGAAACAGTTGATGTAATCATAGTGAGGCGATAGTGTCGCATCCTCGACGGAATGATTTTACCTTGATGCGGAATCGGCTGCGTGTGCGGATGGGCGTCTCTTCGTCCACGGCGTGCAGGCGCCTTCCATCCCGTGAGCGGGTGAATCCTTGTGATGAGAGGGGATTCCACGGGTCCGCCTGTGCGTTCGCAAGCCACTCGTCGCCTGACCGGCTGCCGTGTAAAACCGGTGTGCCTGTCCCGTTCGGAGCCTCCCGGCTGCGATCGTGTGCGGCGAGCTTCACTTCGCGACGATGGCCTGCAGATAGCGTCCCGTGACGATGGCGCCCAAGCGGACGAGGGCTGTTCCCGTTCCCAGACAGGCAAGGGCGATCCCGAAGGACCAAGGCGACGTCACCACTGAGATCGCCACCAGCGGGAACAGGGCGACGACGGCGAGCGCCGCCGGCCCTACCACGGAGACGGCCAATGGCGCCATCACGCGTCTCAGGTGTGCATCCTTGAGGAGGCGAACGGGCGCCCCCATGTAGGTGAGAGCGAGGTACAGGTCGCGTCGTTCGGCGATCCCGGCTATCTGGTAAACGACACTTGAACACGCAACGAGGATGAAGGCTGAAATGGTCACCAGAAGCACAACCCATCGTACGTCGTCGAACAGGATCAGCTCTCTGTGGGTCAACTGTGTCGGTCCTCGGGTCACAGCGTTGAGAAATCCCAGTATCGAACACGCCGGGACGACGAGGAAGCTCATCAGCGCCAGCGGCGAGACCTGGCGCCATGCGGCGGCGGGGTCTTCCAAGAGCGCCCGCGCCGTGACGAGTTCCGCGGGAGAGTAGTCTTTGAGCAGGAGGCGGTTCCCCCTTCGTCGGACGAGGTACGGGCCCAGCAGATTCCATATGGACATGAGAACGAGCATGGCGAGGATAAGGACCAGTACGATCACCACCACTCCCCAGCTCGCGCTCGCCAGATGCATGGCGCTCAGGCATGCCGTGAGCGCCACGATCGCCACAACTACTCGCGTTCCCCTCACGATCGGAGGCCTGTCCCTCGCGCTGACGCTCATCGGCGCGTTCACTGCGCGGTTGAGGCGGTGTATCCCGCTGAGAATGGCCGCGAGGACCAGACCCGACGCTACGACCGCCGTTCCCTCCCAGGAGGGTCGGACATCGATTGGATGGGGTGTCCCCTCGTCTTCTCCGAAGGAGATGAGGTCCATGATCGGTGCGACGAGGAGGGAGCCGCACCAGCCGATCGCGACTCCGATGCACGAGGGGATGGCGACTTCGCAAACCACCAGCAGACGGGATGTGGCCGCAGACATGCCGAGCAGTCGCAGCGTGGAGACTTTGCCCTCCTGCTGCCTCGACTGCATTCGCGCTGAGGCCGCGCTCACGGCCGTCACTGGGACGAGCAGGCAGGCCAGGCTCATGGCGGCGAGGACCATGTAGGCCTCGTGCCGGTCGCCCAAATGCCAAAGCTTCCATGCGAGTCCCGCGATGGTGAAGCTGACGAATCCTGCGACGGCGGACGTGGCAGCCGGAGTCGCCGAGGCCATGGCGCTCTGCCTCGACGGACGTAGAAGCCAGGCGAATGCGCGGGGGTTCATCGTTGGCTCGGCCTTCCCTGGATTCTGGCGTCGTGGATTTCGGCGACGTGGTTGCAGCGTGAGGCAACAGCCGGATCGTGAGTGACCATGATGAGCGTCCGCCCCTGTTCGGTCGTCGCCTGCAACAGTTCCTCCACGACGGCTTCAGCGGTGAGGGAATCGAGGGAGGCCGTCGGCTCGTCGGCGAATATGATCTGCGGGTCGGTCGCCGTGGCACGTGCGATGGCCACGCGCTGGGCCTCCCCTCCGGAGAGCTCTCCCGGCCTCTGGCCGCTGTAGGCGGACAGACCGACGCTCGTCAGCCGATCCATGGCGACCTTCAAAGCCTCCTTCTTGGTCATTCCGTCGAGGAGGCATGAGAGGGCGACGTTCTCGCCCGCCGTCAGGTCGGGGAGAAGCATGTCCCTTTGGAAGACGAAACCGAGGTGACGCCGGCGAATCCCGGTCCGCTCCCGTGCGGACAGAGCCGACACCTCGACGTCGCCGCGGTCGGATCCGTAGACGACGCTCCCCGAATCCGGAACGTCGATTCCCGAGATGAGATGGAGAAGGGTCGACTTGCCGGAGCCGCTGTGCCCCATTATCGCCAAGGACTCGCCTGCTCGAACGCTCAGCGTCGCTCCGGCGAGGATCGTGCGTTTGCCGAACGATTTCCAGAGGTCGACGACGCCTACCTCTCCCGTGAACGCCATTCGTTCCTGCGATTTCATCCGCCCTCCTCGGTGGTACCAGTCCAACCGATGATAGGGACGCCGCCTCCGCGGAACTGCCAACCAGGGGTTGATGTACGCCACTCTTGTCGATTTCTATTCTCTGGAGACAAGCGTCCGCAAGACGCTGACCGTCGCAACCGCGACGGCCGAGAAAACCATCCAAGAAAAGAGGAATATAACATGTCTCAGGATGTTTACGAGGCTCCGGCCATGCTCAAGGTCGGTGGTTTTGACGAGCTCACCAACGCCACTCGTAGGGGCTACTGGGTTGACTTCCTGGGCGGTTGGTGGTTCTAACTGCCACTGCCTGTGAAGGCATTTCGGAGGTGGCCGTCTCCCATCGCGACCGCGAAGCAGACGGCCACCTCTCTACTGGGAAAGGAATCGTGCGTGGACGTCATTGTGCTTCCCGACACCGAGAAGACTGCAGGCATCTATGACGTCATCCGGCGTCATGGATACTCATGCTCGATCCACTACTCCTCGGGCAGACCTTGGATCCTCGGACAGTGGGAGAGTCGGGAAGCGAGGGAAGCGACGGCGTCGAACTGTCGGATGGCGCTACTCGGGCTTGTAGGCGCACGCGACGACGCTCTAGACCGTGCGGTTCGCTCCATCCGGTCATTTCGGGACGTCGACGCCCTCTACGACAGAATTCCCGGCTCGTACATCACGGCGGTCGCGTTTAACGGCTCCACCAGGGTCCACGGCACGCTGGCGGCCACTCACGAGATCTTCTACGCGGATGTCGACGGCATCGTCGTCGCGGCGAACAAGGCGTCGATCCTCGCGCGCATCGCAGAGCGCGCGATTCGAAGGGAAATGCTGGCGACGACCCTGCTGGCGCCTCGAGCCCCCTGGCCGCTCTCCGATCGGCCGCTGTGGAAAGGCGTGGAGCATGTGCCGGTCACGGATGCCCTGGAGTTGCATTCCGACGGGTGCGGAGCCCTCGTACTCCGATGGAGCTATCCGTTGCACCGAGAGCCGCTGACGGATATCGCCCCCCGATTGCGGGCCGCTCTCGAAGCCGGCGTCCGAGCGCGTGCGGAGGCGACTCCTGTGCTCGGCTCCGATCTGTCGGGTGGACTGGACTCGACGACCCTCGCGTTCTATGCGGATCGATATGCCCGACAGCTGGTCACCGTAAGGCAGGACGCCTACGATGCGACGAATGACGACGTGAAGTGGGCTGCTCTCGCCCGGAGCAGGATGGGCACCGGCGACCACATCCGGATGGAGCCGGACGTCGCCCCCTGGTACGCGGAATGGAATTCGATCTCGGACGGCGACCCGAGTTCGCCGTATCCCGCCCTCAGAACGCTCGGATTCACCCGGGCACTGGCAGAACGGCTCCATGACCGAGGCGCGACGATCCATCTCACCGGGCTCGGCGGCGACGAACTCTTCTCGCCGTCGTTCACTCACCTGTACTCCCTCGTCCGGAGGCATCCTCTTCGGGCATTCCGGCCGATGCGCGGCATGCAGGCGATCGCCCGTTGGAAGACCGCCCGGACCGTCCGCGCACTGATCCGGAGGATGCCGCACTCCGTGTGGTTGAGGGACATGGCCGGCCAACTCCGCCAGCCGGATTCGAACGGCCCCGAACAGTACTGGGAGCCTGAAGCCCGGGCGCCTTCCTGGGCCACGGCTGCGGCTGTGAGCCAGTCGGGCGAACTCATACGCGAGGCGGCTGACCTCCTCGGCGAGCAATCGCCGAATGTTCTCCCCGTGGACTTCGAGATGCTGCGGCTGGTCAACGCCGACGGACGCCTGACCCGACGCATGTCACAGGTGGCCGAACGGCACGGCGTCGCCTTCGACGCCCCTTACCTGGACGATGCGGTCGTGGACCTCGCCTTCAGGACCCGGTTGGAGGATCGCGTGTCGCACGGAGTGTTCAAACCCGTGCTTCAGGCAGCCGTTCCGGAGAATTTCCCCCGTGAGCTCCTCTCCCGCAGATCCAAGGGAGACTACAGCGCCGAAGCGTATTCGGGGCTCGCCCGCAATCGCGGATCCATGGTGAAGGAGTTCGCGGAAGGGTCTCTTCTCCAGGAAGAGGGACTCATCGACGCGGAGGCATTCCATGAATTCCTCACCGCCGTACACCCGAGCACTCAGCCGTTTCGCTTCCTCGACGCCACGCTTGGAGCGGAGATGTGGCTGCGAAACGTTCACAACGTAGAAGGATGACAATGCCGTACAAGTTGGGCCAACAGTTTAAATTCACACAGACGGAAGGGGGAGGCGTGCTCCTCGATCTGACGAAGGGGGAATACTGGCAGCTCAACGAACTCGGCGCCCTCCTGGTCGATCGCCTCTCCGGCGGCGGCCTGCCCCGAGACGTCGTCGAGGAGCTCGCTGCAGCCTACCCCGATTCGGCTGACCGCGTCGACGGCGACGTCCGCAGGCTTCTCGACCAGCTCATGGGGATCGGGGCGATCGACCATGAGTGACTTCGTCGTCGTCCCCCGGTCGGACTCCCGCCTGGGCATTCGGCGCAGACTTCTGGCGCTGGCAGCCGTCGGCTACGCACGACGTCTCGCCCGGAGGAAGCCGGACGTGCTGGAGAGGCGGCTGCGCCGAATCAGCCGAGCGGCCCGCCCGGCTCGGGCCGAGGAAGCCATAGCCGCACACCGTGCGGTCGTCAGCGTCAGCACCCGCTGCTCCGGCAGGTGGTGCCTCGACCGCTCCATCGCGATCGCCCTGCTTCTGCGCATGTCAGGCGCCTGGCCCGAATGGCACACGGGAGTTTGCCTCCTGCCTTTCCGGGCGCATGCCTGGGTCACGGTCGACGGCGAGCCGATCGGCGAGCCGGAGGGGCTGAGGGACAACTTCAAGCCGCTTATGACCGTCGTGGCGGGTGGGAAGAACCGTGGACTTTGAACCGCGCGGCCGCGCGCGCGACGATCGAGGCCAATTCTCCCTGCTGTTCAGGCAGATCCGTCCGTATTGGAGGCGGTTCCTCGTAGCGATTCTGCTGGGAGTCGCCGCGTCCACGCTCAGTCTGCTGCAGCCCGCCCTCATCGCCAGCATGATCACCGCGTTGGAGAACTCGACCGGGATTCTCCCCTCGGTTCTCCTTCTCCTCGCCTTGCTGACGACGTCCGCGGCGTTGTCCGGATTCCAAACCTATGCGCTCGGCACTCTCGGCGAACAGGTGACGGGCAGGATCCGCATGACGTACGTGCGAGCCGTCTTGCGCCTGCCGGTCTGCGCACTCGAAGCTTACCGACGGGCCGACCTTGTGGCCAGAGCGACGTCCGATACCACCCTGCTCCGCGTCGCGCTCACGGAAGGCGCCGGCCAGATCATCGGCGGCGTGATCATGTTCGTCGGCGCGTTGATCGCCATGGCCTTCGTCAGCCCCCTCCTGCTGCTGGCGACTGTGGTGACCGTGACGGTCGGGTTGGTGTGCGTCATGGCCCTGTCAGGCCGGCTCCGCAATGCGTCCACCCAGGTCCAAGAAGGTGTGTCGCTGCTCGGCTCGTCTCTGGACCAGAGCATTTTCGCGTCCAAGACGATTCGGTCCCTGAACGCCGCGGACTGGGCGATCTCCCGCGTCGACCGCACCATCGACGCGGCGAAGCAGGCCGGAATCCGCTTTGCCCGGGTTTCATCCGCCGTCACACCGCTTTCGGGGGTGGTGATGCAGCTCTGCCTCGCGGTCGTCCTCGGACTCGGCGCGTTCCAAGTCGCGAACGGCACCCTTCCCGTAGCGCAGCTGGTGGCATTCGTCATGTACGTGTTCCTCCTCCTTACACCCGTCGGTCAGGCAGTGAGAGCCATGACCTCGCTGTCGCAGGCCGCCGCGGCCGCAAGGCGTCTCGCCGAGGTGGAAGAGGAGGCCGACGCTCCCGAGGAGCGGTCGGGCCGGGGAGAGGCTCAGGCGACATCGGTTTCCGGCCCGACACCGGTGTCGGAGGCGAACGACGCTCGCGCAGTCGAATTCGCCGACGTTCACTTCGCCTATCCAGCAACCGGAGGCGGTGCGATGGCCGGCGAGCCGAAATCGGCTCTCCGGGGAGTCACATTCGCCGTTCCGCCGGGGGCGAAGGTCGGGATCGTCGGGCCGTCGGGCTCGGGCAAGAGCACCATCCTCAATCTCATCGCAGGTTTCTACTCGCCGCAGAGGGGATCCGTGCGCATAGCGGGGATCGCTGAGGCCTCCGATCCGGATGTGCGGGACAGAGGGCTCATAGGCCTCGTGGAGCAGGACGCTCCGGTCATCGCGGGCACTCTCCGCGACAACCTCACGCTCGGCGACCCGGAGATCGGCGAGGCCGATTGCCTCCAGGCGCTGGCACGCGTGAACCTCGACCATCTGTACAGTCGCGACCGAGGCGGCCTCGATCTCGAACTGTCGGATCAGGGGACGAACCTGTCAGGCGGTGAGAGGCAGCGCCTGGCCATCGCGCGCGTTCTGCTTCGAAGACGGCCGATTCTGCTTCTGGACGAGTCCACGTCCCAAATGGACAGCGACAACGAACGGAAGCTGCGGGATGCGGTAGCCGAGGCGGGACGTCGTCGCACCACCATCGTGGTGGCTCACCGCCTGTCGACGATCGTCGACAGCGATTTCATCCTGGTCGTCAGAGACGGGGAGATCGAAGCCGTCGGCCGCCACAGCGAGCTCGTCGCCGCGAGCCCGACGTATTCCGTGTTCGCAGACCAGCAGCGGCTGATCCGAGGGTGACCGGTGCTCGCCCGGCGCCGGTCACTCCACACTGCCCAAAGCTGGCGGATCCGGCGAGGGAGGGGGAATGAGAACCGGTCGGAGCCGGACGGCATTCGCCGTCCAGGCGAGAAGGAGGCAGATTCCCATCGTCGCAGTGAAATGGAGGATTCCGCCCGTCGCGTCGCCCGCTCCTTCGACTCCGATCGCCACAGAGGTCAGCTCCCGCGTCGACCACAGGGGAAGGGCTTTGGCCCATGCGTCGGACGGATCCACGAGAAGCTGGAGAGCCATGATCGACAGGAGCGCCAGAGCCCCCTCCAACTCTCGGGAGATGACCATGCTGACCAGTCCTCCCAGAGGAACCGATATCAGCACCGTCGTCGCCAAGAGAAGGACCGCGAAGAAGAGCCGGGTCAGATCCTGAGTGGCTAGAAGCAGGCCGGAATACACGGCCGCCACGACGAGGCCTATCGCCGTCGTCGCCATCTGCCTGCCGGCCAGCAGCGCCGTCGGCGAGGCTCCGAGTGCGCTCAGGCGTCGGTCGAGGCGACGCGAGCTTACGCTGGAGAAAAGCGAGAGGGTCGCCATCGCCCATCCCACTCCGATCGCCATGAACCGAATGGCCTGCCATTGCACGTTGATCCGCGACGCGTAGAAGACCAGCGGCAGGAGGAAGGCGAACCCGAGCGCCGCCCGGCGGCGAGGCATCTCCCGCAGAGTCGTTGCGGTAACCGTCCACAGCATTATGATTCCTCCGCAACGTGGAGTTCGACGACGTGATCGACCCTGTCCAGGTCGTGTTGCATGTGGGTGACGACGAGCACTCCACAGCCCGAGTCCCGCCAAGAGAAGACCTGCTCCCAGAAGTCGATGTCGATCCCCTGTCGAAACCCTGGTACGGCTCGTCCAGGAGCAGCAGCTCGGGTTCGTCGAGTTCGGCGAGCACCACGTTCAGCTTCTGCTGCGTGCCGCCTGAGAGCTGCGCAGCGGTGAGTCCGGGCTTCGGACGCCACCCCAAGCGCCCGGCCAGACGCATGCCGGAGTCGATCGCGCTGCGGCGGGACATGCCGCGGGTGGCGCCGAACAGCGTGAAGTGCTCGGCGGGCGTCAACAGCGGAGCAACGCCGTGCTGCTGAGGTGCGTACCCGATGTGCGCCACGCGCTCGACCGAGCCCGTCGTAGGCCGGATGAGACCCGCGCAGATGTCCAGCAGGGTGGACTTCCCCGAGCCATTGGCCCCCACGACGGCGGCGATCTGGCCGGCTCGCAAGCACAAGTCGACGCCGCGCAGGGCCGGCTTGCGGCCGTAGCGTTTCGTCACCGAGCTCAAGCGGAGCACGACGGGGCCGATCCCGAGGTGTGTATCCGATGGGGGAGCCGCACGGAAGGCGCGAGCAAGCTCCTGCGCGTAGGTGGCGGCCGGCCCGTACATCTCGCGCGGGCCGCACCCGGCGTCTTCGGCTTCAGCCAGAGCGTCCCTGGCCAACGCGGCCGCCTCGGTCCCGTCGACTCCGCAGTCGGCGAGGCACCGGATCAATGCGGCGTCCCATTCGCCGTCGCCTCTCATGACGCCGCATCCCCTCTGCCCGAGGGGCGGTCGCAAGCGAGACGAGAACGTCTGGCGCTGACCGCCCGGGTGCCCATCGCGCCTCCGGCGCCGCTTTCCCCGCACGTCGCGGAAAGACGGTTGAGTCGACCGACTTCCTGAAACGACGCCAGGCCAGCTGCTGTTCGGCGAGGACGTGCGTTCCCCGGTCCGTCAGACGGAAATATCTGCGCGGCGGCCCGGCTGCCGACACTTCGCGTTCGGCTTCGACGAGCCCTTGTTTCTCCAAACGCATGAGCGCCGGGTAGAGCGTGCCGCCGGGGATTTCGTCGAATCCCGCGACGACCAGGCGTTCGGACAGGCCACGGCCGTAATCGCGGCGTTCAGCCAGCATGCTCAGCAGGCAGAGTTCGAGGAACCCGTGGAGCCATTTGCGCTGCGCCATCTGATTCACGGTAGATGACTAACTGCTGACTTGTAGTGAGCGCAACTGCATACCGGGGCCGGAGACCGGACGGTGGGAGTGCTCTCCTATGTGCATGCGGCCGTGCATCGGGACCGTTCGACCAGGTAAATTTGGAATGTCCCTGTCCGCCCCCCATCGGAGAACGCATGCGTCGCCTCGGTAGCAACTATGTGCTCGATCAGCGCATCGGGCGTGGAGCCCAGGGGGAGGTGTGGCGTGGGAGATCCGTCTCGGACCATCAGGAGGACGGCCTCGGCCCGGAGAGGACCCAGCAGGACGTGCTGGCCTTCAAGGTCCTCCGGGCGGACCTCGTCGAGGACGAAGGCCTCGTCGGGCGCTTCGTCAAGGAACGGACGACGCTGACGAGGATTCGCTCTCCCTACGTCGTGAACATCCGCGACTTCGTCATCGAGGGAACGACCTTCGCCATCGTCATGGACTACGTGCCGGGCGGAGATCTGCGTGGGAAGCTGGCGTCCGACGGTCCTCTGCCCCCGGCGGAAGTCGCCCGCATCGGAGCGCACGTGGCGCGGGGTCTGATGGCCGTCCACGCTGCGGGCGTCGTTCACCGCGACGTCAAACCCGCCAACATCCTCCTCGATTCGAGCACCGACCCCGCGACTCCCCGAGTCGTGGACTTCGGAATAGCCCGGATCCACAACGCCGTCGGCACCGACCACCTTACCGGGATCCTGGGAACGCCTCTCTACATGGCGCCGGAGATCCTCCTCGGCGAGGTCCCCAGGCCTGCCTCCGACCTGTACTCTCTGGGCATCGTGCTCTACCAGAGCTGCTGCGGCGTCACACCCTTCGTCGGCGACCCGGGGCAGCTGCTCGGCCAGCACGTGGGCCGGCTTCCCGGACGCCCCGAGGGGATCCCCGACTCCCTCTGGGGGATTCTGAGCCTCCTCTTGGCCAAACGCCCCGAGCAGCGTCCAACCGCCCAGCAGGTCGCTCACGATCTCGAGAAGGTGCGGCCTTCCCTAGAAGGCCTCCTCCCGGCCCCGCGGATCGCAACCCCGCCCGCATCGGCGCCGTCATCGGACTCCCCCGCCTTCGGCGGGGGAGTCCCTCCCGCCACGGCAGCGGGGCCCCGACCCGCACAGGGGTATTCGCCGGCTTTCGCGCCTGCCTCGTCGGGGGGCATGGCTACTCCGGCGGCCCCGCCCTCGAACACCTCCCATCAGTATCCTGCCTACACGCCGGCCACAGCCGCCTCCGGCCAGTCAGGCCAGTACCGACTCATCCAACCCTCGGGAGGATATCCGCCTCCGCGCCGCCGGCGCAGAGGCTGGAAGATCGCCGTGGCGGCCGTGCTGGCCGTGGCCTTGACGGGCACGGGAGTACTGGCCGTGCGGCACTTCCTCTTCAACGGCCCCGACGTTCCCGGCGACGCGGTGGCGGCCCTGCCCGCAGGCAAAGGCTTCAGCGAACAGTTGCGCCTGCCGAACGGCTACAGGCAGTACGTCTCTCCCGATGGGGGCATGCTGGCGGTCGAATCGGGTAAATGGGCGGTCTACAGGCTTGACGACACCAAAAGCAAACCGGTCTGGAAAGGAGACTGCTACGCTCATATGAGCGGATTCTGGGACAATTCGCATTTTCTGTGCGCGAACAGCGACAAGCGAGAGCTCATATCGCCCAACGGCGCGATTTCCACGCCGCCGGGCCCCTCCGACTCGCGGTTGAAAGGCGCGACGGCCGATCGCACCGTCTTGACGGCCGCATATACGGGCGACCTCCTCGCCCTCGACAGGAACGGCAAGGAGGTGTGGCGGGCTTACGGCAAGTTCTCGAGTGACGTCATCGTCACCGAGAGTTTCGTACTGGCCGTCGACAAAGACGCGGATACGGTCCAGGTGTTCTCGACGTCGACCGGGAAGAAGCTCGCCAGCTCGTCCTTCGGCGGGTCCGACAAAACCTTGGAGGAGGACCCGCATCCTGCCGGCTTCGGCGTGGACGCCGGAAACAAGGCCTTCTACCAGATTCAAGACGGCAAGTACACGATATGGGACGTCGAAGGCAGGAGGAAGGAGACCGGGACGACGAAGGCCAGTTCGAGCAACTGGGTCGCCTCCACGTCCGTCAGCCCCAAAGAGCTGGCGGGAATCTTCAAGAAGGTCGACACGGACTCAGTTAACATCATCCGAGGCAAGGAGAAGACGATCAAAGCGTCGATCAGCAATTCCCAATGCAAGGTCCGTGTGGGGGGAAAGACCATGGAAGTCCCAGCACCGGCCAGCGAGGATTCGTGCAGCATATCGGTTTTCGGACTAACCGGCGACGACAGCGCCATTCTGGTCGGTTCACGCACCGACTCCGACAAGTCCGTCTACTACGACAAGGGTGGCGTCGTCGCCGCCTACTCGTTGAAAGACGGCTCCATGCTCTGGAAGGCGACTGGACGGTTCAGTCGGGCGCTGGGCGACAACCGCATCATGCTCGTGGAAGGGTTGTCATCGTCTGGGAACATCGTCGTAGGCACCGTGAATGACGGGTAATCCAGTGCCATCCACTCCGCCGTTGACGGCGGAACGCGATACGCCGCTCGCCGTCCACGACGCCCGCGAGGGAACTTCGCAGAGACGCGAATCCGTTGTCCGGCGTGTCATGGCGGCTCGCATGTGGCGCGAGGTGCTCCTCCTCATCGCCGGCTACACCCTCTACTCCTTCGTGAGGAACGCGGCACCCGATCGCAAAGGCCTGGCAGTCGCCCACGCCCACGACGTCATCGCCCTGCAGGAAAGGCTGGGTCTGAACGTCGAGTCGTCGATCAACCACTATTTCGACGAACACGTCCCCCTGGCCGTCTTCGCGAACTACTTCTACGCCATCGGCTTCTCGCTGACCACCATCGTCACGCTCGTCGTCCTATGGCGCATCGACTGGCGGGTGTTCAGATTCCACCGGACGGTGCTCGTCGTCATGACGGGAGCGGCGATGGTCACCTATTGGCTGTACCCCTTGGCGCCCCCTCGCCTCGTCCCCGACGGGGGCTTCGTGGACACATTCATCAAATACAGGACGTGGGGGAGGCTCCACACGCCCGCCAACGAGGACGTCTCCAACCAGTACGCGGCCATGCCGTCGATGCACACGGGATGGTCGATCTGGGTCGCGGTCTCCGTCTGCTTCGTGGCGGGGCGATGGTGGATACGGGTTCTGGCCTGCTCTCTGCCCGTCGTGACGGTTGTGGTCATCATGGCCACGGCGAATCACTTCGTCCTCGATGCGGCGGCGGGAGCCTCATACTACGCTCTGGCCTTCACGGCGGTCCTGATCGCCACGCGGCGAAGGCGGGAGCGGGCAGCCTCCAGGCTCAGACCCACAGCGCCTCCGGCTGCGGACTCCCGTCGCTCGGACGCGCCCGACTGCCCGCCGACCCGTTCGCCGAACAGCCCCGCCTGAGAGAAGCCGCACACCGATCTGCCGTCGGCTTACCGGTCCGACGGCTGGGATGGCAGAGTGAATGGGTGACCACTCAGCCTCAGCAGACGTTCGAGAAGACCGCTTTCCACCGGTTGTTTCCGGCCTCGCTCCTCCTGTCCCTCGCCGCACTCGCGGCCGTCGCCCCCCTTGCGACGGATATGTACCTCCCTGCGTTCACCGCGATGGCGAAGGACATGGGAGTGGGAGCGTCAACGGTGCAGCTGACCATGACCGCATTCCTCGTCGGCATAGCCATCGGGCAGTTGGGGATCGGAATCCTGTCCGACAGGCTGGGGCGGCGGCCGCTCCTCGTGTGGGGGACGATCCTCGCACTTGCGGCCGGTATCGCCGCGGCTGCGGCCCCCGACATCGCGGTCCTGCTCATCGCCCGGTTCTTCCAGGGGCTGGGGGGAGCGTCCGGCATGGTGCTGGGCAGAGCGGTCATCGCGGACCGGGCGCGAGGCGTCGCCGCGGCCCGAGCCCTCAACCTCGTCATGGCCATCCAGGGCATAGCCCCCGTACTGGCCCCCATCTTCGGAGGCGCGCTCGTAGGCACGATCGGCTGGCGCGGCATCCTCGGGCTCGTCGCGGGATTCACCGCCGTCCTCCTCGTCCTCGTCCTCGCATGCGTGCCCGAGACCCTTTCCTCCGATCGGCGCAGCTCGGGGGGCCTGCGCACCCTCGTCGACGGTTGCCGGTCACTGGGCCGCGACGGATTCTTCGTGCGCATGACCCTGATCAACGGCTTGGTGTTCGCCCTGCTCATGGCCTATCTGTCGGCCACCCCGTTCGTCCTGCAGACCGTGCTCGGCATGGGCACCGGCCTCTACACGGTCATCTTCGGATGCTGTGCGGCTATGGTGACCGGCGCCACGATGGCATCGAGCGCTCTGGCCCGCAGCATCCCCCTCGACCGTCAAGTCCGGGGCGCGCTGCTGGCCTCGCTCGCAGTCGACTCCGTCCTAGCAGCCGTCTGCTTCCTAGGTTTGCGAGCCCCCGTCGATTCGCCTTCCATGCGCTACGCCGTCACAGGGCTGCTCTTCCTCCACGTGGCCTGTCTGGGGTTCTCGATCGGCAACATCCCGGCCATAGCACTCGGGCGCGCAGGGAGCAGGGCCGGCACCGGGTCAGCCTTGCTCGGCTTCGTCCAGTTCGTCATGGGAGGGCTCGCCAGTCCGCTGGTCGGGCTGGCCGGCGAGGATTCCGGCGTCGGATTCGGGGCAGTCCTCGTCCTCGTCGCCGTCGCGGCCAACCTGATGGCACTGCCGGGACTGCGCGACGGGGAGCGCGAGGCGGCCCGGACGGCGGCCGTAGCCGACGCCGTGGGGCCCGGCTCGCAAAGCGACGGATGAAACGGCTTCCTGTGCGGATGGCTCGGAGTCACCGGCGCATCGCGGCCGAGAGCTCGTGAACGGACGCGGCGAAGCGCTCGGGGGCGGCCATCATCATCTGGTGCCCGGCGCCCCGGATGATCCGCTCCGGCGGGTTGCCCAGGTTCGTGCGGGAATTCCGCAGCCCCTCGGCGGAGTCCTCCTCGCCCCAGATGATCCCCTTCGGCACCTTGATGCTCCGGATCTGGGCCGCCGTCAAATGCAAGATCCACGGGTCGTGGATGAGTCTGGTCATCTCCTCCTCGGTCCGACCCTCCGTCAAGGGCCGCATCCATTTGCGAGTGAGCTCGGCTCCCGCCTTCCCGTCGAACGCCGTGCAGTCCGAGCCGCAGGACTTGGCGAGGAAACGCTGGTCGATCCACGTCCACCGCGTCGCGATGCGGTAGAAGCTGCGCATCCACGTCGAAGTGGCGAGCCATTGCGGCAGGCCGTCGCCGAAGTCCATGTTGAGCGCGTCGCCGCCGGCGAAGACGACGCCCCCGACGGAATCCGGGTAGACGAGTCCGAGGTTGCCGGCCACGGCCGCTCCCATCGAATGCCCTACGACGATGGGTTTCTCGATGCCGAGCTTGGCCGCCCAGTCGTGCACGAGCCGCGTCTGATCGGCCAGGTCGGCGGGGCGTCCGCCTCGGGTGTATCCCACACTCGACAAGTCAAGCGCGTAGACGACATGGCCTTTGGCCGCCAGACGGGGAGCCGTCGTCGAGAAGGCCACCGTGGTCTCGGCGAAGCCGGGCAGGAGGACGACGGGAGAGCCCGACGTTCCCCATGTCTCGTAATGGACGTTCGCATCGCCGACGCGCACCGTCTTCCCCGACTCCGGCTCGAGGCGCTCGTCGGGCGTCGTGGCCGCATTGCCCAGGAGGCTCGCGACGGTGACGGCCGCCGCGAAGCCCGCCAGCCCTCGGAGGATCCGCAGGGGCAGGGGGCGCTTCCCGGCGCGTGCGCCGTCAGGCGTCTCGGATCTCGAACGGCGCAGTCGGAGAGAGGCGAAACGACGTATGTCCACACGCTTGCGGCGCTCGGAGGGGCCGGTGCCGTCGAAGCCGCCGTCCGTTCGGACGGCGCGAAAGCCTTCGTCGGTACGCGGACCGGTCGCCATCATCTGCGTCCGACTAAGAGGTCATGGAAATCCACGGGTTTGCGTCCCGTGAGGAATTCCACGGAATCGGAGACGATGTCGAGCTCGCCGGCGGCGATCGCCGTGTAAGTGCTGACCCAGGCGTCGACCTCCCATTCGGGGGCGCCGTACGAAGCGCGCGATTCGTACGCTTCTTCGACGGTTTCGTCGATGTACCGGACCTTCCGGCCGGTCTCCTCCTCGTAGACCCGCGCGAAGTCGTTCATCGTCAAGGCCTCGGGGCCCGTGAGGTTGTACGTCTGGGAGGCATGGGCTGCGGGATCGGCGAGAACCGCTGCGGCCGACCTTGCCACGTCCGTTTTCGCGATGGCCGCGCATCGCCCCCCGGCGGCGGGGCCGCGGATCTCCCCCGAATCGCCGAGCTCGGCGAAGAATTCCAGGTAGAGGGAATCGCGGAGGAAGGTCCAGTCCATCCCGGATGCCTTGATGTGCTCTTCGGTGTGCCAGTGATCGCGGGCGTAGGTGAACACCGCGTCGGGGGAGGCCTCGAGGAAGGACGTGTAGACGATGTGCTCGACGCCGGCCTTCTTCGCGGCGTCCACGAACGCCCGGTGCACTTCGACGCGATCGGGCGATTCCGTGGCCGACACCATGAAGAGGACGTCGACGCCCTCCAGGGCTTCGACGGTTGACGGATCGTCCGCGTACTGCGTGGCTCGAACTTGCGCGACGTCGGCGAGCTCCGGATCGAGTTTGGCCGGGGTGCGCACGAGAAGGCGCAGCCTGCCCGTATCGGACAGGAGGGAGGCAACCATCCTACCGATGTTTCCGGTTGCGCCGGTGATTCCAATGATCGGGGCGTTATCTTCCATGATACTCCTTGAATGCTTCGGCTCCGCATGAATCGTACATGCGGAGCCGAAGATCGAGGTGCCGTGATCGACGGATTTACGCCAGACGCGGATCGGCTATCAATACCTCATTGACTTCTTGCAGGGAAGGCGCGTAGGCGCCCGCGTGGCTCACCGTCAGACCCGATGTGATGGTCGCGCGGTGGAGGGCGGTGCGGACGTCGTTCCACGTCGCCTCCCGCAGCCGTTTCTTCGCGTCCGCGCTGCCGAGCAACCCGGCGTCCAGAAGGCCCGAGAGAAGGCCCCCCATGAAGGAGTCGCCTGCGCCGACGGTGTCGGTGACTTCCACGTTGAGCGGGTCGATCACGAGCATGTCGCGTTCTGCCGACAGCCTCGCATAGGCGCCCCACGGCCCCCGTGTGACCACGACCAAGCCGGGCCCTTGGGACGACCACCGCCTCATGACCTCCTCGACCGGGGTGTCCTCGCCGAAGAGCCAGGCGATGTCCTCGTCGCTCGCCTTGACGACGTCGGCCAGCGAGACGAGCTCCTCGATGCGGGGGAGGACGTCTTCCGGCGACCCCATGATGGCGGGCCGGGCATTGGGATCGTAGGACACCGTGCCGAGAATGGCCATCGCCTTGACCGCGCGAAGCACGTCCGTGCCTCCCGGCTCCAGGGTGGCGGCCAGGCTGCCGGTGTGCAGATGCGCCAGCGAGGACGCCGGAGGAAGCTCTGGAACCTCCCACAGGAGGTCGAATTCGTACTCCGCCCGGCCCATCTCGTCGAGCTTGGCATAGGCGAGGGACGTGCGGTCGGCGCCTTCGCTGCCGGAGACGATGCCGACGCTGTGCTCCTCGGCGAACTCTTCGATCATCCGCCCGTGGCGATCCCTTCCCCACCAGGCGCCGATGAGGGCGGGGCGTTCCAGCTCGGTGAGCACGCAGGCCACGTTGAGCGGACTGCCTCCGACGTGTTCTTGGGGTTCCTCCCCCTCCCGGAGCACGACGTCGATCAGGGCTTCGCCGAGACAGAGAACGGGTGGGGTGCTCGCCAATTCCATGGGCGTCTCCTCAGGTGTGGCCGTCATTACTTATCCAATCCTAGCTTGGCTTCCATGTCTTCGAGTGGGATTCCCTTCGTTTCAGGCATGATCTTCAGGACCCAGAACAGCTGTCCGCACATGCAGACGAAGAAGAAGCTGAAGGCGGTTCCGCCGCCCCAGGCGTCGATCAGCGGCGGGAAGGCGTAAGTCGTCAAGGCGGCGAACGACCAGTGGGTCAGGCTTCCCAGAGACTGGCCGAGGCCGCGCACCTTGTTGGGGAAGATCTCGGAGATGAAGACCCAGATGACCGACCCCTGGCCGAACGCGTGCGCTGCGATGAACACGAGAAGGCCGACGAGCACGAGAACCGACGAGGTGCTGTCGAAGTGGCCCTCGTACTTGAACATGACTCCGGAGATGAACCCCAGGCTGACGAGATACCCGATCGAGCCGACGATCATGAGCGAGCGGCGCCCGATCTTGTCGATGACCGTCAGAGCGGTCATGGTGGCGATGAGGTTCATGAAGCCGACCGCCACGCTCATCAGCGAGGCGGCGTTCCCCGACGCCCCGGCCTGCTTCATCACCTCGGGGGCGTAGTAGAGGATCGCGTTGATGCCGGAGAGCTGGTTGAATGCGGCGATGGCGAACGCCAGGAGGATGACCTTGCGATAGCGCTTCGAGAAGAATTCGACCAGGGACGCCCGGGACTGCGAATCCGCGGCTATCTGCGCCTTGATCTCGGCGATCTGAGACTTGGACTCCTCTTCGGTCGAGCAGAGTTGGCGGCTTATCCCGACGGCTTCGTCGGGTTTGCCGTGCGCCATGAGCCAGCGAGGCGTCTCGGGGACGGTGAACAGCAAGAGGAGGAAGACCGCCGAGGGGATGACCATGACGCCGAGCATCCACCGCCATTCGTGGCCTCCGAGCGTGATGCGGATGATGAAGTTGCTCAGATACGCCAGGAGGATGCCCAGGACGATGTTGAACTGGACGAGGCCGACCAGGCGGCCCCGAACCGCCGCGGGGGCTATCTCCGCCGTGTAGATCGGCGCGCATACGCTGGACATGCCCACTCCGATGCCTCCGATCATGCGGAAGACGAGGAGGAAGAGATGAGTGGGGGCGAACGCCGTGCCCAGGGAACCCAGGACGTAGAGTATGCCGATCGCGAAGAGGACCTTACGGCGGCCGTAGACGTCCGCGAGCCGACCGCCGATGATCGCGCCGAAGATCGTTCCGATCGTCGCGATGGCGACCAGGAAGCCCTTGCCGAATTCGCTGAGGTGGAAGACGTCCTTCAGGGTGTCGGTGGCGCCGGAGATGACAGCGGTGTCGAATCCGAAGATCAGGCCGCCGATCGCGGCGACGACCGCGCTGCGAATGACGAGCGGCGTGATGCGCGAACGTTGAGAAGATGCGGGAATGCTCGACATCGAGACTCCTCTCGAGGGGGGATTGTTCAATGCTGGGCCGGACCGTGGACTCCGTGGCCGGCCGGTGCTGCGTGGCGCAGGGCACGTAAGTGACACTCTAGTGGCTCGAGCGGGGGAAACCAGCCGTTTTCACATTGTGGGCGCTGGGCTCGGGGAACCCGGCCTCCTCCGAAGACGCTTCGGCGGGCGAAACCGGGGCGTTCCAATCCCTGAGACGCCGGATGCGCGCGTCCTGCGCGGTGTTACAGTCGCCCCCATGACCTCCCGTGCGATGTCCCGAATGCGTCCGCTCTTCGCGGGCGGCGCGTGCTGCCGCTAGACCGGTCGAGCATTCCCGGTGGGCATCGGCGTTCGCCTGAGGCGGACTCCCGAATGCGCGGCGATCGGACGTCGTTCTCCATTTTCGCGGACCTCCCTGCGCTGCGCCGTACCCCAGGCCGTGTCCATCGAACGGCAAGAGAAGAAGACGAGAAGAGGAACAGCACATGTCCACGACTCCCGACGATCGGCTCGTCGACGGAGAGAGCGCCGACGAGCAGGAGAAGGACGCCGAGGCGACGAGGGGCGTCGGCGGCTCCGAAAGGGCCGGAGGGCCCTCGGCCGGCTCGGACGCGGAGGCCGACCTGCCGGACGAGGCCCGCAGGGCCATCGACGAACTCGTCGCGGAGGCGACGTCCAGGCGAAAGGGGCGCGGGGCCCTCGGCGTCGTCGCGGTCGCCGCCGCCTTCGTCCTCGCCTTCCTCGCAGTCCGCGCCCTTCTCGGGGACTCCGGCTCGCCGGGTCAGGCGTCGTCTGCGGGCGCGGGATCGAGGGGTGCGCCCATCGACTCCGTCGGTGCGCGCACCCCTGCCGAGATCGCGAAGAGCGGAACCATCCGCGTCGGGGTCTTCTCCGACAAAAAGCCGTTCGGCTCGGTCGGCCAAGACGGACAGTACGAGGGATACGACATCGTCTACGCCAAGCGGATCGCCGAGGACCTCAAGGTCAAGGTCCGATTCGTGCCGGTGGAGGCCGCGTCGCGGGTGGAGTTCCTGACCTCGGGGAAGGTCGACGTCATCCTCGCCAATTTCACGGTGACCCCCGAACGGGCGCAGAAAGTGGACTTCGCCAAGCCGTACATGAAGGTCTCCCTCGGCGCGGTCAGCCCGAAGGGGAAGGCGGTCACCCGGGAGTCCCAGCTCGCAGGCAAGAGGGTCATCGTCGTCAAGGGCACGACCGCCGACGCCTACATCCAGGCCAAGCACCCCGACTGGAAGATCACCAAGTTCGAGCAGTACACCGAGGCGACCAACGCGCTCATCGACGGTCGGGGAGACGTGTGGGTCACCGACAACACCGAGGCGATGGCCTTCTCGCTGAAGAACGAGGACCGGTTCGTCACCGGCATCACCCAGCTCGGCCCCGTCGACTCCATAGCGGGCGCGGTTCAGAAGGGCAACGTCGAGCTCCTCAGCTGGCTGAACGAGGAGCTCGTCCAGCTCGGCGAGGAGAAGTTCTTCCACAAGGACTACGAGCGGACCCTCAAACCGGTCTACGGCAGGGCGGCCAAGCCCGAGGAACTCGTCGTCGAGGGCGGCGCACTCTAGGGGCGGGCATGGATCCACAGGTCATCGGGCGCTATCTGCCCGTTTACGGTCGGGCGGTGCTCGTCACCGTCGAGGTCTCTGCGCTGGGCATCCTGCTCGCCATCGCGATCGGGCTCCTGTGCGCCTCGGTCCGCTACGCGCGGGTGCCGGCAGTCGGCCGACTCGCGGGAGGCTACGTGCAGCTCGCGCGCAACACCCCCCTCATCGTCCTCCTCTTCTTCATCTACTACGGCCTGCCCAAGGTCGAGATCCGGCTCTCCCAGCTGGCCAGCGCCGTGATCGGGCTGGCCTTCATCGGCGGGGGGTACATGGCCGAGGCCTTCCGCTCGGGCCTGGAGTCCGTCGACCGCATCCAATGGGAGTCGGCCGTCTCGCTGGGGATGAGGCCCGGCGCGGCGATGCGCCACGTCGTCGTCCCGCAGGCCGTGTCCGCGTGCTTCCCGGCGCTCGTCGCCAACGTCATCTTCCTCATCAAGGAGACGTCGGTCGTCTCCGTCGTTGCCCTGGCCGACCTCGTGTTCGTCGCGAAGGAGCTGATCGGCAACGAGTACAACACGTCGGAGGCCCTCTTCCTGCTCGTGTTCTTCTACCTGCTCGTCGTCCTGCCGATCTCCCTCCTCGGATCGCGATTGGAAAGGAGGATCCGCCATGCGGAATTCGGGGATTGAGGTCCTGTTCGAGGGGCGCAACTTCCTCCGCCTGCTCGAGGGCCTGTGGGTGACCGCGTCGATCGCGCTGGCGGCCATGGCGATCTCCGTCGTCCTGGGCGTCCTCCTGGGAATCGTCATGACGTCGCGCAACCGGTTCGTGCGCGCCTGCACCCGCCTCTACCTCGAGTTCGTGCGGGTCGTGCCCCAGCTGGTGCTGCTCTTCGTCGTGTACTTCAGCCTGGCATCCCAGGCGGGGGTCAACCTGGGAGGCAGGACGGCCGCCGTCATCGTCTTCTCCGTGTGGGGTACCGCCGAGATGGGCGATCTGGTGCGCGGCGCCATCCGCTCCACGCCCTCCCACCAGGTCTACAGCGGCCTGGCCCTGGGCATGACCTCCGCGCAGGTCTACCGGTGCGTCGTCCTCCCTCAGACGATCCGCAGGCTCCTGCCCGTGACCATCAACCTGGCGAACCGCATGATCCAGACCACCACGCTCGTCGTCCTGATCGGGGTCGTCGAGGTTCTCAAGACCGGCCAGCAGATCATCGACGCCAATCGCTTCGCCCATCCGACGGCCGCACTGTGGGTGTACGCCGTCATATTCCTCATGTACTTCGCGATCTGCTATCTCATTTCCCTGTTGTCCAAGCGCTTAGAGAGGAAGTGGCAGAGTTGAGCGATCCCCTCAGCGAGCCGTCCCGTCCCGCCGGTGAGAGGATTCCACCGAGGCCGCACGGCCCCGATCGGAACGCCGCCGGGCAGGCCTCCGGAGCGGAGGCCCCCGCAGCCGGCCGGCGGGACGTCATCCTGTCCGCTCGCGACATCGTCAAGGTCTACGACGGCGAGGTCATCGCCTTGAACGGCGTTTCCCTGGACGTCGAGCGGGGCGAGGTGGTGGTCGTCGTCGGCCCCTCAGGCTGCGGCAAGTCAACACTGCTGCGCTGTCTCAACGGCCTGGAGGGGATCCAGGAGGGATCCATCTCCTTCGAGGGCGAGGAGATCCCGAGCGACGACATGCCCTGGCATGTCGTCCGGCAGCGCATAGGAATGGTGTTCCAGAGCTACGAGCTCTTCGCCCACCTCGACGTCCTCGACAATCTCCTGCTCGGGCCGGTCAAGGTCCAGGGAGTCCCGCGCGGAACGGCTGCCAGACGGGCGGGCGAGCTCCTGTACAGGGTCGGACTGCTCGAACGGGCTAGGGCCTATCCCCGGCAGCTGTCGGGTGGGCAGAAGCAGCGTGTGGCCATCGTGCGGGCACTCATGATGAACCCCGAACTGCTCCTCCTCGACGAGATCACCGCTTCTCTCGACCCGGAGATGGTCCGCGAAGTGCTCGACGTCGTCCTCGAACTCGCCGCAGACGGCATGACGATGGTCATCGTCACCCACGAGATGAGCTTCGCACGGGCGATCGCCGACCGTGTGGTCTTCATGGACGCCGGAAGAGTGGTCGAAACCGCCTCCCCGGCGGACTTCTTCGACCGTCCGAGCTCCGAGAGGGCCCGGCAGTTCCTCAACACCTTCACTTTCGACCGGTGACCGCGGCCGGGCTCCGGTCGACAGAACGCGGGGCGGAGTCGGTGACGCCGCGGCCCGGTCGACCGAACCGGGCGGACCGCGAGGGCCTCGCAGAGCAGAGGCCGGCGATGAAGGCCTTCGCGCGTCAGGAGCTCACCGCCTCGGCGGGCGCGGCGCGGACAGCCTGGCGGTCGTCCCCGCCGCCCGTGTCGCCGCGACTCGGCAGGTCTCCGTGGAGGGCCCCTCTCCCGAGGGCATCAGGACGGCGCGGTAGTAGCGCAGTTCGTCGATCGAATCGTAGATGTCCCCGAGCGCCCGATGGTTCCCCGTCTTCTTCGGCGAGGCGAAGTAGGTGCGCGGATACCAGCGCTTGGCGAGTTCCTTCAAGGAGGAGACGTCGACGACCCGGTAGTGGAGGTGCCCGATGACCTCCGGCATATACCGTTCCAGGAAGGCCTTGTCCGTGCAGATCGAGTTCCCGCCCAGCGGCGCCTTCCCAGGTTCGCGGACGTGCCTGACGATGTAGGCGAGGACTCGGGCGGCCGCCTCCTGAAGGTCCAAGCCGTTCTCCCATTCCTCAATGAGCCCCGAGTTCGTGTGCATCGTGCGGACGAACTCGTTCATGTGCGCCACCGCGGCCTGACTCGGGCGTATGAGGACGTCGATCCCCTCGTCGGCCGGCCTGAGGTCCGAATCCGTCACTACGACGGCGACCTCGACCAGCTCGTCGACGGCTGTGTCCAGGCCCGTCATTTCACAGTCGATCCAGACAATGGGATTGTTCACGACGCGGTAGCTCACAGGGGCAGTCTAACGTAGCAAAGAACTTACGTGTACGTAGCCGCGGCGGCGCCGAGACGGAACGGGTTGGCCTATCAGCGGATTCCCCGCACATTTCGCATTCTCGGTACCCCCATCCGGACTCGAACCGGAAACCTGCGGATTAGAAGTCCGTCGCTCTATCCATTGAGCTATGGGGGCGCATCACCCCAAATCTACCGGAGGCGGAGCCGATGCGCATGCCGGACCGCCGCGCTCGGGCCGGAGACGCGGCGAACCGACGGCGGACCTCCGGAGGGAAACGTGCAACCCGCCCGATTGTAGCGGACAATGGGGACGTGACTACCCCGCATATCCATCGTGATCTGGCAGACCTCGTCGCACGGACGATCTCCGCCCTCGATAATGCGCGCCTGCCGCTCAAGCTCCCCGGTTCGGTGCAACTCAACGAGTCGCGCCGTCGTCTGCGCACGCAACTGGCCACGCGCATCCTGCCCCATCTGCGCAGGGACGGCTTGCCCACGGTCGTGGTGTTCGGCGGGTCGTCGGGTGCGGGCAAGTCCACGATCTTCAACTCCCTCCTGGGCAAGGACATCTCGCCCGCGTCGGTCATCCGGCCCACGACCCGGATACCCGTCATCGCCGTCAACTCCGAGGACGCCGAATCGCTGGAAGGGCACGCGATCGTCGACATGGGGCGCCTGGAAGTGGTGGAGAACGCCATACCCGGCCTCATCCTCGTGGACGCGCCCGACCTGGACTCGGTCGACGGCAACAATCGGGAGCTCTCGCGTCGCCTCCTGGACGCCGCCGACCTGTGGCTCTTCGTGACGACTGCCTCCCGGTACGGAGACGCGAGCGCTTGGCAGACGCTCGTCGACGCGCATACGCGCGGCATGAGCGCCGCGGTCGTTCTCAACCGCGTGCCGCGCCGCGCACTGCGTCCCGTGCGCCGCGACCTCATGAACCGCATGTTCGAAGCCGGCATGGGGGAGAACCCGCTGCTCATCGTCCCCGACGCCGGACCCCACGATGCGATGCTCCCGGACACGGCCGTCAAGGAGATCTGGGACTGGCTCAACGTCATCTCCACGACCCACGTCGGCGAGGCGCTCATCGAGCGGACGAGCCAGGCCATGCTCCCCGATCTGCGCCGGCAGCTGCTCGAACTCGCCGAGGCGGTTGAGATGCAGGCCGATTCCGTGCAGGACCTGGGTGAGCGAGCTCAGGCCGCCGCGGCCGACGCGACTCAGAGGATCACGGTCAACGCCAGAATGGGACGCTACGGACAAGGGGCTCCCACGACTTCGTGGCTGTCCTTCGCCTCGACGGGAGGTGCGCTCGCCGGGCTCGTCACCGGCGAGCGGCCGGGCGTCGGCGAGACCCGCAGGAAGACGCACCGCGACGAGGCGGCGGGCTCCGTGTTCGACGGCATCCTCAACGCCGTGCGCGTCGGCATCGACCAGGCCGTCATCACCGTCCAGGCCGCGATCGAGAAGACGTGGCGCGAGGACATCGTCGACACCTCCGACTACCGCGCCGCCGGGGCGCGTCGCGTCGACGCCGACGGCATCATCGAGGAAGCCCTGACGGGGTGGAAGGCGGACCTGTACGCCGAGGCGTCGGCCGCCGGCGACAATCCGTGGTTCACCACCGACGGCCTCGCCTCGATCCTGGGCAGCGCGGCCGGCGGAGTCGCGGGGGCCGAGCACGCGCTGGGCATTCTGAGACTGAGTGGCTCGCTGAGGCCCGCGCGTGAGAAACTGGCCACCCGGCTTGAGCACGCCATGGCTCGCGTCGTTCGAGCATACACTTCGGTGCTAGACGAAATAGCGATCGGCAACGGGCGACAGTTGCGACTTCGGGCCAGTGAGTACCTCGATCGCGTGTGAGGAGGACAGGAATGTCTGAGGGGAATCAGACGGGGACCGCGTACGGCCCCGGGCAGACGGCGGCATACCGGACGATGACTTTCGAGGAGAGGTCCTCGGCTATCAACGGCGTCATGCGGCGCCTCGACAGGCTGCGGGGGGCGATCGACCAGGGAGGGGACTTCTTCGACCCCTTCCTCGCGGCGCGCGCCAAGGAGGAGATCGCCTCCGCCGAGGAACGCGTCCGCGCGGGCATGGGGGTGACGGTCGCAGCGCTGGCGGGGGGGACCGGCTCGGGCAAGTCCACACTCTTCAACGCCCTGTCGGGGTTGAGCTTCGCGGACGCCGGAGAGCTCAGACCCACCACCGAGCAGGCCAGCGCCTGCGTGTGGAACGCCGACGCCGACGCCGTCCTCGACATGATCGGGGTCCATCCGAGCCGCCGCATCGACTACCATTCGATCCTCACCGAGGGCAAGCACGACCTCGACTCCCTCATACTCCTCGACCTGCCCGACCACGATTCCGTGGAGGTCAAGCATTCGGTGCTCGTCGACCAGGCGCTGCCGCTCGTCGACATCCTCATATGGGTCCTCGACCCCCAGAAGTACGCCGACCACCTCATCCACGAAAGCTACCTGTCGGCCATGCGCGAACGGCGGGACCACATGATCGTCGTCGTCAATCAGGTCGACACGGTTCCCGAGGGCGGGCTGCCCAAGATCCTCGACGACGTCAAGATGCTGCTCGAGCGCGACGGTCTGAAGGGCATCCCCGTCTTCCCCGTCTCGGCGCTCAATCGCACGGGCATCGATCCCGTCCTGGAGGCTCTGCGAACCGCCATCCAGGGGACGGAGTCCGTCATCGCCACCACACAGGCGGAACTCGACGGCATTCGGCGCAGGCTCTCGGCGAGCGTGGGCGTGCGCGAACCGGAGCTGGAGGGCGAGGTCTTCAACCGCATCACGAATTCGCTGGTGGAGGCGACGGGTGCGCCGGCCGTCGCGCAGTCGCTCCGGCAGGCGGGGTACACGCTGGGTGAGACCGCCATCGCCACGGCGGACCAGCCCGCCGCCTCGATGGTCGTGGCCACGCGGGACTCGTGGATAGCCCACGTCAAGTCGGGTCTTCCCGACCGGTGGCAGGAGGCGGTGACGAAGGCGATCCCGGACCCGGAGAGGATCCGCCGCACAGTCGGGGGAGCGGTTCGGCAGGTCAGCATTCCCTCCGTCAACCGGTGGTTCCCCATCGGGCTCATGATCACGGGGATCGCCATAGGAGTGGCGGCCGTCGTCCTCGCCGCCTTCGGCATTCCGGAGGCGATGGGGCCGCGTGTCGTCCTGGGAGTCGTCGGCGGAGCCCTCGCCATCGGCAGTATCGTCTTGGCCCGGTCCCTCCACGCCAGGGCTGGCCGCCGGGCCGCACAACGCTACGAGGCCGACGCCGTCGGGGCGATCCGGTCCGCCGTGGAGCGGATGCTCGTGGAGCCCGCCGAAATCGTCCTCGCCCGGCATCGCCAGGTCCGCGAGTCGCTTCAAGTCTGAGCTCTTGGCCCGCGCCCGTCAGCTGCGTGTCGGCGACGGGACGTCGCACGTTGGCTGAGGCCGGACTTTACCCAGCGGTGCGCCCGGCGACGGAGCATCGTTCTCGACGGACGCCGCCTACGCGGGCTGGGCGGGTGTCCGTCCCCGTACCGGTTGGCGGTCGCGGGGCGGTCCAGGGCCCGCGACCGAGCATCTGCTCTCTTCATCGGTCCACAGAACTTCTGCGCGTTCGCGTTGTCCACACGAGACGAGGATATGCGGCGGAGCGGCCCCCGGTTCGCCGATCCTAGTGGTGTACTACCGGTGCAGCAGAGGGGAGCATCTGATGTCGAACGAAACCTATCTCACGGTGCGCGGATACGCCGGCGCGGATCCGACGCTTTTCTCCAACGGGGCAAGCGGCAGAACGGCCGTGCTCCGCGTGGGCGTCACCGCTCGGACGCGCAATCGCGAGACCGGCAAGTACGAGGACGGCCGGACCGCGTGGTATTCGGTCCGCTGCTACGGAGACCTCGGCGAGAACGTCGCTCTGACGATCCGCAAGGGCGCCCCGGTCCTCGTACGGGGCAAGCTCGTCCAGCGCAGATGGGAGGGAAACGACCGCGTCGAGCGCACGGATCTGGTGATCGTCGCCGATTCGCTCGGATTGGAGCTGACGACGGTCGCGGCCAACTATGCGAAATCCCGCAGGGGAGCGCCGCCATCGTTGGAAGGAGGATCTGGCAGGGATGCGGGCGCGGGATCGAGGGGGCCGCAGGCCGCTTCCCAGAACGTCACGGGTGCATTCGCCGTCGCTAGGAGCATCGGCCCCGGGGAAGGCGTCGGCCTCGCCGACAGCGTTTCCGGAGAACAGACGGAGGAGGCGATGGATCCGCGGACCGGAGAGATCCTCCGCGCCGCCGGAGACGACGGCGAATCCGGTGCCCTGAACGGGGGAAGGCCGCCGTACGACCCGGCGGGCGCGTTCGCGCAGGTTGTCTAGGCGGCCCGTTCCCCGCCGGTGCCCCGACCGCTCGCAGCCGCTTCGCACTCTGCCTTCCGGTTCGGCGGCCGGGCGCTGGAAACCTGTATCCTTGTGCGGGGCCGGATACGCAATGTTCTGGCGGGACGAACCTTAGACGGATGGAGCCACGTGGCTGAATACATTTACCAGATGATTCACGCGTTCAAGCGCGTGGGCGACAAGACGATTCTCGATGACGTCACCATGGCGTTCTACCCCGGTGCGAAGATCGGCATGGTCGGTCCCAACGGCGCAGGGAAGTCCACGATTCTGAAGATCATGGCCGGGCTGGACGAGCCGTCCAACGGAGAGGCGCGTCTCTCCCCGGGGTACAGCGTGGGAATCCTCCTGCAGGAGCCGCCCCTCGACGAGTCGAAGACGGTGCTCGAGAACGTCGAGATGGGGCGTGCCGATGTGATCGGCAAGCTCAAGCGGTTCAACGAGATCGGCGAGGAGATGGCCGATCCCGACGCCGACTTCGATGCGCTCATGGAGGAGATGGGCAGGCTTCAGACCGAGATCGACGCGGCGGGAGCCTGGGACGTCGACGCCCAGCTCCAGCAGGCCATGGACGCGCTGCGCTGTCCGCCTCCCGACACACCCGTCGCCGTCCTGTCAGGAGGCGAGCGCCGCCGCGTCGCACTGTGCAGGCTGCTTCTGGAAGCGCCGGATCTGCTTCTGCTCGACGAGCCGACGAATCACCTCGACGCCGAATCGGTGCTCTGGCTGGAGCAACACCTCCAGCAGTATCCAGGCGCCGTCATCGCGGTGACCCACGACCGCTACTTCCTCGACCACGTGGCCGAGTGGATAGCCGAGGTCGACCGCGGGCGCCTGTATCCCTACGAGGGCAACTACACGACCTACCTCGAAACGAAGGAGAAGCGTCTGGAGGTGCAGGGTAAGAGGGACGCCAAGCTCGCCAAGCGGCTCAAGGACGAACTCGAATGGGTCCGTTCCTCGGCGAAGGGACGCCAAGCCAAGTCGAAAGCCCGCCTGGAGCGCTACGAGGAGATGGCCGCCGAGGCCGAGCGCACCCGGAAGCTCGACTTCGAAGAGATCCAGATCCCGCCCGGGCCGCGACTGGGATCCATCGTCCTGGAGGCGACGCATCTCAAGAAGGGCTTCGGGGACCGCGTCCTCATCGACGACCTCTCCTTCACCCTCCCGCGCAACGGCATCGTAGGCATCATCGGCCCCAACGGAGTGGGCAAGACGACCCTCTTCAAAACCGTCGTCGGGCTCGAGCGGCTGGACGCCGGCGACCTGAAGATCGGCGAAACCGTCAAGATCTCCTATGTCGACCAGAACCGGGGAGGCATCGACCCGGAGAAGAGCCTCTGGGAGGTCGTCTCCGACGGGCTCGACCACATCCAAGTGGGCAATGTCGAAATGCCCTCGCGCGCCTACGTCTCGGCCTTCGGCTTCAAGGGGCCCGACCAGCAGAAGAAGGCCGGAGTGCTCTCCGGCGGCGAACGCAACCGCCTCAATCTCGCCCTGACCCTCAAGCAGGGCGGCAACCTCCTGCTCCTGGACGAACCCACCAACGACTTGGACGTCGAAACCCTCTCCTCTCTGGAGAACGCGTTGATCCAGTTCCCCGGCTGCGCCGTGGTCATCACCCACGACCGCTGGTTCCTCGACCGAGTCGCCACGCACATCCTCGCCTACGAGGGGACGGAGGAGAATCCCGCAGCGTGGTATTGGTTCGAAGGCAATTTCGAGTCCTATGAGAAGAATAAAGTCGACCGCCTCGGGCCCGACGCCGGACGGCCTCACGCGGTAACATATCGGAAGCTCACGCGAGACTGACGCTCGCCTGCGCCCTCGGAGCGGTGCGAGCGTTCGAATGCACCCGGCCGTTCGGGTCCGTGCCCAGGCCTAGCGGTCCGGGAAGGTGGGTGCGCCGGTCGACGACCGGCGCACCCACCATCACAAGCTTCGTCATTCAGTTCACTTCCGCGGTCTCGGAGGGGGCGGAACCGTTCCGTGTCATAGTGAGCGGACGCGGCCCACAGACTCCCGGCTTCACCGTTGCGACGAGGAGCACGACAGGGGCGAACGCAGTGAAGAGATCCTGCCGGCGCACTCCGACGCTGAGCCGGCAGGCGTCGGAGCGCGCCGGTCGGTCTCCCCGGCGCCGGTCGGCCTCCTAGTCGTCCTTGTGAGTGATCGACCGGACCTTGACCATCCCCTCCTGCGACATCGTCGCGATGTGACGCCCGTTCTGGAAGAATTTCGCGATGACCAGTCCCCTCCCGTTCTGGGCGGAGGGGCTCTCCAGGTCGGCGAGGATCCAGTCCGATATGTCGAAGTTGCGGTGCCACCAGATCGCGTGGTCGAGCGTCGCCAGCGAGGCGTCGGGGTGCGACCAGTACAGCCCGGTGGCCCGCATGACGGGTTCGAGCATGAACTGGTCGGCGGCGTAGCCCAGCACTGCCCGCTGGAGGAGTTTCGAGGATCCGGCCGGCATGGGCGTGCGCGTGCGGATCCATATGAGCTGGCGGGGCGTGCGGTCCTGCGCGGGACGGATATAGATGTGGCCTCCGACGTGCCGCATGTCCAACGAGTTGGTCGTGGACATGATGTGCCCCCGCGGGTCGTTCAAGCTTGCGAAGAAATCGACGGAGGAGGGGAGGGTCTCGGGGTCCGGCGCCTCGGGCTGAGGCGAGCCGAAGGAAGGGCCGGGTTGGTGGAGCTGCGCCGAGATCCGGGAGGCGAAGATGATGCGCCCGTTCTGGATGGCGTTGACCGTCCTCGTGGAGAACGATCGGCCGTCGTTGAGCTCGGCGACCTCGAAGTCGGTGGGAGAGTCGATGGCGCCGGGGCTCAGGAACGCCGCGGTGATCGAATTGACGAGCCGGTCCTCCGCGGCGGGAAGGGTGTCCGCGGCGACCATCGTCGCCTGTGCGAGGACCTGGCCTCCGTAGACGCGTCCGCCGAGCTGGTAGAGGTTCCTGCCCCGGTACCTGTTGTCGCCCAGCGCTTCCAGACGCAGGGTGTTGAGGACCGTCGCCAGCGGTTCGAGGTCCGTTTCGGGGATGGCGAGGAATCTGGTCATTGAGATGCGGCTTTCGACGGGTCGGGGTGTCCGTTCACGGCAATGCTATCCAGACGGGAGCCGTTCCCCCCTTGCCGGGCCACATGGTGGAACGCGTCCCCTCCGGCGATCCGGTGCGGCGCCCGGACTGCAATCCGTTGCGCAATCTGGCAAGATTGGCAGTGTTCCGATCGACGACGATGGACGGAATCTAGGAGGCCGAATGAAGGAGAATGCCCCGGAGCGCACGCTGTTGTGCGAACTCGCCGATGCGTGGGGCGTCGCCACTGAATACTGGGGGTTCGACGGCAACAAGGTGATGGTCTCCGACCTCACGCTCATCAGGATCCTCGCATCCCTGGGAGTCGACGCGTCGAACGAGCCGTCCGCCCGCCGCGCGCTCGAGGAGGCCCGTATGAGGCCCTGGCGGGAGACCCTTCCGGCCTGCACGGTCGTCAGGGACGACCGCGAATCCCGAGTGGCCGTCCACCTCCCCCACGGGGCGGGTGTGACGGTCGAGGTCGAACTGGAGAACGGGGGAGCCCGGGCGCTCGCCCAAGGAGAGGACTTCACCCCGCCGCGCGAGGTCTCCGGGGTTCTCACGGGCCAGGCTTCCTTCGTCGTCCCCGCGCGGATGCCGCTCGGGTACCACATGCTCCGAGCCCGCATCACCCTCGACGACGGTTCCACCGAAGTCCACGGCGCTCCCTTCGTCGTCGTCCCCCAGCGCCTGGCCTCCCCGGCGGAGCGCGGCATGACCGGGTGGGGGATGACGGCCCAGCTCTACTCGGTGCGTTCCCGCAGGTCGTGGGGCGTCGGGGACACGGCCGACCTGAAGGAGATGTGCTCGCTCTTCGGCGCCATGGGCGCCGACTTCATCCTCATCAATCCGCTCCACGCGGCCGAACCGGTCGGCCACATCACCCCGTCGCCCTACCTTCCCGTGACGCGGCGCTTCTTCAACCCCCTCTACGTCCGGCCGGAGGACGTTCACGAGGTCGCCTACATGCCGGCGGCCCAGCGGGCTCTCGTCACGTGGGCGGGCGAGGAGATCAAGGAGACCGACGTCCTCAACGAAGTCATCGACCGCGATTCGTCGTGGGAGGCGAAGCTCCAGGCCTTGGAGGTCATCTTCGCGTTCGGGCGCAGCAAGGCGCGTCAGCGCGACTTCGAGCGCTTCCGCGCGACGGAGGGCCAGGGGTTGGAGGACTTCGCGCTGTGGTGCGCCCTGCGTGAGAGATACGGCGAGGATTTTCCCGAAGAGCTCTCCTCGCCCGCCACTCCGCACTCGGCGCTCCAGCGGCTCGAGCTGGCCGAGAGGATCGATTTCTTCGCCTGGCTTCAGTGGATCGTCGACATCCAGCTCGAGGACGCCCAGCGGGAAGCCCTCGACTCGGGCATGGCGCTGGGCATCTTCCACGACCTGGCCGTCGGCGTGCACTCCAAGGGCGCGGACGTGTGGTCCAACCCGGGGATCTTCGCTTCGGGGGTGACGGTCGGCGCGCCGCCGGACGTCTACAACCAACACGGGCAGAATTGGTCTCAGCCGCCGTGGAGCCCCGTCGCACTGCGGGAGTCGGCCTACGCGCCTCTGCGGAACCTCGTGCATACGGTTCTGCGCCACGCGGGCGGGCTGCGGGTGGACCACGTCATGGGTCTCTTCCGGCAGTGGTGGATTCCCGCCGGCAACCCTCCCTCCGAGGGCGCCTACGTCCGGTTCGACCACGAGGCCGCGGTCGGGATACTCATGCTCGAGGCGTACCGGGCCGGCGCCGTCGTGGTCGGCGAGGACCTCGGCAATGTCGAACCCTGGGTGCGCGATTACATGCGGGAACGGGGGATTCTCGGCACATCCGTCCTGTGGTTCGAGGCGTACGACGACGGCACGTTCAAGCAGCCGTGGGATCTCCGCCGCGAGACCCTGGTGACCGTCGACACCCACGACCTCCCCCCGGTCGCGGGGTACCTGGCCGGTGAGCACGTGGACCTGCGCGACCGGTTGGGCGTACTGGCCGAACCCGTCGAGAAGGTCCGCGCCGACGCAGAGCTCGAGCGGCAGCGGATGATGTCGCGTCTGGCCGAGCACGGGCTGATAGACGAGAATTCGTCCGAACGCGAGATCATCGAGGCCATGCACCGGTACATCGCGCGCAGCCCGGGGGAGCTTCTGGCGATCGCCCTCGTCGACGCCGTGGGGGAGCGCCGCGCTCAGAACCAGCCGGGTACAGACGAGGAGTATCCGAATTGGCGCCTTCCCCTGGCCGACGGTTCCGAACAGGTGGTCCTCGTCGAGGATCTCAAGGGGAACCCCCGGTTGCGCTCGCTCGTCACCGCCTTCGTCTCCGAACTGCACACCGCCCGCCAATAGGTCTGCGCACCCCCGCCGATAGCAAGTGGGGCGTCTCTTCGCCATCGGCGAATGCGCAAGCGCACGGCTTTCCCGGAGCTGTGAACGGGCGGTGTGCGCGAACCGAGCGGCACGGGTAGGCTGGGACGCGACCGATTTAAGGAGGAAGTATGAGCGCCAAGGCAGAGTCGTTGATCGCCGCCATCGGCGGACGGAGCAATATCGGCAACGTCGAAGCATGCATCACGCGCCTTCGCATCGAGGTCTCAGACCCGACGAAGGTCGACGAGGAAGCTCTGCGTGAGGCGGGGGCGTTCGGCGTGGTCCTTCAGGGCCCCGTCGTGCAGGTGGTCGTCGGGCCGGAAGCCGATGCCTTGAGCGCCGCGATGTCCAAGCTCCTCGCCTGACCGCCGCGCGCCGGGCCCGTTCGCCGTGGCCGCGCCGGCTGGAATTCGAGCACGCCGTCGGGCCGGTTGGAAGACAGCCGGCCCGACGGCGCGTCTGGGCTCAGGCCCCTGCCGCATCCGCCTTCTGGGCGCGCACGGCCCGTTCTGCGCGGTCCACCGACTCGGAGACCAGACGGATGCAGGCCGGGGCGGCGTCGGCGTTCTCGGCGAGCCAGGCCTTCCCCAGGCTCACGAGGTCTACCCCGAGGTCCGTGCGGCCCGCCAATGAGATCGGGAAGGCGTATTCCAGCATGTTGCTGGCGATCTCCACCGAATGGCCGTCCCACTGGGCGCGCGCGTCCTCGAAGTAGCGGGCTGCGTAGGGGACGAGGGATTCCGGCGTCGCACGCCGCGAGCCGAGCGCGAGGTTGCGCTGGACGGCGTTCGACTCGAAGTCTCCCGTGATCTCCTTCCACACCTTCTCGCGCACCGCGGGATCGGGCATCGCGCCGCGCGCCTGAGCCGAGAAGATCTGACCGTAGGAGGTCGAATCCTTGGCGTACTCCTCGGCGATTTCGGCCTCGCCGATGCGGCCGGCGGCGGCCAGCGCGATGACGATCCCCCAGCGGACCTCGGCGTCGACGAGGTACCCTTCCGGAAGGCCCTCGCCGTCGAGCCATCCGGCGATGCGGTCGAGCTGTTCGTCCGTCTTCGCCAGGCGCATGGCGGCCGAGGCCACCTGCAGCTGGTTGTCCGAGCCGGGCTCGGCCTCGGAGAGGATGTCGAAGACCCTCGCGGCGACGGCGTCGTGGAGGGCCTCCCGCCCGGCGGGGGCCGAGTAGACGGTCACGGCGGTGATCAGCTGGTTCAGGATGTAGCGCAGCACGGTCCCGTCGGTCTCATCGGGGAGGGCCTTCAGGACGATCCGGGTGTAGTCGGTGGCGCTCATGAGACCGTCGCGGCACATGTCCCAGGCGGCGAAGAGCACGCTCGTCCGGGCGAGCCGATCCTCGAACGCGTCGAGGCGCTCGACCGCGGCGCCCAGGGACTTCTCGTCCAGGCGAATCTTCGCGTACGCCAAATCCTCGTCGTTGACGAGAAGGATGGCCGGCCGCTTGACGCCCGCGAGTTCGGGCACTTCCGTGAGTTCGCCGTCGATGTCCAGCTCGACGGAGAAGGTGCGGGTCAGCTTCCCGTCGATCGCGTCGAAACCGCCCACCCCGATGCGGTGGGGGCGCAGGGAGGCGCGGCCGTCGGACTCCTGGCGGATCGCGAAGGACTCGACGCCGCCGCCCTTCTCGACGATCTCGGGGGAGAGGACGTTGGCGCCGGCCTCCTGGAGCCACACCTTCGTCCAGCGCGAGAGGTCGCGGCCCGACGTGGCCTCCAGTTCGGCCAGAAGGTCGGCCAGCGTGGCGTTGCCCCAGGCGTGCTTGGCGACGTAGGAGCGCACCCCGGCGAGGAACTCCTCCAGGCCGACCCACGCCACGAGCTGCTTGAGCACGGAGGCGCCCTTGCCGTAGGTGATCTGGTCGAAGTTGACGAGCACGTCCTCGATGTCGCGGATGTCCGCGGCCACCGGGTGGGTGGAGGGCAGGAGGTCCTGTTGAATCGCCCCCGATTTCTCCGAGGCCAGGAAGGTCACCCAGGCGTCCTTCCACCGCGTGTTCTTCACCGCGGCCAGGTGGCTCATGAACTCGGCGAAGGATTCGTTGAGCCACAGGTCGTCCCACCACTTCATCGTCACGAGGTCGCCGAACCACATGTGCGCCTGCTCGTGGAGGATCGTGATGACCCGGCGGTCGACCATGGCGCCCGTGGGCTTCGTGCGGAAGATGTAGGACTCGACCAGCGTCACGTTGCCGGGATGCTCCATCGCGCCCGCGTTGTACTCGGGGCAGAAGACCTGATCGTATTTGCGGAAGGGGTAGGGGAAGCCGTAGTTGGCCTCGTAGAACTCGAAGCCCTGCTTCGTCACCTCGTAGATCTCGTCGGCGTCGACGTATTCGATGAGCGACTTGCGCGCCCAGATGCCCAGCGGGATCTCGCGGCCGTCCACCGAACGGTAGACGTCGCCCTCTGCGCTCGCGTAGGGTCCGGCGATGATCGACACGAGATAGGTCGATATGCGCTCGGTGGGCGTGAACTGCCAGGTGAACACGCCCTCGCGTGTGGCGACCGGCTCGGGGGATGGCGAGTTCGACAGGACGGTCCAGGCTTCGGGCGCGTCGATCGTCAGCGTGAACTCGGCCTTGAGATCGGGCTGTTCGAAGCAGGCGAAGACGCGCCTGGCGTCGGCCACCTCGAATTGCGAGTAGAGGTAGACCTCGCCGTCGGCCGGATCGACGTAGCGGTGCAGTCCCTCGCCCGTGCGCGAATAGCTCATCGTCGCCTCGACTCGGACGGTGTTCTCCGGCGCCAGGTCCTCCAGCGGGAAGCGAGAATCCGCGAAAGCGCCGGCGTCGAGCACATTGCCGTTGAGGACCACCTTGTCCACCGACTCGGCGACGATGTCGAGGAACGTCGACGCCCCCGCCTCGGCGGTGAAGTCGATCTCGGTGATCGAGGAGAAGGCCGTCTCCGATCCCGTGAGGTCGAGGTAGACGCGGTAGGCCTCGGTGGAGATGAGCGCCGCGCGCCGCGCCGCCTCCGAGCGTGTCAGATTGGTGCCTGGCATTGAATTCCTTTCGAATAGACAACCGCATACAAGGGTACGCGATCCCCCGCTCCGGCATCGGCTTGCGCTGAGCCTCCGGCCCCTCCGCCGCCGAACCGAAAGGGGCCCGCCACCGCCCGACGGCCGGGAGCGGTCACTTGGCAGGCGATTCGGGGGAGCCGTCGACCACGGCCATTTCGTTCGGCGTGACCGGGAGATCCCATGAATTCAGGAGCTCGCCGGTGGAGATCTGAATCATGTGGAGCTTCTTGGTCGCCGGCTCGGTCACGTAGGCGTAGTCTCCCACCGCCTTGACGTTCGGGCCGGGCTCCTGCCAGTTCTCCTTCTCCCTCCACGGCTTGACGACGTCCACTTTGCGCAGGACGTGTCCGGTGCCCGAGTCGAGGATGTTGAGCTTTCCGTCGTAGGTCAGGACGAGGCTCTCGCCGTTCTTGCCGCGAGCGAGGGAGCGGAACCAATAGGACGAGCCGAGTTCGACCGCGGTGATCGTGGCGCTCTCGGTGTTGAGCAGGCCCACCTTGGTCGGGCGCTCTGGCTTGGCGTCCTTGTCGACCTTGTAGTCGGTGAGGTTGACGGGGGAGGCGGGGGAGCCGGCCTGGTTGCCCGAACGCTGGTAGGCCTCCGGGACCGCGACCTTGTGGAAGGCTCCGTCGCGGTAGACGAGCGGCCCGTTCGTGCAGCCGAAGGACACGACGTCTCCGTCGCCGTCGGACTTGGCCGCGGCTTCGCCGTGGACGCCGGGGCAGTCGGCCGACTCGGCCACGGCCTTCCCGGATGCGTCGACCTTCTGGACGGTGTGCCGCTCCTGTTCGGTTCCCTTCGTCGTCAGGACGCCTCCGTCCGCGAGCGGAACGGCGACTCCGTGATGGGGTGCGCCGGTCTCGATCGTCGTGATCTCGTCGGCGGTGATCTTGCCGTCGGTGAAGGCGTCGGACTTGAGGACCTGGGCCGTTCCCTGGCCATCGGAGAAGAGGGCGGTCTTCCCATGGTGGACCACGACGTGCCCCGCTTTGGGAGCCTTGATCTCGGCTCCGGTCAGTTTGGGGGTCTGGGTGTAGTAGTGGAAGTGATCCTCGTGGGGGACGGAGACGAGCCCGGCGTCGAAGAGTCGGAACCGATCCCCGTCGGAGACGAGGACGTGACGTCCGTTCCCCGCCGGATTGAGCCGAAGGAAACCGTCGTGCTTCGTCGTGGCCAGGACTTTGCCCGTCGCTCCGTCCATAGTGAGCAGACCGCCGTCGTAACCGATGACGACGCGGGGCCTGAGGGAGGAGACCTCCTTGCGGCCCCCGTCCTTCCCGCCGCCGCGCCCCTCCGAAGCGGACGAGGGGGAGCCGCTCCCCGACTGGGAACCGGAGGAGCCGCAGCCGGAGAGGACGAGGGCTCCGACCGCGACGGTGGACAGAACCTTGAGAATGCGTGGAATGATCATATCCGCCAGACTACCTGAGAATGATTATCGTTCACAAACATAGGCGGTCATTCGCATTCCCTCCGGCGCCTGGGCGCGGTGGAGCGGTCTCGCGGATGTACCCCGGGCCGTCCGGATCCGTCACTCGCCCGGCTTACCAGATGCGCACGCGCTCCTCGGGGGGCAGATAGAGGGCGTCGCCTTCGGTCACGCCGAAGGCCTCGGCGAAGGCGTCGACGTTCTTGACCACTCCGTTGGTCCGGAACTCGTCGGGGGAGTGGGGATCCGTGGCGATCTGCTTGGTCAAGGCCTCCGTGCGGTCCTTGCTCTGCCAGACCCTCGCGTAGGACAGGAAGAACCGCTGGACTCCCGTGTATCCGTCGATGACGGGCGCGTCCGCGTACGTCCGCCCCTGCCTGGCCAGGGCGATCCCGTAGGCTTTCAGCCCTATGGAGACGCCTCCCAGGTCGCCGATGTTCTCGCCCAGTGTGAGGGCGCCTCGGACGTGATGGGGGCTGTCGGAGTCGAACTGGGCGGGGACGTAGGCGTCGTACTGGGCGACGAGGGCCGACGTCCGCTCTTCGAACGCCCTGCGGTCCTCGTCCGTCCACCAGTTGTCGATTGCCCCGTTCGCGTCGAACTTCGAGCCCTGGTCGTCGAAGCCGTGGCCTATCTCGTGGCCGATGACGGCGCCGATCGCGCCGTAGTTGAGCGCGTCGTCGCGATCGGGGTCGAAGAAGGGGAACTGCAGGATGGCAGCGGGGAAGACGATCTCGTTCCACAGGGGGTTGTAGTAGGCGTTGACCGTCTGCGGCGACATGAGCCATTCGCTGCGGTCCATGTCCTCGCCGAGTTTGGCGAAGTCCCTGGCTACCTTGAAGCGCGCGCTCGCACGTGCGTTGTCGAGGAGGTCGTCGCCGATCCGGAGGGCAGAGTAATCTCGCCACTCGTCCGGATAGCCGATCTTGGCGACGAAGGAGTCGCACTTCTCCAAGGCCCGCCTCTTCGTCTCGTCCCCCATCCAGTCGAGCCCGCGGATCGACTGGCGGTAGGCCTCCAGGAGGTCGTCGACGAGGCGCAGCATCCTCTCCTTGTGGGACGGAGGGAAGTGCCTGGCGACGTACTCTTTGCCGACAGCCTCGCCGAGGGCCCCTTGGACGAAGCGCACGCCCCGCTTCCACCGCTCGCGCTGTTCGACGGTTCCGCGCAGCACCCTCCCGTAGAAGTCGAAGTCGGCGTCGTCGATCTCCTCGGTGAGGTAGGGGGCGCGGGCCTGCAGGATCCGCCAGCGGGTATAGGCCTTCAAGTCCTCCAGAGGGGTGCGGTTCCACAGTCTGGCGGCGGAGGCGATCGCATCGGGGTTCGCGACGATCGCATCGGCCATCCGCCCGAGCGGGGCTCCGGCCGCTTCGAACGCCGCGTTCCACGCGAATCCTGGGGTGCGGTCGAGGAAGTCCGTCCACGTGAAGGGGTTGTTGACCTTGTCGACGTCGCGGGTGTCGACGACGCTCATGTGCGCTGCGGCGATTTCCCTCTCCACGGCGAGGACCACGCGGGCCTGCGCCGCTGCGGTCTCCTCGTCCAAGCTGTAGCCGAGGGCCAGCAGACGCGGCACGAAGGCCTCGTACTCGGCGAGCACGCCGGCGTGCCGGGGGTCGCGGTAGTAGGCCTCGTCCGGCAGGCCGATGCCCGACTGGGAGACGAAGACCGTGTAGCGGGAGGGGTCGTTGAGATCGGAGGCGACTTCGTAGGAGAAGAAGGCGTGCACGCCCGTCGCCGACAGAGCGCCGACCGCGCGCGCGAGCTCCTCGCGGTTCGCGGCCGCCTCGACCGGCGCCAGATCCGCCTCCAGCGGTGCGGTTCCCTTGGCGTTGAGGGTGTCGACGTCCATCCAGCTGTTGAACAGCCGAGCGATCTTCCCGGCCTCGCCCTCGGTGGGGTTGGCCGCCGCGAGTTCCTCGATGATCTGGCGGACCTGCTCCTCGGCCTGAAGCGCCAGGGCGGTGAAAGAGCCGTCGGAGGCCAGATCCGTGGGAATCTCGTGAGAGTCGATCCACGAGCCGTTGATGGCGCGGAAGAGATCGTCCTGAATGCGGACCGTGGAATCTGCGCCCTCCAGAACCCGGGCCAGGGCGTTGTTCGTAACCGTCATGGCGCCAAGCTTACGCAAGTCCCAGAGGCCGGAGGGACATGGCCGGTACCATGGCGCCCATGCGCGTACACATTGCGACGGACCACGCAGGGTTCGAACTGAAGGAATATCTCGTCCCCAGGCTCGCCGAGGCGGGCTACGACGTCGTCGATCACGGGGCGGCAGAATACGACGCCCTCGACGACTACCCGCCGATGTGCATCGAATGCGGGAAAGCGGTCGTTGCCGATCCCGGAAGCCTGGGAATCGTCCTCGGAGGATCGGGGAACGGCGAGCAGATCGCGGCGAACAAAGTGCCCGGCGTGCGGGCGATTCTGGCCTGGAACGAATCGACGGCCGAGTTGGGCCGCGAGCACAACGACGCCAACGTCGTCTCCATCGGCGCGCGGCAGCACGAGCCCGCCCGAGCCTTCGAGCTCGTCCGAACCTTCCTGGAGACGCCCTTCAGCGGAGACGCCCGGCACCGGCGTCGCATCGGCCTGCTCGCCGAATACGAGGCGGAACGCGGCTGAGCCTGCCGGGCCGGTACACGATGTCGCCGCGATTGACAACCGGAAGGCAGCACCATCGAGTGGAGGGGCGATCTCTGTTAGATTTCCGAGGGAAAGCGGGGGATTCAGCAACTGAACTGACGATCTGATTGGAGAGACGCTGATGCTTTCCCGGGCGAAAGGGCGCGCCGCCCGCATCGCAATGACGCTCGCCGCCTCCGTCCTCGCGCTGGCCTCCTCGATCGTGGCGCTGCCGCAGCCGGCAGCCCACGCCGAGAAGCCCCACGGCGAGAGGCTGAACAAGAAATACGCGGTCGCCGACACCGACTACCCGGTTCCGCAGAGCAACGTCCTATGGGTGAGCCCCGAAGGCGACGACGGCGCCGCAGGCGCGCAGAACGCCCCGCTCAAGTCGGTTGCGGCGGCGGCGAAGAAGGCGACGGACGGCACGACGATCGTTCTCAAGAGCGGCGTCTACCGCGAACCCCATTTCTCCATCACCAAGAGCAACGTCACCCTTCAGGCGGCGCCTCACGCGGAGGTGTGGCTCAAGGGCAGCGACGTCGTCGGGGCCT
>ERZ773054.56-NODE-56-length-81299-cov-32.017700_pt1 | contig 81299 bp, 77 predicted proteins | sample MGYA00580630_ERZ773054 | MGnify/ENA primary metagenome ERZ773054 (study PRJEB29015, sample SAMEA2737994) | human oral metagenome | biome: human oral; feature: human-associated habitat; material: dental | place: China | collected 2115 ... | reverse complement strand
ATGGATTACTACAACCGCGAGCGTTGCAGTTTGAAATTGAAAAAGCTGAGTCCTGCCGCATATAGAACCCAGCTTACACAGAGCGCCTGAATAGGCTTTTATGAGTATCCAAGATTTGGGGGCCAGTTCACATATTTCAGACGGCCTGAATGTCGGCTTACCATTGGAAGCGGCCGCGTTTGACCTGCAGTCCGTCGGGGTTGAGTTGCGAAGCCAATCCGTGATTGCGCAGGGCGTGGGTGAGGGCGACGGCGAGTCCGTCGGCGGCATCGGCTTGCGGCGTGCCTGAAAGTGCAAGCATTTGGACAACCATATGCTGCACTTGCTCTTTGGCGGCCTTGCCCTTGCCGACCACAGCCTGCTTGACCTGAAGAGCGGTGTATTCAAACACGGGCAAATCGTGCATGACCAAAGCGGCAATCGCTGCACCGCGCGCCTGACCGAGCATTAACGTTGCGGCCGGATTGACGTTGACGAATACTTGCTCGATGGCTGCCTGATGGGGTTGATAGTGGCGGATGATTTCGTCGATATGGCGGACAATCACGGCGATGCGTTCGGAAAGCGACGCGCCGGTCGGCGTTTTGATACAGCCGGAAGTAACATAATGATGCTCGCGGCCGTGGACATCAATCACGCCGAAGCCGGTCACGCGGCTGCCGGGGTCGATGCCGAGAATGCGTGTGGGTTGGAACTGGGACATAGTGCGTGTTTAAAGTAATCGGTGTTTCAGGGCAGGCAGGCGCGTGCGCACGCTTTGCAGGCGCGCAGTATCCAAATCGGCACAAATCACGCCTTCGCCTTCCGGCAACGTCGCCAACACATCACCCCAAGGGTCGATAATCATACTGTGGCCGAATGTGCGGCGGCCGCTTTCATGCGGTCCGCCTTGTGCCGACGCGATGACGTAGCATTGGTTTTCCACTGCACGGGCGCGCAGCAGCAATTCCCAATGCGCCTTGCCGGTTGTGTAGGTAAATGCAGCCGGCAACAGCAAAACATCAAATGGCTGCTGGGCGCGGAAAAACTCAGGAAAGCGCAAATCGTAGCAGACCCCGGCCGCCAGCGGAACATCGTCCACGCTCAATTTCGGCACATCGTTGCCTGCCAGTATCGTATCGGCTTCAGCGTAGCGTTCGCCCAAACCGGAAAAGCCGAAAAGGTGCATTTTGTGGTAAAGCCCGATTCGGTTGCCGTCGCGGTCATACACCAGCATCGTGTTCATCACCTTGCCAGCGTCTGGGCTTTGCAGCGGAACCGTACCGCCAAACAACACCACGCCGCATTCCCTTGCCGTTTCGCTTAAGGCCGTCTGAAAACGGGTGTGGCAAGTTTCGCCAACACGTCCATCGTCCAAAGGCTCGACAAATTCCAGCTTGTCCGTATCGTTTTTGCCCATCAGCGGCCAATACTCGGGCAGCAAAACCCAATCCGCCCCTTGCTCGGCCGCCTCGCGGACAAGGCGCTTCATGGTGGCAATATTGGTTTCGGGGTCGGTGGACGACACCATTTGCACAGCGGCGGCGCGTAAAGAGCGCATCATCAAAACTCCTGTCAGATTTTGCAAGAATTGTAACTTGTTTACGTACAAGGCCGATACAATCGTCACACAATTCCTCTCCCAAAAAGGATAAACCATGAACTTGAAACTTCTCCTCACTGCCGCACTTTCCCCCGCCGCACTCGCTGCACACGCCGACGTACAGCTTTACGGCAGCATCAAAAGCGGCATCGAAACCTCGCAAACCCGTTTCGGCGGCCAAACATACAGCCGAACCGCCGTTGCCGACCAAGGCAGCCACATCGGCTTGCGCGGTTCGCATCCGATTGGCGGCGGAACGAATTTTATTTGGGAAGTCGAACAAGACACACCGGTCGGCAAAAGCGGCTCCATCCGCCAAGACTGGCGCGAACGTCGTGACAATTTTGGCCGTTAAAGGAAAGATTGGATAGTAAAGGCCGTCTGAAAAATCAGGATAACTGGTTTTCAGACGGCCTGTTTTTATTTTGAGAATAATTATATAGTGTATTTTAACTTGCTGTTTTTATTGTTTTAAATGACGAGTTGTGGGAGCTTGCATATACCTTTTTTCGTATTAAAGGATGTTTGAAAAAATAGGTAGGATTAAAATCATCTATTCTATGAAATTTATAGAAGCATAATCAAAGAACGGTTATTTTTTAAATTCTATCTTTAAAATCTAATTGATAGTTATTTATTAGGGCTAAGTTTTCAAAATGGTGCTAGAATATTGTGAGCAATAAAATATAAATTTATGAGTTTTAAAAATGGGTATTGCTATAATGGGCTAAGCCATTACAAATTTAAGGAGTTTGACATGCAAAAAGTATTATTTCTTTCTATTTGCCTGTTAGGAACTGGTTCTTGTTTTGCTCAGGATTTTTCAACACTTTCTTTTTTTAAAGATACTATTAAGAAGTCAATCGATGAGAAAACATATACTCTATGCAATGTGGAAAAGTATGATCAGTTACATAAAATTGGAAATGAATGTTTGTATAGTTTATCTTTTAGTTTAGATAGTGCAATAGATAAAAGATATAAAGAATTGCAAATTGAAAACAAAAAAATAAATTAGTTGAAAAATTTCCTTCAAGTTATTTTTCTAAGTTAAGAAAAACGTACTCCGCTTATGAGGATGAAGCTTGTTTTAATCCATTAAGTGATATTACCGGTGGGTTAAAAAATTCTTATGATACAAAAGAGCTTGTTTGTGATGTGGAGCAGAAATTATTTCATATAAAAACATTAGAAAATTTTGATAAAAATATTTGATTTATATATTAATTTAAGGTTATAATGTAATTTGAAAAAATCCAAATTTTTCAAGGAGGAGCAATGCAATATAAAAAACTATTCACAATTCCTTTTATTGCACTTTCTTTATTTTCTACTGCGTGCGCCGTGCAAAGTGGAAACGTAGTTGGGAAAGAAAGTGTTTATCCACCAGTAGCAAATTTTTCTTTTGAAATTAAGATAAAACCACTTTCTGATACGGATTATCAGGCTGTCATTACAAATAAAAAAACTAAAAAAATACAAATTATTGAAAGTATGTCACATCCCCCTCTAACTGCAGATCATTTGGTTCAAATACAAGACTTAAATAATGATGGATACCCTGATATTATTTTAAAGGGTTTTCCTGTTGCAGCGTCAGCAATTAATGGTAATGAACTTTATATGTTCAATCCTGAAACTAAACAATTTGAAGAAACTAAAGATATTACCCAGCTTGGAGAAATTCATGCTAGCGGCAAAAACTGTATTTACGTTGATTATCGGAAAAATTCAATGGAATACTCCCAGAATCATTATTGCTGGCGTAATGGTAAATGGCATTTTATTGAAAATAGGTAAAATATTATGAATGATAAATTCGATCAATATCGCTATATGAAATAGGGTAATTTATTACAAATTTAAGGAATTTAAAAAATGAAAAAAGCATTATTTCTTTCTGTTTGCCTATTAGGGGCAGGTTCATGTTTTGCACAGGAAAATATAGAGCATAAAAAAGAAGTCTGTCCTAAAAGTGCGTTAGAAAATATTGAAAATGTTAGTTATGATTGCTTGGATGTTTGGGATAGCCGTTTAGAAAAAAAAATTGATGAAAAATATAAGATGATATACCGACGAGTAAAACAAAAAGATATGGCTCTACATGCTTTGCCTTCCTCTTATTTTATTAAAGTACGTAAAACTTGGAATGCATATAGAGAACAACTTTGTTCTGATCCTACAAATAATACAGATCTAAAATCTGCATCTGATTGGTATATTCTTCAATGCCGAATTGAGCAATCGCAAGCTCATTTGAAAGCATTGGAGCGCTTCTAATTTGTTTTAAGAAAGGAATAAAGTATGGCAAAGAAAGCGAATCATGGCCTTCGTTTTACCGGTGGCGATCATTTAACCCCTAAAGATGGTTTTAAATATTATCTACATCAAGCTATGATGGTAAATGAATTGCGTGGGGGGTATGGTGCATATGAAATGTCTAATGCTGTAAATGGTTCTAGTGGTCCAAGCTTTGGTGGAATTCAATTTGATGTGGGATCTAATAAAAATGGCCAAAAGTTATTAGAAAAAATACTTCATCATGCCAAAGATAATGCAGGAAATTCTTTTTTATCAGAATCTGAGATGACGCAGCTTCATCGGATATACAAACCATTTAATGATGTCAAGACTAAGGAAGGAAAGATAGCAACTCGGGGAATGAGTGATGAAGATAAAGCATTCTACAAGCAAATCAAGCCCAAATTGGATGCTGCTCTATCATCCCCGACAGGAATAAAATTAATTAATGAAAACTATAATGAAAATTTAGATGATAAAATTTTAAAGGTAGAGGAAAAGATTAGTAATGTTAAAAATAAAGTAAATAGAGAATTTTTGAATAACAGCATGCAGGCAAAGGTCTTTATTGCGGATATTGGCAATCAATATGGTGCAAAAGTTAATGAGGCTCTTGTTAAGTTTATTGCACAAACAGAAAAAGACAATGGAGTCACTTTACCTGGAAATAGAACTGTAAAAGTGCATGGTCAGCTTGATATGGAAGATTTAAAAAATTTTCGTATGAGTACTGTATATGGAATCAAACACCCAGCAGATGCAAAACGTCGGGACGAAAACATCGAAAGAATCACAGCTCCAACTCGTCAGCAAGAACATTCCAAATCTTCTGAGGGTAATGACAGGCCAGCCGATAAACTTCAAGCTTTAATTCAAGGCTTTAAAAATGACAAAGATGGTACGTTCACAGCCAAAGCATTGGCTGACAATGCCGATGTGGTGGCAAATTTTAGAGATGAGTTGCGAGAGACCTTAAAACAAAATCAGGCTCAAGAAGTTGCTCAAAATACTCCACAAGTTCAAGAAGAGCGCAGCTATGGCGGTCGATCGTTTAGTTAGGAAATATTTAATAACCTTAAAACCCTAATAGGAGTCTTTGTATGCAGAAATTATTTATTCTAATATCATTAACTTTATCAGTTTCGGCTTGTGCTGTATCTCCAATGGAAGAAACTGAAGATGTGATAAATAGTGGATTATATAATATCGATTTTCGTGCCGGAAACGGTAAGATTTATTGCGGCGGTGATGCGAAAGTATCTGATTTGGCTCAGGGTGTATCATGTCTGACTGAAATTAAAGGTAAGCCTGTTTTACCGCGCCCCAACGATTGCGAACTTGAATGGGGTGGAACATTCTTCTTGGGTAAAACCGGTAAAGCAGATATGGTTTGTCATAGTGACTTTCCTTTTAATCCCAAAGCCCGTATCTTGAAAAATGGAGAAACAGTTAAAGGTAATGGCTGGCAATGTACGGCTTCCGGTTCAGAAGTAACTTGCATAAATCAAGATAAACATGGATTTAAGATTAGTCAGGAAGTGCAGAAGCTGTTTTAATACATCTTTAGGAATTTAATTTATTAAAGGAAATGGTATATGGATACAAATAAAACTGGTAATCACAAGCAAGAAAATCAAAGAGACCAAGTTCGAGAACAGGTTATCAATGATTATATTGAAAATTTAAGGAAATATAATGGCTATACCGAAAAAGGTAAGGATAATACCATTTTTGGGGCTCATTATGGCATGCAAGGCCAATATTGGTGCGATATGTATGTTGATTATGTTATGGAAGAATCGTTTGGCAAACAAAATGCAAAAAAAATGTTAGGTGGATTTTCTGCAGGAACAGAGCTTAGCAAAGCTAATTATCAAAAAATAGGTAATTGGCATGATGCAAAAGATTATATTCCTCAGAAAGGAGATCAAATTTTCTTTCTTAATTCAACAAAAGATAAAAAAAGAACGGTTAATCATACAGGGGTTGTTATTGATGTTGATCTAGAAAAAGGTATTGTTTATACAATTGAAGGTAATACTAGTGCTAAGCCAGGGGATAGTAATGGAACAACAGTTAGGGAGAAACAATATCCTTTAGACAAAAATACAATAAAAGGGTATGGTACGCCTGATTGGAATATTGAAGTTGATAAACGAATTCAAGAAATAGAAATAAATAAATTATCCACTGTAAACGAACTTTCTTCAAAGGATAAATTGCAAAATTTGATAAACGGCTTTAAACACGACAAAGATGGTACGTTCACAGCCAAGGCATTGGCTGAAAATGCTGATGTGGTAGCGAATTTTAGAGATGAGTTGCGAGAGAACTTAAAACAAAATCAGGTTCAAGAAGTTGCTCAAAATACTCCTCAAGTTCAAGAAGAGCGCAGCTATGGTGGTCGTTCGTTTGGTTAAATCTTTCCCAAATTTGAAGAATGCTGATAGCACGTTTTTTCCTTATTCTTTCAATAGATAGTTACGCATGAATAATAACGAACTTGAGCAAGCACATAATCTTTTGCTTGAAACCGCCGAGGTAATGACACAATTTAGGCAAAGTACCCATCAGATTGTCCAAAATCTTGAAGATAAATTGGATAAATCACTTTACGATCAACGCAAAATGATTACAGAGATGGTGCGTGCGGAAGTGACGAAAGAAATGTCAAATTCGGTGGCAGGTTATGTGCGAGATATGGAAAAGGCACGCAACCAAATGGCTGATCAAGTACGTGAATTCAATGCATACTTGAATAAGGTAAATGAAGAAAATCAGAAGATTTCTTCACGTTTGGTATGGATTATTTCGCTTGCAATGGCAACATTGGTTATTGGCGGATTGGCATTATCTTTCTTTTATACAATGTTGATTGACCAAAAACGACAGGATGCGGATATGGTCGGTCGCATCAATCGAGCCAATATCGTGCGATGCGGCGATGAACTTTGTGCCAAGACAGGTAAAAGCGTAGAAAATGGCTATCGGGTTATTCAGCATCGATAGCTGAGAAACTAAAGGCCGTCTGAAAAACCAGGATAACTGGTTTTCAGACGGCCTTTGTCTATTGTGAGGATAATTGTAGAATGTGCCTTTAGATCACAGTTTTTATTGTTAAAAATGAAGAATTTTAGGAGTGTATTACATACGCTCTTTTTTGTATTTAAGGATGCTTGGAAAAAATTAGTAGGCTTAAAATCATCTATTTTATGAAATTTATGGAAGCATGATAGAAGAGAGAGTGGTTTTTGGAAAGTTTTGTACATTGTCTTAAAATATGGCCGTTTGTCGTTTTATTTTATCTATGTTTGCGAAATACATGCTAGAATGTGAATAATTTAATGTAAACTTATTAATTATAAAGAAATAGTTATTATAATGGTTTAGATTGCTAAAAAGTTAAGGAGTTTTAAAATGAAAAAACTAGCTATTCTTTTGAGTTTGTCCCTTCTTTTGGCAGCTTGTGATTTAGGCTTTCCCAAAATGACTGTTAATTATGATAATTTGCCCCATGGGAAAATTAAAGAATATATTACTAAAACATTTCCAAATGAACCTGAAAAAGAAGCATTGAGCAAAATGATTTATGCTCAGTTAAGTGGTGATAAAAGTGCTGATAATATTAGAAAGACCGTTTCCCAAATGGGTATGACTTGTGAAGTAGAAAAAGAGATGTGCGAGTATTCAGGATATATTAAAACTAAGGTTGCCGGTATTAGCTCGGGAAGTGGTCGGGCAAAACGCATTTATCATATCGTTATTTTCCCTAAAAAAGGGATGGATTCTTTGAAGATTGAATATCAAATTGTAGAAGATACGGAGAAGGTGAATTAAATATGGAAAATACTGGGAACTATAAAATTGTGAAATCACAATTACCTCTTTTAGGAGGTATAGCTGGACATAATTTTATTGCTGTATTGGATCCTAATAATCGGGTAATTCATGAATTGAATGGACTTGCCACATCAAAAGATGGGGAAATTAAACCAATCGGTTATTTACCTTCTGATAAATTGTATGTTTACAATGAAAAAGAAGTAAAAGGATTTTTTTATAATTCATCTCAAAATCAAGAAGTAGTTTTTGAAGGGAATTATAAAGATGTTATGGATAAATTTAATTTAGGGTATGCGATAGGAAAAGAAATTAATAAACATGAATTCACATATCCATTCTTCGGTTTAGGAGATAATAGCAACTCTGTTGCCTCCACCTTATTAAAAGGTATAGGGTTAAATGATCCTGATTTAGGGCATGCTTTAACACCAGGAGAAGAGTCCTTATTGATACCTGAGGAACAGTTAAGGAATATTCGCCAAAATTGGGAGTTACAACATAAAAAGGTTAATCTTGGAGAAATAGGCGTAAATTTTGCTGAATCAGCTTTAACTGCAGCTGACAAACTTCAAGCTCTAATTCAAGGCTTTAAAAACGACAAAGATGGTACGTTCACAACCAAAGCATTGGCTGAAAATGCCGATGTAGTGGCGAATTTTAGAGATGAGTTGCGAGAAACCTTAAAACAAAATCAGACTCAAGAAGTCGCTCAAAATGTTCCGCAAGTTCAAGAAGAGCGCAGCTATGGTGGTCGTTCGTTTGGTTAAATCCTTCCCAAATTTGAAGAATGCTGATGATAGTACGATTTTCCCTTATTCTTTCAATGGATAGTTACTCATGAACAATAAAGCGTAGAAAATGGCTATCGGGTTATTCAGCATCGATAGCTGAGAAACTAAAGGCCGTCTGAAAAAACCAGGATAACTGGTTTTCAGACGGCCTTTGTTCTTATAATAGCGGTTTATTGTTTCCACATACCAGCAACGGAGTTTCCATGCAGTTTTCAGCATTCGGCGAAAAATTCACACAACACAGCGGTATTTTGCAGTTGATGGACGATTTGGGCGACGCGCTCAAAAGCGACAAGCCCGTCAATATGCTTGGCGGCGGCAATCCGGCGAAGATTGCTGAAGTCAATGCGGTGTTCGCCGATGTGTTTTCTAAACTGGCAGCGGAATACGCTGTTGAGAATATCGGCAATTATTCCAATCCGCAGGGCGATGCGGCGCTGATTGCGGCTTTGACTAAGTTTCTTAACCGTGAATACAGCTGGAATTTGACGACGGACAATATCGCGCTGACCAATGGTTCGCAAAACGCGTTTTTCTATTTGTTCAACCTGTTTGGCGGTAAATTCAATCTTTCAGACGGCCAAACGGCTGAAAAAGCCATTTTGTTGCCGCTTGCGCCTGAATATATCGGTTATGCCGACGTGCATGTCGAAGGGCAGCATTTTATTTCGGTTAAGCCGAAAATCGAAAACGTAGAACACGAAGGCGAAGCGGGATTTTTCAAATACCGCGTGGACTTTGACGCGCTGGAGAGCCTGCCTGAATTGAAAGAGGGCAAAATCGGTGCGATTTGCTGTTCGCGCCCGACCAACCCGACCGGTAATGTGCTGACCGACGGCGAGATGGCGCGTTTGGACGCTTTGGCGCAAGAACACGGGATTCCGCTGATTATCGACAACGCTTACGGAATGCCGTTCCCGAATATTATTTACAGCGATGTGACGCTCAACTGGCACGAAAACATTATCCTCTGCTTCAGCCTTTCTAAAATCGGCCTGCCCGGCGTGCGTACCGGCATTATTGTCGCCGCGCCGGAAGTGGTCAAAGCCGTCAGCAGTTTGAATGCAATTGTGAACCTGTCGCCAACCCGTTTCGGCGCGGCGATTGCGGCTCCGCTGTTAAATGACGGCCGTCTGAAACAGCTGGCCGACCAAGTGATTCAGCCGTTTTACCGTCAGCAGGCGCAAACGGCGGTCTCCCTGCTCAAGCGTGAATTGGGCGCGTATCCGTTGAAAATCCACAAGCCTGAAGGTGCGATTTTCTTGTGGCTTTGGTTTGAAAACCTGCCTGTTTCGTCGCAAACTTTGTACGAAATGCTCAAGGCCGAAGGTACGCTGATTATTCCGGGTGAGCATTTTTTTGTCGGTATTGATAGGCAAGACTATCCGCATGCGCACGAGTGCATCCGCATGAGCATTGCGCAGGATGCGGAAACGCTGGAAAAAGGCATTGCCGCGATCGGTCGCGTGGTGCGCGGTTTGTACGATAAAAAATAAACGCTTTGAATAGACAAAGGCCGTCTGAAACATGAGTAATCAGGTTTCAGACGGCCTTTTTGTCGGATTTAGATATGGTGGATAACCAGTTTTTTACCTTCGTAATCGAGGACGTTGACGTCCATATCGAATAGGGTTTTGATGTTTTCGGCGGTGAAAATATCGTTGGGCTTGCCCTGCATGGCGACTTGGCCGTTTTTCATGGCGACGACGTAATCGGCGTAGGCGGCGGCCTGGTTGATGTCGTGCAGGACGACGACGGTAGTGCGTTTGTGTTCGTCGGTCAGCCGGCGCAGGATTTGCATGAGGGAGCGGGCATGATACATGTCGAGGTTGTTCAGCGGTTCGTCCAGCAAAACGTAGTCGGTGCGCTGGCAGAACACCATGGCAATCATGGCGCGTTGGCGTTGGCCGCCGGAAAGCTCGGTCAGGTAGCGGTCGGCGAAGTCTTGCAGGTGGAACTCGGCGAGCGCTTCTTCGACGATGGTTTTATCAGTTTCAGACGGCCTGCCTTGATGGTAGGGATAGCGGCCGAACATGAGCAGATCGCGCACGGTAATACGGCTCATGATGCTGTTTTCTTGGGTGAGGATGGAGAGCGTGCGGGCGAGTTCGGCGGTGGGGGTGGTTTTGATGTCTTTGCCTGCGTAGCTGATGTCGCCGTGTATCAAGGGCTGCAGGCGCGCCATAAAGGAGAGGAGGGTGGATTTGCCTGCGCCGTTCGGGCCGATCAGCGCGGTAATGCCGCCTTCGGGAATGTCGAGGCTGACGTCGTTGAGGATGGGATTGCTGCCGATGGTGTGGCTGACGTTGCGGATGGTAATCATAGGCGGGTCCGAAAATGGGAAATTGGGGTTTCAGACGGCCTTGAGTTTTAAGGCCGTCTGAAACTTATTGATTATGACGTTTTAGATTTCTTTGACGGTGACAAATTCAGGATTGTCGGCTTGATCAATCAGGAAGGCGCGGACGCGTTCTTGCCAAAGCTCGCCGAATTGTTTGAGTTCGTCAGTACTTGCGCTGCCGCTGACGGCTTTGGGCATGATGTCGCGCATTTGCGGCGCAAAGGGTTGGAGTGCGGCGTTGAGGCTGACGGCAACGGTTTTGCCGGTATCGCGGCGGCGGAGCGCGAGTGTGCCGTTGATTTCGCCTGCACCAAAGGACAAGAGGTGGCGGCGGGCAAAGCGTCCGGCAGGGCCTACGCCGCCAAAGCCGGTTTCGGGTGCCGCGCCGGTAAGGAGTTGGACGACGGAAGCGGTAACGCCGGTCGTGCCTTCGTCACGCTCGCCCTGCATAAAGGCTTCGATGTCGCCGCGTTGCGGTAGCTCTGCGCCGTAAAGGGCTTTCAGGCCTTTGACCACCATCAGGTAGGCGCCGGCGACGGTCGGGCAGGAGTGGCCGCACAGGCGCACAGCATCGGCGTAGTGGTAAGTGAGGATGCCGTTTTCGGCTGCACCGAGGAAGTCGGCCAATGCGTCTTGGACGGTAATGGTCGGGGCGTCATCGAAGAATGAAGGGAGGCGTTCTGGTGTCATGAGGGTTGTCCTTTATGGGTTTGCTTAGGCCGTCTGAAGGTTTCAGACGGCCTGAATTTATTTTTGCGAGCGTTTGGGCACGTTTAATTTATTTCTTTTTCAACACCAAATATAAAAATACCAATCCGCCTGCAAATTCGACGACCACGCTCAATACGGCCTGCATGCCGAGGAAGTGTTCGAAGATGGTTTGCCCGCCGACCAACAAGATGCCGCCGACACAAAAAGTCATGGGCAGGCGGACGGAATGTTTGACCGACGGGGAAAAATAGTTGGCCAGCGCGGCAACCAGCAGGCCGAAAAAGCTCACCGGGCCGACAACGGCGGTCGCAGTTGCAACCAGTGCGGCGATCCACAACAGCAGCCATAAGGTATTGCGCGTGTAGTTGATGCCCAAATTAATGGCCTGATTGCGGCCGAGTAGGTAAACATCGAGGCGGTGGCGTTCGCGCCAGATCACGGCGGCGCTGATGAGCAACACGACTGCACCGATACCCAACAATTCCGAGTGGACAGTATTGAAAGTGGCAAACATATTCGCCTGCGCGGCGGTAAATTCTTCGGGGTCAATCATGCGCGAAAGCAGCGACGACAGGCTGCGGAACAAAATCCCGAAAATCACGCCGATTAAAATCATGCGCGACAAATCGCGTCCACCTTGTTTGATGAGCGTGTAGAACAATAGCAGCGAGCCGCCCATCATGACGACCAGTTCAAAGCCGAATTTGCCCGTCAACGGCAGGGAAGCATAACCCACGCCGCCGAGCGTAAACACCAGCAAGGTCTGCAAAAACACATACAGCGAATCGAAACCCAAAATCGAAGGGGTCAGAATCGGATTGTTGGTCAGCGTTTGGAAGAGTTGCGTGGACACGCCGACCGCATAGGCAACCATCAGCAGCGCGGCAAGCTTGGTCAGGCGCAGATGCAAGACAAAGTCCCAATCGCCTTTGACGTTGAGCGTCATAAACAGAACGCAGGAAACCAGCAACAGCGCAAAGGCTGCCCACAACGGACGGCTGCTTCCTGCCATAAAGCCAATATTTTTTTCAGACGGCATGAGCAGGTTTCCTTAATAAAAGCCATAAAAACAAAGCCGTCCCCATCACACCAAAAACCGTAGAGACCGGAATTTCAAACGGAAACACAATCACGCGTCCGACAATATCGCACAGCAACACCAAAGACGCGCCCAGCAAGGCCACAGCAGGCAGGCTTTGGCGCAGTTTGTCGCCCATCAGGCGGCTGATGATGTTCGGCACGACCAAGCCGATAAACGGAATATTGCCGACTGTCACGACCACCAAAGACGTAATCAGCGCCACAATAATCAGCCCCGACCACAGAATCGCCGTTCGGTTCAGCCCCAAGTTCACGCTTACCGTTTCGCCCAAACCCAAAATCGTCAGCTGGTCGGCAATCAAATAGGCAAACAAAGCCAAAATCCCTGTTGCCCACAACAATTCATACCGCCCGAGCAACACGCCGGAAAAATCGCCCTGTTGCCACACGCCGAGCATTTGCAGCATTTCGTTTTCATACGCGATAAAGGTGGCCACCGCTTCAATCACCCCGCCGAAAATAATCCCGACCAAAGGCACCATCAGTTGCGCCGTCGGCGGCAGGCGGCGGATCAGCAGCATAAAGACCAACATTCCGATCAGCGCGGCAACGGCGGCAACCGACATTTTTGCCAGCAGCGGCGCGGCCGGAAGCAGCAGGGTCATCAACAGCAAGCCCAAAGCCGCGCTTTGGCTTGCGCCCACCATCGACGGTTCGACAAAACGGTTGCGCATCAAAATCTGCATAATCATGCCGGCCACAGCCATTGACGCACCCGTCAGCACAATCGCAAACGTGCGCGGCAGGCGGCTGATGAACATGACCTGCTGGCTGTCGGATAGCGAAAACAGGGCGGACCATTTGAAGTCGGCCACGCCGACCGACAGGCTGACGGCAAACAATATCAGCAGCGCCACGCCGTTGGCCGCATTTAAAAATGAAGGTTTGTGAAACATAAAATGGTTCGGAAAAAATAAGGCCGTCTGAAAGAAGGGTTAAGGTATTTTGCGAAAAAGGCAGGTTTGCCCATCATAAAAACAGATGCAAACAGGCAAAAATTGTCCATTTGCACCATGTATTTTCAGACGGCCTAAATCCAATGACTTCAGATCAAGCAGCTTGACCCTGTGAATCATCAAACCCTTCAGGCCGTCTGAAAGAGGCGGGCGGCTATGCCCGTGCCGAATTACTTGGCCGCATTAAACGCATCGCTGACCTGTTTGGAAGCGTTCAGCAATTCTTGTGCGCCGCCGGCCGCCAGATAGGTTTCCGGCACGAGGTACACGACTTGGCCTTTTTTCCATGCAGTTGTTTCGGCAACCAAAGGATTGTTCAAAACATCTTTCGCAGCCTGACCTTCTTCACCGATGGCCGCGCCGCGGTCCAAAACGAACAGCCAATCAGGGTTTTTCTCTTTCAGGTATTCAAAGCTGATAGGCTGGCCGTGGCTGCCTTCTTTAATCGATTCATCGACAGCGGGAACACCGATGTCTTTATGCAGCCAACCACCCAAACGGGAAGAAGGGCCGAAAGCCGACATCTTGCCGCCGTTGACCAAAATCACCAAACCCTTGCCTTTGCCTTGAGCCGCAGTTTTCGCCGCTTCAAACGAAGCATCGATTTCCGCTTTCAGCTTATCCGCTTCGGCCTGTTTGCCGAAGATTTGCGCCAGTGCGTCGATGCGCTCTTTTGAGCTTTCTTTCAGATTGGCGGTTTCGGCGGTCATCTCGATGGTCGGCGCAATCTCGTTCAACTTGTCAAACGCTTTGGCTGCACGGCTGCCGATGATGATGAGCTGCGGTTTGTAAGCGTTTAAGGCTTCGTAGTCAGGCTCAAACAGCGTGCCGGCAGGTTTTGTGGTTTTGAAATATTCGTCTAAATAAGGCAGTCGGTTTTTATCGATGGACAAACCGGTTTTTACGCCCAGTTTGTTTAAAGTGTCGAGCATGCCCAAATCGTAAACGGCGATACGCTCCGGATTTTGCGGCACTTTTGCCTCGCCGCGCGCGGTTTTCACCGTCAGGCTTGCACCTTCGGTTTGGGCGGCAGAAGCGGAAGCAGTTTGCGCCTGATTGGAAGCAGAATCTTTCGGTGAACACGCACCCAAAGCGAGGGTGCAGCATACGGCTAAAGCAGTCAAACGTAACATAGAGTTTCTCCGTGGTCGGAAATAAAGTAAATAGAAATGATAACTTGTATCGGATTATAAAGCTAGATGCCGTCTGAAAACTTTTGTTTTCAGACGGCTTTTTCAAGCTGATTGCTTAGAAGCGGTAGTTCACGCCCAAGCGTACATCACGTCCGGTACCTGGTAGGGTATTGGTCCAGCGTTGGCTGTGCGGATAGTAGAACTTGTTAAACACGTTGTTGACTGAAAGATTGACATTGAGCGTGTCTTTGCCCAGCGGTTTCCAGTTGGCGAAGACATCGTTCACACCGAAACCTTGGCGTACAACGTTTTCCAGTTTGCCGTCGCGACCTTTTTGACCCGCCACCAATATCGAACCCACGGCTTTTTGAACATAGCGTCCGCGCCAGCCGATTTCCAGATTCGGATTTTGGAAGCGGTAGGCAAGGGAGGCCGTCCAAGTGCGGCCGGTTTGTGCGCCAAACTCGGGGTTCGCGCTTAACAATTTATCTTTGTGCGTATCGTAAAAACGCGGTTTGCTGTGGCTTACGCCGACTTTGGCAGTCAGGCCGCCTGTACGGTAGGACGCGCCTAATTCGTAACCGTGGTTTTTGACGTAGCCGGCGTTGACGGCTTCACGGATGGCGACAGAGTCGTGGCGGTTTTGCGGATTGGCAAGCGCGTCTTTGATGGTCTGCCAGAAGTAGCTGCCGTTTGCGGCAAACGTGCCGTCGTTGTAGTTGAAGCCGATTTCGGTATTGCGCGCGCGTTCAGCTTTAGTGCCGTCGGCAATCGAGATGATGCCGCGTTTGCCGTGGGTTTGCAGCGCGTCATACAGGCGCGGGCTGCGGCTGGCGTAGTTGTGGCTTACGCTGAAGCTCAAGTTTTCGACAGGTTGGTAAATTACGCCCAGACTCGGGTTGACTTTGCCGTCTGAAACCGATTTGCCGTCATGGGTTTTGATATCGAAATGGTCGTAACGCAGACCGCCGGTCAGGGTAACATCGCCGATATCTTGGATGGCTTCGACATACACGCCGTAATCGGTTTTGGTCGGGTTGGTCAGGCTGTATCCGCGTACCAGACTTTGCAGGGCGGCATCGGTGCTGGTGTATTGCGAATTCAGGAAGGTATGAGGTTTGATTTCCTGATGGCGGTAGTTGATACCGTATTTCAACAGGGTTTGTTCGGCAAGGCGGCTGTCGAAGTTGAAGTTCGCACCACGAGTGGCGATTCGGGTATGGTTAGGGCCGACCACATTGCCTGCGTAACCGCTGCCGCTGTCATCGGCGGAATAGCGTTCGTTTTCCAACACATAGGCGTTGGCGTTCAGTTTTTCGACAAAGCCCAGGTTTTTACCCGTGTACTCCAAGTTGGTGTTGGATTGGGTAGTTTCACGGTATGAGGGTTTCTGCCTGTCTTTTGCAGGGTCGGACTCGAAGATTGTAAACTCTTCACGCACAGTACGGATGCCCCGGTGCTGGTCTTTCATGTGGCTCAACACGATGCGGTGGTCGCCGTCGCCGAAGGTTGTTCCGATTTTGGCCAGGTAGCTGCGTTTGTCCAGTGCGCTGTAAGGTACGGTTTTGCCGCCGTTGGGACTTTTGTAGCCTTTACCTGCTTCGTAATCTTTTTCATCGTTGCGGTTGTAAGAGAACAAACCGTCGAAGTTGCCCTCTTTTCCGAATACGCTGGCACCGTAGTTTACGCCGTCATTGCTGGCATAGCCGCTGCTGAGGCGCACGCCCCAGTTTTTGTCCAAACCTTTTAGCAAGTCTTCGGCATCGACTGTTTTAGTAATAATCGCGCCGTTGGTCGCGCCAATACCGGCAGATGCCGAGCCCGCGCCTTTCTGTACGGAGACGATTTTGACCAGCGCAGGGTCGATGATGAAACGGCCTTGGTGATACAGTATTTGGCTGTCGGAATAGGCGTTGTCCACCTTGATGTCGACAGAGTTCTGACCCATGCCGCGCAAGGTCATGTGTTGGGATGTGCCGTTACCGCCGCCGAAATCGATGGTGGGTTCTTCTTTTAACAATTCGCGCAAATCGGTTGATGTGCTTTCGTCTTTTTGACGAAGGGTGACGATATTAGTTTTGACCTTGCTGCCTTGGCGGTCGCCTTTTACGGTAACGGTATCAAGGGTAACACTTTCTTTCGCTTCGTTTTCCGCGTGGGCAAAACCGGCGGCGAGTGCCATTGAAAGCAGGCTGAAGCGGAACAGGGGTGAAGTCATGGAAATTTCCTTCTGTTGGATAAGTTTCAGTTAATCGATAAATTATTTATTAATAATAATAATTTTTATTTATTTTAAAGGTGGGATATTATTTTGTAAAGGTGTGCATAGTTTTGCGCCAATAGTGTTTGGTTTTTTGTTGATTGAAGCATGTGAAGCTCGCCGTCTGTAAAAGGTCGTCTGAAAATGTCTGCCTGCTTGATCAGCATTGAAAGTAGGGTGGGGATGGTGCACAACTTGCCATGTCCGTTTTCAGACGACCCCGCATAGAAAATTTTTGCTTCTTCCCTTGAATTTATCGGGACAAACCCTAATTTGCCGCTGTGTTAAGGTAAGTTTTTTGACAAACTTGCCGCCTTCTTTTTCAAACCGCATCTGCCGAATGAAGGCAGATGATTGTTTTCAAACTATTTATCGGAGTATAAAACATGACCATCCGTCCTTTACACGACCGCGTCGTCGTCAAACGCTTGGAAGCTGAAGAGAAAACCGCATCAGGCATCGTCCTGCCCGGCAGTGCCGCCGAAAAACCCGACATGGGCGAAGTGATCGCCGTGGGTGCAGGCAAAATCGGTAAAGACGGCAACCGCCGTCCGCTGGATGTCAAAGTCGGCGACAAAATCATCTTCGGCAAATACAGCGGTCAAACCGTTAAAGCCGACGGCGAAGAGCTGTTGGTAATGCGCGAAGAAGACATCTTCGGCATCGTGGAGTAAGTTTCAGGCAGCCTGCACGTCTTTTTCGCAATTTAATCAGGAGTTTATGAAATGAAAAAAATCACGTTTTATACCAATCCCTATTCACGCGGTAAAGGTATCCGCTGGCTGCTGGAAGAATGCGGTGCGGATTATGAAGTCGTCCCCGTGCCTTTCGGCGAAAACGGCACCAAATCCGCCGACTATCTCGCCGTCAATCCCATGGGCAAACTGCCTGCGGTGAAATACGGCGATGCAGTGATTACCGAAGTTGCCGCGCTGATAACTTTTCTGGCGGAACTCTTCCCGGAGAAAAACCTGATTCCCGCCGCCGGCACCGCAGAACGCGGCGAGTTTTACCGCTGGCTGATATTTGCCCTGCACGCCGAATACGCCTTTATGGATAAACGGTTCGGCATTCCCGAAACACCGGAACGCAAATACAGCATCGGCTACGGCAGCTTTGACGAAGTCGTCGCCACGCTGACCAAGTTCCTGCGCGGCAAAGAATACGCTTTGGGCAACCGTTTCACTGCGCTGGACCTGTATTTGAGCAGCCTGATTGCGTGGGGCATTATGCGGGGGCAAGTGCTGCCCGCAGATGGGGAACTCGCGGCCTACATGAAACGCCACATGGCACGTCCCGCCTTTGCCAAAGCGCAGGCGTTGGATGCGGAACTCGCGAAACAGATGGGCTTGGAATAAAAGCAGCCTGCACCCGTTTGACCCAGTTTTAATACAGGAAACACACTATGCACGCACAATGTTTATGCGGCGCAGTAACGCTGGAAGTACCCGAAACGCACGAACTGCACGCCTGCCACTGCGGCAAATGCCGTACTTGGAACGGCGGCGCATCGTTCACGCTGACGGCGCAGTCGCCCAAAATTTCAGGCAGCGAACACATCGGACGTTACTCATCGTCCGAATGGGCGCAACGCTGCTTCTGCAAAGAATGCGGCACACACCTGTTCGTGCAGGTCGGCAACGATTACTACATCAACGCCGGTCTGTTTGCCGACAATGCAGCCTTCCGCACCGCATCGCAAATCTTCATCGACTGCAAAGCCCCGTATTACGATTTGGCAAACGACACGCCCAAGCTGACTGAAGCCGAATTTTTGGCGATGGTGGGCGCAGCGCAATAAGCAATAAGGATTGCCACCGGAGAGCTTGAATATCGCGTTCGGCAACCCAATTTATGCGCTGTACGAAAAGCAGCCTGCACTGTTCAGACGGCCTGAAAACATCTGATTTTTTGTAAATATTTATTTTTTCATTTCATAAGGAAACCAATCATGGCAGCAAAAGAAGTTCAATTTGGCACAGAAGTGCGTCAAAAAATGGTAAACGGCGTAAACGTGTTGGCCAACGCGGTGCGCGTAACGCTGGGCCCCAAAGGTCGCAATGTGGTGCTTGACCGTTCGTTCAGCGGTCCGCACATCACCAAAGACGGCGTGACCGTAGCCAAAGAAATCGAATTGAAAGACAAATTTGAAAACATGGGCGCGCAAATGCTGAAAGAAGTGGCGTCCAAAACCAACGACGTGGCCGGCGACGGTACGACAACGGCAACTGTTTTGGCGCAAGCCATCGTGGCCGAAGGCATGAAATACGTTACCGCCGGCATGAACCCGACCGACCTGAAACGTGGTATCGACAAAGCCGTGAACGCGCTGGTGGACGAATTGGCCAATATTGCCAAACCTTGCGAAACCTACGAGCAAATCGCGCAAGTGGGCGCCATCTCCGCCAACTCTGACGAACAAGTCGGCAAAATCATTGCAGACGCGATGCAGGAAGTGGGCAAAGAAGGCGTGATTACTGTGGAAGACGGCAAGTCGCTGGAAAACGAATTGGAAGTGGTGAAAGGCATGCAGTTCGACCGCGGCTACCTGTCGCCTTACTTCGTGAACGACGTGGAAAAACAAATCGCCGGTTTGGACAATCCGTTCGTGTTGTTGTTTGACAAAAAAATCAGCAACATCCGTGACTTGCTGCCCGTGCTGGAACAAGTGGCGAAAACCAGCCGCCCATTGCTGATTATTGCGGAAGACGTGGAAGGCGAAGCCTTGGCGACTTTGGTGGTGAACAGCATCCGCGGCATTCTGAAAACCGTGGCTGTGAAAGCGCCGGGCTTCGGTGACCGCCGCAAAGCCATGCTGCAAGACATCGCCATCCTGACCGGCGGCACCGTGATTGCCGAAGAAGTCGGCCTGACTTTGGAACAGGCAACTTTGGAGCACTTGGGTCAAGCCAAACGCATTGAAATCTCCAAAGAAAACACCACCATCATTGACGGGCACGGCGACAAAGCGGCAGTGGAAGCGCGTGTAGGCGAAATCCGCAAACAAATCGAAGTGGCCACCAGCGACTACGACAAAGAAAAACTGCAAGAGCGCGTGGCCAAACTGGCCGGCGGCGTGGCAGTGATTAAAGTGGGCGCGGCCACCGAAGTGGAAATGAAAGAGAAAAAAGACCGCGTGGACGACGCGCTGCACGCCACCCGTGCCGCCGTTGAAGAAGGCGTGGTGGCCGGCGGCGGCGTGGCCCTGCTGCGTGCGCGTGCGGCGTTGAAATCGGTGGAAACCGCGAATGCCGACCAAGAAGCCGGCGTGAAAATCGTGCTGCGCGCGATTGAAGCGCCGCTGCGCCAAATCGTGGCCAATGCCGGCGGCGAGCCAAGCGTGGTGGTGAACAAAGTCTTGGAAGGCAAAGACAATTTCGGTTACAACGCCGGCAGCGACACTTATGGCGACATGATTCAAATGGGCGTGCTCGACCCCGCCAAAGTAACGCGTTCCGCATTGCAACACGCTGCGTCTATCGCAGGCCTGATGCTGACTACCGAGTGCATGATTGCCGATATTCCGGAAGACAAACCTGCTGCAATGCCTGATATGGGCGGCATGGGTGGAATGGGCGGCATGGGCGGTTTCTAATCGTCCGTCCGAAACGGCAGGGCGCACTTTAACGGTGTCCTGCCGCCCGACACAAAAAGCAGCCTGCACTTTGAAAACGGAAGTGCAGGCTGCTTTTCAATGGCCAAACAGCAGGAGGACATAATGAAAACATGGACAGACGTATTGGGGCAGGAAAAGCAAAAGCCGTATTTCCAGGCCGTATTGCAACAGGTGCGTGCGGAACGCGCGGCAGGGCAAACCGTGTATCCGCCCGAAAAAGAGGTGTTTAATGCGTTCCGCTACACGCCGTGGGACAAGGTGAAGGTGGTGATTTTGGGGCAGGACCCGTATCACAACGAACATCAGGCGCACGGTTTGGCGTTTTCGGTGCAGAAAGGCTGCGATATTCCGCCGTCTTTGGCGAATATATACAAAGAGTTGTCGAACGACATTGACGGTTTTCAAATGCCGTCGCACGGCTGCCTGACGGATTGGGCGGAGCAGGGCGTTTTGCTGCTGAACACGGTTTTGACGGTGCGCGCGCATCAGGCACATTCCCACGCGGGTTTGGGCTGGGAAACGTTCACGGATACGGTGATTCGTGCGCTGAACGAATACGGCAGCCATTTGGTGTTCCTGCTTTGGGGCAGCCACGCGCAGAAAAAAGCAGCCTGGCTGGACGAATCGCGCCATTTGGTGCTGCGCGCACCCCATCCTTCGCCGTTGTCGGCTTATCGCGGCTTTTTCGGTTGCCGCCATTTTTCGCAGGCCAATGCGTATTTGCAGGCGCACGGATTGGCATCGATTGATTGGCAGATTCGTTGAAAATACGGTGAAAAAAGCAGCCTGCACCTTTGAACATGGGGTGCAGGCTGCTTTTTCGTGTTGGTCAGATGGAATAATCGTCTTTCAGCAAATGTTTGTAGGCATGCAGATAGGACGCGGCTACAAATGCCGTGCCGCCTGCCACGTTGCCCAAAAACACGGGAATCATGTTGGCGAAAAACTGCCCCCACGTCACATTTGCGCCCGAAAAAATGCCGGCGGGAATGATGAACATATTGGCCACGAAATGTTGCAGGCCAATCAGTACGAACGTCATCACGGGAAACCACATGGCCAGAATCCGTCCGGAAGTCTGCTTCGCTCCGAAATAAAACCAAATGCCCATGCACACCATCCAGTTGCAGGCGATGGCGGAGATGAACGAACGGCCGAAACTCATGCCGACTTTGGCTTCGGCAATGGCGATGGTTTTGGCGGCCGCCACGCCTTCGGTCAGGCCCACGTAATGGCCGAGGAAATACGCCATGAACAAAGCGCCGGCCAAATTGCCGAGGCTGACAATCAGCCAGTTGCGCATCAGGTGGGAGATGTTGATTTTTTTGCCGAACCAGCCCAGCCCCATCAGCATCATGTTGCCTGTGGCCAGTTCGCCGCCGCCAATCAGGATGCAAATCAGGCAGATGGGGAATACCGAAGCGCCCAGCAGGTTGCCCAGCCCTGACCATTCGGGCGGAATGCCGGTCACCACTTTCAAAAACGCCAGATAGCCGAAACCGACGTAACCGCCGCCCAAAAAGCTCAAAATGGCCAGCGTTTTCAGGCTTGAGCCGGATTTGGCCTGCGATTTCTGCAAAGAATCCTGCAAAATTTCATGGGGATAAAAGTCGCGTAAATGCTCGGGTTTGACTGAGTTCATGAGCCGTCCTTGTGGGCGATGGTTAAAATTGACGGACTGTATCAAATGCGCGGCCTTTTGTGAAAGAACGATTCATTTTATGGGAAATTGCCCGAAGTTATAAGCAGCGGGCAAACGAAAGCAGCCTGCACTCGGATGATGGAAGTGCAGGCTGCTTTTTCACTGGTTTCTGCGCGGTTATCGGGCAATATTTTGTTTTGTATCCGCGTCATACCCTTAAAACCGCTCGTCGGGCGACAGATACCGCCATTTGCCCGGCGGTAGCGCGCCCAGCTTAATCCGCCCGATGCGGACGCGCTTCAAACCGACCACCCGCAGCCCCACCAGTTCGCACATGCGGCGGATTTGGCGTTTTTTGCCCTGCGTCAGGATAAAGCGCAGTTGGTCTTCGTTCTGCCAGCTCACTTTGGCGGGACGCAGTGGCTGGCCGTCCAAATGCAGGCCGTGGTTGAGCAAATTCAAGCCGTTGTCGATGATTTTGCCACGAACGCGCACCAGATATTCTTTTTCGCGCGAATCCTGTTCGCCGACCAACTGTTTGGCCACGCGGCCGTCTTGCGTCAGCACCAGCAGCCCCACAGAGTCGATGTCCAGCCGGCCGGCCGGCGCCAATCCGCGCAAATGCTGCGGCTGGAAGGCAATGCGGCTTTGGTCGCCCTTCCAATGGTTTTCCGGCGTAATCAGTTCCACGGCGGCCTTATAGCCCTTTTCCGGCTGCCCGCTCACATAACCCACGGGTTTGTTGAGCAGCACGGTCACGCGCCCTGCCTGTTGCTGGTAGGCGTTTTTGTCCAAATCGATGCGGTCACCGGGCAGCACTTTCTGTCCCAGCACCGCCACTTCGCCATTGACCTTCACCCAGCCTTGTTCGATATAGTGGTCAGCTTCGCGGCGCGAGCACAGGCCCAGTTGCGCCATTTGTTTGGAGAGTCGGATGGGTTCGGACATGGTGTTCTTTCTGATTTTGCGAGTATTTTGGGATAGTGAAAAAAGTGCAGGCTGCTTTTATCGCGGCAACGAAAAAGCAGCCTGCACCTGATGGGCCGTTTAGTGTTCGGCCGTTTCGTCCATGGCGGACAATGCCAAACGGCGTTGTTCTTGCGCGTCGTTGTGGCGCTGGCTTTGCTCGAAGACTTTGGCCAGCGTCAAACGCGCGTGCACGGTGGGTTCCAAATGAAGGCTGGCTTCCAGATAGCCTTGCGCCTTGCCCCATAATTGGCGGTGGTAGGCCAAATCGCCCAAAGCAGCCAACAGTTTCGGGTCGTTCGGGTTTTGGCGCAGCCAGGCATCAGCCGTGTCAATGGCTTTTTGCTGGCCGTACTCGTCCAAATATTGCGCGCTTTGCACAAAAACGGACAGCAAATCGGCGCGGTGGTTTTGCGGATAATATTGGTTGACCCAGGCGACTGCTTTGTCGTACAGGCCCAATTCCGCGTATTTTTGTGCGATGGCGGCACTGAGCGCGCCTGCTTTCAGCGAATCGGGAATGCGTTTCAGGCAGGCTTTCAAACCGGCCGCATCTTGCGCCAGCGACAATAATTGGGCATAGGCGCGTTCGGAGAGCTGCTCGGCCTCGTTGTCGTTCATTGCCCCCGCGCGGCGCAGTTTGTCCACTTTGTCCAGAATTTCCAGTGCGTTGCCTTTGTCCAGCGCATGGCGCAGTTGCAGGCGCACCAATCGGGTCAGGCGCGGATTGATTTGCGCCGCCGCTTTCAGGTGGTTTTCCGCTTCTTCGTCATTTTGCTGGTTGATGGCGCTTTCCGCCAGCAGCAGATGGCGCGACAGCTGTGTTTTTTCGGGCAGTTTTTCAATATCGTGCAGGTATTGGTCGCGCGCTTCCGCATTGCCGCTTTGGTCGGCCGCATGTGCCGCCAGCATCAATGCCAAAATGCGTTTGTCGCCCGCTTCTTTGTTGGCCAACACTTTATCGGCCTGCACTTGGGCTTCTTGGAATTTGCCTTCAAAATAGGCCAAGCCGGCAGCATTCAGCGATTGTGTCGCTTTGCGGTTGCGTCTGCCCACGCCGAAGCGGCTCAGTTTGTCAGGCGTGCTCAAAATGCCGGCCAGCAGGCGTACCAGTATATACAGCGCCACCACGAACGCCACCAAACCCAGCACGAACAGATGCAGGTTCACGCGAATCATGGTGTGTTCGATGACCAGATACACATTGCCCGTGTAGGTGCGCGTGGCAATGGCTACACCGATGGCCAGCGCGAATAAAATGATAATCCACAGCAGTTGTTTCATACCGCACCCCCTTTGCGGGCAGATTCAGGCTGGCTGGCCGCTTTTGCAGGCGCCGGTTTGGCTGGCGCAGCCTTGGTGGCGGGTGCGGAGGCGGCTTCACTGGCGGCTTTCGGTGCCGGCTGGCTGGCTGCCGCCGGTGTGGATGCGGCAGCGGAAGAAGCAGCCTGCACCGGTGTTGCGGCAGGCGTTGAAGCGGCGCGCGGTTCTACGGCAGGCAAGTCCACAGGCATGGCGGTACGGGCATTGTTTTGATATGTGCGCACCGCAGAAATGCTCGCTTTGAGCACGTCATCGCCAATCATGCGGATTTCCAGATTTTTTAGTTCGTTCAATTCTTTCAGCCATGTTTGGGTGGCGGCAGACTGCACATCGTAATACTGCTTCACGGTGGCTTCGACCGCGTTCAAATCGTTTTGGTAGATTTCACCGTTGTGCTGCAACAATGCCAAACGTGCGTCCAGCAGGTACAGGCGCAGGTTTTCGCGCACGAAATAGGCTTGTTCGGGGGCGATGAGCATGGCGTCGTTGTTGTCTAATTTACGCACTTCCACCATGCTTTTGAGCAGGCTCACGGTGCTGTCCACCGTGCGCGTCCACCAGTTGCCGGCTTGGGAAACGGGTTCGGGCGCAGTATTGCCTTCTTTCAGTGTGCCATCCACCAGCAAAGGCAGGCTCGGGATTGCATTTTGCAGGCGTTCCAAGTGCAGCGTGGTGGCCGGAATGTTGAGATACGGACGGTTTTTCAATGCCGCCAAATCTTGGCTGACGGCTTGCTGAATCGGCAGCAGTTCGGGTTGCTCGAAGCGGCTCAACCGTTGCTCCAAACTTTCCAGTACGCTGATGGCGACGGGGATGTTGCCCGACAGCAGCAGTTGTTGCGATGCGAGGTTCAGCGTTACTTCCACTTCGTCCACCAGCCAGTTTACGCGGCCTTTGAGCAATTCGCCGTATGCGCGTTGCACGCTCTCCAAAGATTGTTGGCTTTGCTGCTGAACGGCTGAGATTTTGGCCAGTTCCTGTTCGATTTTTTCTTGGTGCAACAAGGTGTTTTGCAGCAGGACGGCGTTTTGGCTGTTGCCCAGTCCGGCTTTGTCCAATTCTTGTTCCAGTTGCAGTTTTTGCGTGTTCAGCAGATTTTGTCCCTGCACGAACAGAAAACCGCTGGCACCTAAGCCCAAGAGGGCCAGCACCAGCGCGCCCAACGCCAAGCCTTTGCCGCCCGATGCTTTTTGCTCAATCACAATGGGTGCGGCGGTTGGCGCGGGGGCGGCAGAAGAAGCAGCCTGCACATTTTCCGTGGCGGCCGGAATGGATTCAGTGGGCGTTGTTGGCGTGTTTTCAGCGTTTTCTTCAGGTTTTTGGGGTTGTTGCGCTTCGGTCATGGGAGGTTCTCCGTATAAACGTTTGGGGCATTGCCGTGTAAGGCGGTGGCCAAATTCGGGTAAACCGACACTTTGACCGCGCCGTATTGTTGCAATGTTCGGGCAATGCGTTCGTGATGGGTTAAGTATAGCAAGGATTTGAGCTTTTGCGTACACGCTGACGGTGCTTGTGTAAAGAGTGCGTGCGCCATTTCGGAGGAAGTGACCCAGGCAGCCTGCACATTTTGCCGCATGAAGGCCGGCCAATCCAGCGGCAGGGCAATGCTTTGATAGGCGGCGACGGCGTGTACGCGGAATCCGCGCAGGCGCAGTTGTTCGGCCAGATATTCGCGGCCGCTTTGCCCGCGGATGATGACGATGCCTGCATGCGGCGGTAATTGCTGCCACACGGGCAGGGTTAAAACGGCTTCGCTGTCATTTTGTTGTGCGGGCGCGTGAACGGGAAAGCAGCCTGCACGTTCCAATGCGCGCGCGGTGGCTTGGCCGACGGCGATATGGACGATACGGGCGTGGGTGCGGATATGTGGGGCAGCCATTTCTACGGCAGTGGGGCTGACCCAGAACACGGCGGCGGCATCGGGCAGGCAGGCGGCGAGTTGTTCTGGCAGGGTGGGGTCGGCGGCGAGCCGGATGGGGGCGAAGGGCAGCACGTTCCAGCCGGCGTGTTCAGCGGTGCGGCGGTCTTCGGATTGGCGGTTTTCGGGGCGGACGAGGAGCAGGGTGGGCATCATAACGGGATGGGGTTCGGTTTTTGGGGTGCAGGCTGCTTTTGGCGAAGGGGCTGTGTTCGGGCGGTGTTCATGGCGTTGCGCCGCCATACCCACGCTTGGGGTGGCCGCACATGGCAAAAGCAGCCTGCACGTTCCAATCCGCTGCGGGACAAAACCGCCGCTGTTCGGCAATGGGGTTTGCGCTGCCCGCAGAAAGCTCTCTTTCAGAAGTGGCGGCGAGCGGGCTGCGGGCTTGGAAAGGCAGCCTGCACGTTCACTTTGAATTTGGGGCTGTACTAGATAACTAGGGAAATCTAATTTCAGGTTAGAATAAGGGGCTGACGTAGATTAGCCCTAAATTCCACACCAATCCCGCAGGATTTTAAGCTGCCGGGACGGTGTGCCGAAGTTAAATCGAAATTCGCATTCTTTCAAGAACAGCGGGAAAGATTTGCGATCGATTCCGTTGTATTTGCGCAAGACGCGTTTTGCCTGATTCCAAAAATTCTCAATGCCGTTATGTGTAGAAAACAACGCGGTTATTTTCTACAAATTAAGCAGCCTGAAAACGCTGTTTAGCTGTTTCAGGCCGCCTGAATGTTAGTCTTCGTTATCGGAATATTGGCTGGGGTCATACGGCTTAAATTTGATTTCGCCACCATCCCCGTTCTCGTCTTCATCCTCGTCTTCAAAATTCCCCAGCACGCCCGATTCAAACAGCCAAGTAATCGCCTCGCCCAGCGTTGCGCCCAAATCGTAGATTTTTTCCTCCTCGCGCGGCAACACATAATAGCGACCTTCAAACCAAATAATCTCGTCGCCATCCAAAGTATCCGCCACCGCGATAGATTGCAACACCTGCTCTTTGGTGAGCACGTCCGCGCCCTCGTCCCAAAACCAATATCGCGTGATGCGTTCCAGCCATTCAGGCCGCTCCTTCATAATTTGCTCAGGCAGATAAACGCGCAGATACACGCCCAAATCGCCCTCTCCGTAGCGGGTAACGTATTCGCGGTAATCGGCTTCAAACTGGGTGTTCAACGCTGCTTCGCATTGCGCAATATCCTCGGCAGTTGCCAAAAACAAATCGGTTTTGCCTGTTTGGTCATTGGGGATGATGGGGTAATTTGCGATGCTCATGGATATTCCTTTGTATAAAGTGGATAAAAATCGGATTGTGGTGTAAACAACGCGGTTATTTTCTACATTTTAATCACGGTGAAATAAAAGTTCAAATTTCTATTTTAAAACAATTTTCTATTTTAAAACAATTAGTAAAGCAGAATTTATTCTAGTTATCTAGTACAGCCCCCTTGAATTTTATCGGCAGCCTGCGGGGTGGGCAGCTATCAAGCGTGGGTATGGCGGCGCAACGCCATGAAAACTTTGCGGGTGCGCTATCCGAGCGTGCAGGCTGCTTTTGGCATTCACAGTAGCCGTTCAATTGGCAGCCAGGAGAAAATTTTGCTCAACAGGCGTTTCCACAGCGGTGCGTCGGGTTCTTTCGGGCTGGCGGTCTGTGTTTGCGGGTCGTACCATTGCACGCGGCCTTGTGGGCCGAGCCGGACGTGGTAGGCACCGGATTCGGCGGTGCGCTGCAATTCGCCCTGCATCAGTTGCGCCAGCGCGGGGGAATGGATGACCAGACCCATTTCGGTGTTGAGTCGGGCGGAGCGCGGGTCGAGGTTGAACGAGCCGATGAAGACGCGTTCTTGGTCGATGATGAAGGTTTTGGCGTGCAGGCTGGTGATGGAGCTGCCGGTCAGGCCTCGGTCGCGCAGGCCTTTGACGGCGGTGTCGCCTTTGAATTCATATAATTGCACACCGGCATGCAGCAGGGCGCGGCGGTAGCGCGTATAGCCCGAATGTACGGCGGCCACGTCGGTGGCGTTCAGCGAGTTGGTGAACACGGTGGTGCGCACGCCTTGCCCGCTCAGTTGGCGGAACACTTGGATGCCGGTGCGTGTGGGCACGAAATACGGGCTGACCAGATAAATTTCACGCTTGGGTTCGCCCAAAGCAGCCTGCATGCTTTCGGCAATATCGACCCGTGTCCTGCGGTTCAGTGCTTTGGCGGGGTCATCGCTAATCAGTTCGGTGGCGGCGCGGATATGGGGAATGAGGCGCAATGCGGACGCATCGTCATCGGTATTGTCGGCGGTGGAGGGGTACAGGCTGCTTTTGAGCCGCGCCAGCCCGGCAGCGATATCCGCACGGCGGACGATGCGTTCCAACGGATAGGCGGAATGGCTTTGCCAATAACGGTCGAAGTCCTGCGAAATCTGCGGCACGATGGCGCCGCTCACCATCACGTCGGTGTCGGCAAACGTCTGCTCGCGGTGGATGTCGAAATATTCGTCGCCGATATTGCGTCCGCCGATAATGCTGACGCGGTTGTCGGCAATCAGGGCTTTGTTGTGCATTCGGCGGTTCAGCCGCGAAAAGTCGGTCAGATAGCCGACAAACCGCCATTTGCGGTACAGAAATGGGTTGAACAGGCGGATTTGGATGTTGGGATGGCTGTTGAGGGCGGACAGGATAGCGTCCATGCCGTACGTGTTGTTGTCGTCCAGCAGCAGGCGCACGCGCACGCCGCGTTCTGCCGCCTGCCAGAGTTTTTGCAGCAATGCCAGGCCGGAGATGTCGTCGCGCCAAATATAATATTGCGCGTCAATCGATACGGCGGCGTTGTCCAGCAAAACTGCGCGGGCGTGATAGGCAGCCCGTGCGCCATTGAGCAGTTGCACATCGGCCGGATAGGTGTTGTTTTGGTTGTCGCTCGGTTCTGCTTCGGGCGGATGCGGTGCGGATGCTTCGGAAGTGGCGGCGGGGAGGTTGAGGGCTTGTTCGAGTCGTGGTGCGCTTTGGGTGGGAATATAAAGGCTGGTTTCGCGGTCGTTCAAATTGGGCAGGCTGCGGCAGGCATTGAGCAATAAGCAGCACAGAAGCAGCCAGAAACGGTTTCGTGTCATGATGTGATGTGTGTGCCGCGCGCACGGCAGTGCCAGACGGCGTGTTCGGCGTGTAATGCTTGTTGTAGGCATTGTGCGGCGGTTTGCGGATTTTTTTGCCCGCACAGGAAAATATCGACGGCGGCAAAGCGATGTTCCACCCAAGTGTGGATGCTGATGTGCGATTCTGCCAGCAGCAGCACGCCGGTCACGCCGCCGCCTTCGCCGAAATGGTGGAAGTGGCTGAACAAAATGGTAGCGTTGGCCAAATGCGCAGCTTGTTCGAGGGCGCGTTGCAGGCTGCTTGGGTCGGACAGGAGTTCCGGCGGGCAGCCGTACAAATCCAACAAGCCGTGCTGCCCGGGCAAATACAGCGTTTCGGCCATTATTTGTGCCCGCCCGAAAAACCGCCGTATCCGCCATAACCGCCGTATGAACTACCGTATCCGCGGCCACCGTTGTTGCCGTCATTGACCATTGAATAATTGATGCCCGTGCCGATTAGGCCGAGTATGATGGCACAGATAATATAAGTGTTCCGATTCATCAACAAATCCTTTCGTGCAGGCTACATGCGCCACAGCAAACTCACAATAATCAGAGAAATAAACAGCGACGGTACGAGCGAGCCTGCCTCCATATTCGTCCATGCGCCCAAATTCCAGAAGACAAACAACCCGATGGCGGTGAGCCGCAGGGTGGTGGAGACCGTTCCGTCATCCTCGTCCACGGGCGTTTGGTCGCGGGAAAGCAGGTTGTTCACTTTCAAATTGAACGCGTTGGCCAGAACATTGCGCGGAACGGGCGTGCTTAAACTCCATGCCATCTCGTGGTTGGAAATTTCGGCGGACAAAATGCCTTTGCCGGTTTCGTAGTCGCGGTAAATCTGCGTATCGCCCGCGTGGATTTGCCAGTAAAACGCGCCTGCCGCAAAGCCGACGCGGCCGCCATAATCGTATAAAAACCGGCCTTGCTGCGGCTCGCCGTGTTGGTTCATGGGCGGAAAAGCAGCCTGCGTTTGCGACAGTTTCCAGCCGTCTTCGGTTTCCACCAGCCATGCAAAGCCGTGTTGTGTGGAATACAGCAGGTATTCGCGCCACCAGCCTTGCGGCACGATGCCGTTGCGCGGTGAAAAACCGCCCATGAGCAGGCGTGCGTCGTCGCCGGAAATTTCATCGCGGTACACCGCGCCGATCACGGTATAGGATTTGCCGTACAGCGTGCCTTTCGTGCCCAAGGGCAGCGGCAGGGCTTCTTGTTGGGCATCGCGCATGATGCCGGCGGCGCGCAGCTGCACCTTGCCTTCGCTCATTTCGATTTCGCTGCGGCAGCTGGGGCAGATCACGTGGTTGGTCAATCCGCCAATCCATTGGATGCTCGAACCACAGTGCGGGCATTTTTCCGTTTGCCGCGAGCCGCGCAGGCAGCCTGCACTTTGTCGGATTTGTTCGGCGTCGCGCGTGAATTGGAGCGATAAATTGTCCAGTGATACGGTGGTGCCTAAAAATGCGGCGGGCGGTGTGTCGGCATAATCCAGCGTGAGGAAATGTTCGCCGCTGCGGAAGTCTGCCACGCGGTTCTCCAAACGTTCCGGCACGGCGAAGGGCAGTTCGCCCTGTACTTGGGCGCGTTCCAGCACGATTTCGCGCACGTCGGCGGCAATGAAATTTTTGCCTTGTATGGTGAGCAGGGTTTCGGCGGCGCGGATGCTGTCGAATTCGGGCAGTGCTTCGGAAAGCTGCACGGCGCGGACGAGGACGTATAAATCGCCGGCTTCGGACAGCCAGCCGTCGCTGCCGTCTTGGAAACGTATCCACCATTCGTTCCATTCGCCGGCATCGTATTGCGCTTTGAGCCGACCGATGACGGCAAACGGAATTTTTTGCCAAACGCCGGTCGTGCCGATTTGTATGGGTGAAAAATCGTGCAGGACGGCACTGTCGCGTCCTGTATCGCGCAGGCTGCTGTCTTGATGGACCAGCATGCTGTTGCAATATGAACACACCACGGTTACGGCGGTGGCCGAGTGGAGTTCGACGGGTGCGCCGCAGCTGGGGCAGTCGGTGTGGAAGAAGGCTTCGGTCATGGCGGTTTAGGGCGACGGGTTGGTGGGAGGCAGCATTTTATCGCGTGCCACTTGGCGGATGTAGAAGGCCAACGAGGTGATTTGCCCGAAGGCGGCGGCAAAGGCGAACAAGAAGGCGGCCACGCCGAACGATTTGCTGTGAATCGACAGCAGGTAGCTGCCTGCGGCCACCAGTGCGATGAACAGCAGGGAAAACAGGATGGTCAGCAATAAAAAACAGCGGCGGCGGGTCATGGGCGGCTTTCGGTCGGGTTGGGCAAAAAAGTGCAGGCTGCTTTTTGCCGTCAGGCGGGCGGCAGGGCGTGTTGTTCCAGCGCGGGGAAGAGTTCGCGTTCTTCAAAGCGGGCATGGTCGCGCAGCAAGGTGGCGAATTCGGTGTTCCATGCCGCATCATCCCATTGCGCGTGGCGGAACAGGTCGCGCAGGCGTGCGTGTTCCTGCTCGAATCGACTGCGCAAATCGGCACGGTCCAGCTTGTCCCACAATGGCGCAAACATGGTTTCTTCTTTGGCAAAATGCTTTTCCAAATCGATGAAATGCTCGGTAATGTCGTGACGGTGGTCGGTTTCCGGTGCGCGCAGAATCCGCACGCACAAAGCCAGCGTGTGGTGGTGTTCTTGGGAAAGTTCAATCAGCAAAGGATGGCGTTTCATTTTTTTTACTCTTCTTTCTGGATTGTGATTCGGTTCTTTAAAGTATAATAGCGGCCGAAAGGGCGCGCAGGCACGTCCGGATTCTAAAAGCAGCCTGCATATTGTATAGCGGATTCGCTATATGGAATGATTTTACATCACAGACCATTATCATGCACCTGACACAACAAACCGATTATGCCCTGCGCGTGTTAATTTATACCGCCATCAACAACGAAGGCTTGGTCAATATTGCCGAAATTGCAAAAACCTACGACATTTCCAAAAGCCATTTGATGAAAGTAGTGACCGCATTGGTAAAAGGCGGTTTTTTGCACAGCGTGCGCGGCAAAGGCGGCGGATTGCGCTTGGGTAAAGAGCCCGAACAGATACGCGTGGGCGACGTGGTACGGCTGACCGAGCCGATGGTGATTGCCGAATGCTTCGGCGAAAACAACGAATGCATCATTTCGCCGCATTGCCGCCTGGCCAATATTTTAAACTCCGGCCTGAAACTTTTCCTCACGCATTTGGACAATTATACGCTGGCCGATTTGCTCAATAGCGGCACGCAGAAAATCCTGTATCGCATCGACATGTCGATTCAGCCGGAATAATCCGTCATCCATTTAATTTAACGCCAAAAAAGCAGCCTGCACTTTCCCCACCGGCGTGCAGGCTGCTTTTTGCGGCATCATTTGAAATTTCACAGGAAACACCATGAACATTCCGCAAAAACTCACCATCGCCAGCCGCGAAAGCGCATTGGCCATGTGGCAGGCCGAACACATTCAGGCAAAATTGCAGACCATGTATCCGGACTGCACTGTCGATATTCTGGGCATGACCACGCAGGGCGACCAAATTCTGGATAAAACCCTGTCCAAAATCGGCGGCAAAGGCCTGTTTATCAAAGAGCTGGAAACCGCATTGCAGGAAAACCGTGCCGATTTGGCCGTGCATTCGCTCAAAGACGTGCCGATGGATTTGCCCGAAGGCTTTGTTTTGGTGGCGGTGGGCGAGCGTGCCAACCCGTTTGACGCGCTGGTGTCCAACCGCTACGAACGGCTGGAAGACTTGCCCGAAGGCGCGGTGGTCGGCACATCCAGCCTGCGCCGCGAAGCCCAGTTGCGCGCGCGTTTCCCGCATTTGCAGGTGCAACCATTGCGCGGCAACGTGCAAACCCGTTTGGCCAAATTGGACAACGGCGATTATGACGCAATTATTCTGGCGGCCGCCGGTTTGGAACGTTTGCAGTTGCACGGCCGCATCCGCAGCCTGCTGCCGCCGTCCGACAGCCTGCCGGCGGCGGGGCAGGGCGCGTTGGGCATCGAAATTGCCGCGCACCGCACCGATTTGGTGGACATCCTTTTGCCGCTCAACCATGCGCAAACCGCCGCCTGCGTTACCGCCGAGCGCGCGCTGGCACGGGCGTTGGGCGGCAGCTGCCAAGTGCCGCTGGGCGCGTATTGCACGGCAGACGAACACGGCCTGCTGACGTTGCACGGCCTGGTGGCGCATCCTGACGGTTCCATGGTGCTGACGGCGAACGCGCAAGCACCCGCGCCTTATGCGGACGCGCTGGGACGGGCGGTGGCGAAAAAATTGTCGGACGACGGGGCGCGGGAAGTGATTGAGGCCGTGTTGTCGGAAATGCATTGAGCAAGCCTGCCCGCCTTTGTTGAAATATTGAAAGGGTTAGTCATAAGATTAACTAAAAACCAGTGGAATATGCTTACAAAATAACTATGGAAGCATTGTGGGTTAAAATAAAAATAAGGCAAGTCTGCGAGCTACTACCAATGTGAGGTGTAAACTTATGAAGTATGTTTTGTCCGTATCGTCTATATTTTTTATTTCTTTTCTTATTGGTTGCTCTGATGGAAGAATTCAAGAGAATCAAGATCAAATAGCACAAAACCAGTCGGCTTCATCTGAGTTGAAGCACGCTGGCGAATCAAACCAACCTATGGCGGAATGGCATGAAAAATTGCTTACAAGTTTACAAGCAAACCATACCCCATTGAGCCGGAACGTTTTAATTCATGATAAGGGGATTAAAAAAATTGAAATTTTTTTAATTAATGGCCCATTAATTTCGGAAGTGCCTATGGAAGCTGAAAGTATTCGCAAGACTGTTTTGGAGGCTACACATGATTCTACGCATCCGAATTATGGCAGAAAATCAGCTTTTGCTTATTATTCATTATCGGAAACCGCATATCCGAAAATTATTGAACTTATCAACTCTATTCATGCTACACCTTTTGATAATCTTGTTAAAGATTTAGAAGATAAATATCAGAATAGAAGCTATCGTGATTATAGATTGCTGATAGAAATTCAATATCACAATCAAGAAAAGGTTGAAATATTGACTACCGATGTCTTATATGGGAATTTTCTTTTAGCAAAAATTGTCCAAAATCGGCGGTCTCATTATGTGGTCATGGATAATAAGGATATGGACATACTAATGAAGTATGTTGATCCTGAAATCATCACATGGGAATGGGCTCGTCCTTATATTTGAAATTTTTTATCTGTTTGTATATATGTATGTTGGTATGAACCGATATTTATTCCAGTCAATCATCGGCTGCCAAAAAAGCAGCCTGCACTTTGAAAAATAAGGTGCAGGCTGCTTTTTTATGTTTCCGTGTTATGCGGTCAAACCAATGTGTTTTTAGCTGGGTTCTGCTGTGATCTTTCAGACCGATACAGCGATGCCTAGTGATGCTATTGCTCAATATGGGGCATGGAGATAATGCAATTTCTGTATTTTGATAGCTTAAATATGATTCATATTCTTAAGTGAATTTAAAGATAATAAGCGGTTCTTGACGGCATTTGAAAGATGAAGTACGTTGTTAATTATGTATGAGTGCAAAGTTGAGATGTAATTAACTACTGTTTATTTGTATTTATATCATAGGCATATGTAGTGTAGTATCTGTATAATCATACATTTATGTTTAACGGGGTGAAATTATAATGAAAAAAATGAAAATTATCGTATGTTTGATAACATTATCTATACTAATTTCTTCTGCAATATGTATTTTTCTGTACAAGAAAATCACAGATAAGGGTGATCCTGATGAGTTTTCCACGCCGGTCTATTCGTTGGTGATAGATAGCAGTAAGGATGCTAGTGTTCGCCGCTCTGAAAAAATATTAATACCTAAAGATGGATTTTATAGATTTGGTGTAGAGCTGGATGGGCTAGAGGGTGATGATTTGGATGCTAATCACAATTATCTTATGTTTAAGTTTCCAAAAGAAGTTTTTATTAGTTACTCCTTAATCAATGAGAAAAATAATTCTGTTATTACTCAAGGTGGTGATTTCTTGACGCCGTACGTTGTCAGCAGTATTAATAAGAAAAATTACTATAGTACATTCTATGTTAATTTAAAAAGAGGGGTGGTGGTATTAAATTATGAGGCTAAATTAAATTTAACAAAACAAGTGGATGTTAATCTGATTTTTTTCAGATCATCTGTTCCCAAATAATGCTTTATGAATATGAATTATAAGGAAAAAATATACCGTAACGGTTAAATTTGGTGTTGATGTGGGTGTCGTCAGGGAAAAATTCGGATACTGAAATCTGGCCGCTACAACAGTTATTTCTGGTAATGCCGTTGGTATAAGCCGATATCTATTCCAGTCAATCATCGGCTGCCAAAAAAGCAGCCTGCACTTTGAAAAATAAGGTGCAGGCTGCTTTTTGTGTGTCCGCATTATGCAGTCAATGTTTCCAGCAATGCTTGGCGCAAATCGTCCAGCCCTTGCGCTTGGGTGGCGGAAAGGCGCACGGCGGTGATTCGGCCGTTGTGGTTGCGCAGGCAGCCTGCATTTTGTTCGGCTTTTGGCAGCAGGTCGATTTTGTTGTATAGCAGGATTTGCGGCAGGTGGTCGGCATGGATTTCGGCTAGCACATCGTTCACGTCTTCGATTTTGCGTTCGTGTTCGGGGTCGGCCGCATCGACCACGTGGAGCAACACGTCTGCCAGCGCGGTTTCTTCCAGCGTGGCAGCGAAGGCGGCCACCAGTTTGTGCGGCAGGTTCTGCACGAAGCCGACAGTATCGGTCAGAATGATGCTGTGTTCGGGTGCGAGATACAGTTTGCGCGCGGTGGTGTCGAGCGTGGCGAACAGCTGGTCTTTGGCCAATACGTCGGCTTTGGTGAGTCGGTTGAACAGCGTGGATTTGCCGGCATTCGTGTAGCCCACGATGGCAAAGGTTTTCATGCGGCCGGACTGGCGTGCCTTGCGGCGTGTTTCGCGCTGTTTTTTCACTTGCGCCAGTTGTCGGCGCAGGGCGGTGATTTTGGTTTGAATCAGACGGCGGTCGGTTTCGAGCTGGGTTTCGCCGGGGCCTTTCAGGCCGATGCCGCCTTTTTGGCTTTGCAGGTGTCCGTATCCGCGCACCAGCCGTCCGGCCAGATGGGTCAGTTGCGCCAGTTCCACTTGCAGCCTGCCTTCTTGCGATTGGGCGCGCTGGGCGAAAATCGCCAAAATCAGGCCGACACGATCCAGCACACGGCATTGCAGGGAACGTTCCAGGTTGCGCTCTTGGGTGGGCGATAATTCGTGATTGAACACCACCAGTTCGATATCGTTTTGCCGAACCAGTTGCGCCAATTCTTCGGCTTTGCCGGTGCCGACCAAAAGCGCGGGGTGGGCTTTGTCGCGCTTGACGGTGTGTTGGCAGACCAATTCGCCGCCGGTGGCGCGCACCAGTTCAGCCGCTTCGGTGCAGGCTGCTTGAAAGGCACGTTCACGGGTTTCGCTGCTGCCGGTATGGCTGTCGGCGAAATGGGCGGACACCAGCATGATGCGTTCGGCATGTTCCAGTGTTTTGTCGGTGTGGAAACGGGGCATGGGGAATCTTGCGGGATTGTGGTAGACAACAAACTGCAGGCTGCTTTTTTCATATGCACAAAAGCAGCCTGCACTTCAATTTAACGGCTTAATGGCCGCACAACGGATTTATTCGTCGCCGTCCTCATCGTCATCACTGCCAGACGATTTTCCGTCGGGCGAGATGCCGAATTGGCGGGCAAAAGCGCGCAAATCGAACTGCAGGCGGTTTTCAGGCAGCGAAAACATGCTGGGCAGTGCGGAAATGCCGTTGTCGCCGTTCGGAAACGCATACGTGCGCATGGTGCCGTCGCCAACCATCTGCGTGTCGAATTCCATGTTCACGGTTTGCGCTTTAATTTCATCCGGCAGGTACAGCAGCTTCATGTGCGCGGCATATTGGATTTTGCGCAGGGCTTTTTTCTTCTCGTTCAAAGCATCGATCTGTTTCTTCTTGTTTTTAAATATTTTATCGAAGAAATTTTCCGGTTTCTTGACCAAGGCCTCCTGCTTGACCACCGCATCGTGCCGCTGCACATAATCTTTAATGTATTTTTTGGCGACCGAACGGGCGTAGTTAATCCAAGTATAGGTTTTTTTGTGGTTTTCCTTCCATTCGTAATCATCCATTTTGGCAAAGATGTCGCTGCGCCGTTTTTCCAGCAGCGCCGTATAGGCCACCAGCCGCGCAAACAAAATGGCGGCCTGCCGTTTGGCGGAAGCGGGACTGTTGGCGATGGCCGGCTGGGTTTGGAAATCTTGGAACGTCGATACGATGCTACCCATCAGTTGGCGCATGGAAATGTACAGATAATCAAACTCTTCCGGGCTGTTGGGCAGGCGGCGCATGGTTTGTGCCAGCGGCTCTAAAATGTCGTAGCACAAACGCTGTTCGTATTTTTTCAGGCGGTTGGCAATTTCATTTTCCAGGCTTTCTTTCAAAATGAACGGCCCGAACAACAGCGGCAGCAAATGGTCTTCGTGGTAATCGTTCAGTTTTTCCACAAAATCCATCACCGTGGGGCGCACCATGCCTTCTAAGGTGACAATGCATTGGATTTGGCGTTTGAATGCGTCTTCAAAAGCGGGTGTGGGGTTGTCCAAACTGGCCGTGGGCAGGGCGATGCCGTTGAGCAGCAGCGTGCGGTCAAACAGTAAATCTTCCTGCAGGAAGCGGTGAATGGTGAACAAATCGGCGGAATACTCGGCCATCGGGGCGATGATGAAAATGTAGCCGGAGGCGGGCACCACTTCCAGTTGCAGCGACTTTTGCACGCTGGCCAAATATTCGCCGACCAGCGGCTGACGGTATTCCCTGAGCTGGCGCTGGCGCATGGTTTTGAACCAATAGCCCAAAACTTGGTGTTTCAAAAATACTTCGTTGATGAAGACTTTTACTACATCGCTGGATAATTTGCGCACGTTTTCGGGCAGAATCAGCTCGCGTTTGTGGCGGATGATGTCGCCGGCCACGTAAATAAACGCACGGCGGAAGCGTTGTTTCTGGATTTGCAGTTCCAAATCGTCTTCGGTGTCGAATTCGGCGATGGTGCGCAGTGTTTGTTCCAGATAGTCCGCAATTTTCAACGCGTTGCGTTCGATGTCCAAATCTTCCAGGCTGGCCTGCACTTTTTTGGCCATGGATTTGAATTGTTTGAATTTTGCCGGAATATTGGCGCAAATTTGCGAAAAGGACAGGTTGAGGCTGTCGCGGTATTCGAAGATTTTTTTGTCGCTGTTCCAGAAGATATTGTTCGGCGTCAGCAGCTGCTCGGCAATGTTTTTGCGCTCTTGTGGCGTGATCTTGGTGAAAATTTCATGCAGGTGCTGCTGCCAAAACACGTCTAATTTCGGGTCGATTTGTGTGATGCGCGTGCGTAACTGATAGGGGATATAGTCGGGCGGGAGGGCGGCATTATGTTTTTTTGATCGCATGTGATATAGCCTTGATTCAACGGTTATTTTTGGATTTGGATAGGGCGGCGCTGGGCATCCGGATAAAATCGTTTCACTTCGTTATAGTTTAACATAAAATTCATTACTTTAACGATGTGCAGGCTGCTTTTGTTGCACATTGGCGTAAATAGGCGCAAAATATAATCATTCTCAAAAATGATGCTGTCAAAGCAGCCTGCACTCTATTTGCGCAGGCATCCGTATCGATTGAACCATAGAAAGGAAAGACCATGAATTTCGGATTGGACAAAATGACGTGTATTGAAGATTTGCGCCGTGTTGCAAAATTCAAAGTGCCCAAAATGTTCTACGATTATGCCGATTCCGGCTCTTGGACAGAAAGCACATACCGTGCCAACAGCCGCGATTTTAACGAAATCAAATTCCGTCAAAAGGTGTTGGTGGATATGGAAGGCCGCAGCCTGGCCACGAAAATGGTGGGGCAGGACGTGGCCATGCCGGTGGCGCTGGCGCCGACGGGGCTGACGGGCATGCAGCGCGCCGACGGCGAGATTTTGGCGGCGAAGGCGGCGGAGAAATTCGGCGTGCCGTTCACCTTGTCCACCATGTCGATTTGTTCGATTGAAGATGTGGCGGAGCATACAAGCGCGCCGTTTTGGTTTCAGCTGTATGTGATGCGCGACCGCGAATTTATGCAAAACCTGATTACCCGTGCCAAAGAGGCCAAATGTTCGGCTTTGGTGCTGACGGCGGATTTGCAGATTTTGGGGCAGCGGCACAAAGACATTAAAAACGGCCTGTCTGCGCCGCCGAAACCCACCTTGTTGAATCTGCTGAACTTATTGTGCAAACCCGAATGGTGTTGGCACATGCTGCACACGGAGCGGCGCACGTTCCGCAATATCATGGGGCACGCGAAAAACGTGCAGGACAATTCGTCCCTGTTTTCATGGACGGCGGAGCAGTTCGACCCGCGCCTGAGCTGGGACGATGTGGCGCGGATTAAGGATTTGTGGGGCGGCAAGCTGATTATTAAAGGCATTATGACGGCGGAAGACGCGGAGAAGGCGGTGCAGCACGGCGCAGATGCGATTGTCGTGTCCAATCACGGCGGACGGCAGTTGGACGGTGCGCCTTCCAGCATCCGTGCGCTGCCAGACGTGGTGCAGGCTGCCGGTTCGCAAACCGAAGTGTGGTTGGACGGCGGCATCACCACGGGGCAGGATATTCTGCGGGCGTGGGCTTTGGGCGCGCGCGGCGTGATGATTGGGCGTGCGTTTCTGTACGGATTGGGCGCGTATGGCGAAGACGGCGTGCGCCGTGCGCTGGAAATTTTGTATAAGGAAATGGATTTGAGCATGGCGTTCACCGGTTGCCGCAATATTGAGGAAGTGACCCGCGATATTTTGGTGAAAGGGACGTATCCTGTGCCGGAAGGTGCGTAAACACTGTGTACAGAAAAGTGCAGGCTGCTTTTGAAGGAGGAAAAAGCAGCCTGCACTTTATTCATATGCCTATTCGTTACTTTTCAATTTACAGAATAGAATATTCAGCATCAACAAGGCATTACATGTAAATATATTTGATAATTATTCTTTTTTGGAATAAACTTTGCGTGGTTCTCTATAATATTCGGGAACTGTAATTTTCCAATCAATTTCAGGAGGCAGTAAAATGGGAAAAATTCGTGAAGGTTTTTGGGAGTTGCATAATTATCATAGACTTGAAGGGCAGTATCATTATTTGGCATGTTTCCAAAATCCGGTAGCGGCTTGCGGGTCGAGGAAACTGAAAGCATGGGTGCGGAATCATAATACCGGGGAGTATGTCCCTTACAACGGCAGTAATCCGAGACATGTTAAAGAAAACCGCGTTGAATGCGCCATGAATGCGGGACAAATTATTGCAGGTACTTATTTCACGGCATTCCGTGTCGAAAGCCCGCACCGCGAGTTAGAATTAACACTGGAAGACATCCGCGATATGTTGAAAGTGGTTTCTACGGAAGTGGATGAGCGGATTACGGATATGGTGCAGCGGAAAAAGCAGGCGGAAGCGGTCATCGATACCATCTTAAACCGGACCTATTTGGAACGAGGAAACCTGCAGACGGTGGTCAATAAGCCGGGGGCTTTTTCAGAAATCAGGAAATATAAAAACATACTCAACACTCCTGATTCCGTATTGAAGGAATGGACATCGAATTATACCCTGCACCACCTGCAAGAGCGTGCCAATGGCAAACCGTCGATTATCGGCGGGCATTTCAATTACTTAAACCCCCGTCGTTCTGAACCGCATATTATGAGACAATGGGGAAACGATGTTCATGAGCAGGCCAAACGTACGGGGCTGATTTTCGGCACGGGCGAGTTTATTCATGCCCACGGAACCGCCAAAGGCGAAAACAGGCACCCGCATTCGATGTCATCCTGCCCGCCGGCTTTCCCAACTTGGTTCATGAAATAAGGAGCCGGAAATGGTAAAAAAAATAATCTGCCTACTGGCGATCGGTTGGTTTGCATCCGACGGCGTAAATGCGGAACGGGTGGAGACAGACCCACGATTTCAGGAGTACGAAACCCTGCACTACGGGCACGGCGGGCGTTTCGATAGAATGGAGATTAAAGGACATGTGCCGCGGCACTATTCCATTGCAGCGGCGGAAGACGGTGTCAAACGCGATAGTGAAACCTATCCATCACCCTGCAATTATAGCGGCGGCCAGGGCACCGTTGCCGAGTGTTTTCATACGGAAGATGTTGCCATACAGGCTTTTTTCGACCGGATGCCCGCCAAATTGCGCCGACGGAAATACAGCCGGGCCTATATCGCCCGTTTCAAAAGGCAGCAGGCCGCGTTCGAGCGCAGGGTGGACAGGCGGTGCAGGGATGTGGGGATAAATGCTCAAGGTTCCGGTTCCGGCGTTCTGGTTTGGGGCTGCTATTATAAGTACTACCACCCGCGCTTCTTGCGCCTGAAACGCTTTTTGGGCGAACCGCATCCCGTCCGCAGGCGCAACCCGCCCGCCACGCCTGCCGAAAGCAAATCCAATTAAATTGTCTATATCGTAAGTGCAGGCTGCTTTTGAAGGAGGAAAAGCAGCCTGCACTTTAAAATATGGCCGCCATTTGCCGCCCGACACGCTGCCTGATTTGCGTTAAAATGCGTTTATTTGCCGATTCGGGTTCGGCTGCCGTCCGAAAGCAGCCTGCACCCGTTGCCGCACTCCCTCTCCATTTCGAAAGCCAGCCATGACCATCCCCTACGGTAAACAAACCATTTCCGAAGCCGATATCCAAGCCGTCGTCTCGGTGCTGCAATCCGATTTTTTAACGCAAGGCAGCCGCGTGCCCGCATTCGAGCAGGCGCTGGCGGATTATTGTGGCGCGCAACATGCCGTTGCCGTGTGCAATGCCACCGCCGCGCTGCATTTGGCGTGTTTGGCGCTGGGCTTGGGGCCGGGCGACCTGCTGTGGACCACGCCGACCACGTTTGTCGCTTCGGCCAACTGTGCGCTGTATTGCGGCGCGGACGTGGATTTTGTCGATATCGACCCGCAAACGTGGAATTTGTCGCCGGATGCATTGGCGGAAAAACTGGCGCGCGCCAAAGCCGCCGGGCGGCTGCCCAAAGTGTTGGTGGCGGTGCATTTGTGCGGCGAACCGTGCGATATGGCGGCGACTAAGCTGCTGGCCGACGAATACGGCGTGGCGGTGATTGAAGACGCTTCGCACGCCGTGGGTGCGCGTTATCGCGGCGGTGCGGTGGGCGGCGGGCAATACAGCGACATCACCGTGTTCAGTTTCCATCCCGTGAAAATCATCACCACCGGCGAGGGCGGCATGTGCCTGACCAACCGCGCCGATTTGGCGCACAAAATCGCGCTGCTGCGGTCACACGGCATCACGCGCAATGCGGACGAAATGGAAGGCGGAAGCGATGGCGCGTGGTATTACCAGCAAATCGATTTGGGCTTCAATTACCGCATGACCGAAATGCAGGCTGCTTTGGGTTTGAGCCAGTTGCAGCGACTGGACGAATTTGTGGCGCGCCGTCATGTGCTGGCGGCGCAATATGACGAATTATTGGCGGATTTGCCCGTCGGCCTGCCGTTCCGCCATCCCGATAACCGTTCCGCGCTGCACTTGTATCCGGTGTTGGTGCCGGCGCAACACCGCAACCGCATTTTCAATGCCTTGCGCGCCAACGGCATCGGCGTGAACGTGCACTATATCCCCGTGCACACGCAGCCGTATTACCGCAAACGCTTCGGTTTTGCCGAGGGCGATTTCCCGAATGCCGAACGCTATTACGCGCAAGCTGTGAGCCTGCCGATGTATTTCGGTTTGAGCGATGAAGAGCAGCGCTTCGTGGCAGACGTTTTGCGGCAGGCGTTGCAAGAAGCTGCGGCATAATGTGCAGGCTGCTTTTGCCGCCTTCGAAAAAGCAGCCTGCACCCGTTTTGCCGCCTATCGTGCCACGGTTGCGCCACGCATAGGCAAACCCGAAGGAATACAGTACAATCCGCCTCTTTTTATCCGTTGCCGCTGAAAAACACCGCAAGATAACGGTTTTTGCCGGCAACATCCATGTTTCAACCCTTTTTGAAAGGTCTCGTATGTCCGCTCAAAACCCAAGCGCCGCGCCCAATAACAATCTGGCATTGGGCGTATTAACCTCGCTGTTCTTCATGATGGGTTTCATCACCTGCATGAACGATATCCTGATTCCCCACCTGAAAGGCATTTTCAACCTGAGCTATACGCAGGCCATGCTGGTGCAGTTCTGCTTCTTCACCGCGTATGCGCTGATGTCGATTCCCGCCGGCAAGCTGGTGGAAAAAATCGGCTATAAAGGCGGCGTGATTGGCGGCTTCCTGATTGCTGCCTTCGGCTGCATCCTGTTTTATCCGGCCGCGAGCAGCGCATCTTATCCCATTTTCTTGGGTGCACTGTTCATTCTGGCCACCGGCATCGTGCTGCTGCAAGTGGCGGGCAATCCGTATGTCACCCTGCTGGCCAAGCCGGGCAAAGAATCCGCCACGCTCACGCTGATTCAGGCGTTTAACTCGCTGGCCACCACCATTGCGCCGCCATTGGGTGCCGCAATGATTTTCGTGGATGCCAACGCATCGCTGGCCGAACGGATTTCATCGGTACAGATGCCGTATTTGGGACTGGCGGGCTTCATGATTCTGCTGGCCGTTACCGTGGCCATGATTAAGCTGCCCGACGCGCGCCAAATCGCCCAAGCGGAAACCGAACACAACCACGACGGCAAAACCAGCGTGTGGCAATACAAACACATGGTGCTGGGTGCCTTGGGCATTTTCTGCTATGTGGGCGGCGAAGTGGCCATCGGTTCGATGATGGTGAACGTGTTGGAAAAAGTGGCCGGCCTCGACCATGAAAAAGCCGCCAACTATCTGGCCTTATACTGGGGCGGCGCGATGGTGGGCCGTTTTGCCGGCACTTTCATCATGGACAAAGTCAAAGCCAACCGACTGCTGGCATTTAACGCTTCTGTCGTGGTGGCCTTGATTGTGCTGGCGATTGTGTCCGGCGGAAAAGTGGCCATGTGGTCGCTGCTGGCCATCGGTTTGTTCAACTCCATCATGTTCCCCACCATTTTCTCTTTGGGTACGCACGGTTTGGGCAAATACACCAGCCAGGCATCGGGCATTATCTGTTCGGCCATCGTGGGCGGCGCGCTGATTCCTGTGGCGCAGGGCGCGTTTGCCGACACCATCGGCCTGCTGCCGGCGTACTTCGTTTCCGCCATTTGCTATGCCTACATCGTATTCTTTGCGCTGAAGGGCTATAAAGTGGATGAAAAAACAGCGTAATCGGGCGGATGGTCTTGTGCCGATAAATGTAACGATTCTATGCGTTTTGGTTTATCCAACGTGAAAAGCAGCCTGCACTGTGTTTTTTAAAGTGCAGGCTGCTTTTTGTGCCGCAGCGCATTCCTGTCGTGCTGCGCGTTCCGAAACGGGCAAACTATGCGGCGCAATACAGGGCGGCATTCCATCAAACAACGGCGGACTCCCAGCCCAATATATTATAAAAGCAGCCTGCACTCCGTTCCCCAAAGTGCAGGCTGCTTTTGTGCCGTTTACCAAATCCGTTGCAGCCAATGATCCACCGTTTCTTCCATTTGGTTGTTCAAATGGCGGTTGAGCAGGCTGGCCAAATCGTTTTTCTCCGGCGTGTAGTTCACCAGGTTCGGCGCTTTCACCACGTCGCGCGCCACGGAATACACATTGCCGAAATCGTCGATAAGGCCGGCTTTTTTCGCATCGATGCCGGTGAAGATGCGGCCGCTGAACATATCGGGGAATTCTTTTTCCATCAGTCGTTTGCCGCGGCCTTCACGCACGGCCTTGATGAATTCGCCGTGAATCTGGTTGAGCATGTTCTGCCAAATGGCCTGCTGTTCCGGCGTTTCGGGAACAAACGGGTCGCCCATGTCCTTGTTGTTGCCCGCAATGCGCACGCGGCGGCGGATGCCCAGTTTTTCAATCAGGCCGGTCGCGTCAAAGCTGCTGCCGATGACGCCGATGCTGCCCACCAGGCTGGACGGGTCGGCAAAGATTTTGTCGGCGGCGGCGGCAATGTAGTAGCAGCCCGATGCGCACATGTCTTTGGCGACGACATACACGGGGATATTCGCGTGTTCTGCCTTGATGCGGCGGATTTCGGAAAACGCGGTGTTGGACACGACGGGCGAGCCGCCGGGGCTGTTGGCGTGGATGATGATGGCGCGCACGTTTTTATTGCGGTAGGCCGCCTCCATGCCTTGGCGCAGCATGTCCACTTGGCTGATGCGGTTGTCGCCGCCAATCGTGCCGTTCAAATCAATCACGGCAGTGTGCGGCCCTCGGGCGGCCGCAGCGGAAAATGCCGCTTGTTCGGATTCCTGCGTGCCGCTGTCACGCAATCCCGCAATGAAGGCGATAAACACCAGCAGGCCGATGACGCGCCAGATGTTGCGCCACAATCGGGCGCGTTTTTGTTCGCGGTAGGCGGCAAAAAGCACTTCGCGCAGGGTGTTTTGCGCCCATTGCTCTTCGGTTTGCGGCTGGGGGTCGGTTTTGCCGTCGGGACGTTTGATTTGGTAAACCATATCGGCCTTCTTTCTGAAAGTGGGTTAAAGGGTCAGGCAGCCTGCACTTGCTCTGCCATCTGCAATGCCTGCTGGATATCGACGGCGACAATGCGGGAAACACCTTTTTCCTGCATGGTCACGCCGATAAGCTGTTCCGCCATTTCCATGGTCAGGCGGTTGTGGGAAATGTATAAAAACTGGGTTTGCGCCGACATCTGCTTGACCAGTTTGCAAAAACGCGATGTGTTGGCATCATCCAGCGGCGCGTCCACTTCGTCCAGCAGGCAGAAGGGCGCAGGGTTCAGGCTGAACAGGGCGAACACCAGGCTCATCGCCGTCAGGGCTTTCTCGCCGCCGGAAAGCAGGTGGATACTGCTGTTGCGCTTGCCGGGCGGCTGCGCCATGATGGACACGCCCGCGCTCAATAAATCGTTGTCGGTGAGGTGCAGGCCTGCTTCGCCGCCGCCGAACAGGGTTGGGAAAAAGGTTTTCACTTTGTCGTTCACCGCGTCGAACGTGGCTTGGAAACGGGTTTTGGTTTCATGGTCGATTTGGGCAATGGCTTCTTCCAGCAAATCGATGGCAGCCTGCACGTCTTCGCTTTGCCGGCGGTAATAATCGTCGCGCTCTTTGGCCTGTTCCAATTCCTGCAATGCCGCCAGGTTCACCGCGCCCAAGCTGCCCACGGCCTGCTGCGTTTGGCGGATGGCCTGCTGCAAAGCGTCCAAATCATTGCGCTGCCGTGCTTCCTGCGCCAAAGCCGCCTCGTCTGCCGAAGCAGCCTGCAAATTGTCGTGGAAACGCCGTGCGTTCAACAAAGCCTCCTGCTGTTGCAGCAACAACTGCTGCGCCGCCGCCTGCAATTCGGGCAACCGCGCGGACAAAGCCTGCTGCTGCGCGTAACCTTCCTGCCCCTGCGCCTGAATCTCCGCCAAGTGCTGTTGCCCGACGGCAAGCTGCTCTTGCAGGCTGCCTGCATTGTCGTTCCAAGTTTCCCATTGCTCGCGCTGCAATTCGTCCAAGCCCACATCGTTTTCGTCCAGCAATGCCAGCTCTGTCTGCCGTTCCTGCCATTCGGACAACTGCTCGGCGCATTCGGCGCGCTGCTGCTGCAAATGCGTCAAACGCTGCTGCTGCTTGTGGTGCGCCAGTTCCACCATGCCATATTGCCGGTTGGCTTCCAAAAGGGCAAGCTGCGCCTGCTTCACCGCCTGCTGCTGCGCCTGTTGCGCGTCTGCACCTTGCGCCGTTTGCTGTTGCAGGGCGGCGCTGCTTTCTTCCAATGCGGCAATGTCGTCCGCCAAGCCGCTGCATTGCGCCGTCCATTGGCGGATGTCTTGTTCGATGCGCGCGCATTCGCGTTCGATTTGCTCCACGCGCAACTGCCGCTGGTTGGACTGTGCCAGATATTCGTGTAGCCGGTGGTGCAGCGCTTGCAGGCGTTGCGCGTATTGGCGGTGCTGTGCCTGCGCGGCGTGGTATTGCTGCGTTAAATTTTGCTGTGCTTCGCGGGCAGCCTGCACTTCTTGGTCGCATTGTTCCGCCTGCGGCCGCGCCAAGTCAAGCTGCTCTGCCAGCGCGTCCAAACGGCTTTGCTGCTGAATCCATTGCTGCGATTGGTGCGCGTCAAACAGCACCGCGCCGACCTTGTCCACGCAATGCCCTTCGGGTGTGAGCCAAATTTCCCGCCCCTGCAACTGGTTGCGGTGCGCCAGCGCATAGGCCAAATCGGGCGCGCACAATACGCCGTCCAGCCAATAATGCAGCGCGGCTTGGAAGGTTTCGCTGCTGCGGATTTGGTGGATGAGGGCTTGTGCAGGCTGCATTTTCTGGCTGACGGCAATGGGCGTGTCAATCCAAGAAGCAGCCTGCACCGGCAATGCGGCGAGGTCGGCGGAGGCATCGTTCGGCAACGCGCGCGCATGCAGGCGTTGTGCCAGCACCACGCTCAAAGCATGCTGCCATTCTTCGGGCGCCTGCACGTTCTGCCACAGCACCGGTGTGTCGGCAAACGGGGTGTCCGCCCACACGTCCTGTGCATTGTGCTGCCGCAGCAAATCCGCCAGCGTGTCGTGTTGCGCCTGCAAGGTCAGATAATGCTGGTTGGCGGCGCGGTATTGCTGTTCGGCAGCCTGCACTTGCTGCTGCCTGCTGTTCACTTGTTCTTCCAAGCCGCCCAAAGCCGCTTCGCTTTCATCGTATTGCTGCTGCAATATTTCCGCTTCCTGCTCCGCCGTTTGCCATGCGTCTTGGTCGGGCGGCGGCAGTTGTTCCAGTTGTTCGCGCAGTTGCGCCAGGCGCGCTTCGTGTTGCCGCAATGCATCTTGCTTTTGCTGGTATTGCTGCTGTTTCAGTGCGTGTTCGCGCTGGATACGGTTGTATTCTTCCTGCTGGTTTTGATGTGCAGCCTGCATTTGCTGCCAGCGTTGCTCTTCTTCGGGCAACTGCATTTCGCGTTCCGCCACCGTCATGGCCCATTCCGCCAGCTCTGCCTGTTGCGCTTGCACTTCTTCGTCCAGCACGGCGATTTCATCATCCAGTTGCTGCTGTTCCTGCATGATTTTCTGCACCTGTGCCTGCGCCTGTAAACGGTCGCGCTGCATACGCTGCTGCTGTGCCTGCCGTGCGCGCAACTGTTCTTCCACGCGCGCCATTTGTTCGCGCAGCAGCGCATATTCCTGATTCAGCGCGTGCTGTTGTTGCTGCTGTTCGTGCTCGGACTGGCGCAGGGTTTGCAAATGCTCGTTCAGCGTATGGATTTGCTGCTGCACCGCTTCTGCCTGCATTTGCGCTTCTTCGTGCTGCTGTGTCCGCAAATCCGCTTCCGCCAGCGCGTCCTGCCATTGCAGATAGTCCGCCAGTTGCTGGCTGTGTGCCAGTTCGGCTTGCAATTCGCGGTATTTTTCGGCGGTAACGGCCTGTTTTTCCAATTTTTCTACTTGGCGCGACAATTCACCCTGCCAATCGGACAGGCGTTGCAGGTGTTCGCGCGTGTCTTTGAGGCGAGATTCCGTTTCGCGGCGGCGCTCTTTGTATTTCGACACGCCGGCGGCTTCTTCGATATAGGCGCGCAATTCTTCCGGCCGCGCTTCGATAATGCGCGAAATCATGCCTTGTTCGATGACGGCATAACCGCGCGCGCCCACGCCTGTGCCCAGAAACAAATCGGTAATGTCGCGGCGGCGCACGGGCTGGTTGTTGATGAAATAGCTGGATTCGCCCTGCCGCGTGAGCTGGCGTTTGATGGAAACTTCCGCGTATTGCCCCCATGCGCCCTGAAGGCTGTGGTCGCTGTTGTCGAACACCAGCTCCACCGAAGCGCGTGGGGCGGGGCGGCGTGTGGCGGCACCGTTGAAAATCACGTCCTGCATGGATTCGCCGCGAAGCTGCTTGGCCGAAGCCTCACCCAGCACCCAGCGCACCGCGTCGATCACGTTCGATTTGCCGCAGCCGTTCGGCCCGATAACGGCCACCAGCTGCCCGGGCACATGAATGGTGGTCGGGTCGGTAAACGATTTGAATCCGGTCAGTTTGATTTGGGTTAAACGCATGAAAAGCAGCCTGCACGCAAAGCGGAAAAGCGCAAATTATAACGTAAAGCCGCCGCAGGGTGCAGGCTGCTTTTGCCGCCGTATCGGCTTTCGGATGGCGGTTTGCGCCCATGTTTTGCATGAAAAAGCAGCCTGCACTTCCCATTTTAAAGTGCAGGCTGCTTTTGGTTGTGCGCTCTTCAGCTTATGCCGCTTGCTGTTGCGCCTGAATGGCCGTCAGGGCAATGGTATAGACAATGTCTTCCACCAGTGCGCCGCGCGACAGGTCGTTCACCGGTTTGCGCAAACCTTGCAGCATCGGGCCCACGCTCAATACGTTGGCATTGCGCTGTACGGCTTTGTAGGTGCAGTTGCCGGTGGTCAGGTTCGGGAACACGAACACGGTGGCTTTGCCGGCCACGGGGCTGTTCGGCGCTTTGGATTTCGCCACGCTCGGTACCACGGCGGCATCGTATTGCAGCGGGCCGTCCACGGGCAAATCGGGGCGTTTTTCTTTCACCAGTTTGGTCGCCTCAATCACCAAATCCACATCGGGGCCGCTGCCCGAATTGATGGTGGAATAAGAAATCATCGCCACGCGCGGCTCAATGCCGAAGGCTTTGGCGCTGTCGGCCGACTGGATGGCGATTTCCGCCAGTTGTTCGGCAGTCGGGTTCGGGTTCACGGCGCAGTCGCCATACACCACGGTTTGGCCTTCCAGCAGCATGAAGAACACGCTGGAAACAATGCTGGCGTTCGGTGCGGTTTTGATGAGCTGCAAGGCAGGGCGGATGGTGTTTGCCGTGGTGTGTACCGCGCCGGAAACCAAGCCGTCCACATCGTTTTGCGCCATCATCATCGTGCCCAACACCACTGTGTCTTTCAGTTGCTCGCGGGCTTGTTCTTCGGTCATGCCTTTGGATTTGCGCAGTTCGCACATCGGCGCGACGTATTGCTCGGCAATGGTTTCCGGGTCGATGATTTCCAAACTGTCGGGCAATGTGATGTTCAGCGATTCGGCCACGGCGTGCACGGCGGCAGGGTTGGCCAAAAGCACGCAGCGCGCAATGCCTTTTTCATGGCAGATGGCGGCGGCGCGCACGGTGCGCGGTTCGGAACCTTCGGGCAACACGATGCGTTTGTTGGCTTTACGTGCTTTGTCCATCATGTTGAAACGGAATTGTGCGGGCGACACGCGGTCGGTTTCACCGGCGGCGGGATTCAAGCCCGATACTTGCGCGGCGGAACCCAAATAGGGCAGCTGTGTCAGTTCGGCGACTTTCGGATTGTCGCAAATCACGCCGGCGAAGGTAACCGTTTTGCCGGCAAACGCCTGTTTGGCCAGCTCCACGCGTTTGGCGACTTCGGCGGAATTGTCGCCGGTGACGGCAAAGATGATTTGCGCGTTGAAGGAAGTGGCCAAATCGGTGTTTTTGCCGGACAGCAGCAGGTGGTCGGCATCGGGCGTGATGCCTTGGATGACCAGATTTTGCACGTTCAATGCGGCGGTTTTGCCGATTAAGTCGTCCAGCCAGTCGTCGCCTTTGCCGGCGGCCAGCAGTTGTTCCACGGCGCATGCATCCTGCACGGGGTTGAACACGGCAGCCTGCGGCAGGGCTTGGGCAACAGATTGGGCGACGGCGGCGGCATTGACATGGCGCGTAACGGGGAGGATTAAGAATTTAGACATAATCTTTTCTTTAAATTGAATGGTTTGGAATATGCAGGCCGTGTCGGCTTGCGGTTGGAGGAGGGTGAATGCGGCGCTGTTGGAAACACAAGCGCAAACGGGCTAAATATAGCGCATTTGCGGGGTTTTATAAACCTGTTTTTACAAAAGCAGCCTGCACTTTGGTAATTGTGGGTGCAGGCTGCTTTTGCGCAGGCGGCGTTTGCGTTCAGTGTTTGCGTGCAAACGGCATTTCGATAAAGCGGTTGCCCAGCCACGACAGCAGCACGGCGGCGGCGAATATCAGCGGCAGGTGCAGCAGGTAGGCGGCGAAGTTGCCGTGCCCGAAGGGGAACATTTTCCATACGCCGAACCACATGAAAATCACCATGCCGTGTATCAGGTAGATGGCGTAGCTCAAGTCGCCCAGTTTGGTGAGGCCGCGCAGGTTCAGCAGGCCACCGAAGCTGTAGCCGTGCGCCAAAATGGTGAACCAGAGGGCGAGCCAGAGCCGTTGTTCCCATGAATAGGCTTTGGTGGCGGCAAATAGGTACACGGTGAGCGGTATCATGATGAGGTGGGTAAGTGCAGGCTGCTTTTGCAGCAGGGCTTTGACGGGTTTGGCCAACCAGACGGCGGGCATGCCGAGCAGGAAGAGCCAGTAGTAGCGCAGTTGGGAGTGGAAGCCGATAATCCAGCAGCCGATTGCGAAGGCTGCCCATGCCGCCCATTGGAAGTTGATTTTCCGATGGTAAATCATGTGGATAATCGGCAGGACGGCATAAACCGCCCATTCATACACCAGCGTCCACTGTACGCCGGCGATGATGAGGTGGGATTGGAAGCCTTGGAAGCTGGTGTTTTGGAACAGCAGCCATTCCATTGTGAAGCGCAGGAAGTCGCGCCAGTTGTCGGCATTAAGCGGTTTGAAGGAAAGCGTTATCCAGACCACGAGCAGGAAAACGGCAATGTACAGCGGATAAATGCGTTTGATGCGGGAAATGTAAAATTCGCGCCAGCAGATGTCGGGCGAGCGGCAGACTTTCAGCATATGCAGGTAGGCGCTCATCAGGAAAAACAGGGAAACGGAAATGGCGCCCAAATTGATGATGGGAATGCTTTTTGCGCCCCACATGCCGCCTTCGCGCCATGAGAAATTGTAGTAAAAATGGTGGGTAACCACCAGGCACGCCAAAATGCCGCGCAGGCCGTCCAACTGGCGGCTGCGTGCGTCGGGTTTCGCGGGGGCGGGGGTGAGCCGCTGCAAAACCCAGGCGCACAGGCTGGTGCAGAGCAGGCAGGCGAGCAGTAATGAGAGGGTGTGGTTCATGGTGTTCCTTGTGGACGATGGGGATGAATCCACGAAAAATTGTCTTGCCGCGGCAATGTTTTGTCAAGCCGGGTAAAGGTTTGGTAAAGATTGTGTGGCATATAGTGGATTAAAATAAAAATGAGACAAGGCGGCGAGCCGCAAGGCGTACAAATAGTACGTTAAGGCGAGCCAACGCCGTATCATTGCAATATAAAAAGCAGCCTGCACTTTGGGGAACGGGGTGCAGGCTGCTTTTGGCGGCTGTCGGTTTATGGATTGCGTTTGAGGAAATCGTTCGCCAGCCTGCCGGCGTCGTCGTAGCCTTGGCGGTTGGCTGAGCAGAATTGGCTTTTGCCGAAGCGTTCAAAGCGCATCATGCCGTCCTGTATGCCTTCTTCCGACAAGGCAACGGCCTCTTCGCGGGTGAAGATGTCCGCACATTGGCGTGCGACGATTTGGGCGAGTTTTCGGGAAACCCCGCCGTTGAAGCCGCAGGTTTCTTCCAGATAAAAGTTGAACGCACCGCCTTGCAGCATGGCTTGGCACATGTCTCTTTGGTTGTTGATTTGGCGCACCGGCTCGGCAACAGTAACGAGGGGCAGGCAGAGCAGCAGGGCGGGGAGCAGTTTTTTCATCATGAATTCCTTGTTTGAATTGTGCGAAATGCGCGGAAAATTATAGCATGGCCAAGGTTTGGCGCGGCGTCAATACAAAGGAAGCAGCCTGCACTCCGTTTCCCCAAGTGCAGGCTGCTTTTTCGATTTGATTAAGCAAACGGATGCTGTACCAAAATCGTCTCTTCGCGGTCTGGGCCGGTGGACACGATGGCAATCGGCGCACCGCACACTTCTTCGATGCGTTTCAGGTATTTTTTCGCGTTTTCGGGCAGCGCGTCATAAGATTTCACGCCGAAAGTGGATTCTTTCCAGCCGGGCAGCGTTTCATAAACCGGCGTGCAGGCGGCCACCGCGTCCGAGCCGAACGGCAGGATGTCGGTGGTGCTGCCGTCGGGCAGGGTGTAGCCCGTGCAGATTTTCACTTCGTCTATGCCGTCCATCACGTCCAGCTTGGTAATGCACATGCCGGTGATGCCGTTGATTTGAATCGAACGTTTCAGCGCGGCCGCATCAAACCAGCCGCAGCGGCGCGGACGGCCGGTCACAGAACCAAATTCGTTGCCGCGTTGCGCCAAGCCTGCGCCGATGTCGTCAAACAGTTCGGTCGGGAAAGGGCCGCTGCCCACGCGCGTGGTGTAGGCCTTCACAATGCCCAGCACATATTGCAGCATTTGCGGCGGCACACCAGCTCCTGCCGATGCCGCGCCGGCAATGCAGTTGGACGAGGTCACGAAGGGATAAGTGCCGTAGTCGATGTCCAGCAGTGTGCCTTGCGCGCCTTCAAACAGCAGGCGTTCGCCTTTTTGGTTTTTGTCGTACAAGGTGCGCGGCACATCGGCAATCATCGGCAACATGCGTGCGCGGAAACCGTTGATTCTGGCCATCACGTCGTCGAACGATACGGGTTCGGCGTTATGCAGGTGCTGCAACTGCACGTTATACAGCTCCAAATTGGCGCGCACTTTGTCCGCCACCGCGTCCATATTCAGCAAATCGCCTGCGCGCACGGCCCGGCGCGCCACTTTGTCTTCATACGCAGGGCCGATGCCGCGGCCGGTCGTGCCGATTTTTTTGTCGCCTTTGGAGGCTTCGCGCGCTTGGTCGAGGGCAATGTGGTACGGCAGAATCAGCGGTGCGGTGGCGGCAATGTGCAGCCGTTGTTCCACGTTCGGCACGCCAGCCGCAATCAGTTCGTCGATTTCACCCAGCAGGGCTTCGGGGGAAACTACCACGCCGGAACCGATGAAGCAGTCCAGTTTTTCGTGCAGGATGCCGCTGGGAATCAGGCGCAGGACGGTTTTTTTGCCGTTCACCACCAGCGTGTGCCCCGCATTGTGGCCGCCTTGAAAACGCACCACGCCAGTGGCCTGTTCGGCCAGCCAGTCCACGATTTTGCCTTTGCCTTCATCGCCCCACTGCGAGCCGATGACGATTACGTTTTGTGCCATATGGGTGTTACCTTTTGGGTTTGAGGTTAATGGAATGGGGTGCAGGCTGCTTTGGTGGGCGCAGGCCATGCTTTCGGGCAGCCTGAAGCAAGGGGTGCAGGCTGCTTTGGAAAATCGTATCGGGATTGCCGCGAATCTGTGCCGTTTTCCTTTGGCGGCACGGGCGGGCAAACCCTAACAAAACAAGTCGAACTTTAACATAAAACCACACTTCGGGCATTAAAAATCATTGCGGCGGGGCGGGGCGCTTCGGGGACTTGGGGTGCAGGCTGCCTTTTTGTTGCGCAAGCTCTATGCCCGATGGGTAAAAACGGATATAATGGCAGGTTTTTACGGCACAATAACGACAGAAGTAAAGGAATACGATATGGCTTTTTTACAAGGTAAGAAGATTTTGATTACGGGCATGATTTCCGACCGCTCGATTGCATACGGCATTGCCAAGGCGTGTCATGAACAAGGCGCGGAATTGGCGTTCACGTTCGCCGTGGACAAGCTGGAAGAGCGCGTGCGCAAGCTGGCCAACGGTTTGGGTTCGGATTTGGTGTTCCATTGCGACGTGCAGAGCGATGAAGAAATTGCAGGCGCGTTTGCCGAATTGGGCAAACATTGGGACGGCTTGGACGGCTTGGTGCATTCCATTGCGTTTGCGCCGAAAGAAGCGTTGAGCGGCGACTTTTTGGACAGCATCACGCGCGAAGCGTTCAATACCGCGCACGAAGTTTCGGCATACAGCCTGCCTGCGTTGGCCAAAGCCGCCCGTCCGATGATGCAGGGCCGCAATGCGTCGATTTTGGCATTGAGCTATTTGGGCGCGGTGCGTGCGATTCCGAACTACAACGTGATGGGCATGGCAAAGGCGAGCCTGGAAGCGGGCATCCGTTTTACCGCGTCTTGCCTGGGCAAAGAAGGCATCCGCTGCAACGGCATTTCCGCCGGCCCGATTAAAACGTTGGCGGCCGCCGGTATTGCCGATTTAGGCAAACTGCTGGCGCATGTGGCCGCGCAAAATCCGTTGCGCCGCAATGTAACCATTGAAGAAGTGGGCAATGCGGCTGCGTTCCTGCTGTCGGATTTGGCTTCAGGCATTACCGGCGAAATCACTTATGTGGACGGCGGATACAGCATCAATGCGCTGAACGACGGCGACGAGGAATAAATCCTTATCACCAATAAAGTGCAGGCTGCTTTTGAGAACCTTCCAAAAGCAGCCTGCACTTTTATTTTCATCCGCTATATTGGTTACAGCGAATAATACATTTCAAATTCCAGCGGATGCGGTGCCATCTGTATGCGGCGCACGTCTTCTTCTTTGAACGCGATGTAGCTGTCAATCCAGTCTTGGCTGAACACGCCGCCGCGCGTTAAGAATTCGTGGTCGGCTTTCAATGCCTGCAACGCTTCTTCCAAAGAAGCGCACACGGTCGGCACTTGCGCGTCTTCTTCGGGCGGCAGGTCGTACAGGTTTTTGCTGGCCGGGTCGCCCGGGTGGATTTTGTTTTGAATGCCGTCCAAGCCCGCCATCAGCAGCGCGGCAAACGCCAAATACGGATTGGCGGCCGGGTCGGGGAAGCGCGCTTCAATGCGCACGGCTTTCGGGCTGTTCACCGCCGGAATGCGGATGGACGCGGAACGGTTTTTGGCGGAATACGCCAGTTTCACCGGTGCTTCAAAGTGCGGCACAAGGCGTTTGTAAGAGTTGGTGGACGGATTGGTAATCGCGTTCAGGGCTTTGGCGTGTTTGATAATGCCGCCGATGTAATACAGCGCCATATCGCTCAAACCGGCATATCCGTCGCCTGAAAACAGGTTTTTACCGTCTTTCCAAATGGATTGGTGGACGTGCATGCCGCTGCCGTTATCGCCCATGATGGGTTTGGGCATGAAGGTGGCGGTTTTGCCGAAATTGTGCGCTGTGTTCCACACCACATATTTCAAATCCTGCGTCCAGTCGGCACGTTTCACCAAAGTGGCGAATTTCGTGCCGATTTCCATTTGCGAACCCGTGCCGACTTCGCTGTGGTGCACTTCCACGGGAATGCCGATGTCTTCCAGCAGGCGCACCATGGCGGAACGCAAATCCTGCCCTGCATCCACCGGCGCAACGGGCGCATAACCGCCTTTGAGCATGGCGCGGTGGCCTGTGTTTTGGCCGTCATAATCTTTGCCGCTCGACCAAGCACCGGTTTCGGAAGTGATTTTGAAGCGCGATTGGTGCGCGCTGGTTTCAAATGCCACGCCGTCGAACACGAAAAATTCGGGTTCCGGGCCGAAAAATGCCGTATCGCCGATACCGGACGATTTCAGATAGGCTTCGGCGCGTTTGGCGATAGAGCGCGGGTCGCGGTCGTAACCTTTGCCATCGGCAGGGTCAATCACATCGCAAGTCAGCACAAGCGTGGCATCGTCATAAAAAGGGTCGATAAATGCGGTGGTGGGGTCTGGCCGCAGCTGCATATCCGATGCCTGAATGCCTTTCCAGCCGCCAATGGAGGAGCCGTCAAAAGCCTGTCCGTTTTCAAACCATTCTTCGGGGTCTTCCAGTACGATGCGCGACGGAATGGTGAAGTGGTGTTGCTTGCCTTTGGTGTCGGTGAAACGCAAATCGGCAAAACGGATATCGTTGTCTTCAATCATTTGTACAACGTTTTTGATGGACATGGCTCTGCTCCTGGATAAGATAATGGATGGTGGTGGGATTTCGCGGATTTATTTTGCCTTTTCATGGGCAAAATTGCAATCAAATTTTGATTTTTTTGTAGTATTTCTACGTTTGCCTGTTTAAGTTAAATTATTTAAATTCAAACAATTAAGTTGTTTATTTAGACGAAAAAGCAGCCTGCACTTCAAAAATCCAAAGTGCAGGCTGCTTTTGATGCTATGGGATTACAGCGCGAATGCGGTAAAGCAATACACCGTAATGCCCGCAATAATCACATACGCAATCGCATAAGGCATGGCCGAGCGCAGGAAGGCGCCTTCTTGGCCTTGCTGTTCGCAGGCGGCGGTGGCGATGGCGATACTTTGCGGCGAAATGATTTTGCCGCCGGTCGCACCGGCCGTATTGGCGGCGGCGAGCCATGATTTATTCATGCCCAGCTGGTCGGCCACGGAGGCTTGCAGTTTGCCGAACAAGATGTTGGAAGAAGTGTCGCTGCCGGTGGCGAAGGTGCCGATGGCGCCCACCAGCGGTGCAACCAGCGGATAGAACGTGCCGGTGGCGTCCACCAAACCTTTGGCAATCACGGCAATCATGCTGCTGTGGCTCATAATCGCGCTCATGGCCACCAGGCAGATCACAGTGATGCCTGAAGCCTTCATTTTCACCAAAGTCTGGCCCAAAATCTGGAACAGCTTGCCGGCGGAAACGCCTTGCACCAAACCGCCGATAAACGCGCCCAGAAACAGCATCAAACCGGCGTTAGACAACCAGCCGAAGGAGAAATATTTGCCTTCCGCGTAAATCGGTAGGTGGATTTTACTCACCAGTGTGGATTTCAAAAACGCGCTGATGGGGCCGGACAAGGGGCTGGCCATGATGATGAAGAACAGGATGAAACCGTACACCGCCCATGCTTTCGCCATTTGCCCCATACTGATGGCTTTATCGGCAGGCGTATCTTTTTTCTCGGTCATTTTTGCATACAGTACGATGAAGACGATACAGGCGATGCTGCCCAAGATGGCAGGCGTTTCCGCGCCGATGAAATAAGCGGCCACAAACTGCACGCCCAGCGACAAGCCGCCCACCACGGCCGACAGGATAATGTTGGGCACGATGTATTTTTTAGAAGTGTCGGTCAGCATCAGGATGACGAACGGCACCAAGAACATCAAGAAGCCCAGCTGAATCACCACGTCGCCGGCAATGGCATGGGTCTGCTCGGCCGTTACCGCCGAACCGAACACCTCTTTGGCCAAGGTAATCACGGGGATGCCCACCGCGCCGAAGCCGGTGGCCACGCTGTTGCCGATGAGCGATACGAGCGCGGAGAAGCGCGGGCTGAAGCCCAAACCAATCAAGATGGCGGCCGGAATCGCCACTGCCGTGCCGAAGCCCGCCATGCCTTCCAGCAGGCCGCCGAAGCCCCACACAATCAGCAGCACCTGAATGCGCTTGTCGCTGGAAATGTTGGTAAATTGTTGTTTAATCACTTCAATCTGTTTGCTTTCCAGCAGCACGTTGTAGCTGAACAAAGCCATCAGAATCACAATCAGAATGGGGAAGATGGCTTTCAACACACCTTCGGCAAATGCCCAGCCGACGTATCCGGCGCCGTAGCCTGTGGGGGGCGCGAAGCCGCTCACGTTGGGTACGGCAAAAATAGCAATCAAAACAGCGGACAACGCAGCCAAGATAGCGCTGTGGTCGCCGCGCATTTTGAAGCCGATCATTAAAATAATCAGAAATAAGATGGGAAAGACGGAAAGGGCGATACTCATGATGTCTCCGTGTGTGTCGGTAAAAAGGGGCAGCCCGGGGTGCAGGCTGCTTTTGGGGTTTGCCTGAAAACAGGCGGCGGATTGGGTTTGTCGTCAGTCGGGCTACCTGAAAACCGTTTTTCCTGATTTTTCAATCGGTTCAAACGATAAAAAAGCAGCCTGCACTTCGGATTATGTTGTGCGGAACAAGCCTTTGCGGCGTTCAGGCTACCTGAAAATACGGCTGTCGTAAGGCTGGATTGGGTTTGCCGAATTGCCAGGTATTTCAGGCGGGTAGGTTTCGCGGCTTATCCGATGATTGGAAGCAGCCTGCACCTGTTTGCCGCCGAGGCCTTGCAGGGGTTCAGGCTACCTGAAAACGCGGTTGCCTGATTCTTTTCAGGATTGGCGGAATGGGCAATGTTGAAACGGCAAACCTGCGGTTTGCTGCCCTCTTCCTAACCCTCTCCCGTGAGAGAGGGGATGAGGTTGCGCGAATCCATGCGTTTCGGGCTACCTGAAAACCGTTTACCCTGATTTTTCAATCAGTTCGGACGATTTAAAAGCAGCCTGCACTTCGGTTTGTTCGGAACGAACCTTTGGCGGCGTTCGGGCTACCTGAAAAAGACTGGCCGGAAGCTTCGGCTTCTGCCAGACCAAAACCGTTCCGGCTTTGCAGGCTGCCCTTCTTATTCCATGTCCGAAAAGCAGCCTGCACTCGGTTTAGCCGCCGTTTTTCTGCTGTTTTTCCTTCAGCAGTTGGTGCAGCGATTTGGGCGCGGGCTTCATCGGCACGTGGTTGTCGGTCCAAGTCAGCTGTTTGCCAGGGGTCAGGCCGCGGAACTTGGTGGCCAGCGCGCCGAACATGCGGTAGGCGGTTTTGCCGGCGAAGATGCCGTCAAACATGCGCCAAGCCAGTTGCTCGCCCAAGGTGTGCGATGCGCCTTGGCCTTTAATCGGATAGGGCACGGCTTCGTCGGGCGCGCGTTGCGCTTCTTCGCGCAGGCGCTGCATTTGCTCGGTAATCGGGATTTTCACGGGGCAGACTTCCACGCACGCGCCGCACATGGTGCAGGCGGTGGGCAGGTCGCGGGTGGGCTCCAAACCCAGCAGGTGCGGCGACAGGATTTCGCCAATCGGGCCGGGATAAGTGGTGCCGTAGGCCGCGCCGCCGATGCGGGTGTACACCGGGCAGTGGTTCATGCACGCGCCGCAGCGGATGCATTGCAGGGTACGGCGCATTTGTTCTTCGCCGTAGGCCTGGCTGCGGCCGTTGTCCAGCAGCACCAGGTGCATTTCCTGCGGGCCGTCCAGCTCGTCGGAACGGCGTGGGCCGGTAATCATGTTGAAATAGGTGGTGATGTTTTGGCCGATGGCGCTGCGCGGCAGCAGGCTGTAGAGCGGCGGAATGTCGGACAGTTTGGCCACCACTTTTTCAATGCCGGTAATGGCGATGTGCACGGGCGGCACGGTGGTGGACAAGCGGCCGTTGCCCTCGTTTTCCACCAGACACAGCGTGCCGGTTTCGGCCACAGCAAAGTTCACGCCGCTCAAGCCGACATCGGCGGTGCGGTACACGTCGCGCAGGGCTTGGCGGGCAAAGCCGGTGAGCTGGTCCACGTCGTCGGTCAGCGGTGTGCCGATGTTGTTGTGGAACAGTTCGCTCACTTGCTCTTTGGTTTTGTGGATGGCGGGCATCACGATGTGGGTCGGTTTTTCGCCGGCCATTTGCACGATGTATTCGCCCAAATCGCTTTCCACGGCTTTAATGCCGCGATCGGCCAAATAATGGTTCAGCTCGATTTCCTCGCTCACCATGGATTTGCCTTTCACCATCAGTTTGCCCTGATGGTGCATGATGATGCCGTGGATGATGCGGCAGGCTTCGTCGGGCGTTTCCGCCCAATGCACTTTCACACCTAATTTGGTCAGGTTGCTTTCCAGTTGTTCCAGCAAATCGGGCAGTTTGGACAGCGAACGCTGGCGGATGTGCTCGCACAGGGTGCGCAGCATTTGCAGTTCTTGTTCGTCCGACAGCACGATTTTGCGCTTGGTCATCAGCATGTCCATAGCCGTGCGCAGGCTTTTGCGCAAAGGTTTGTCGGCCAGGGCTTCGCGCGCGTTGGCTTTAAAGGTTTCCGGGCGCGGATGGAAGTGTACGGTTTGTTCGGTTCTCATGCGGCATTCTCCAAATCGGCAGGGTCGATATTTTCGGGCAGGATGGCCAATACGACCATATCGCGCGGACCGTGTGCGCCGAAGGCAAGGGTTAATTGGATATCGGCGGTTTTTGACGGGCCGGATGCCAAAATGATATTGGTGGGCATGGCTTCGATTAAGGCTTCGCCATGCAGCGCTGCATGAAAGGTGTCGTACATTTTGCGTGTATCGAACAGGCAGATGTGTACGGGGGGAACCAGGCTTTGGCTGCGCGGTTCTTCGGGCGAAGAAACCATCATCACCGTGCCGGTGTGGGCGATGCCGCAAACGGATGAGGTGAAACCAGCCTGCACGTCGGCGAAGAATTCGTCTTTCCAATCGTCAATCGGTTTGGCGAAGGCGCGGGTTTCCACGGAAGCAGCCTGCAAGGCTGCTTGGGCGCGGCGTCCGTGTTCGGTTTGCGGCGAAAGCAGCATGTTTTGCAGGCCTTTTTGCTGCGCCACTTCCACCAGCTTTTGTTCCCAATCGTTTTCGCGCACCCAGAAAATCTCGGTTTTCACCGCACGCATGGTGGTTGCCCAATGGCGCAGGCGGGCGGTTTCGCTTTCCCATTCGGGCGACATTTCTTGGTAGTAATCGAAAGTTTTCGGCTCCGCCATCGGATAGGCGTTGGCTTTGCGGAGTTTGGCCAGAATATTGTCGCGCGCGCTCATGCTTTACCTCCCGTGCGTTCCAGCAAGAATGTGGCAATGTGTTTGGGTTTGGGCATGTTCGGCTCGTCTTTGGCGATTTTGCCGCCAATGTTCATCATGCAGCCTGCATCCGCGCTCACGATTTCCGTGGCCTGCGTTTCTTTCAGCGCGGCCACTTTGTCGGTGACCATCGCGCCGGAAATGTCGGACTGCTTCACGGAGAACGTGCCGCCGAAGCCGCAGCATTCGCTTTCGTGGTCGTGCACGATGCGCTCCACGTTTTGCAGGCTGTCAATCAGCTTCCAGCCGGTGATGTGCACGCCCATTTCGCGGCGCGCCGCACAGGAAGTATGCACCGCCACTTTCACCGGCGCGCCCACGTCTTTGGGCTCGTAGCCGATGTCCACCAGGAAATTGGTCAATTCGACCACGCGGCCGGCCAATTCGTTGGCACGCTGTTCGTATTCGCTGCCTTTAAACAATTTGGGCCAATGGTGCTTCATCATGCCGCCGCAAGAGCCGGAAGGCACGACGATGGGGTAGTTTTCGGGGAACAAGTCAAGCTGCGCCTTGGCCACGTCGAACGCTTCTTCGCGGTGGCCCGATGAGAATGCAGGCTGCCCGCAGCAGCTTTGCTCCATCGGAAAATGCACTTTAATGCCTTGCTGCTCCAACAGCGTGATGGCGTCCATACCTGCTTCCGGCATAAACAAATCCAAAAGGCAGGTGCCGAAAAAGTAAATATCGGCGGGCTTGCTGCCGCCGTGCGGGGTGGTTTGGTTGGTGTTCATGATAATGCTTCTTATGTTTATTGTAAGAATAGGTGCAGCCTGTATCGGCGGCAAATTTGCATTACTTTACGCGATATGATTTTGGACGGTCAAGGGGCTTGTAAAAATAAATGCGAGTTTGGCGGATATTTTCGCGGATAAATTGCCTGAAAATATTTGGAAATACAGTAATGGCGCTGTGTACGATGGGTTTGGCCGGATAAAAAACAGATTATTTTCAATCAATAATGAAGCCATTTTGGGAGTTTTGTGTTTTTGATGGTGGGTATCAAAAAATATAATGGAAATGTTAAAAAATGCAAACAAAGTGTTAAGTTGTTAGATTGAAAAATGGGCAAATTCAGGTTGTATTGTTTCTAAATTTGAGTGTTTTTGAAAGATTAAAACAGGACGAATAGGGTAGTGATGCGCTTTCGACCTGTTTGTTTGTAGGAATATATTTTTAGTTTGAATTTTCTGTAATTGAATTGCAGAAATCAGGGTGCAGGCTGCTTTTGGGGATTGTGCCGTTCAATTCCCACGCCGACTGCGGCCACGCGCGGCAAAATGCCGGGTTTGGTAATGCGGATGCGCACCCATGCGGCGTGAAACTGCGCGAAAATGAAGTCGGCAATGGATTGCGCCAGGCTTTCCAGCAGCAGGAAATCGCGTTTGGCCAGTTCGCTGCGGAGGGCTTGGCAGACTTCGCCGTAGTGGATGGTTTGGGCGATGTCGTCTTGCGCGCCTGCGTTGTCGGGCAGGGCGATGTCGAGGTCGATGATGAGGGTTTGCGGTTGTTGGCGTTCCCATTCGTACACGCCGATAAGGGTTTCGGCTTTCATGCCGTGCAGAAAGATTTTGTCCATGGGTAGCTTTGATTTTGATGATGAAAAAAGTGCAGGCTGCTTTTGAATGCCGTTTTGGCGGGGCGGGACAAGCAGCCTGCACACTTAATAGGGCGCGGCGATGGGAAGCGTTATTCCGTTTTGCGCGTCAATATCGTGCGTTTGCCGGAATGGTCGGGGGCGGACACCACGCCTTCAGCTTCGAGTTGGTCAATCAGCGTGGCGGCTTTGTTGTAGCCGATGCGCAAATGGCGCTGCAACGACGATACGGTGGCTTTTTTGGTGCGCAGAATCACTTCCACCGCTTGGTCAAACAGCGGGTCGCGTTCGCTGCCGCCGCTTAATTGGAAGTCTTCGGAAGCGGGGGAAAGGATGTCGTCCACATAATTGGGTTCGCCGAACTGCTTCCAGTAATCTGCGACTTTATGCACTTCGTTATCCGCCACAAACGCGCCGTGTACGCGCAGCGGATAGCCCGTGCCCGGCGGCAGGAACAGCATATCGCCCTGTCCCAGCAGGTTTTCCGCGCCCATTTGGTCGAGCACGGTGCGGCTGTCGATTTTGCTGGACACTTGGAAGGCAATGCGTGTGGGGATATTGGCTTTAATCAGGCCGGTAATCACGTCCACGCTGGGGCGTTGGGTGGCCAGAATCAGGTGGATGCCGGCGGCACGCGCTTTTTGGGCAAGGCGGGCAATGAGCTGTTCGATTTGCTTGCCGGCCACCATCATCAAATCGGCGAACTCGTCCACCACCACCACGATAAACGGCAGTTTTTCCAGCGGTTCCGGGTCGTCCGGCGTGTAGCTGAACGGATTGGCGATTTTGCGCCCTTGTGCGGTGGCTTGGGCGATTTTTTGGTTGTAGCCTTCCAGGTTGCGTACGCCGACATGGCTCATCAGGCGGTAGCGTTTTTCCATTTCGTTCACGCACCAGGTGAGCGCGTTGGCGGCCAGCTTCATGTCGGTGACCACGGGCGCGAGCAAATGCGGAATGCCTTCATAGACGGACAATTCCAGCATTTTCGGGTCAATCATAATCATGCGGACTTCTTCGGGCGTGGCTTTATACAGCATCGACAAAATCATGCTGTTCACGCCCACCGATTTGCCCGAACCGGTGGTGCCGGCCACCAGCAAATGCGGCGCTTTGGCCAAATCGGTAACGACCGGATTGCCGCTGATGTCCTGTCCCAGCGCGAGCGTGAGTTTGGACGTGCTTTGCGAGAATTCGGGCGAATCGAACACTTCACGCAGGCGGATGGTTTGGCGTTTGGGGTTGGGCAGTTCCAATCCCATGCAGGTTTTGCCCGGAATCGTTTCCACCACGCGGATGGCGGCCACACCGAGCGAGCGAGCCAAGTCTTTTTCCAGATTGATGACGGAATTGCCGCGCACACCCACGTCGGGTTCGATTTCATAGCGCGTAATCACAGGGCCTGCATAAGCGTCCAGCACCTTCACTTTCACTTTAAATTCCGCCAGCTTTTCTTCAATGATGATGCTGTTTTCCAGCAGTTCTTCGGGGCTTTGCACGGCCTGCGGATTGTGTTGCGGCGGTTGCAGCAGTTGCAGCGGCGGCAAGGCGGATTCTGCGGAGAAGGCGGATTCCCACGAATCGCCCAGCACATCGGCGGCGCTTTCGTTTTGTTCTTGGTAGTAAGCGGCGAAATCGGCTTCAGTCAGCACATCGCTGGTGTCGTCAAATTCAATGTGGCCGGTAGATTGCGCGGCGGGCAGGGTGGCAGCCTGCACTTGCGCGGCGATGGCGGAGCGGTCCAGCTTGGTGTGCCGACGGAGTGGTGTTTCGGGCGCGGGCAGGCAGTTCGCCAATTCGTCGGTATGGCTTTGTGCTTGGAAATGCACGGGTTCGGCAATTTCAGGTTCGGGGATGATGGAAGCGGGGAGGCTGGGCACAGGCGCAATCGACACGGGACTGGTGTTCGCGGCGGGCGTGTCGGCCAGCGGTGAAGGTGCGGCTGTCGTTTGGCTGCGGTTTTGGCGCAGCAGGCGTGCGGAATGCGACCGACGGTTCGCCAAATTCGCCCACAATTCGTCTTCCGGGATGACGGGCAGGGCATTGTTATATTGGTCTGCCGTATGGCTCAAAGCAGCCTGCACTTGTCGCCGTGCCTGCCGTTGGCGGTGCAGGCTGCTTTGAATATCTGAAATTTCAATGGTTTCCAATTCGGCAGAAGGCTCGGTCAGCTGCACGCTTTCATTGCTTGGAAACGGCGCGGTGACGGTGGTATCGGGCAGGCCACCGCGTTCGCGCAGCATCTCCAATTCCGTCAATGTGCGCGTGCGTACGCGGTGCAAGGCGGGGTCGTTCGGGGTGATGGTTTGCGCGGCAATTTGCTGCTCTTCGATAATGGCATCGGGGCGGAAGCTCGGGTGCAGGCTGCTTTTCAAAGGGCGCGAAACCAAGCGCGTAACTTCTGCCGTGGAAATGATGTCGGGCGGTGCGGTTTTCTGCTGCGCCATATCCATAAAGACAATTTCCGATGGGGCGGTCGGCGCGTCGGCCGGTTGTTCGGCAGTTTCGGTTTCTTCGTCTGTGGCGGTGTTGTCGGCGGAATGGTCGGTTGTGCCGACATTTTCTGTATCTGCCTGTTCTGCGGTTCCGGTGGGTTCGTTTACGGTATTTTCAGGTGACGCCGCCTTATGTGTGTGCTGGTTGTGCCGAAACCAATTTTCCAGCCATTCCTTTTCTTGCAGGTGCTGCCAATAGGCCAATCCGGCCAGCGCACCAATCAGTAAAATCATCGTTAAATACAGCATAATCATCGCTCTTTGAAATATCGGTTGGTTTTGTGGCGGCCGTTTGCTTTCGTTCGGATTTGGCACGCCTTCGGGCGAAAGTTCATGGCTTCGCGATATCGGGTAACCAGTATGGGTTGTACGTATTTTGCCGTTTGATTGCATGGCGGTGCAGCGGCTACCGAATCGCATTGTTCGTGTTCAGACTCGTGAATTTTAACGGTTTTTGGGCAACGTGAAAACCGAAAGCAAAAAGCAGCCTGCACGTTATGATTTTCTATTCGAATGACCGAAGTGCAGGCTGCTTTTGGCTTTGGTGGGCAATAAAAAAACAGCCGTTCAAGGCTGTTTTCTCAAATCTTGGTGCCCGAGACCGGAATCGAACCGGTACGCTCGGTTTAGGAGCGACGGATTTTAAGTCCGTTGTGTCTACCAATTCCACCACTCGGGCACATTGAAACCGGTATCGATATGGAGGCGGGGGCGTGGAATCAAACCAGCCTGTATAAGGGTTGCACCCCTTATCGCATAAACACTCTGCCACCCCGCCGAAAATAGCTGGAGGCGAAAGCCAGAATCGAACTGGCGTCTACGGATTTGCAATCCGCTGCATTACCACTATGCTATTTCGCCACATAAAAAAATGGAGCGGGAAACGAGTCTCGAACTCGCGACCTCAACCTTGGCAAGGTTGCGCTCTACCAACTGAGCTATTCCCGCTCTGATATTTGTTGCTTCGTATATCGAAGAAGACGCAATTATTATGGATTTAATCGTGTGAGTCAAGTGTTTTGTTTTTATTTTTTAAAAATTTTATTTGAATTCTTTCCATGCCATTTTCAGGTAGTAGCACATGGACCAGATGGTCAATACGGATGCTATAAACATCAATATGTTACCAATGAGATAGAAAGGGTCGTTATATTTGTCCGTACCGATAAGCAAAAGGAAGATGGCGATCATTTGGGCAGTGGTTTTGAATTTGCCGATAGTGGCTACGGCGACGCTGCCGCGTTTGCCCATTTGTGCCATCCATTCGCGCAGGGCGGAAATAGTGATTTCTCGACCGATAATAATCATGGCGAAGATGGCGTATGTTCTGCCAAGGCTGACGAGCAGGAGTAGGGCAACGGCAACCATGAGTTTGTCGGCAACGGGGTCGAGGAATGCGCCAAAGTCGGAGGTTTGTTTCCAGCGGCGTGCCAAAAAGCCGTCAAACCAGTCGGTGATAGCTGCAAGTGCAAAGATGATGGCGGCTGTCCAGTTGACGGTTTGCGGTTGAATCCATGTGTTCGGTAAGTAGAATAGGATGGTAAACACGGGGATTAATAGGACGCGCATCCAGGTAAGTAAAATAGGTATGTTCCAAGGCATGGTTGGGGACCTTTTGGATGATGTGTCGGATTGTCCATTATAGCTTATTTGCCCGTCGGGCTTTTTAGAGTGTTGTTTTTTTGCCGACAAGTAACGTGGGCAAAGGGCTTTGTTATGCGGGTTGTGAAGGAAGTCAGTTAAGGCCGTCTGAAAAATGGGTTGTTGAGGGGTGTAAATATTTTTGGGCAGGTAAGTGGCTGCAAAATAGTGGGCAACGAGGTCGGCCTGCTGCTCGATATTGAGTTGGTTGAAGTGAGGCAAAGGCATGGGATAGGCGTAAGCTTTGCGTTTCCTATATCCGCCTATGAGCATAATGAATAAACCGGACAACCAAACTTTGTGACCGCGCTGGTGCTGCCAGACATGCGTCAGTTCATGAATCAGCCAGATTCTGTAGGCGATACCGGCTTGAGTAAAATCATCAGGACAGTATTTGCGCGGGAAATATATATTTCCATTGGGGGCGATAGCGGTATTGAGGTTGGGCAGGAGGGGGATGCCGCGATATATTTTAATGCTGTTGAAGTCTATGCCGTCGGCAAAAACCTGTTTTGCCATACGGACTTCATTTTCGGTTAGTCTGCGCCAATTGGAAAAAATCATATTTAAAAGAATGATAGAGGGTAAAAAGATTTTCAGGCCGTCTGAAAGGTTTCAGACGGCCTGAACGTGGGATTTATTGTTCTTCTGAAGCGGCTTGTTTGCCGTTGTCGAACAATTTGTCCATAGGCGTCAGATTAACTGCGTTGCCTTGGCTGACTATCCATTTGTTTTCAACACGCCACACGCCTGAGGTATCTTCAACTCGCAAGTACCAATGGTTGGTTTGGTGGAGAGGTTTGAAGATGGCTTCGTATTCCATACGGCCGTTTTGCGGTTCGGACGTTACGGCGCGCAGCTTGACGGTTTGGTCGTCAGCTTTGCGTGTCGGGTGCATCAGCAGCAGGTTTAATGGCTGTTTGGGATCGAATTGTCCACTGACGAATACTTTGGCTGCATTCATGTCCGGACTGATTAAAACCTGCACCTGAATCTGCCGTTTAACGGCTTCTTCGTCGCGGTGAAGCTGGATTTCGATGTGTTTGCCGTCTTTATAGTAATCGTCGGAAACCAAGTCTGTCGTATGTTCTTTTGCGACGAAGAACATGGAAACGCTGGCGATAACGACAAAGATAGGACCTGCCATCAGCACCCAAGGCCAAATGTGTTTATACCAAGGCTTAGTGGAATTGGGTTGGGACACCGTTGTTATTCTCCAATAAAGGTTGCTTTTTCATTCAAGACAGTCGGTTCGGCATCAGCAGCATCGGTTTCACGATATGTGAAGGTAAATTCAATCGGCTGGCTGCCTTTTTCGGCGTACTCAGGGAGGGTGGATACTTGAACCGGAATGGTCACGGTTTCGCGTGGCGCAATTTTAATACCGTTTTCTGGTAAGCCGGTCAAGGCGATATCATCAAAACCTTTGACTGTTGCGGTAACAGTCTGTTCATGTTCACTCTTATTAATGATGCGCAGGTTGTAGGCATTTTCCAACCAGCCTTGGCTGTTTTCACGCACCATCACGCCGCGGTCTTTCAGAATATCTACTTCGACCATTTTACGGGTGGCAATACCGGTTAAGAAAGCAATAATAACCACAAACAATACTGCACCATAACCTGCAACGCGAGGGCGTTTCAGGCGTTTTTTGATGTCACTTTCAGGGTATTCATGCTCCATTGCGCCTTCGGTGGTGTAACGGATCAGGCCACGCGGATAACCCATTTTGTCCATGATTTCGTCACAAGCATCGATACAGGCTGCACAACCGATGCATTGGTATTGCAGACCGTTGCGGATGTCGATACCGACGGGGCAGACTTGTACACACATGGTGCAGTTGATGCAGTCGCCCAAGCCGCTGTCTTCTTTGTTGGCGGTTTTTTTGCGTGCACCTCGAGGTTCGCCGCGTTCAGTATCGTAGGAAATAATCAGCGTGTCTTTGTCAAACATTGCACTTTGGAAGCGTGCATATGGGCACATATGCAGGCACACTTTTTCGCGCATAATGTGGGCAAAGAAGAAGGTCATGAATCCATAAAACGCTGCGGCAAACATTGCGCCGCCGCCTGCTGCTCCGGTGAATAAATCGGGAACAAACTGGCGGATAGGGACAAACCAGCCTGCAAAAGTTATACCTGTCCATGCACAGACAAGGAAAATCAGTAGGTATTTAGTGGCTTTAATGCGGATTTTAGTAAAGTTCCAAGGCGATTTTTCCAGTTTTAAACGTTTGTTGCGGTCGCCTTCAACTAAGTTGTCGATCCAAAGCATGATTTCGGTGTAAACCGTTTGTGGGCAAGAGTAGCCGCACCACAAACGACCGGCAATGGTTGTCCACCAAAACAGGCCGAAAGCACAGATCATTAACAGCAGGGCAAGATAAATTAAGTCGCCCATGCCCAGGGACAGGCCGAAAATATAGAAATGGCGATCTGGAATGTTGAACAAGACAGCCTGACGGTCACTCCAGTTAAACCATGGAATCACATAAAACACAAATTGCGTGGCCAATACGGCGGCAATACGCAATTTGGCAAACCGGCCTTCTGCTTTTTTCGGATGGATGCGTTCGCCTTCAGGATGAATTTGAATTACGCTGGATTTGGGTTTGGAAGGTTTGGGCGGAGTGGCTTTTGCTGTTTTTTCTGTTGAGGGTGAGGTGTTTTCAGCTTGGTTTTCTGGTGACATTTCAGTGTTCCTTGATGAAGTGCACACAAGCCTGTTGTCATGGTAGTAGTTTGATGTGAATATTTTCAGACGGCCTTTCGCGTGCATACAAATCATAACATTTGACTCTATTCAAAGCAAAAGAGGGACTTCGTCTTAACGATGGATTCCTTGTGGCCGTTTGATGTAGGGCCATCTGAAAAGGGCAGTATTCAAAGGTTTACGAATCAGCCTGTATGCAAACTTATAGTGATTTCCTATTTGTCCGATAAAAAATTTACAACATACTGTTTCAAAACGAAATAACAGTTAATATCATCTATCCCGTTCGTTTCAGACGGCCTATTGGAAATCATGCCGTCTGACAATACAAATATAAAAGGCTATTCTTGAAAGCACGGCTGATTCAGGCGATAATCGACACACTTTTTTCATATTTCCAATCTTGTCCAAGGAAGGTCAAACCATGTCTCAACTGGCAAACGCAATCCGTTTCCTCTCAGTCGATGCCGTACAAAAAGCCAACTCCGGCCACCCGGGTGCGCCTATGGGTATGGCGGAAATGGCGGAAGTATTGTGGACGAAGTTCCTCAATCATAATCCGGCTAATCCGAAATTCTACAACCGCGACCGTTTTGTCCTCTCCAATGGTCATGCTTCCATGATTCTTTACAGCCTGTTGCACCTGACCGGCTACAACGTTTCCATTGATGACCTGAAAAACTTCCGCCAACTGCACAGCAAAACCCCCGGCCATCCTGAATATGGCTACACTGACGGCGTGGAAACCACGACTGGCCCATTGGGACAAGGTATTGCCAACGCTGTGGGCATGGCTTTGGCCGAAAAAATCTTGGCTGCCGAATTTAATAAAGACGGTTTGAACATCGTTGACCACCACACCTACGTCTTCATGGGCGACGGTTGTATGATGGAAGGCGTATCGCACGAAGCCTGCTCGCTTGCCGGTACTTTGGGCTTGGGCAAACTGATTGTTTTATATGATGACAACAATATTTCCATCGATGGTAAAGTGGACGGTTGGTTTACCGAAAATATTCCGCAACGCTTTGAAAGCTACGGCTGGCATGTGATTCCAAATGTAAACGGTCATGATACTGATGCCATTCAGACGGCCATTGAAGCGGCCAAAGCCGAAACCGGCAAACCTTCCCTGATTTGCTGCAAAACCTTAATCGGTAAAGGCAGCGCCAACAAAGAAGGCAGCCATAAAACCCACGGTGCGCCTTTGGGTGCGGACGAGATCGAAGCCACGCGCAAACATTTGGGTTGGGCTTATCCTGCGTTTGAAATCCCTCAAGAAATCTATGCTGCATGGGATGCAAAAGAAAAAGGTGCGAAACTTGAGGCCGAATGGAACGAACTCTTTGCTCAATATCAAGCCAAATATCCTGCCGAAGCCGCAGAATTCGTGCGCCGCATGGATAAAAAACTGCCTGAAAACTTCGACGCTTACGTTCAAGCTGCATTGAAAGAAGTGTGTGTCAAAGCGGAAACCATCGCCACCCGTAAAGCCAGCCAAAACAGCATCGAAATCTTGGCAAAAGAGCTGCCTGAATTGGTGGGCGGTTCTGCCGACTTGACCCCGTCCAACCTGACTGACTGGTCAAACAGCGTTTCCGTTACCCGCGAACACGGTGGCAACTACATTCACTACGGCGTGCGCGAGTTCGGTATGGGCGCAATTATGAACGGCCTTACCCTGCATGGCGGTGTGAAACCATTCGGCGCGACTTTCCTGATGTTCAGCGAATACGAGCGAAATGCCTTGCGCATGGCTTCACTGATGAAAATCAACCCTGTATTTGTGTTCACCCACGATTCTATCGGTTTGGGCGAAGACGGTCCGACCCACCAACCTATCGAGCAAACTGCCACCCTGCGCCTGATTCCAAATATGGACGTATGGCGTCCATGCGATACCGTTGAATCTTTGGTAGCGTGGTCTGAAGCCGTTAAAGCGGCCGATCATCCGTCCAGCCTGATTTTCAGCCGTCAAAACCTGAAATTCCAAGCGCGTGATGAGCAACAGTTGAACGACATTAAACGCGGTGCTTATGTAATCAGCGAAGCTCAAGGCAATGCGCAAGCTGTTGTAATTGCTACCGGTTCTGAAGTTGAATTGGCTCTGGAAGCGCAAAAGGTATTGGCAGAACAAGGTATTGCCGTGCGCGTTGTTTCCATGCCTTCTACCAATGTATTCGACCGCCAAGATGCCGCCTATAAAGCCGCGGTTCTGCCGGAAGGCTTGCCACGCGTAGCCGTAGAAGCCGGACATGCTGACGGTTGGTATAAATACGTCGGTTTGAACGGTGCCGTGGTCGGTATCAACCGCTTCGGCGAGTCTGCACCTGCTGATTTGCTGTTCAAAGAATTTGGTTTTACCGTAGACAATGTGGTTGCCACTGTCAAATCCGTTTTGTAAATCAGATTTTTGATTGAGATAAAAAGGCCGTCTTAAATTTCAGACGGCCTTTTATTTTTAACCAGTTAAACAGTTTCTGTTTCAGGTTTGACCTTGCTTTTCTTAAACTTCAACACGGCTTCTTCTTTTGCTGCATCCCAGTCTATCCGCACAAAGCCGCCGTCGGCAAGTTTGCCGAACAGGAGTTCGTCAGCGAGCGGTTTGCGGATTTTTTCCTGAATCAGGCGGTTCATCGGGCGTGCGCCCATTTGCGGGTCGAAACCTTTTTCTGCCAGATATTTGCGTAATGCCGGCGTGAATTCGGCTTCGACTTTTTTGTCGAGGAGCTGGTGTTCGAGCTGGAGCAGGAATTTGTCCACGACTTTGGCGATGATGGGTTCGGACAAGGGCGCAAACGGGATAATCGCGTCTAAGCGGTTGCGGAACTCTGGCGTGAAGAGTTTGTTGATCGCCTGCATTTCGTCGCCGCGTTCGCGCTTGGCGGTAAAGCCGAGGCTGGGGCGGCTGAGGCTTTCTGCGCCTGCGTTGGTAGTCATAATCAGAATGACGTTGCGGAAATCGGCGCTCTTACCGTTGTTGTCGGTCAGTTTGCCTGCGTCCATGACTTGCAGGAGGACGTTGAAAATGTCGGGGTGGGCTTTTTCTATTTCGTCTAAGAGCAACACGCAATGCGGCTGCTTGTTGACGGCTTCGGTCAAAAGGCCGCCTTGTTCAAAGCCGACGTAGCCCGGCGGCGCGCCGATGAGGCGCGATACGGCGTGGCGTTCCATGTATTCGGACATATCAAAGCGTTGCAGCGGTACGCCCATCGAGTAGGCAAGCTGTTTGGCGACTTCGGTTTTGCCGACGCCGGTCGGACCGGAGAAGAGGAAGCTGCCGATGGGTTTGTCGGGCAGGGCGAGGCCGGAACGCGACATTTTGACGGCGGCAACCAGCGCGTCGATGGCGTTTTCCTGACCGTAAACCATGTTTTTTAAATCGCGGCCGAGGAATTGCAGCACTTGTTTGTCGTCGTTCGACACGGTTTTTTCAGGAATCCGCGCGACTTTGGCGATGACGGTTTCGATTTGCGCTTTGCCGATGACTTTTTTCTGTTTGGATTTGGGCAAAATCCGTTGCGCCGCGCCTGCTTCGTCCATCACGTCGATGGCTTTGTCGGGCAGGAAGCGCTCGTTGATGTAGCGGGCGGAGAGTTCGGCAGCGGCTTCGAGTGCGCCTTGCGTGTAGCGCACTTGGTGGAAGCCTTCAAACATCGGCTTCAAGCCGCGCAGGATTTGCACGGTTTCGGAAACGGTGGGCTCGATGACGTCGATTTTTTGGAAACGGCGGCTTAAGGCGTGGTCTTTGTCGAAAATGGTGCGGTATTCGTCGTAAGTGGTTGCGCCGATACAGCGCAATGAGCCTTTCGCCAATGCAGGTTTGAGTAGGTTAGATGCGTCCATCGTGCCGCCGCTGGTACTGCCCGCGCCGATGATAGTGTGGATTTCGTCGATAAACAAAATGGCGTGCGGGATTTTTTCGAGCTGCTTTAAGACGGACTTGACCCGCGCTTCAAAGTCGCCGCGGTATTTCGTGCCCGCCAAAAGCGAACCCATATCCAGCGCGTACACTTCGGCTTCTTTCAGCGCGTCGGGAATGTCGCCGTTGACGATTTGATGCGCCAAGCCTTCTGCCAGCGCGGTTTTGCCCACGCCTGCCTCGCCGACCAAAAGCGGATTGTTTTTACGGCGGCGGCACAGGATTTGCACCAGTCGTTCCATTTCGTGTTTGCGACCAATCAAAGGGTCGATACGGCCGGCTTTGACTTCGGCGTTGAGGTTGACGGTGTAGTCGGAAAGGGAGCCGGTTTTCTGTTCCGCTTCCTCGCCCTCGCGTCCCAGGCCGTCTGAATCATTGCCATCCTCGTCATCGGGCGAGCCATGGGCAATGCAACGTAAGACTTCAAAGCGTGTAATGGATTGCAATTTGAGGAAATAAACGGCATGGCTTTCGGATTCGCTCATCATGGCAACTAAAATATCCAAAGGCTCTACTGCGGCTTTGCCGGCAGACTGGGTATGCACCATTGCCCGTTGGATGACGCGTTGGAAGCCCAATGTCGGCTGGGTTTCGACCGTATCTAGAAGATGATCGGGAATTTGCGGCGTGTTTTCAGCAACGCTGGCCGCAAGCTGCTCGGACAGGACTTTTAAATCCGCACCACACAGTTTCAAGACGTTCGGCACAGCCGCATCTTCTTCTATCAGCACCAAAAGCAGGTGTTCCAAGCTGATAAACTCATAGCGGGCGTTGCGTGCTTCACGATAGAGCAGTTGCAGGATGTGTTCCAATTCGGGTGAAAGCATGATTTAAACCTCTTCGACTATACATTTGAGCGGATGCCCTTCAGCTTTGGCACGTTCCATGACCTGATGTTGCTTGGTCTGCGCAATATCGCGCGTGTAGGTGCCGCACAGGCCTTTGCCTTCGTGGTGAACCAGCAACATGACGGCCACTGCCTGTTCCTGTGCAAGCATAAAGACTTCGGTCAGGATTTCGACGACAAATTCCATGGTGGTGTAATCGTCGTTCAATAAAAATACGCCATAACGTTTCGGCGGCTGTGTGTTGATATCGCTGAGCAGGGTATCGGATTGGCGGTCGGTATTCGGATGGTTCATAATCTTAGGTTTCAGTTTTCAGACGGCCTGTTTTAGAGTGTAAACCGTTTTCTGTTGTATTTCGGCAATTTTTTTCTATTTTCCCACTTTTTTGAAAACATAGCTTGACGTTTTGTCTTAACAAATGTAAAAAGACGGTTAAGCAGAAGTTGGCACTCGACTGCGTATGCAATACGTGGGAGAAACGCTGAACGTTTTAGTTTGCTGTATGCCTTGTTTTGCTGATTTTGTTAATTTTTAAGTATAGGAAGTTTCTAATGGCAACCGGTATCGTAAAATGGTTTAACGACGCTAAAGGTTTTGGTTTCATCACTCCTGATGAAGGTGGCGAAGATTTGTTCGCTCACTTCTCAGCGATCAACATGGATGGTTTCAAAACCCTGAAAGAAGGCCAACGCGTGTCTTTCGACGTAACCACCGGCCCTAAAGGCAAACAAGCTGCTAACATTCAAGCTGCTTAATCAAATGCGCGGCGTAAGCCGTAAAATCATGGCGGGGTTTCCCGCCATTTTTTATGGGCGTTCGGGTTAAAAATTATGAATCAAAATTCATCTTATCAAAATGCTTTAAACCAGTTGGACGAGCTTATCCGTCATTTTCGCAGCGAAGGCGAGGTCAGCTGCGCCGTTGCCGAACGTGAAGACCAAATCTTGATCCGCATTGCCGATTTGAAACTGGATTTGCGCCCTGAAGATAAAAAAGCGATTGCTGATATCGACCGCTTTTACCGCCGCCATGTTTTAAGCGAATAAACGTTTCAAAACCGTTTGCCGTTTTATTTTTTAAGCATGCCTGATAAAATAGGCCGTCTGAAAAGTTTGTAAAGAATCAGCACAATGAGTATTGCCAATAATAAAAAAGCCTTTCACGATTTCTTTATCGAAGACCAAATCGAAGCCGGTATAGTATTGGAGGGATGGGAAGTCAAAGCCATCCGCGCTGCACGCGTTCAATTAAAAGAAAGCTATATCTACTGGAAAAAAGACGCATTCTATTTGGTGGGTTGCCACATTACCGCATTGCCCACTGCCTCGACACACGTCAAACCCGATCCTGTCCGTCCGCGTAAGTTGTTGTTGAAACAATCGGAAATCAACAAGTTAATCGGCAAAACCGAACGTGCCGGTTATACGATTGTGCCCTTAAACCTGCATTACACCCGCGGTAGAATCAAAGTGGAAATCGGTTTGGCTAAGGGTAAGAAACAGCATGACAAACGCCAAAGCCTGAAAGAAGCGGATTGGAAGCGTGAGAAACAGCGTTTGATGAAAAACGTACGTTGATTTTTTCAGACGGCCTTTTTATAAAGGCCGTCTGAATATTTATTGTTTGAAAATTTTAAAAAGGAAAACAGATGAAAACCATGATTTTGGCGGCGGCTTCAGCCGTATTGTTGTTGGGTGCGTGTTCCACTACGGAACAACGAGTATTGAAACCTGAAGAGCTGACCAGCATCAAACATGTCTGCATCATTCAAAATGCAAAAGTAAGGCCGCATGATTTGGATCGTGCTTTGTCTAAAGCTTTGGCAAAACGCGGTATCGGCAGCACGATTGTGACAGCGGATAACCGTGGCAAACTGTATGATTCTTCTTGCCCGTATAATCTGCGTTATAAAACCAAAGGCAATAATGAAATCTTGCGTAAAGGCGTATTTGTGTTGAGAAGCACGAAGTACGCGGTTTCTACTGTCAGCTACTCTTTAAATGATGAAAACCACTTCCGAACCAACCCTGATTTGGTGAAACAGGCTGAAGGCGTTGTGGCCAAATTGTTGGAAAAAAACAGCAAATAAAAGCCAGAATAAAAAACCGGCTTGCCGTGATAGAGAATATCGGGCAAGCCGGTTTTATTTTCAGACGGCCTTAAATGGATTTGATTTTTTCCCAAAGGGTTTTGACCGTACCTTGATAGTAGGTTTCGGAAGTGCAATAGACTGTTTCTAAAGCACATTGTCCTTGTGAGCCGTATTTTTTGATACATTGGTTCAAGGCAATTTGATGCACGGTTTTGAAACGAGGGGAGGTAATGGCCACTACGTTTTGAGCAGTCAATTTGCCCATGGCTTTAGGATAGGCAACAGCGATACAGGTGTTGTGCAGAGGGACAACCGTTTTACAGCCTGTTGCTTGGCCTGCGCTGATACCGGCTAAGGCATCTTGGCCTTTACAGAATGTTTCGAGTTCGGCTGTCGCATCCAGTTGGGTGGCATTTTCTTTGGTGGTTTTGATTTGCAGCACTTCATTGCTGTCGGCAGGGTTTTGCCACATGGCCAAGTAGCCGTAAGTATCGGCAGCCAGGGCGGCAGGAGTCAGTGCGCAAAGGATAAGTGTCGTTAGTGTTTTTTTCATGTTTGTTCCCTGTTTGTTGGGTATTTGTCGTTATTATAAAGCAAAAGTTCTTATTTGATATAAATTTGCTTTTAAAATGAATATTTGAGTGTGGCAGATAGATTATAGGCCGAGACCTTTGCAAAATTCCCCCAGAATCCCCTAAATTCCCACCAAGACATTTAGAGACCTTTGCAAAATTCCTTTCCCCCCAGCAGCCGAAACCTAAACACAGGTTTTCGGCTTTTTTTGTTTCAAATATCCACTGATTCTACTCAAATATCCCCTTAATCCCCCTTGGATGCCTGATTATGGGGTATCCGGAGAGGATTAAGGGGGTATTTGGGTAAAATTAGGAGGTATTGGGGGAGGGAAATAGCCGAAAACCTGTTTTGGAGTTTCAGCTGTCGAAGGAAGGGCTTTTTTGCAAAGGTCTCATAGGTGTATTGATCGCCGAGCATGACCCAGCCGCCTGCGGGCGCATCTTCTGTAGCGGAGCCAAGCTTCCCGAAAGAGAGGATGCTGTCGTTGCCTTTGCGGATGGCGGGTGTACCGTCGTCTGAAAAAGTGGTGCAGCCAGCGAGAAGGAATACTGCGGATAAAAAGGGGAAGACGTATGTTTTCATAATGTTTGTTTAAAGGTATTTAAAATCAGGCAAATGGGGGAATACTCAATCCGAATTGTTCCAACAAGCCGACCGTTTCGTAAACGGGCAGGCCCATCACGCCTGTAAAGCTGCCTTGCAAATGCTCGACAAACACGCCGCCCAAACCCTGAATGCCATACGCGCCCGCTTTGTCCATCGGTTCGCCACTTCGGATATAGGCGGATATTTCTTCGGCAGACAAGGTTTTGAAACGTACATCGCTGGTTTGCAAAACGCCGTGCGTTTTCCCTTGCCAATATACGCATACGGCAGTCAGCACCTGATGCGTCTGCCCTGAAAGCCGTGCGAGTATTTCGGCTGCTTGGGCTTCGGTTTCCGGTTTGCCGAGAATGTGGTTTTGATAGGCGACCGTAGTGTCGGCGGTCAGAATCGGATATTCGGGCGACGCGTCGTGTGTGGCTAACCATTGCTCGACAGCGGCGGCATTTTTTCCTGCGCCATACGTTGCACATAATCGGCGGCTTTTTCGTCGGAATGCGGCGTTTCGTCGATGTTGACAGGGATACGGATAACTTTGAATCTTAAGTTTTCCAGAATTTCGCGGCGGCGCGGGCTGCCGGAGGCTAGGTAGAGTGTGTGCATAAAACTTTCTTTTTTAGGGGATATAAGGTCGTCTGAAAATTATTTTGACTATTTGTGTTGGCCGGACAGGCGCACATAATGCGCAGAAGAATATTTCAAAAATTCTTTTTCTTTTTCGGTCAGCGGGCGGACTTGTTTGACGGGCGAGCCGACATAGAGATAGCCGCTTTCCAAACGTTTGCGTGGCGGCACCAAGCTGCCTGCGCCTATCATCACGTCGTCTTCAATGACGGTATCGTCCAGAATAATTGTACCCATCCCGATCAACACACGATCGCCGATGCGGCAGCCGTGCAGCATGACTTTGTGTCCGACGGTTACGTCTTCGCCGATGATAAGGGGCGAACCTTCAGGCTTTTCCGCGTTTTTGTGCGAAACGTGCAAGACACTGCCGTCCTGTACATTGCTGCGCGCGCCGATGCTGATGCTGTTCACGTCGCCGCGCAACACGGCATACGGCCAAACGGATACGTCTTCGGCAAGCGATACTTCGCCGATGATGACGGAGGTCTCGTCGATGAGGCAGGATTCGTGGATTTGGGGAGTATGGTCTAAGAAGGGGCGGATAGGGTTCATGTTGTTTCTTTCTTTTTGATAGTGTGGCAGGTTTCAGACGACCTGCGGCTCGGTATGGCGAAAGTATGCCGTTTTGACGCAGGTGAGGCAAGGGCGGTGTCTCCCGAGATGTCGTCATGTCTTTGTAAACAATATTTTTTATGGTTATAGAACCATTTTCCGTTAGGCCTGCATCTCTTGTTTACCGAAGGTGGAAAATTGTCCGTTATTATCTTGTAGTTACAAGTAGCTGCAAATCATTCTCTTGCCATTTGAATTGGAATGATATATATTTTAAAAAAATATTTCATAAAATAACAAAACCCGATGGTTTGTTTTCAAACAGGTTTGGTGGGTTTCCAATCTCACAAACCTTGGCTTCCATCCCATATCCGTTTTCAAATCTATCTAATCCACCTTGTTTAAATAAAGGCGGCCGGAAGGTTGTTTGAAACTGTATGAAGGATATTCACATGAGCGAAACACAAGAGCTGACTTTTGCCAAACGGCTGAAAGAGCAGACTACAACTATTCACGATAGCGTGGACAACTTAGTTATGTCTGTCGAGCCGTTTACCAACAAAGAGAATTACATCAAATTTTTGAAACTGCAATCCGTGTTCCACAAAGCGGTCGATCATATTTATAAAGACTCCGAGTTGAACAAAGCCATTCCTGAGCTGGAATACATGGCGCGTTACGACGCGGTAACGCAAGACTTGACTGATTTGGGCGACAAACCTTACGAATACGGTAAACCGCTGCCGCATGAAACCGGCAACAAAGCCATCGGTTGGCTGTATTGCGCCGAAGGTTCCAATTTGGGCGCAGCATTTTTGTTTAAACACGCGCAAAAACTGGATTACACTGGCGAACACGGCGCGCGCCACCTCGCCCCCCATCCGAACGGCCGCGGCAAACATTGGCGTGCTTTTGTCGAGCATCTGAATGCTTTGGGTTTAAGTCCTGAAGCCGAAGCCGAAGCGATTCAAGGTGCAAAAGATGCATTTGCGTTCTACAAAGTCGTTCTGCGCGAAACATTTGACCTGCCTGCAGGTGCGGAAGCTCCGGAAGGCTTTGTTCCGCACCGTCATTAATGGTTTGACGATATAAGTAGAGGTCGTCTGAAACACATCTATATACGCGGATTCATAAATTCCGTTTTCAGACGACCTTCATACTGATGCAAGTTTAGTACCGTTTGGTTATCCGCATTTGCGGTATATTTTAATTGGTTTGATGTAAATAATTATCAAATATTTTATCACCATCATTCCAAAATACCATTATCACATTCAGGAGTTTGACCATGAAGGAATCATTTAAATTAAGTATGTTGGCGATTGCCTGCAGCATCGCATTGAGTGCATGCGGTTCAAGCGGTGGTGGCACGCCGTCTGCACAGCCTGCACCGACCCCGCAACAGCCGGGCAATAATTCCGGCTCGGGCGGAGGAGGTGATTCAAAACAAACAGAAGACGCTAAGAAAGCCGAAGAAGCCAAGAAAGCTGAAGAAGCCAAGAAAGCTGAAGAAGCCAAGAAAGCTGAAGAAGCCAAGAAAGCTG
>ERZ773054.54-NODE-54-length-82446-cov-21.479166_pt1 | contig 82446 bp, 56 predicted proteins | sample MGYA00580630_ERZ773054 | MGnify/ENA primary metagenome ERZ773054 (study PRJEB29015, sample SAMEA2737994) | human oral metagenome | biome: human oral; feature: human-associated habitat; material: dental | place: China | collected 2115 ... | reverse complement strand
CGCCGCCCGCCCCGGCGGCCCCGATGGACGTGCCGCCGGGACGGCTTTGTCTGCGGCGCAGAGGCGCCAACCGATTGCGGCACGCTCCGCTGCGGCACGGCGACGCCGCCGACGTCCTTCCGCGGTCAGTCGGCGACCTCCGCAAAACGCGAGAAATGCCCCTGGAACGCCAGCTCTACGATCCCCGTCGGGCCCGAACGCTGCTTGCCGATGATGATGTCGGCCATGCCCTGCTTTTCCGTGTTCTCGTTGAACATGTCCTCGCGGTGGATGAGAAGCACGACGTCGGCGTCCTGCTCCAACGAGCCCGACTCGCGAAGGTCCGCAACCTGCGGGCGCTTGTCGTTGCGCTTTTCCGAATCTCGATTGAGCTGGGCGACGGCGACGATCGGTATCTCAAGCTCCTTGGCCAAAAGCTTGATCGAACGGGAGAACTCGGAAACCTCCTGCTGGCGAGACTCCACCGACTTTCCGCCCGACGTCAACAGCTGCAAATAGTCGATGACGATGAGCTGAATGTCGAACTGCTGCTTCATCCGGCGCGACTTGGCGCGAATCTCCCCCATCGTCATATTCGGCGAATCGTCTACGATGAGGGGCGCCTGCGAGATCTTGTCGAGGGTTCGGGCGATCTCCTGCCAGTCCCGGGTCTCCAGCTCGCCCTTGATCATCCGGTCGAGGAACACGCGGGATTCGGCCGCGAGCAACCGCATCGAGAGCTCCGTCCGGTTCATCTCCAACGAAAAGTAGGCGGCGGCCTTGTTGTTGTGGACGGCGCACGAGCGGCAGATGTCCATCGCCAGGGTCGATTTGCCGCCGCCCGGACGCGCCGCGATGATGATCATCTGGCCCGCGCGCAGCCCGTTGAGCTTCGCGTCAAGCTCCGAAAAGCCCGTGGGCACGCCGTCCAGCCCGCCGTCGCGGTTCGCGTTGCGCTCCAACTCCTCGTAAAGTTCGGGAACCACCTGTTCGAGGGTGACGTAGTCCGTCGAATTGCGCTGCTCCGAAACCGCGAAAACCTCCGACTGCGCCAGATTGACTAGGCCCTCGACGTCCGCGCCGTCCGTCGTGTATCCAAGCTGGACGATCCGCGTTCCCACCTCCACAAGGGAGCGCAGCTGCGCCTGCTCGCGCACGATGCCCGCGTAATATGCCGCATTGGCGGCCGTCGGGACCGTCGCCACAAGCGTATGAAGATAGGGAAGGCCTCCGATGCGCTCCAGTTCGCCCTTCCTCTTCAGCTCGGCGCCGACGGTCACGGCGTCGGCGGGGTCGCCGCGTCCGAACAGCTCGACGACGACGTCGTACACGGAGGCGTGCGCCGGCCTGTAAAAGTCCGTGGAGCGGAGAATCTCGATGACGTCGGCGATGGCGTCCTTCGACAGCATCATGCCCCCTAAAACGGACATCTCCGCATCGACGTTCTGGGGCGGGACCCGCTCAAAAGAGGAACCGCCCTGAGCCCCTTCGCTCACAATGCTCACATTGGCCTCGCTTATCGGTGATCGACACGGTGGACAGCCAGCGACGACGCGGGAATTGACCGGTGATGGAATTGAGCTTGACAGCCCATGCCCGCCCTCGCTTTCGGCCATCCAAGGGTATCGCCCAGGCGTCCGTCCACAAACTCGTATCACCCCCAGTTGTGGATAACTTGTGGAGACACGCCGCCGACGCTGTGGGCGGCGTGTGGACCTCATGTGGATATTGCATGTCGAGAATCCACAGACTGCGGCGTATCTGTCCACATCTGTGGACAACAGGGGTGAGAAGCCCTCGATTCCGTCCCCAAGTCTGTCCACAGGAGTGGAAAGCGGCGGCGGCCGGCCGCGAGATATCCACGATGGTGAGACACGCCCTTACCTCAAGTTGCACTTGAAGTTACTGGCCTGCCTACCTCCGCGGGGTTAGTCTAGCCGGGTGACCTCACCCGACCGCGGACGGATCCTCGACCGCCAAATTCGTGCATACGCCCTGCCTTCGCTCGCCACTCTGCTGGCCGAGCCTCTGCTGCTCGCCTCGGACACCGCGATGGTCGGGCACCTCGGCACGCTCCCGCTTGCGGGGCTGTCGCTTTCATCGACGATCATGTCGACGGTCGTGGGCCTGTGCATATTCCTCGCGTACGCGACGACGTCGGCCGCCGGAAAACTCGTGGGAGCGGGCAGGCGCAGCGAAGCGGCCCGGCAGGGAATCGAGGGAATGTGGCTCGCCCTGGGCATCGGCGCAGGGCTGGCCCTCGTCCTCTTCGCCTTCGGAGAGCCGATCTTGAGGATCTTCGGCCCGGACGCAGCGACCCTCGCGCAAGCCGAACGCTACCTTCGCGCATCCTCGCCCGGCCTTCCGGGGATGCTCCTCGTGCTCGCCGCAACCGGCACGCTTCGCGGTTTCGGAGACACGAAGCGGCCGATGTACACCGCGACGGCCGGCGCTTTGGCGAACATCCCCGTCAACTACGCCCTCATCTATCCGCTCGGCTGGGGCGTCGCCGGCGCCGGCGCGGGAACGGCGATCGTCCAGACCGGAATGGGCCTGTGGATGGCCTGGCAGATATCGAGAATCGCCCGCAAAGAGGGCGCGTCGCTCATGCCCACCCGCGGCGGGATCGTTTCGGCGCTGGGCCAGGCCGGCCCGCTCATCGTCCGAACCCTGTGTCTGCGCGCGGTCATGCTGGCCGAGATCGCCGTGGCCACAGATCTGGGCGCCGAGTCTCTCGCGGCGAACCAGATCACGATGACGGTCTGGCATTTCGCCGCCTACGGGCTCGACTCTTTGGCAACCGCGGCGCAGATCCTCGTCGCCACCGCCATGGGGGCGTCCGAAGGCCGCGCGGACGCCGTGCGCGAAGTCCTCGATCGCTGCCTGCGCTTCGGGGTCGTCACGGGGGCGGTTCTCGGCGCGGCGCTGGCCGCGGCGAGCTTTGCGCTGCCATCGGCTATGGGCGCGGAAGCCGGAGTAGGCGGCTTGGCGACGCTCTCTCTCATCGTCGCCGCATGCTGCCTGCCCGTCGCCTCCGTCGCCTACATCCTCGACGGCGTCCTCATCGGCGCCCTCGACACGCGGCGGCTCGCCTGGTTCATGCTCGCCTCGCTTGCGATCTTCGCTCCGGTCGCGTGGGCCCTCGGGCGGGCGCACACCGCGTGGCCAGGAGTGCCCGCCTCCCTCCTGTTCGCCGCCCTGTGGACGGCCTACGCGGGCCTTTTCATGGCCACCCGCGCAGTCACGATGCTGATCCGCGCGCGCAGCGGGAGGCCTTTCGAAAAGCCCTGACCGGCCCGCCGGCTGTCTGTGCGCCCAGTGCCCCTGCTGCACCTGGCCGAGGGCCGCGGCCGGCCTCGGCCCTCCACGTCTTGAGCGACGGCACGCTCCGATCCTTCGCGCAAGCCGGCTTGCGCCTCAGCCCTCCGAATCCGGGGCGAGAACACGGATGACCGTCGAATCGTCCATGGCCCCCTGACCGCGCACATACCCCATGAGGTAAAGCTGTTCGGCGGCAGCCGCCACGGGAACGGCCATGCCCGCGTCCTTCGCCGCGGACGTCACGATTCCCATGTCTTTGACGAAAATGTCCAAGCGCGAGGCGACGTCGGGGTCGCCGCCCTCGTAGGCCTCAATGGCGCGAGGCCCGCGATGCCCCAGCATGAACGACTCCGCCGCGCCGGACATCAGCGCTTCGAGCGCGGTGCGCTGATCGAGCCCAAGCCTGCCCGCGAGCGCAAGGGCCTCCCCCGCGGCCGCGATGTGCACGCCGCACAAAAGCTGGTTGACCGTCTTGAGAGCCTGGCCTTTGCCCGGCTCGTCGCCGACGAGAACCAGCTTGCCGGCCATCGCCTCGAGAACCTCGCGGACTTTCTCGAAATCGCGCGGGAGGGCTCCGCATGCCACGAGGAGGTCGCCTTCGCCCGCGCGAGTCGGCCCGCCGGAGACGGGGGCGTCCACCAGCCCTATCCCGTCTTTTTCCAGCCGGGCGGCGACTGATTCGGCCGCCGCGATTCCCACAGTGGAGGTCAGAATGACGACGGCGCCCTTGGGAAGCGCCGCCACGATTCCCTCTGGGCCGTAGAGCAGGGCCTCGAGTTGGGCGGCGTTTCGCACGGCGACGAGGGCGACGTCGGCCCCTTCGACCGCCTCCGGCGTGCCGGCCGCGACCTTCAACCCGGCCTTTTCGGCCAGCTTGCGCCGTTCGTCCGAGACGTCGTAGGCGAGGACGTCGAAGTCGTTTGCGAGCCGCGTCGCCATGGGAAGCCCCATCGCCCCCAGGCCGAGCACCGCGATTTTGTTCATGTTCTCTCCTTTCGCATCCGCCGTTCGGGCGGATCCGACGCACATGTGCGTCCTGTTCGATCTGTTGCGCGGGCACGTCGGCCCGCTGCGTGGGTTGTGCTTGCGGCGAGGGCTTTGCCTGCCAAGCGTGTTCGTCGGCCGGCAGCGCGATTCGGACCTCTCGCTAAACGAGTTTGTCGACGACGTCGGCAAGCGAGGAGGCCGTGCCGACGTTGCCTGCGAAGACGATGTATGGGATTCCCGCGGCCGGGCCGTCCTGGCCGGACCACAGCGAGACGATTCCCGGGAGCATGGGGCCCACGACCGTCGCGCGTCGAATGCCGAGGCCCTTGGATGCGACGTCGGAAGACGTTATGCCGCCCTTGGCGACGACGAAGCGGGGCGTCGCCCGCGCGAGGACGCCCTTGACCGCCTCGACGACCGCCGCCGAGACCTTCCGGGAAATCGCGAGCGAATCGCCCGCGTCTGCGCCCGTGACGAGGGTCCGCGAGGTGCGCACTGCCACGTCGCCCTCTTTCAGGCCGGCGGCCGCGGCGTCGATCAGCTCGGCCAAGTGCGGGCCTCGGGAGGAGGGATCGACGACCTTCGCCACGTCGATCTCCAACTCGAGGGGGCGGCGGCGGGCCCTCAGCTCGGCCAGCTGGCGGGTGGTGAGATCCACGTGCGAGCCGACGACGACGAGGCCGCCGGCGGCGAATTCCCGGTCGGCCCGAGAGGCCTCGATTTCCTCGGGGGTGAGAGGGGCGTGAACCTCCTGTCCGACCCTCGCGCGGACGAAGGGCGGCCCAACCCTGTAAATGAAGCGCGAGCCGGCCCGCTCCGCGCGGATGAGCGCCAGGGCAAGCTGGCGCAGGTCTTCCTCCTCGACGGCGTCCACGACGATCGGCCGAGCGTCGCGCGCCGAGGTCAGCAGGGCGACCGCGCCGTCGAGGTCGGTGCGCAGAGTCTCAATGTCGAGCACGAGCACGTCGGAGGCGGGCACGGCCCCGCCCGTTTTCTCCTCGACCCATTCGGCCAGGTTCGACGCCGCGTATCCGAAGGTCGCGTCGCGCGCGAACTCGGTCTCGCCCACGGGCAGATAGCCCTCCTGCGGATCTCCTGCGTAGTGGGTGCCATGGACGGTGATCCGCCCGGCGTCGCCGAAGGCGGGGACCACCACTATGCCGTCTGCGCGGGCTCCCGTCGCAGATCTCAGGCATTCGGCGATCGTGTTCGGCTCCAGCGGGAAGTGGCCGCGCAAAGTCGAGTCCGAACGGGAGACGAAGGCGACGTCGGCGCCGCCCGCCTCGGCCGCTTCGACCGCCGCGGCCACGGCCTCCCGGTTGACGCGTTCGGCGTCCTCAGGGCCGAGCGAGCGCGAATTGGTCATGACGTACACGGCCGGGGCGCCCGTTTCGAAGGCCCAGACGAAATCGCCGACCTCCCAAGACGTCAGAACGGGAAGGCCCGCCACCGACTGGGTCCCGGTGGGGTCGTCGTCGAGGACCACGTACACGGGCCGCATCCCGCTCGCTTCTTGCGCCCGGACGACGTCGCCCGCCGAAACCGGGGGAACCGGCGGGAGGCTGCCGAGCAATCGATCGCGTGATAGGCGGGGCATCGTCACTCCTTCGTGTCGCATCGCCCTCCAGCGAGGGCTTCAGGTTAGCTTATCCCCCAATCGCGGCGGGCCGCAAAACACTTCGGCTCCATCTCGCGCCTTTGGGCGTTCTGGGATCTGCCCGAACGGGGGCTCGGCCGCCGTCAAGGGATCCGTCGGCCCCGTAGAGCCTTCGGCGCGGCGGCGATTCGGGCGCCGCTGCCAGGCCCTCTATGCACATTTAAACGTTCAAAGATTCAAATCGGTATCACGCTTACGATATCAGCTTTTCCCGGCAAGAGATCTGAGGCTTGTGCTCGTTTCGATCGTCCTTGCGTCTATCGGAGCATCCCAGGGTTTGACGCTTCGCGCCTAAATTTATCATAGCTTTGCAACCCGATCTCCCGGGGCTTGTCAGGAGCCGGACCACAAGGGTAACTTGTAAAGACATAGTCAAACGGAGTCGGCGACGTCGAATCCAGACTTGCTTTTTCACAATATGGGTTGGCTTCGGCCGGTTCCAGCGACCTCGCGTCGACGTCGATCGCCCCCGAATAGACAGGCGTTCACGCAACGCCGAAACTATGCAAACAGTTTCATTGTACGCACACGCGCCCGAGCGGTGTCCGCCGCCCTCGGGGTGAAAGTAGGTAATTTTGAGCAAACGACGCATACTCACACGCACTACGGCCGCAGTTGCGCTCGTCATGACGATTCCCGTTGCGGCCTCGCACGCCGACAACGGCTCGAAAGGCGATTCCACCGCGGCATCCTCGCCGTCGGCGTCGGCGGCTTCGAACACCGTCAGCGTGACGGCGCCCATCGCCAAGGCCGACGGCACAAAGGTCGTCACCGCCCGCACGGCATCGCTTCAAGCCCGCAAGTCGGCCCTCGCCAAGAGCGACACTCCGGCCAAGAGCAGGAAGCAGCAACAATCCCAAGCCTACAAAACCGTTGAGGAGTACTGGACCCCCGAGCGAATGGCCAAGGCCAAGCCGGCGCCTGTTCTGGGCTCTGATTCTGTCAAGGCGTCGGCCGAGAGGAACGTCGCCAAAGCCGAGCAGGCCCTCAAGAACGGCGACAAGCTCGCCAATGACAAGCTTTCGCGCGCGAACGGCAGGATTTTTTATCGCGGCGACGACGGCGCGGACTATGCATGCACCGGTTCGGCGGTCAGCAGCCCGACAAAGCGAATCGTCGTCACCGCCGGGCATTGCGTCCACGGCGGCAAGGGCCACAAGTGGCACACGAACTGGATGTTCGTTCCCAGCTATGACAACCACAACAAGCCGTACGGCACCTTCCACGCCCAGTACATGCACACTCTTCGTGATTGGGTGAACAACGGGGACGACCAGACCAGCGGAGCTCGCAAGTTCAAGGGATACGCCTCCGACGTCGCCTTTGTGACAGTCAAGGACAACGAACAGGGCAAGCACCTCACGGACGTCGTCGGCGGGCACAAACTCGTGACTGGCAAAACCTCGAAGTTCAACGCCACCGTGTTCGGCTACCCCAGCAACTTGAACAACGGCGAAAGCCTGCAAATCTGCAACGGGAACACTTTCGCATTGCAGGGCGGCGACAAGCTGAGCTTCAACGGCGTCAAGGGCTGCAACTTCGGCCCCGGGTCCTCCGGCGGCCCCTGGCTGGAGAACTACAACGGCGTCACTGGCACCGGCGAGATTCGCTCGGTCACCTCGTTCGTCGAGACTGAGGCCTCTGCGCCTACGAAGTACATCGACAACGGCGGCCCGCACTTCGACAAGCGTGTCAAGGGCCTGTTCGACCTTGCCAACAACGACAAGTGACATGCGCTCATGACAGGCGCAATTAACCGGCTTCGCAAATGGGCGATTTTGCCGATCGTCGCATTGCTTGCGGCATCGGGATGTTCGAAGGACACTTCCTCGAACCCATCGGCCACGGCAAGCCAACCGTCCTCGGCGAACGCAAGTTCGCCTGTGCCTTCGGCTCCCAGCGAGCCGGGCCCCGAAGGCACAGGAAGCGAAGGCGGGTCCGCCGATGCGTCGGCGTCCAGTTCGAGCTCGTCTGCGGATGGGTCTGGGTCGCCCCCGAGCGGCTCAGACGCATCGACGGGCAACGACGACAAGTCTCGCGACGATCTGATGAACGAGCAGATCGCCCCGTGGTCGAGGTTCGAGCAGATCGCCCCCAACCGGCTGAAGTTCTACTTCGCCTCGGGCACGGAGAGATGCTACGGGACCCGCGTCGCAGTCAAAGAAACAGACACAAGCGTGGAGGTCGCCACCGTCATCGGCAGACTTCCCAACGCCCCGAGGGAATGCACTTTGGAGTTGCGCAAGGCCTCGGTGACGGTCAAGACCGACAAGCCCATCGGCGAACGCAAGGTCCGCCACCTCGAGGGCATTCAACTCCATTGACCGACCGGGGCGGCGTCAAACGCGCAACATGTAGAGCATTCGTTTTGACGCCGCCCCGTTAGACTTCCTCGTCGGGGGAGGAACACACTAGGGCCGGCCCACGCGGCACCCCGAAAAATACAATGTCCGCCGGCCCAATGCCACGCGGCGCAATTGGAACGCATCTGGAAAGATTTCAGCCTGTCTCAGCGCTGAATTCTAAGCGCACCGGCGCCCTTGGCGGCAATTTCAGGGCAAATCACAGGCAATTGCCCACGGTTTCGCTTTTGAAAATTGCATTAATCGCATACAACACGACGCTACAACAAGACTCGTGCACCCTGTGCACGGGGGAAAGCAGGTTGTTTCATGAGTAAACGCCATATATTTCCGCGCGCAGCCGTCGCCGTCGCGCTTATGATGTCCGTTCCCGTCGCCGCCTCGCATGCGGACAGCGGTTCGAAAGGCGATTCCTCGGGGAGTTCGACGTCGCAATCGAGTTCCGCGAAAAAGGCAAAGCCGGCCTCCGACGGGTCAGGCGCAGTCAGCGTGACCGCGCCTGTCACCAAGGCCGACGGCACGAAGGTCGTCACCGCCCGCCCCGTCTCCGCCGCCGAGCGCAAGGCGGACCTCGCAGCGAGCGACTCGCCCGAGGAGATGGCCAAGGAGCGGGAGACGGAGGCGTATAAGACGGTTCAGGAGTACTGGACTCCCGAGCGCATCGCGAACGCCAAGCCGGCGCCGGTCGGATCGTCCGGCGCCTCTTCTCAGAAGTCGCTCAAAAAGAGCGTGGAGAAGGCCAAGAAGGCTTTGCAAAAGGAAGAGAAGCTGGCCAACGACAAGCAGATCGCCCATGCCAACGGCAAGGTTCTCTACTACGACGACAAAAAGGGCAAAGACTACGTCTGCTCGGCCTCGGCTGTCGACAGCCCCACGAAGAGAATCGTCGTCACCGCCGCGCACTGCGTCCACGGCGGCAAGGGCGGCACCTGGTACAGCAATTGGATGTTCGTTCCCGCCTATGACAAGAAGAACAGGCCTTACGGCACGTTCCCGGCCTACCACATGCACGCTATGGACGAGTGGCAGCGGGAGGCCGATCCCGACCATGGAAAGGGGTTCGAGTCCGACGTCGCCTTCGTGACGACGAAGAACAACGAGCGCGGCCAGCGCCTGGTCGACACCGTGGGCGGACACAGGCTGGCCGTCAGCGACCGGACGGACTTCGACACGACGATCATCGGCTATCCGCAGAACATCAACGGTGGCGAGACGATGGAGGTCTGCAAGAATACCACGCGGCGCATTGTTAACAACGGGTTCCCCTTCCTCCAGGTGTGGGGATGCGGTTTCGGGGGCGGCGCCTCGGGCGGCCCCTGGCTCGAAAACTACGATCCGAAGACGGGGTTGGGCGATGTCCGTTCAATCACCTCGTACAAGCCGATTGACGAGAACGACGTGTCCTATATCGGGGCGCCGATCTTCGACAATCGGACCGTCGACTTGTTCGCGAAAGCCAACAACGACCGATGACGGGCGCAGGGGCGTGCGGCGTCCGGCAGCCGCGGAACACAAGTTTGAAGAGCGTGGAAAGAGGTCCCAGGACCGCAAATTGGATTCCGAGACCCGAAGAACAGATCAATCGGGCCCCGGAACCCTTAGAACGGAACTGCGATCGCTGCGACGGGTAAATCAATAGTCAGCGAACGCGCATCCGACCGTTCCAGGCTCAGCGGCTCAAAGACACAAAACCGCATTGCCTGACATTGCGCCGACTAAGCGGGTGGTGCTGTGCACAGAACAATTTGTGCACAGCACCACCCGCAACATTTGCACCGAAAAGCGAAGAATATATCTTCCAATCTCATCGAAAGCATTTGTTCGGCTGTTCTTTATAATACATGATTATATCAAAGTTGTCAAAACCGTTGACGCGAGCGCTTTCTTTGTTCTACGGTCGATTGCATCGGGACGGCTGGCCGCAAAGGCTTCGGCGTCGGCCCTTCCGAAGGACATGATCGACAAGATCTCGAAATACTGCACTGTTCAATTCAGACCACACCGACGGGCCCGAACAGTGCCGGGCCAATCGGAACGAAAGCAGGTTAATCAATGAGTAAACGCCACACTTTCTCACGCACCGTCGTCGCGTTCGCTCTCGCCATGACGGTTCCCGTTGCCGCCTCGCACGCCGACAGCGGTTCGAAAGGCGATTCCCCGGGGAGTTCGACGTCGCAATCGGGCTCCGCACGCACAGGGAAATCGGCCTCCGGCGCATCGGAGACCGTGAGCGTGACCGCGCCAGTCACGAAGGCCGACGGCACGAAGGTCGTCACCGCCCACAAAGTCTCCGCGGGCGAACGCAAGGCGGCCCTTGCCTCGGGCGCCCCCACCGGCCGCGCCGCCGAGCGCGACGCCGCGGCGCGCAAGGCCGTCCGGGAGTATTGGACGCGCGAGCGCCTCGCGAGCGCAAAGCCCATGCCTCTGCCCAGCGGGCCCAAGGCCGACAAATCCTCCCTCCGCAAGGGTGCTGCGAAAGCCGAACAGACCCTCAAGGCGGACAAGGCCGCCGGCAAAACGACGCGAGTGAACGGAAAGGTCTTCTTCAACGACGATCAGGGAAGAAAGTACGAATGCTCGGCCTCGGCGGTGGACAGCGCCTCGAAGAGGGTCGTCGTCACCGCCGCGCATTGCGTCTATGCAGGGAAGAACAAGTACTTTTCGAATTGGATGTTCATCCCCGGATACGACAATGGAAACAAGCCCTACGGCACATTCCAGGCTCAGCACTTCCACGTGCTCCAGGACTACATCCACCGCGGCAACGACGCGGGAAGCGATTGGAACTCCGACGTCGCCTTCGTGACGACGAAGGACAGCGAGCAGGGCAAGCGCCTCGTGGACGCCGTCGGCGGGCACAAGGTCGTGGCCGGGAAGACCACCGAGTTCAACGCGACTATCTTCGGCTACCCCCACAATATCGACAAGGGCATGACCCTGCAGACGTGCAGCAAGATGACCAAGGACGAGTGGGCCAACCGCAAATACCACTTCCACACCGTCACGGGATGCAATCTGAAAGAAGGCGCCTCCGGCGGACCTTGGCTGGAAAATTACAATGAGAAAACGGGGGTCGGCGAGATTCGCACCGTCACATCGTTCGGGTCCGAAACCGAGGCGTATCTTGGCGGGCCTCGTTTCGACGATCGCGCGAAGAAGCTGTTTGAGGAAGCCAACAGAGACAAGTGACCTCGCGCGAGTCGGGACTGGGAACGCAGAGGCTTGCGAGCGGCCAAAACTGAGCCTGGCGCGTCCAAGGACTCAGTGAGGCGGAAGGCGCCGGGCGGCGCGGTGCAGTTCATCAAATCGCCCGGCGCCGCCTGTCGTCGCGAACAGCCGCGTCTTTCTTTCAGGGCCGCGTCTTTCAGGGCCGTCGGCGTCAAGCCGACGCGAGGAGCGCTCGTCTACTCGAAACGCACGCTCCCTTCGCCTGTGACCCTGAACGCCGCCTTCACCGTCGCGGCCGTCGAGCAGGCCGCCAACGCGAGGCAGAGGGCAAGAACCGCATAGAATCCGAGGGAGGGCGATCCCACGGTTCGCCTCCCCTCCGATGCGGCGGAGACCACCGCCCAGGCGGTGAAAGCGCCGGCCGCGAGGCACGCGAGGAAAACTCCCGCCACTGGGACGACCGCCTCAATTGAAACGACCTTTCGCAAAACCGCTCGGGGCATCCCGGTCAGGCGCATGAGGCCGAAAGCCCGCCGCCGCTGGATGACGGAGGAAATCGCAGAAACCGTGAGGGAGACGGCCGAGAGCAAGGCGGCAATCACAATTCCGACGTAGGCGATTGCAGCGAACTGGTTTTCAGGCGCCAGGGCGCCCTCCGCAGCGAGGTCGGCCCTGCTTGCCGGAGACGCGCTCAATGGGATTCCGCTGGCTATTGCGCGCGTGCGCACGCGTTCGATCGTCGCCGGCCTGCCGTCGGTGCGGACCAGAATCGCGCGGGCCTCCGAGTGGGTTTGCACGTCGCCCGGCGCTTCTTCGACGTCGAGCGGATCGTCGAGAAACACGGCGCCAATGTTCAAGGCGACGTACTCGGACCTTTGCGGGCCCGCCACGCCCAAGGCACGGGCCTGCGCCGACGGGAAAATCATCTTCTGATCGGCGGCCGTCGAGCGATCGTCCAAACCGCCCACCTTGCCTGCCCCGCCGAGTCGCCCGACGGCCACGGCCCCCACTCCTGGCTCGTTCACAAGCTCTTCGCGCAGCGTCTCGACTGCTCGGTCCTCGGCTTTCCCAGAGAATACTGCGACGACCGACATCGGGAGGCGGTCGGGGTCGTCGGGGGCGGTTCGCACCCCGGCGGCCGCGGTGACGCCGACGGCGAAAACGGTCACCGTGTAAGCCGCCACCGCCATTCCCGAAACGGTGCGAAAAGAGGCTTTGGGGAAACGGGCGATTCTGTTGAAGGCAATGACCGTCGAGGCTTTGCCCGCGCAGCGCACTCCAACGCGGGCCAGCTGCCGTGTGACGAAGGGACCCGCCACGATCAGGCCGAGGGCGGTGAGAAGGAAGCCGACGACGAGAAGCGGCACAGAAGGGCGCGCCCCGCCGCGTGCCGAGGCCGCGACGCAGCCCAGGCACCCGAGGCCGAGGGCGAAAGGAACGAGAGCGGCCGCCCGGGGCGGGCGTTCGACTCGTTCGCGGGATTGACCGAGCGGGCCGACGTCGGCGCGAAGCGTGCGCCGCCACGCGACGGCGGCGGCGAGCATCACCGTCACGACCGCGATTCCAGCGATCCGGCCTGGGGAAACAAGAAGGTCGTCGTTGTAAAAACGGCCCGCCCCGACCTTTGTCCGGGCGGCCAAAGGGATGGCCGCGAAATACAGGGCGATTCCCGCCAACGCGCCGACTCCCGCAACCGCGCCGGTTTCCCAAGCCGCCACAGCCGCAACCCTCCGCGGGGTCGCCCCTATAAGGCGCAACGCGGCGAAGCGTTCGGCTCGCTGGGAGGCGCCTAGGTCCGTGACGATGGCGATGAGCAGCAGCACCGGGATGAGCGTGGCGACTGCCCCTATGAGCGCTATCGCCTTGTAGGGGCGGCCGGCGTAATCGACCCCGGCGAAGTCCTCGACGATTTTCGCGTCCAGCCCCGAAGAGGCAAGCCTCGGGACTGTCGTTCCGACGACGGCCGTGATCTCTTCCGGGCTTTCAAGCCCTTCTTTCGAAATCGTCCCGATCACTCGTCCGTAGCGTCCGCCGAACTCGTCGGGCGAAGCGTCGATCATCTGCTTCAGGCGCGGGGAAACCACGGCCTGCCCCGGTCCGGGAACCGCGCTCGCTCCGGGAATCGCGAGCCCCGACTCGGCGACGCCCGCAACATACAGGATCGAATAGTGGCTTCCTCGCCAATGGTCGCTCATGACCGCGGCGGCCCCCCGCCCCGGGCCCAGCGCGCTGCCTTCCTTCAGCTCGACGTTCGACTTGACGACCGAACCCGTCGCAGCCCTTTCGCTGCGCGGCCCGAATCCGCTGTAGGCCCCCACAAGCATGAGCAAAAGCGCGACGCCCACCGCAATTCCGGCAGCGATTCCAACCAGCCGGCGTCGGCTCGGGCGATTGCCTGCGGCGACAAGCCGGGCAAGTGCGACGTCGCCCCTCTTCTTCCCCGCCTTCTTCGCGGGCCAGGCCATGCCCTTTGGATTCTCGGCCCTCGCTCGGGGCATCCGATGTGAGCGGCCCTTGCTACACGACATTTCCGCCGCCTTCCACGTTTGCGACGCCTTCCGCGTTTCCGACGCCGCCCCCGAAACTGACCGCCCCGTCGCGGACGATTGCCTCGCGGTCGGCGTACGAGGCAATCCGCGGGTCGTGGGTGACGATAACCATCGTCGTCCCCCTCGACCGCACGAGGTCGAGGAGCGAATCCATCGTCTTCTCCGCGGCGAGGGTGTCAAGGGATCCCGTCGGCTCATCGGCGAAAAGGACCGCGGGTTCGGTTACGAGGGCGCGGGCGACGGCGACGCGCTGGGCCTGACCGCCGGAAAGCTCACCCGGCCTCTTGTCTCGATGATCCGCCACATCGAGCTCCTCCAGGGCGTCGCGCGCCTTGGCGAGTGCGCTTTTGCGCCGCCATCCGGCCAGGAGCAGAGGAATCGTCACGTTGTCGACGGCCGAAAGGTCGGAAAGGAGCTGACCGAATTGGAAGACGAAGCCAAAGGCCCGCAGCCGAAGATCCGACCTCTCCGCTTCGTCCAACCCCGCGATGTCGGCGCCCTCGTACTCGATGCTCCCCTCGTCCGGCGGAAACACTCCCGCCATCACGTGAAGAAGCGTCGATTTGCCCGAGCCCGAGGGCCCCGTGACCGCAAGGACCTCTCCGCGGCCGACGTCAAGGTCGATGCCGCGCAAAGCCTCGGTTTTACCGAAAGAATGCCTCACGCCGCGCACCCGGAACGCGAGCGCCGCCGGGTCGGCCGTTTGCCCGATCACGGTCGCACCTGCTCGCGCAGCTCGCTCAGCCGCGAGGCCGTCAGATCGATCCACCGCAGATCGGCTTCGATGTGGAAAAGCGCGTGATCGGCCAGAAGGACGTCGGCGAGGCTGCCTTCCCTCTTGGCCTTTCGCAGTTTCCTCATGCGGTCCGTGTGCTCCGCCCTCTGGACGTCGAGAAGCCTTTCTGCGTCGTCGTCGAGCATCAAAGCGATGATCGTCTTGGCGAAGAGATTCGACCGCAGCGGACCTACGGGAGCGTCGGGCGTCGCGAGCCATTGGGAAATGCGGTCGCGCCCTTCGGGCGTGATTTCGTAGCGTTTGCGTTCCGGCCCGGAGCCCGTTTCCGCGCCGGCGACGGCGATCAAACCGTCTCGCACAAGCCGGGCGAGCGTGGCGTAAACCTGGCCGAAAGCCAGAGGCTTGCTGGCGCCGAACCATCTGTCGTAGCTGTGCTTGAGGTCGTACCCGTATCCCGAGTCGACTCCCAGCAGACCGAGCAGGGTCAGGGAGGTGTCCATAGCTCAACTATACACCTGATGTATACTTCGGGCGTATATTCGTCTCACACGCCTCGAGAAGGAGCCCCGGGCGCAGAAAACGCGTATCGGAAGCCCCACCCCTTTCCTCGTTGGGCGCGCAGGCGTAGAGTTAGGGCATCCTAACTGCCGAGGCGCCCCGATCGCGAAGCGGCGGGCGGATCGAAGGCGAACGCGAGACGACCCCGCGCACGGGTCGGAAGGGAGACGGTCGAAATGACCGTATGGGAGCTCATCGCACCCGCCAAAAGGGCGATGCTCGTATCCGCTGCCTTAACGGGGCTCGGCGCGGTTTTTTCGATCCTGCCCTACGCGGCGCTCACGGAGATCGCCGCCGGCCTTCTGGGCGACGCCTCAGCTTCGACGCTCTGGCGCTGGGCCGCTGCGGGCATTGTCGGAATCGCCGCCGGAGGCTTTTTGTATAGCGCGGGGCTGGGACTGACCCACGTGGCGGAGGCGGACCTGCGCTACGATCTGCGCCGTCGGCTCGTGGCCACGCTCGGCCGCATTCCGCTGGGGGCCGTCGATCAGACGTCCTCGGGAAAGATCAGGAAGATAGTCGCCGACGACACGAGCTCAATCCACACCCTCGTCGCCCATCTCGCCGGCGACGCGACCAACACCGCCGTAGCCTTCCTCGCCGGCTTCGCCTATCTCGTGTGGGTCGATTGGCGCATGAGCGCGATTCTGCTCGCCGTCTGGGCGCTCGTCATGATCCTCGTCGTGAGCTTGACGTTCCGCGGGCTCGAGGGCTTGACGGAAGGCTTCTCCGAGGCTCAGGGGCGCCTTTCGGCGGCAACTGTCGAAATGGTGGAGGGCATCAAGGAAATCAAGAACTTTCAGGGCGCAGACGCGGCGCACACCCGTTTCACGAAAGCGCGCGAGCATTTTTCTGACCTTTCCTTCTCCTGGACCGCAAAATCCGGCAAGGGCATGGCGTTCCTCAGCTCCTTCTTCCAGCCGGCGGTCATCTTCGCCACCGTCGCGCCCATCGCCGTCTGGTTCGTCGACGCCGGATGGATCGACGCCGCCCACACCATCCCATTCTTCATGGTCGGTTTGGGAATACCGGCCGGGCTCGTCCAACTGGTCCAGATGATGCAACACCTCTACGAGGCCCGCCAGGCCGCGGTGGACACCGCCGCCGTGCTTTCGATTCCTCCGATGCCCGAAGGCAAGGATTCGCAAGCCGGAGGCCGAAACGCGGAGACAAAGGGCTCGCACGCAGCGGAAAGCGGGAACGACGGGCGCGGCGAAGCCACGGCAGACCCTCGGGCGGGCGGCGCTTCCGTGAGGCTGACCGACGTCGTCTTCGGCTACGACCCGGAGAGCCCAATCATCCGCGGCGTTTCCTTCGAGGCGCCCGCTGGTTCGGTGACCGCCCTCGTCGGCCCGTCGGGCGGCGGGAAGACGACCCTTGCCCGGCTGATCGCCCGGTTCTACGACGTCGACATCGGAAGCGTGACGATCGACGGGAAGGACGTGCGCGATACGAGTTTCCAGTGGCTGCTCTCGCGCGTGGCGATCGTGCTCCAAGACGTCGCGCTGGCCCACGACACCGTGGCTGCCAACATCGCCCTCGGCAAACCCGACGCCACGCAGGCGCAGATCGAAGAAGCCGCCCGCGCCGCACAGATCCACGACCGAATCCTCAGGCTTCCCCGGGGGTATGACACGGTGATCGGCGAAAAAGGCGGCTTGCTCTCGGGCGGGGAGCGCCAGCGCCTGACGATCGCACGAGCCTACATCCAGGATGCGCCGATACTCATCCTCGACGAGGCGACGGCCCAGTCCGACCCGCGCTCCGAGCGGGAGATACACCGCGCCCTCACGCGGCTTTCACGCGGGCGCACCGTGATCGTCATCGCCCACAGGCTCGCGACGATCGCCGGCGCCGACGCCATCCTGACGGTGGTCGACGGAAAAATCGCCGAACGAGGCACACACGAAAAGCTCCTGCGTGCGGGAGGGGTTTACGCGGACATGTGGAAACACATTGGCCGAGCCCCTCAGACAGATGCGGGAGGCGCCGCTGCCGGGCAAGAGCCGGCGGCAAAGGAATCGCCGACGAAGTGCCCGACGCCCGTCGAAACAGCAGAAGCCGACGTCGAAAGGGAGGACGGCTGAGATGTGGACCCTCATGGCGCGCATGGTCGGAATCAAGGAGCTGCGCAAACTCACGCTGATCTTCGTGACGTTCGCGGTGGCGCAAGGGTTGGCCCTGACCCTCATGATCCCTTTCCTGCGCTCGTTTTTGGGCAATCGCGAAGGCCTTGGCGGGTGGCTGGCGGCCGTCCTCGTCGCGGGTGCGGCGACTCTCGCCCTTGGAACATACGGAATGATCGCCTCGTACAAAATCAGCGTTTACGAAGTGTGCGACGTCCTCATCCGCCGGATCGCGGACAAAGCGCTCAAACTGCCGCTGGGATGGTTCGACGCCTCCACGGAGGCAGCCGTGGCCTCGGCCGTCTCGCGCGAGGTCAACACCCTCTCGCACGTCGCGTCGATCGTCATACCCGCCCTGTGCAACGCGTTCGTCGTTCCGGCCGTGATGACCGTGTCAGTGGCCTTCGTCGATTGGAGGCTGGCGCTCATCCTCTTTCTGACGACCGTCCCGCTCAGGCAGGTGTGGCGGATCATGCGGCGCGTGTCCAACGAATCGCACGAAGCCTCCACCCGGGCCGGAATCAAAGCGGCCGGGCGCCTCATTGAGTTTGCCAGGCTCCAACCCGTTCTCAGAGCCACCGGCGTCGCCTCCCGAGGTTGGGAGCCGCTCGAGCGCGAGCTCGCCGAGGAAAACGAATCCGTCCACCGCGCCCTCAAAGCGGTGGGCCGCCCGGCCATGCTTTTCACATTGACCGTCCAAGCTGCCTTCGCCCTCGTTCTCGCGGTCGGCCTCTCCTCCGTTCTGGGCGGGAGCCTGGACGCCGTCGGATACCTGGCCGTCATGACAATATGCGCGCGCATGGTCGCCCCGCTGTCGGTCTCCATCCTTTACAGCGACGAGGTGCACAACTCCGAGGTTGCGCTTCGCGCGGTCGCACACATCATCGACAGCCAGCCGCTGCCCGAGCCGGGCGCCGACGAGGCGGTTGCGGATCCGCCGTCGAACGACGTCGAATTCTCGGACGTGACTTTCGGGTACGAGGCGGGCCGCCCCGTGGTCGAGGCGATCGACCTTCGGGTGGGGACCGGAGAAATCACGGCGCTCGTCGGGCCTTCGGGCGCCGGGAAGTCGACCTTGCTGCGGCTCATCGCGCGGTTCTGGGACGTCGACGGCGGAAGCGTGAGCGTCGGCGGCGTCGACGTGCGCAAGATTCCCACGGAAGCGCTCATGTCGATGATGTCAATGGTGTTTCAGGAGGTCTTCCTTTTCGACACGACAATTCGCGAGAACGTGCGGATGGCCCGCCCCGGGGCCACGGACGCCGAACTCGAGGAGGCCGCGCGCAGGGCGAGGCTCGACCGCGTGATCGAGGCGCTGCCCGACGGATGGGACACGGAGGTGGGCCAGGGCGGCCTCAAGCTTTCCGGCGGCGAGCGCCAGCGGGTCTCCATCGCGCGGGCCTTCCTCAAAGACGCGCCGATCCTTCTGCTTGACGAGATCACCTCGGCCCTCGACGGCGAGAACGAGGCGGCCATCACCGAGGTCATGCGCGAGCTGGCGCGCGGCAGAACCGTTGTGGTCGTGGCCCACCGGCTGTCGACGATTCGCGACGCCGATCACGTCGCCTTCCTCGAGCCGTCCGACAACGGCGGCCCGGCCCGCATCGTGCAATTCGGCTCCCCGGAGGAGCTGGCCTCCCGAGAGGGGCCGTTCAAGGAATTCCTGCGGGCCAGCATGCAGGCGTGAGGCAGCCGACGAAGCTTTCGCCCCTTTAAGATTGACGCATGGACAACTCTCAAGCATCTTCAACGAACCGCGATTACACGATCGCTGAGCTTTCTGCGCTCGTGACATCAGGCAGACTGCGGCTGCCGCAGTTCCAGCGTTCGTTTCGCTGGGATGCTCAAGACGTCCTCAATCTCTTCGATTCCATACTCCGCGGGTATCCTTTCGGAAGCCTTCTTCTATGGCAACGCGAGGCCGGGGCCGATGATCTGAGGATCGGGGCGCTCGAAGTTCAAGCCGGAGCACGCCAAGACGCCCTGTGGGTGGTCGACGGCCAACAGCGCATCACAAGCCTTGTCAACGCCGTCGACCCAAGAGGAATGGCGGACCCCCGGTTCGCGCTTGGCTACTCCCTGAGAGCAAAGAAGGTCGTTCTGTTGAATCGGAATGAAGGCTCGTCCGTGATCCCGCTTCCTGACCTCTTCGATTTCGCACGGGCACTCGAATGGTTGAGGAACAACCCCGACGTATCGAATGCAGCTGAGAACATCCAGGAGGTCGCGGCCAGGCTCAACAGACTTTCCATTCCCGCCATAATCATGGAAGAAGCGAATGAAGGGACTCTACGAGAAATCTTCGACAGGATAAACTCCCGTGGCAAGCGGCTCAATCCCGCGGAGATCTTTGACGCCATCCACGGCGGACCCGCTTCCAACTTCTGGTTCTCACCAGATTCTTTGCACTGTTCCCCGAGCCGCACGATCGCAATCTCGAGCTCATCAGCAGATGGTTCTGGCGAACAAGCGTGGGAGCCGAAACACTAGGCATCAGCGGCTCACAAAGAGATTTGCGCTACATGGCCAAGCTCATCGCGCCGGGCAAGGAGTCCAGCTCAGTTCAGCGGCTCATCAAAGCCGCCAAACTGACAATCAAACCGGAAAGCGACTTCACCGACCTCCTTGATCTGACAACGTTTCGCACGGATCGGGCGAATTCAAAAGTCGTCCTCGCAGCCTTGTGGAACAAGCATCCAGTGGACGTTCGAACGAACTCTGCCATGACGCCGGACGAGCTTGCCGATCAGCTCGAAAACGACTCCACGCCGCAAGCCGTGACGATCAAGCTTGCGCCAGATTCCGCAGAAAGCGCGGGATTCGCCGCGAACCGGCTCATTTCCTTCGTCGACCGCCAAGAATTCATCGGGCGTGCAAGTGCGGAAACCAACCTTGACTCGCTTCTTCTCGACGAAAAGATGCTGAGCGCCCTTCAAGAGAACCGCCACGAAGACTTCCTCAGAATGAGATCCGGGGTTCTTCGGCGTTACCTCAATGACTTCCTCGACGCGCGCACCGCCTGCGGGCAAGAGGATCGGCCTCCTTTGGAGGACTTCATCTTCGACGACGGTGACCCGGACGGTGACACGGGGGCGCCGGCATGAACAGCGAATCCTCGGCCTATGCGGTATTCCTCCACGGCGAACACGTGGGGATCCTTCAGCATCGTGGTCGATACACCAAGTTCGTCTTCGACGAAGATTACTGGAATCGCTCAAAGCGGCCAGTCCTTGGACAGTGGTTCGAAAATCATCCTCGCAGACAGCCGAGCGCAACAAACCAAGTGCCGCAGTGGTTCTCGAACCTTCTTCCCACGGAAAGTCGAACAAGAAAGCGCCCCGCCGTCGCAAGCCGCTGAAGCGGCTGCGGCACGCGGGGCGCTTTCGCGGCGCAGTTACTTCTTTTTCCTCTTCTCAGCCACGACCTCGATCGAGATGGTGGCAACGACGTCGTCATGAAGCTTTGCCGCAGCCTTGTAGGAACCGGTCGACTTGATCGGCGAGACGAGGGTGATCGTGCGGCGATCGACCTTCTTGCCGGTGGCGGCCAAAGCGGCCTCGGCGATCTCTGCGTTGGTGACGGAGCCGAAAAGGCGGCCGTTCTCTCCGGCCGGCTTCACGATCTTCAGGACGTTGGCCTGGAGAGCCTCCTGGATCGCGTTCGCCTCGTCAAGCGACTGGATCGCGCGGCGGCGGCGAGCCTCGGCGATCTGGTCGATCTGCTTCTGACCGCCCTTCGTCCAGCGCACCGCATAGCCGCGGGGGATCAGGTAGTTGCGGCCGTAGCCGTCTTTGACGGTGACGACGTCGCCGGCGACGCCAAGCCGGTCGACGTCGTGGGTAAGGATGATCTTCATGCAGAACCCCTCCCTCAGCGAGCCGAGCTCGAGTAGGGAAGCAGTGCCATTTCGCGCGCATTCTTGACGGCGCGGGCGATCTTGCGCTGCTCCTGAACGGTGACACCGGTGACGCGGCGGGCGCGGATCTTGCCGCGGTCCGAGATGAACTTGCGCAGCGTGGCGGTGTCCTTGTAATCGATGTTCTCGATCTTGGCCGACTTCAGAGGGTTGGCCTTCTTCTTGGGCTTGCGAAGAACTGGCTTCGCCATAGTTTTGCTCCTTCAGTTGCGGCGGCCCGTCGGCCGCCAGGCGGCTTGAGCCGCCGAGAAAGTCGAATTGCGAAATCAGAACGGGGGGTTGTCGTCGAAAGCGGAACCGCCCTGGGGGGCGCTGCTCCACGGATCGTGGGCCGAGCCGCCCTGGGGCGCGTCGTACGAGGCACGGCCGCCGCCGTAACCTCCGCCGCCCTGGTAGCTGTTGCCGCCACCGAAGTTTCCGCCTCCCGAGCCGCCGCCCGCGACCTTCGTGACCTGAGCGCGCGCGTACCGCAAAGACGGGCCGATCTCATCGACCTGCATCTCAAGGCTCGTGCGCTGCTGGCCGTTGTACTCGTAGCTGCGGACGGTCAGCCGTCCGGTCACGAGCACCCGCATGCCCTTGCTGAGCGATTCGGCGACGTTCTCGCCGTACTCGCGCCACACGGAGCAGCGAATGAACATCGCCTCGCCGTCCTCCCATTGCTGGGTCTGGCGATTGAGCGTGCGCGGGGTCGACGCGACGGTGAAAGACGCGACGGGCGTGCCCGAACTCACGTAACGGAGTTCCGGATCGCCGGTCAGATTTCCGACGACGGTAATGATCGGTTCGCCTGCCATGTTTCTCCTTCGGTGTACTGGCCTCAGGCCTCTGCGCGCAGCAGCTTCGTGCGAAGAATGGCCTCGTTCAGGCCAAGCTGACGATCGAGCTCCTGAGCGGTTTCCGGCGTCGCCTTCATGTCGACGACCACGTAGATGCCTTCGGAGCGCTTGTTGATGTCGTAGGCAAGGCGGCGCTTGCCCCAGATATCGACCTTCTCCAGCGTGCCGCCCTCATTGGGGACGACTTGAAGCAGTTTGTCGACGAAGGTTGTGATGTTGCGCTCGTCGACGGTCGGATCGATGATGATCATCATCTCGTAATCACGCATGCTGTTCCCACCTCCTCTGGTCTATGCGGTCATGGTCTTTCCATGACAGGAGGGACAATGCGTTTCGGGGTCTTCCCGCCGGGAAAACACACCGAGTTACAAGTTTACTCGGATCGCAGGCTTCACGCCATCGCTTCCACATGGGCAGGAAGGCCCGCGGGCCACAGCCACGTCGCTAACCTCCTGCGGCGCCGTAGCCCCCGTAACCTCCATAACGTCCGTAACCTCCGTAGCCCCCGTAACCTCCGTAGCCTCCATAACGTCCGTAGCCTCCGTAGCCGCCTTGTCCGCCATAGCCTTGCTGGCCGCCGTAGCCGTTTCTGCCCCCGTTTCTGTTGGCGGGCCCGTTGGGAGGATCCTCGCTAGGCTGCACGGGAGTCTGAGGCGTCGGATGCGTTGGCGGATCGGGCTCGTCTTGATCTGAAGGATCAGGCGACGGATGCTTGTGATCGTCGTCGTCATCCGTGGAACTTGTGGTCGGCTCGGGTGTGCCCGTTGTCCCGCTCGGGGTCGGCGTTGCCGTGGGACCGGTCGTGCGGGCGGGCGTCGGCGTCGCGGTCTTCTTTTTCGTCGGGACGCGGCTGTCGCCGTCGGACCTCTTTGGCACGTACGAAGGCTTCGCGAACTTCTCAACCTCCATGCCCGCGGTGGCCTTCTTCATGTATCGAAGCCATATCTCGGCGGGGAACGATCCTCCTCCAATGCCGTAGTAGTACTTGCCGAAGGGAGTGAGAACCTCCTCCTTGCCGTTCGCGCCGATCTGGTACATGTCAACGACCGTGACCATTTGCGGGATATAGCCGATGAACCACGCGGACCAGGGCCCGGACGACGTTCCCGTCTTGCCGGCGACCGGCCTGCCGAGGGTGCCCGCAGTCGAACCCGTTCCGTCGCTCTCGGTCACCGATTGCAAGGCGTAGTTGAGCTGGTTCATCGTCTCCTTTTCGAACGTCCGCTTTCCAGCCGTCGGACCCTTGTACTTAGATTGGCCTTTTCTGTCCTCGACCGTGCGCACAATGTGCGGGGTGGTGGTCACCCCTTGATTGGCGAAGGTCGAATAGCTTTTGGCCATGTCGATCGGGCGGGGCGAGGCCGAGCCGAGGATGTTCGTCAGGTTGTTGTCCAGTCCCGGCGTCGAATCGGGAATCCCCGATTCAACAGCCGCCTTCCTGGTGTTCGCGGGACCCACGGTGTCGTTGAGCTGGGCGAAGACGGTGTTGACCGAATGCTTCGTCGCAGTGACGAGGTCGATCCGGCCGCGGTCCTTTCCGTCGAAGTTCTGAACGGTCACAGAGCCGTTGTAGAACGTTCTGGGGGTCTTCGAATCGTATGTCTTTGAGAGCGAATAGTCCTTCTGGAGCGCGGCGAGCAGACCGAAAGGTTTGAAAGTGGAACCCGCCTGCGCGCGGTCCTGCGTCACCGAGTTGCGCTGGCGCGCGAGGTAGTCCGCACCGCCGTACATCGCATAGATTTCGCCGTTGCGGGGGTCGACCGAGACGAGGCCGACGTAGTTGTTCTTCGGCCGGTCCTTGGGCAGCCCGTTGACGGCCGCCACCGCGGCGTCCTGCTTGTCCTTGTCGATCGACGTCACAATCTTCAGACCGCCCTGATTGAGGTCGTCGAGGGTGAACTTGCCGCTCGCGAGGAGCTCGTTGCTCACCGCGGAAAGGAGGTATCCGTTGGGGCCTTTGAAGGCCGTGGCCTGCTTGCGCTCAATCGTTTCGGGGAACTTCTGAGCCTGTCTGTCCGCTTTGCTCAGGTAACCCTCGCCGACCATTCGGTCGAGGACGCGATCCCACTTTTCTTTCGCTTTTTGGGGGTTGACAGCAGGATCGTAAATCGTGGGACCGGGAATGATGCCGACGAGCAGCGCGGCTTGCGAAACGGAGAGCTTGCTTGCGGGAATGCCGAAGTACTTCTGGGAAGCCACTTCGATTCCGTAGGCTCCGCGGCCAAAGTAGATGGTGTTGAGATAGTTTTCGAGGATTTGGTCCTTAGACTGCTGCTTGTCGATTTTTATGGCCAGGATGGCTTCTTTGATCTTGCCCAAATACCCTTTCGTGCTGCCGAGATAGTAACGCTCGACGTACTGCTGGGTCAGGGTGGAGCCGCCCTGCCTCGGACCGCCTTTGATGTTGTTGACGAGCGCGCGGAAGATGCCCTTCGGGGAGACGCCGTTGTTCGTGTAGAAAGTCGAGTCCTCGGAGGCCACGAGCGCGTTCGAAAGATGCTTCGGCAGCGTCTTCAATTTGACTGGTTCGCGTTCGTAGTCCGCGAATGTCCCCATCTTTGTCACGCCGTCGGAATAGTAGACGGTGGTGGTCTGCGCCAAGGCGAAATCGTCCGGCTCGGGAATTTCTGTGGTGGCGTACAGCGCGACGAAGGACCCGACGAGCAAGGCGAACATCGAGATGAAGGACGCGAGGACGACCCGCCAGCTGGGGATCCACCGATGAATCGGCCCGTATCCCCTTCTGGGATAGTTCCAGCCGCGCTTGCGCTTGGGCTTCCCTTTGCGTCGTCCTTCGGCGTGCTCGGTCGCCTCTGCGGAACGCCCCTTCGCCAACTTGTGCGAAGTTGCCTGTGTGTCCTTGTCTCCCCGCACGTTTCCGGTAGTGGTGGGCATCGGACCTCCCGTGTTCTCTCTCGGAATCGAAACGGTTCCGTGAGGCACCTAGTATATAGAGGACTGTTTGGCTTGTTTCTTAGATTATCTTGAATGCTCATCCTGCGCAGCCTTGGCTGAAAGCGGCGGATAGCTTTCTCAGCCTCCGGACTCTCCGCCTTCCGGGGCCGATTTGCGCCGCAACCTCACCTTGGAACGGCCCAATCCCGCTTTGGAGCGCTCGGATTCCGAGTGTTCGTCGAGCTCGGCGGACATAAAATCGACGAAGTCGTCGTCGGCGGGGTTCTCGACGTCGTAGAAACCGCTGTCATAACGTTTTTTCGCTTCGGACTCGGGGATGACGAACACTTCGAGCCATCTGGTCTGAACGCTCGAGTCGATGAGAAGCGCCTTCGCGAAAAGCGTAAGCGGGACGGCCAGAATGGCGCCTAGGGGGCCGATGACGACGGTCCAGAAAAGAAGCGAAAGGAAAGTGACGGTTGTCGACAGGCCGACGGCGTCGCCCGTGATCTTCGGCTGGAAGATCCCCTGGATCACGGAGTTGATGACGCTGTAGGCGATCACCACCCACAGGGCCGTGAGCCAGCCGGAATCGAGCAGCCCCAAGAGCGCGGGCGGCACGAGGCCGATGACGAAGCCGATGTTCGGTATGTAGTTCGTGACAAAGCTGAATATCGCCCACGCCGCCGGCATGGGCACATGGAGGAAGGCCAGGACGATCCCGTTGATGACCGCGACGATCGCGCCAAAGATCGAGGAGACGATCCAGTACTGGCGGACCCGCCCTTCGAAGCCTTCGAGGGCGTCGTGGAAATGCGAATCGTGTTCGTAGACGATCTTCGAACGGAACTTCATCGTCATCGTGTCGACGGTGATGAAAAGCATCGACAAGGCGATCATTCCGAGCAGGCTTCCCGCGGAGGTCAAGTATTCGAGAACGGTGGTGACCGCTGTGACGATCTTGTCGAAATCGAGGTTGTCGAGCAGGTCTTTGGAAAGCTTGCCCGAAGAGAGATTGTACTTTTCGGCCAGGTCGACGACGTTCTGGACGAGGCCTTTGAAGCTTCCCGAATAGCCCTTGAGAGTTTCGGGGAGGTCGATCAAGGACCACACGGTCAGGCCGACCATTCCCAGCAGGAAGCCGAACAGGGCGGTCATCGTGAAGATGGCCGAAAGCCAGGGAGGCAGCCCCTTGCGTATGAGCCACCTGTGGATGGGCCGCACGGTGAGGACGAGCGTGAGCGCAAAAAAGGCCGGGCCAAACAGGTTGCTGACCTCGTGCAGCCCGATGCACCCGAACGTCACAAGGGAGAGGACGATGAGCGCCTTCATCCCCGCAGGAAGGGTCCGCCCCCGATCCTGTGCGGCGTGCTCCGCCATGACCTTGCGCACTGTCGACTCGGCGTTCCCGCCTGACCCGCCGTCCGCTTCGGCCGACTTCGACGGCTCTTCCTGTGAGGCCGTCTGGGAGCCGGGCAAAGGCTCTTCATCCTGCGAGGCCATCTAGGCTCCACCCTCCTCGATCGTGTACATCTAATCTAGTCTGCCCTATGGACCGCACGCCATAGCCGTCAATGCGCGAAAACAAGCGCGTGTCACACTTTTCGCCCGCCTGGGGCTTCGCCTTCCCCGCCTGGGGCTTCGCTTTCCCCTTTTCGAGCCCTGAGTCCGTTGCCTGGGAGCCTGTTTCATCCGCGGGAGGGGCTGTTTCGTCCGAAGGAGAGCCTGCGTCCCTGGGATTCCCGCCGAGCCGCGCCATGGCCCAGAAAAAGACGAGAGCCAAGATCCAGACGAGCGCGAACAGCGCCGTTTGAACCTCGCGCGACCATCCGACGTCGGGAAGCGCAACGAGGCCGACCCCCGCCGCCGCGCACACGCCCAGATTGAACAAGACGTCGTACAGGGCGAAGGCTCGTCCGCGATAGGCGTCGGAGGCGTCGGACTGCACGATCGTGTCGACGGCGATCTTGGCGCCCTGCACCCCGAGGCCGACGAAGAACGCACCGACCGCCAGCGTGCCCGTCCTCGGGGAGAGGACGAAGGTCGCCTGACCCGCGGATCCCCCGATGAGGCAGGTGACGACCCACCGCCAGGGGGCGATCTTCTGGTGGGCGATCGGCGTGAGGACGACGGCGACGAACTGCCCGGCGACCATCGCCCCGCCGAGCGTGCCGAAGTAGGCGAGTCCGGCGTCGGCGTCGGACGGCTCGGCGAGGAGGTTCCTTGAGACGAGGATGATCGTGATGAATTCCATCTCGTACACGAATCGATGGAAGGACATCGTCGCGAGGGCCAACGCCGGGGTCCGCCTGCGGGTCAGATAGACCGCGGCGCCGACGAGGTCGCGAACCGTCGAGCGAAAGGAGGGCGAAGCCGGCTGCGATCCAAGCCCTTCACGCTTCGGGCCCAGCTGGTCGGGGCGCAGGAGGCTCGCCAGGCCGGAGGCGGCGAGGTAGAGAACCGCCGCGACGAACAGTGAGGCGACGTCCCGAGAGGATCCTTCCGGCAGCAAAACGCGGATGAGAAAACCGGCGACGGCGCCGATCCCCATCGCCAGCCCGCCGAGCGTGGGGACCACGGAATTGGCGGTCAGGAGCTCGCGTTCGCCGACGACCGACGGCAGCCCGGCCGAAAGGCAGGAAAGGAGGAAACGGCTCAGGCCCAATGCGCTGAGCGTCAGCGCGTAGACGATCCCGATCCCGGCCGATCCCCACGTGGCGGCGGCGACGCACAGCGCGAGGAGGCAGCGCACGGCGTTTCCGAACAGGAGGATTTGGCGACGTCGCCACCTGTCGAGGAGCGGGCCGAAAAAAGGGCCGACGAGGCTGTACGGGCCGAACATCACGACGATGGCCGCAGCGACCCCGGCCGCAGAGGTCATGGACTGCGGGCTGAAAAAGAACAGGGAGGCCAGTCCGGCTTGGAACATGCCGTCTCCGACCTGGGAAACGAGCCGCACGCCCAGGAGCTTCCGAAAGCCGACGGATTTCGCGAGCGCCGACAGATCCGCGAGGACGCTCACGGCTCGCTCGAAGCGGCGCCGGCGGCTGGAGCGGAGTCTTTCGCGCCGGAGCTTCGCTCGGCCCACCAGGCGAGCAGGCGGCGTTCGGCTTCTTCCTCGCCGAGGGGGCCCTCGTCGAGGCGGAGCTCGAGAAGGTGGTTGCGGGCGGCGCCGACCTCGGGCCCGGGCTTGAGGCCGAGGATCTCCATGATGCGGGCGCCGTCCAGGTCAGGACGGATGGCGTCGAGCGCCTCCTGCTCGGCGAGGTCGCGGATGCGCGTCGCGAGCTCGTCGTTGCCCGCCTGAAGCATGCCGACCTTGCGGCGGTTTTGGGACGTCACGTCCGCGCGAATGAGGCGCATGAGATGCGGAAGCAGGTCCCCGGCGTCGCGCACGAAACGGCGCACGGCCGAATCGGTCCATCCGGCCTCCGAGAATCCGAAGGCGCGCAGGTGGAGCTCGACGAGCCTCGCCACGTCCTTCTCTGTCTGCTTGTCGAAGCGCAGCGCCGCCATCCGCTTGGCCGCCATGCGCGCGCCGACGACGTCGTGGGCCCGGAACGTGACCGATCCGTCTTTCTCGAAACGCCTCGTGCGCGGCTTGCCGACGTCGTGGAAGAGGGCGGCCAGCCGCAGCGTGAGGTCGGGGCCCGCAAGTTCGCCTCCCAGAAGGTACGCCTCGTACTCCTCCTTGGACGCGGGGTCCTCGAGGGCGATCGCCTGATCGACGACGGTGAGCGTGTGCTCGTAGACGTCCTTGTGGCGATTGTGCTCGTCCGCTGTGTCGCGCAGCCGGGCGATCTCGGGAAGGACGACGTCGGCCACGCCGGTGTAGACGAGCAGCTCGATTCCTCGGCGCGGCGCGGGCGAGAGCATGAGCCTTTCGAGCTCGGCCCGGATCCGCTCGGCGGAGACGATCGCGAGGCGCTCGGCCATCTCGGCCATGGCGGACATGACGTCCTCGCCCACGTCGAACCCCAGCTGCGCGGCGAAGCGGGCCGCGCGCATGATCCGCAGGGGGTCGTCGTCGAAGGATTGAACCGCGGTTACGGGGGTTCTCAAAACCCCGCCGACGAGGTCGTCGAGGCCGCCGCACGGGTCGACCAGCTCAAGCTCGGGGAGCCGGACGGCCATGGCGTTGACGGTGAAGTCGCGCCGAGAGAGGTCGCCCTCGAGAGTGCGGCCGAAGTCGACCTTCGGTTTGCGCGAGCCGATCTCGTAAGAGTCGGACCGATACGTGGTCACCTCCACAGTCAGGTCGTCGCGGACGGATCCTATCGTGCCGAACTCTCGGCCGACGTCCCAGGTGGCGGCGCCCCACGACGAGAGGAGCTTCTCGGTGATTTCAGGGGGCGCCGACGTCGTCAAATCGAAGTCGTGAATGGGCAATCCGAGGAAGGCGTCGCGGACCGGCCCTCCCACGAGTGACACTTCGTGCCCCGCATCTGCGAAAATGGATCCCAGTTCATCGATGGCCGGAGGGAGGGACCCAAGGGTCTTATGCCCCTGAGCAAGGAGCAGGGCCCGGCGGTTGACTCCGGTTGTCGCCGCATTGTGTATCGGTTCGTAGGAGGGATTCACGCGTTGCACCTTATAAGGGTGCCATGTTCGATCGTCTCTGCATACTTCCGGTGCGCCACAACCTACGTGAGAAACATGTCGACATCAGCACCGCGGCCTTCGCCGACGGGACGGCACCGGCGCAAGCGCACGCCCCGGGCCGTTTCCGCCATCCACCATCCCTATCCCGTGGTGAATGAGACTAGCGCGGGCGGCGTGGTCCTGTCCGTCAAAGACGGATGGGCTTACGTCGCCGTCATTGCACGCCGCAACAGGGGCGGCCGTCTCGAATGGTGCCTTCCCAAGGGCCATCTGGAAGGAACCGAGACCCCGGAGGAAGCCGCCGTGAGGGAAGTTTCGGAGGAGACCGGCATATTCGGAAGGGTTCTCACCCATCTGGCGAGCATCGACTACTGGTTCTCGGGCGCCGACCGCCGCGTCCACAAAGTGGTCCATCACTTCCTCCTCGAGGCGCTGTCGGGCGTCCTGACAACGGAAAACGACCCCGATCAGGAGGCGGAGAAAGTCGAGTGGGTCCGCATCGACAAGGTCGGCTCGCGCCTCGCCTACCCGAACGAGCGCCGAATCGTGGCCGCCGCGCGTGCCATCCTTTCGGGACGTGATTGACGTGAAAGACGCAACCAGGACGACGGGCGTCGGCGACATGAAAGCCGCAGGCAAGGCGAAAGTCGCAGGCAAGGCGGGATCTGCGGACAACGCCAAAGGCGGGTCGCGCGGGGGACGGTGGATTTCGGCCTTTCTGGCCGCGCTCGTCTGCCTCTCCGGCGCCTTTGCCGCTCCGGCCTCAGGCACGCACGCGGCGTCGAGCGCACACGGCGCTTCAGGCGAGCGCCTCTCGAATGCGGGCACAGCTTCGGGCCGCTCCGCAGCCTCGAACGCCCGCTCGGAGTCAGCTCCGGCGCGAATCGGCAGGGCCGCCTCGACCGTCCCGGCGGAGAGGAAGGCGCAGCCGACCGTTCGGATAACCTCGGTGGGCTCTCCGATTCTCCAGCCCGACGAGAATCTCAGCGTTTCGGCGGAGGTGAAGAATCCGGGCTCGACGCCGATCACGGTCTCTGCCTCGAAGCTCGCCGCTCAGAAGAACGTCCCCGGATCGCGTTCGCAGGTGCTCGCATTCCTCCATGGATCCGGGTCCGCCCGAGGCTCGGCGGGCATGGAGACGCTCGCCGAGCGCAAGGACTCCGTCGTGGTCCCCGCCGGATCGACGACGACCCTGACCTTCACCGTCCGGCGATTCATGCTGCCGTGGGGCGCGACGGACGAAGACTGGGGGCCGCGAGGAGTCGAAGTCTCTGCGACGATCGGCGAGAAACGGGTCAAAGACCGTTCGATCGTCGTCATGGCGCCCACGGCGCCGGTGACGCCGATGCCGACGGCCGCACTCATTCCGCTAACGTCTTCCCCCGCCGAAATCGCCTCGAATCCTTCCGTGAAGTCGCAGGCCGAACATCGCACGCCGACGGTCCCGGAAAGAATCCCTCGGGCGGTCAAGGAGCTTTCGGTGCCCGGAGTGACGCTCGCCCTCGACCCGCTCATCGCCGACGTCGCCGGAGCCGATCTGACCAAGGCGCTCGCCTCCTTTTCCCGCCAGCGCGCCACCCAGCTCATTCTCACGGCGCCGGGGGACTCCGACGTCGCCGCGAGGATGCACGCCTGCGACGACGCCGGCGAGCTCAACTCGTGCGCCAAAGCCTATCTCGATGCCGAAAAGGCCCTCGCAACGAGGGTCTCCGAAGACATCTCCGCGAGGCTGAACATCGACGCCCCGCGCACGGACATCGCCCTTTTGCCGCCGCAGACCGATTCGCTGACGGCCACCGGCCTTGCCAGCGCAGGCGGCGGCCCCGCGGTGCTCTCCGGCAATCAGACGCCGGTCAGGGGCAAGGGAACCACGCCGTCGGCGCGGATGCGGCTTCCGGGCACATCGACCGCCGCCCTGGCATCGGACACCGCCATGAGCGCCGCGTTCTCCGGAACTCTCCCAGACAACGCCGACGCCGACTCGACCCCGTCGGGATCGGAGACCCTCGACGCTTTGGACGCCCGCCAGCTCGTGCTCGGCCTGTCGGCGGCCACCTACAGGGAGCGGCCGAGCACATCCCGAGTCACTTTGATAGAAGGGGACCGCGCGGGCATGCCCTACCTCGGGCAGGCAGATCCGGCGAAGGCCTCGACGGACAGCGCCCTCAGCCCCGAGAACATGGGCGAAACGGTCCGGGCCTTGATGTCGGCGCCGTGGGTGGCGCCGACCACCGTAAGCGGCGCCTTCGACCAAAGCCCGTCGACGGCGGCTCGAAGCTCGCTCCCGGAGTATCGCTCGCCGACGGGGATGCTCACCCGCAAGGAACTCGAACGCATCGACTCGGCGCGGAAGAACTTTGACGTCATCGTCGACGTCTCCGAAAGCAAAGCGCTGCTCAACCAGACGGTCACGGCCCGCGCCTACTCGCTGACCGGCGTCGCCTGGCGGGCTTCGAGGGACTCTCGGACGGAGGTCCTCAAGGCCTACGAAGCCGACGGACAGATCTTCCTCAGGAGCATAGCGGCCGAGCGGTCTTCGACGATCAACATCATCTCCACGAAATCGGAGATCCCGATTCACGTGGGCAACTCTCTGCCGGTGCCGGTCACCGTCTGGGTCGAATTGCACTCGCGCGACCCGCGTTTGAAAGCCGGCAAGAAAGTCAAGGCGACTTTGGCGCCCAGCTCCTCGACCAAGGTCCTCATTCCCGTCAGGGCCTTCGGCTCCGGAAACATAACCGCCGACGTCAGAATTCTCAACGAGGCGGGGGCCTCCGTGGGTGTGACGAAGTCGCTACAGACGCGTGTGCGTTCTGACTGGGAAAACATCGGAACCGGCGTTTTCTTGGCTTTCTTTCTCACCCTCCTCATCGTCGGCACCGTCAAATCGCTTCGCAAGGGACGCCGTTCGCGCTCATTCAGCCCCGAAGAGGTCCGTAAGGCACGTAGGGAAGCCGCTGCAAGGGCAGCCGCTGCAAAGGAGGCTGCATGAAGGGAATTCCCCTCGAATCCCCTGGCAAGGCGAGCCTGACCCTATCAAGTTTCCCCGGTAATATGGACGGCGTCGCACACGTGGTTAGGAGTTCTCGCGCGTGTCCACGAAGGGAGTGTCATGAATAGCTTCGCCCAGGCGGGTCAAGTGATCGCCGGCCGCTACAGGCTCACCGAGCCGTTCCCCGAGCAGCCGCCGTATCCCGGCGTTCAAGCATGGAACGTGGTCGACACGCTCCTCGGGACCTCGCTGCGCATCCTCGCGTTGGACCCCGGCAACCCGAATGCGAGCGAGGTGCTCGACGCGGCAAGGCGCAGCTCGCTCATCGACGACCCGCACGTCGTGCGCATCATCTCCGTCGGCGAGGACCCCGCCGCCCACTACGTGGCCACCGAGATCCCGCTCGGGACGCCGCTGTCCGCCTATCTCCACGGCGCCCCCTTCGCCCCCGACCAAGCGCAGGCGCTCACGGGCGAGGTCGCGAGCGCGCTGAACTCGGCGCGGGCCAGAGGAGTCCGCCATCTTCAGCTGACGCCTCAGCACGTCCGGGTGGGCGTGTTGGGAGAGGTCTTCATCGACGGGCTGGGCGTCGAGGCGGCGTTGGCCAACCTTCGCGCGGATTCGATGTCCAGCTCTCAGGCAGACCGCATGGAGTCTCGGGGGATCGCAGTTCTCCTGGCCCGGCTCCTCACCGGAGACGGGCAATCCAAGGCCGACGCCGTTCTGCGGTCCGCAGCCGAAAACGGCTCCCTGCCCGGAGCGCTGCGCAGCACGTGCACGCGAGAGCTCCGAGGATTGGGCGCGCTGTCCCCGGCCGACCTTGTTCGCGAGCTCGCCCCTTGGGGCGCCGTCGAGCCCTCGGAGTTCCCTTCCACGAAAACCTCAGGTAAATCGGCCTCGCCGTCGGCCGAGCCGGCCGCGGCGGCAGACTCTTCCGACCGCGCACCGAAGGAGGCGGACGCGAATCGGGGCGGCGAGCCGTCCGTCGGAGGGCAGGCGACCCCGGACGAAATCCGCTCTGAGCGCAGCGACATCGACCCCCTTTCCGACGAGTCCGTCAAGTCCGGCGGCATGAAGCCGAAATGGTCGAGTCTGGGTGCCTTCGCGGAGGAGCACCCCGAGGCGGTCGATCCCTCGGCCACCGCCATCTTCCGTCCCGAAGACTTCGGCGACGCCCCCGAAGGCGACTACGTGAGCATTGCGGACGGCCCCGAGGACGAGGTCTCTGAAGACAAGACGATTGAAACCGCGGCGGCGGGGGACAAGGAGACCGCAGAAGGCAAGAAAGCGCCACAGGGCAAGAAGGCGTCACAAGCCAAGAAGAAGACTCAAGGCGGCAAGAAGAAGTCCGCGCAGGGAAAGAAGAAAGCAAGCGGCGGCGCGGCCGCCGACGCGGCGAGGCAAGCCGAGCTTTCTCAGACTCAAGTCGACCTTTCTCAGACGGCGGTGTCTTTGCAGGCAACCGGGCCTTCGGAATCTTTGCAGGCGGCCAATGCCGCCGATCCCGCAGCCGAAGCAGCTCGCACTCCGTCAAAGCCCTCCGGCTCTTCCGCCGACGACGGGGCCGCCTTTGTCGAGGAGGAGAAACGAAAGGCGGACGCGGGGAGCGGCGAGGCAACGCTCGCCGGGCAGTCGGCGCAGAAGCAAGCCGCGGGCCATGCCGCGGCGGAAGCAAACCGCGCCAAGACAGGCAAAGGGAAAGGCAAATCCTCGGCGGCGAAAACAGAGGAGGCCTCCGAAATGCCTCCGTCGTTCCTGCCTCATTCGGGCAATGCGGCGGGGGCGGCCACTGTCCGCATGCCCGTTTCCTCGGGCAGCCAGACGTCTGCGCCGGGCCGGACCTCTCCGGGCCAGGCGCCTTCGCAAGGCCACGCGGCTCCGGCAAGTCAAACGGCTTCGGCAGCCCAGGAAGACGCCTGGCTTCTCGGCACCCAGCCGGAGGAGCCGGTCTCTCCCGGAAACCTGGCCGGAGAGGAGATCGACAGGCCGCTCTACAATCCCTCGAAGGTCGTTGTGGCGCTTGCCCTTGTGCTTATCCTCGTCGTCGGGGCCTGGGCCGTTTTCAAGTTCTTCTCTCCGACGAGCGTCTCCACGACCAAGCCCACGGCCACGAAGTCGCTGGAGCCGACCAAAGCTCCAAGCAGCGCCAAAAAGCCGACTGAGAGCCCGACGAAAAAAGAGGATCCTGACAAGCTTCCCGAGCCGAAAGTCTCGAGCGTCTCCCTCCTCAACCCCTACGGCGCCCAGATGGAACCGTCCACAGTCAACGAACAGGACAATCCCTCTCAAATCAGGTATCTGACGGATCGAAAGCCCTCGACCTCGTGGCAGTCCTGGTGGTACGGAGACGCCTCCTACAACAAGAACAAAGAAGGGATAGGCTTGGCCATTAAGCTTTCGGGCAAATCGAAAGTGACCTCTGTCAAGATCGAATCCAAGCTTTCCGGCGGGAAAGTCGAGTGGCGCAACTCCTCGGAGTCTTCGCCCAACAGCGGCGACGTCGTCGCCGAAGGCGGACTCAAGCCGGGATTGACCCTTTCAGCTTCGGAATCGGTGGCCACCGACACCGTCATCCTCTGGTTCCCGGAGCTGTCGAAGGAGAGCGCCAAGAAGTACAGGCTTGACATTTCGGAGATCACCGTCGAGTGACGAACGGTGCGCCCCGCTGCAGCGGCGCGCGGAAGCCGGACCCGGACGTCGGGAATAGCGGGACCCTTCGCGCGCGTTCACTTCTCGACACCTACGAAAGGCAGACATGACTGAGAAAGTTCACGACGTCGTCATCGTCGGATCCGGCCCTGCCGGCTGGACGGCCGCCATATACACAGCGCGCGCGGGATTCGAGCCGATGGTCGTGGCCGGCGCCCTCGAGGCGGGCGGAGCGCTCATGAACACCACCGAAGTCGAGAACTTCCCGGGCTGGCCCGATGGGATCATGGGTCCCGACCTCATGGACAAGTTCCAGGCCCAGGCACAGAAGTTCGGCGCTTCGGTCGAGTACGAAGACGCGACAGAGCTCCGGCTCGAAGGCGACGTCAAGACTGTCGTCACAGACTCTTCGACCTACAAGGCGAAAGCGGTGATCCTCGCGCTCGGCTCGGCGTACAAGAAGCTCGGCCTCGAGGGCGAACGGCTTTATTCAGGCAAGGGCGTGTCGTACTGCGCAACATGCGACGGTTTCTTCTTCAAAGACAAGGAGATCGCCGTTGTCGGAGGCGGCGACTCGGCGCTGACGGAGGCGCTTTTCCTCACGCGTTTCGGCTCGAAGGTCCACCTGATCCACCGCCGCGACCAGTTCCGTGCGTCGAAGGTGCTGGCCGACCGCGTCGCGGCCGACCCCAAGATCGAAATTCACTGGAACAAGACAGTCTCCGAGCTTTCCGGCGGGGAAACCCTCGAATCCGCCACGCTCGCCGACACCGTCACGGGCGAGACCTCGGTGCTTCCCGTCGCGGGACTTTTTGTGGCGATCGGCCATGACCCGCGCACTGCGCTCGTTCGCGATGAAGTCGCCTTGGACGGCGCGGGGTACATCTTGGTCGATGAACCCTCCACCCGCACAAACGTCCCCGGAGTCTTCGCGGCCGGTGACGCCGTCGATCACACGTACCGCCAAGCCATCACGGCGGCAGGTTCCGGAGCCCGCGCCGCACTGGACGCCCAGGCTTACCTCGAAAACCTGCACGGCTGACCGGAGACTTCCGCGTCCCGCGCCAACCTCCGGCGTCGCCCCTCCGAATTCTGTCGGAGGGGCGCAGCACCGTATGAGTATGTCCGAGACCTCCGCTTCCAACGCCCGCAAAGCTCGCGGAGCCTTCTTCACTCCCGCTCCGATCGCGCGGTTCATCGTCGATTGGGCGGTGCGCAGGGCGGGTGACAGCGTCCTCGACCCCTCGTGCGGCGACGCCGCCTTTCTTGCGCCGGCCGCGATGAAGCTTCTCGAGCTTTCCTCGGCGCGGCCGGTCGAGTCCTGCGTTCGAAGGCCTGCGATTGGCGAAGGGCAAACCGCACGCAAAGAGAGGGAAATCTGCGAGGAGAGTCCTGTCGGCGAAAAGTCCGCAATCTGCGAGGCAGCGGCCTGCGAGGCCGAGCCCCGCGAGATCCGGGTCGATGGAGTGGACATTGACCCTCCTAGCGCGGCGGCGGCCCGCGAACGCGTCGGCTCGCTCGGTGCGCGCGCACGTGTCCTGGTCTCCGATTTCTTCGCAATTCCGGCCGAAGCCCGATACGACGCCGTCGTAGGCAATCCTCCCTACGTCAGGTATCAGGGGTTCGCGGGCGCCTCGCGAACCGCCGGCAGAGAGGCTGCCTTGCGAGCGGGGGTGTCCTTGACGGCGCTCGCCTCGAGCTGGGCGCCCTTCGTTGTCCACGCCTGCCAGTTTCTTGTGCGAGGGGGCAGGCTCGGCTTCGTTCTTCCGGCCGAACTGCTCAGCGTCAACTATGCAGCGCCCGTTCGCCGTTTCCTTTTTGACAGCTTTTCGAGCATCGAACTGGTCCTTTTCGAACGCCGGGTGTTCGACGAGGCCCAAGCCGACGTCGTCCTCCTGCTGGCCGAAGGATACGGAGGCTCGACGTCGCACGCCGCAGTCCGCCATGTCTGCGACGAGCGCGATCTGGCCCCCGCATCTCCGCGTCCGCGCGCGGCCCGCGGCGAAAGGACGTGGGCGCCCGCCGCCCCGGAAGCCAAATGGACCGAGTTGCTCGCGCCCGCGGCCGCGCTTGCCGCCCTCGACGAATTGCGCGATTCTTCGGCATTGACGCCGCTCTCCGAGTGGGGCGCGGTCAAACTCGGAGCTGTCACCGGCAACAACGGCTATTTCACACTTTCTCCCTCTCGCGCCCGCGAGCTTGGCTTGGACCGCCGCGACCTGCTCAGGATCAGCCCGGCGGGAAGCTCTCATTTGCGCGGGCTGTCCCTCACGTCAAGGGCGTTGGCGGCTCTGGGAGAAGAAGGCCGAGGAACGCTGCTTTTCAGGCCGCGAACCCCTTTGTCCGCCGCCGCACGGCACTACATTCGCGCGGGCAGCGAAACCGGCGTCGACCTCGCATACAAATGCAGAGCGCGGGACCCGTGGTACATCGTCCCGCTCACGGCCGTCCCAGACCTTTTCTTGACGGCGATGAATGCCGAAATGCCGCGCCTCGCAGCCAACGGCGCCCGCGTGCGCCATCTCAATTCCGTCCACGGAGTCTGCCTGGCGGAAGAACTCCGCCGCTTGGGAACGGAGCTGCTTCCCCTGGCCTGCCTCAATTCTGCGAGCAGGCTCAGCGCCGAGCTCTCCGGCCGCAGCTACGGAGGCGGCATTCTCAAACTGGAGCCCGGCGAAGCCCGCAGATGGCTCGTCCCTTCGCCCGCGCTCATAAGCGAACGGCTTGAAGAACTGCGGTCGATCAAAGCCTCGGTCGCGCGGGCTCTGCGGCGGGGCGAGCTGTCCCGCGCAACCGAAATGGTCGACGCCGCCCTCGGACTGGCGAGCGCAAAGCCGGGCTCGGCCGAACCCGGCGGTCTTTTCGCGGCCGCCGCGGCTCTGTCGCGTCGGCGCATGGACAGAGGGAGGAAGCTTGGCCGATAAAGCCGAAGAAGCCAGAACCGAGGAAGTTGGAACCGGGCCAGAAGGCCGACCGCGTTATGCGCTCGTTTTCGCGACGGCGCGCTGGTGCGAGCCCGCCGTTCCCATGCGCGTCATCTTCAACGAGGTGGTCCGCGACCTCGAACGCAGAGTCGTCGAGGCCCGCCGCCGGGTCGCTTTGCCCGTCGGCGAAGACTCGCCCGCCAGTGAAGCCTCGCCGCCTGCCGGGTCCGACTCGCTTCTCACTTCGGCCTTCTCGCGCATCGCAGGCGTGCGCGGCGTCGTCCTCGACGTCGACGAAGTCGACGCGGTCCTTGCCTCGAGGGCCGACGACGCCGCATCCGGCCGACCCCCCGATCCCGCTTTCGAGCTCGATCCGCTCATTTCCCCCGCCTTCGCCGAAACGATTGACTTCGTCCCCATGATCGTCCTCATACGCGAAGGGAACCGACCCACAGAGGGCGAGGAACTGGCGCGCTTCGCCGGTCAGTTGCCAAAGCTTCGCATTCGCGACCGGATTCTCGAGGCGCTCGGCGACGACCTTCTTCCTCCGGCTGCGTGAGTTTAGCCGATCCGTGGCAAACTTAGAAGGGTCGCACTCCCGGCGGGAACGCATCCGGAAACCGGGGTGAGCACAGTCGACCAAGGAGACGCCATGAGCGACAAGCAGAGGAACGCCGACCGGGCGAGCGCCAATCGCGCCGCCGTTGCCACCGGCACACGCCTGGACCCCTGGTACAACACCTATGCCGACCGCGCGCTCGGAATGCGGCAGTCCGAGGTTCGTTCGCTCTTCGCGGTGGCAAACCGCCCCGAGGTCGTCTCGCTCGCGGGAGGCATGCCCAACATCGAAGGCCTGCCCCTCGAGTTCCTCGCGGAGATGAGCAGCCGCCTTCTGCGCGATCGCGGCGCGTCGATCCTCCAATACGGTTCAGGCCAAGGATCCGATGAATTGCGCGAGATGATCGTCGAGGTCATGCGCCCCGACGGCATTCGCGGCCATGCGGACGACGTCGTCGTCACCACCGGCTCTCAACAGGCTCTCGACCTCATCTCTCAAATTTTCGTCAACCCGGGCGACGTCGTCCTTGCGGAAGCCCCCTCGTATGTCGGGGCCCTTGGAACTTTTCGGGCCTATCAGGCGAACGTCGTGCACGTTCCGATGGACTCCGAGGGCCTCGTTCCCGAAGAGCTCGAGCGCGTCATCGACGAGCTCGAGGCCGAGGGCAAACCGATAAAGTTTCTCTACACGATTCCCAATTTCCACAACCCGGGCGGGGTGTGCCTTTCGGCCGAGCGCCGCCCGCGCATCGCTGAAATCTGTCAGCGCCGCCGCATTCTCGTGGTTGAAGACAATCCCTACGGCTTGCTGGGTTTTGACGGAGACCCGATCCCGGCCATTCAGTCGATCAACCCCGACGGGGTCGTCTACCTTGGCTCCTTTTCGAAGACGTTCGCGCCCGGCTACCGCGTTGGTTGGGCGCTGGCGCCCACGGCTGTCGCCGCACGGCTCACCCTCGCCAACGAGAATGCGCTTCTGTGCCCGTCTACCTTCGCGCAGCTTTCGATCAACGAGTACCTGCGCACCTACGACTGGTATCAACAGGTCAAGGAATATCGGGAGATGTACCGCGAACGGGGGTGCGCCATGCAGGCGGCGCTCGAAGAGTACATGCCCATGTGTTCTTGGAATAGCCCCGAAGGCGGCTTTTACACCTGGGTCAGGCTGCCGGAGGGTCTCGACGCGCAGGCCATGTTGCCGCGCGCCGTCACCAATCTGGTGGCTTACGTTTCGGGAACCGCTTTCTATGCCGACGGCCAAGGGCGGGACCATATGCGCTTGTCTTTCTGTTATCCGACGCCGGAGCGAATTCGCGAGGGCGTGCAACGCCTGGCCAGGGTGGTTCGCGCGGAGGCCGAGCTCGTCGACATGTTCGGCCTGCGCGGCGGCGACGGCGCCAAACCTTCGCCTGGAGAGTTCGCATGGCCGCGAGTGTAAGGCCGGCGCAAAGACTCTGACGACGCCGCACAGCGGCCGCTCGTCGCAGACGATCCCAACCCGGCCAACCTTTAGACCAATCCGACCGACCCCAATCCCAACCCGACCAACCTTCAGACCAATCCGACCGACCTCATTCCAATCGATCTCAGCCGAAACCGACCGACCTCATTCCAATCGATCTCAGCCGAAACCGACCGATCTCAACCCGATCGATCTCAGCCCAACCCGAACGATCTCAATCCAATCCGATCAACCACAACACAACCGACAATGTCGATCCAGACAACAAACAAGCCAAACAACAAACGGGTCACCCCGACCAAAGGAGAAAAAATGTCCGGGCCTCTCACGGTGGCGATTCTTGCAGGAGGACTCACGCATGAGCGCGAAGTATCCCTTCACTCGGGGCGCCGCCTTGCAGCGGTCCTTTCCGAGGCGGGCATGCACGTCAAGGTGCTCGACGTCGACGCCAATCTTCTGCAGTCCCTCAAATCTATGCAGCCCGACGTTGTTTGGCCGCTCATCCACGGAAGCACCGGGGAGGACGGGTCGCTTCAGGGCCTGCTGGAACTCGTCGGCGTTCCCTACGTCGGCACGTCCCCTGCCGCATGCAGGATCGCCTCAGACAAGGCGGTGGCGGGCGCGGTTCTCTCCGCCGCCGGCCTGAGCGTCCCCGATTCGGTGACGATTCCGCAGAAGCTGTTCCGCGAGGTAGGGGTGGGCCAAGTCCTCGACCTCGTTAAGGCGCGTTTTGACTTTCCGCTGGTCGTTAAGCCAGCCCAGGGAGGCTCGGCGCTCGGCGTGACCATTGTGGCCTCGGCGGCTGGCTTGCCTCGCGCCATGGTGGATTGTTTTGCCTACGATGAGCGAGCGCGCGTCGAGCAGTACATCGAAGGCACCGAAGTGGCGGTGTCCGTCGTCCAAACTGGAAGCGCGCCCCGCGCTCTTCCTCCGGTCGAGATCGCGGCTGACGGACCCTACGATTACGATGCGCGCTACTTCGCCGGGCGTGCCGAATACTTCGTTCCCTCTCGCCTTTCCGAGGAGGACACCGCCGCCGTCAAAGAGGCCGCCGAGCGCGCCCATTCCATTCTCGGGCTCAGATATCTTTCACGCACGGACATTATTCTCGACGACGCCGGCCGCGCTTGGATCCTTGACGTCAACGTCGCCCCCGGAATGACGGAGACTTCGCTCTTCCCTCAAGCTGCAACAGCCGGTGCTTTAGAAAGCGAAACAACCGTCGACGATCTCTACGTGGAGATCCTGAACGCGGCTCTAACTGATGGGCGATAGCTTAAACCGCGTCCCACGCCGCACAGGCGACTAGGTCTTGCCGTACGCTCGGATTTCCGCCGTCGCACGCATTCCCTCCGTCGCATGCACGTTCCTGCGTCGCACGCGTTCTGTCCGTTGCACGCACGTTCCTGCGTCACACGCACGTTCCTGCGTCACACGCATTCCCTCTGTCGCACCTATGTTCTAACCCGCATTCCCATCGCACGCACATTCCCGCCGCCGAATCTAGATCTCCATCGCCCCCACGCACGTTCCGTCTGTCGCATCCGGTTTTTCCGTCCAGTGCAAACGGCGTCTAGACAACCGGGACCGTCTGCTCTCGGACGTCTCGTCCTAGGGGTTTCCTCCAAGGCGTAGACTCTCTGAGTCCATCCTGTCTTCATTTCAACCTGTCGGACTTCGTCAGTTCGGCAAAGCCTGTTGACTTTATCGGCCTGACAGATGGACGAACTTTTCAGCCCGAGAATCTCGGCGAGCTTCTGAGCACAGCGACCGAACTTCTGATTATGGTAGCTGAGCTTTTAAGCACGGCAACCGATCTTCTAATCACAGCAGCTGAACTCTTGTGCACGGCAACCGATCTTCTGATCATTCAGCTAGCCTTTTGAATACGACAACCTTGGCGGACTCTTTTGTACTGACAATTTCGGTCTTGTCTTCCAGGTGAGTTTGGAGCTTCCAGTCCGGTTTGGTCCTTTGGTCAACAAGAATCGTTTAGATTGGTTTGGCCTTTCCAGGTCATATGAGGCTTTCAGACCCACAACGACCTTCCCGTGCAACTTGCGGTTGGGACGGGGGATTCCCCGCCCCAACACACGTGAAAACAAACTGACAAAACGACCTTGTCGTCTACGCGTCGTGATACAGTATTCATACTAACCGCACCTTCAACGCCGAAGCTCACTTTGCACTTTTACTCGGCGACATCAACGCCTGTCTCACCGGGGCTGAGTACGCCCAGGATGCGATTGAGATCGTCGATTGAAGCAAAGTCGATCTTAATAGACCCCTTCTTTGCCCCCATTTCGACTTTTACGCGAGTATCGAAGCGGTCGGCCAGCCTGCTCGACAGTTCGCCGAGTTCAGGGCCGTATCTTCTAGCTCGCCTACGTCCGCCAGTTGGCGAGGCAGTCGGTTCGTCGCCAAGGGCGACGATCTCCTCAACCTGTCGCACAGAAAGGCCCTCGGAGACGATCTTTTGAGCAAGTCTCTCCATTGCGCCAGGGTCGGACAAACCGAGCAGTGCACGCGCATGCCCGGAAGACAAAACCCCGGCAGCCACTCGCCGCTGGACCAGAGGGGGCAGCTTGAGCAATCGCAGCGTGTTGGAGATCTGTGGACGCGACCTCACGATTCGACGCGACAATTCCTCTTGAGTGCACTGAAAGTCTTCTAGAAGCTGTTGGTAGGCGGCCGCCTCTTCCAACGGATTGAGTTCCGCTCGATGCAAGTTCTCCAAGAGGGCGTCTCGAAGCAGATCCTCATCTTGCGTATGCCGAATAATGGCGGGAACGGTCTCAATGCCGGCCAGCTCCGAGGCACGCCAACGGCGCTCGCCCATGATGAGCTCGTAGCGAGCCTTTGGTTGCCCGGGAATCGGCGCCGCCAACGGCCGAACGATAACGGGCTGAAGAACTCCGACTTCGCGAATCGAAGCTGCCAGTTCCTCAAGCTCTTCTTCGTCGAATACATTTCGCGGTTGTCTCGTATTCGGGATTATCTGGTCGAGGGGGAGCTCCGCGTAGGTGGCGCCGGGAACCTCAATGAGGCCTTCGTCCGCCTCATCTTGCTCATTTTGGGCGTGGTCCGCATCCTTTGCCAGAACGTCGTCGCTGTTGTTTCCCCTCGCAACGGCGTCACTGACCTCGGTCTCGTCGTTGTTCTCCAGATGGCCGTCTTGCATGCTGCCGCCGCTCTCGGCGTCACCATCACTTTCTTCGACAAGGCGGACATTCTCTGCGACACCGCTGCTGCCGCTCTCTGCAACGTCACCGGACTCCGACTCATTAACCCCTGAGTCGTCGCCGACTTCCGCCCGACCGACGCCGCCTTCAACAGGCTCACCACTCGCCTGAATGGACTTGTCGTCTTCGCCGAGTTCGGGTTTGTCGCTCCTATCCGCGTCAACCGCACCGCCGACGTCGCCGCGAATCGTCGAGGCCTCAGCTCGCGTTGAATGTCCGTCTTCACCGGAGGCGCCACCCCGGCTCGAAGCCTCTGCGCCCACAACGGGACGAGCTGCAGGATCAGCTGTCTCTTGCCCGCCCTGATTTTCTGTGGTTCCGGACGTCGAACTGTCACGAGATGCAGAGCTCTTCGAATCTTTTGTCTTGTTTTGCCTCACGTCTACGGAGGGGACTTCCTCGGAAAACTCGACGGCGCCCGCTTGATCGAAAGCTCGGACGCTCGTCTTATGCTGAACGGAAGAGTTCGGATGCATTCCTTCGCTCCCTCTCGAATCGGCAGGGGACGTCTGTATCTCGTCATCGAATGGCGCAGCCTGACTATGATTGAGCCCTTCTCGCGTTTCGTCTTTCGTCGAAGCCCCTCCATCTCGCGTCGAAGCCCCTCCATCTCGCGTCGAAGCCCCTCCGTCTTTCGTCGAAGCCCCTCCGTCTCCCGACGAAACCTCTCCGTCTTCTGCCAAGCCCTTGACAACGGACTTGGACCCTGCAGATTCGACGATAGCTTTCGTAGGCTCAACTTTTGAAGGTTTCATCTCTGCGCGCTCTACGACAGTATCCACAGGCTTCGCAGTCGTTTCCGCGGATTCAGCGGCCGACCCAGGCGCGGCGTCAGCGGCTATGTTCGTCCGTTTTGATCTCTGTGTGGCGGGACGATCGACGTCCTGCGACGTCGCCTTCCCGTCCATCTTGCTTTCAGCAGAGGCATCTTCGAAATCACCGGAGGCTTTCGCATCGGCATTCACGGCTTTTGCACCGACATCTGCATGACTGTCGACGGCTGAAGTCTCGACGGCTGCCGAACCGCCGACAATTGTTTTCCGCCTGGCCGATCGGTCCTTGTCGGCACCTTTCCTCCCGCCAGTGCTTTTCTCCTTGTCGGCGCCTTTCCTCCCGGCGCCGTCTTTCCCCTTGCCGGTTGCTTCGCTTTTCTCCTTCAGAGGAGATGAGCTGCTCATATTCGATGCATCGCCGCCACCAGAAGGACGGTGTTTGTTTCCAGGCGACTTCTTCGAAGCTTTCTCTACCTTGGCAGCAGTCCCAACAGCCGCTTCGGCCTTAGAGTCGTCAGCAGCCTTAGGGGTAGCAGAGTTCTTTGCTTTCTTCTGCTTCGACGATGGGCTTTTGCCACTCTCATGACTCGGCGACGTCACGCCGCTGCCGAAGAATACGTCAATGGGACGATCTTTAGACTCCCTTTGCGCAGAAGGAATGAGGGCGCCAATTCCTCTTCCAAGACCGCGTCTGCGTTCGGCCATTCCTGTCCTGCTCCTTACTCGGCTCGATTAGCTAGTTCGTGCGCCGCCGCCAGATATGCGATAGCTCCACTGGAGCGGGGGGCAAATGTGATGACGGTCTCGCCGTACGAAGGAGATTCAGCAATGCGAACTGACCGCGGAATCTCTGTTTCAAGAGTCTGTTCGGGAAAGTAGTCTCTCACATTCTCCGCGACTTCTGCAGAAAGATTGGTGTTCTTCGACGACATAGTCAGAAGAATGGTGCTGACTCGAAGCTCGGGATTATGAGAAGCGCTTGCACCTTCAATTGTATGCAGAAGCTGCGTAAGACCCTCTAGAGCGTAATATTCCGTCTGAACGGGAATCAGCACCTCTTTGGCAGCTATCAACGCATTGATAGGTAAAAGAGACATACTCGGCGGGCAGTCGATAAACACATAGTCAAATGGCGTTCCCTCAGCAGCGGTCGCTGCAAGCCCCTCACGCAAAGTATCCCGAAGCCTGGTCATACGGTCATCTTGGTCAGCGAGTTCGACGTCGACCAGCGACAGATTGATCGACGAAGGAACCACAAAGAGATTCTCTAGTTTCTCCGTCGGTTGCATAGCATCGCGCATAGTCACGTTTCCAACTAGCACGTCATACAGAGTCGCGAAGTCTTCATCCCTACTTGCACCCAAAGCTGTGGACGCGTTGCCTTGGGGATCGTCATCGACCACAAGAACGTTAAGACCGCCTTGCGCTAAGGCAGCTGCAATATTAACAGCCGTGGTGGTCTTACCAACGCCGCCTTTTTGATTGGCGATCGCGATGATCCTCGTCGACGCCGGAGACTTGAACTTCGACCCCCCGATCGCATCAAGCCTTTTCATGTCCTCAGCCAGACTATTGGCAAGAGGAGATCCTTCGCCTCGCAGGCGATCCCACGGGCTTTCCTCTTCGGTAACCCGCACGGTCGCCCTTCGTGCCTTCCTTATGGGATCACTCACGTATCCGCTCCTCTCGTCTCATCACATTCTACGCAAAACGGAGATTGAAATTGTCCGATCCACACCGCATTTCGCGGCCGACTTTTCCACAGGTTGACTGCGCCATTTTCCAAACGTTCATTGCAAAGCAATCTCACATTTGCTTGGCATTCTCGATTTGCGCTTCTATATGTTGGATTGTTTTACACTCGAGAACATTCAAAGGAACCTGGCGTCATTTTCAATCTTTACTTCATTGACAGTCATTTTCACATGCGTCAAACTAAACAGTCGTCAACATCGTTGTGCGCAGTTTGAGACTCTATCATTCACAGTCTAAAGTCCGCCCAGACTACGACTCAGTCGTTTGCCGTCTGGCTACCGAAGACGTCGTTACCGAAAGCGTTGTTGCTTCTCACTTTGCCTCTAGATTCAAGCCGCAAGACATGCTTCGCCATTTCGTGGAACTGAAGCTCTTGTGTTTTAACGTCATGACGAGTGTGCATTGCCTTCCTTCCCAGTTCCATTAGGTTATTCCTTCCTGAGTAAAACACACATAATTGTCCGCGACTAACTTTGCTAACGGACTAAAGCACTTCGCGAGAAGGCGACGTCACCTAACAACAGCGCAACGCTCTCTGATACTAATCAGGAGTAAAAACACTCATACAAATAGATGGGAGGATACGCCGACGCCTTTCATGCCAGCACTTTTACCTTTCAAGACTATTCCAGTTGCAGTTCTGTTTTCACAGATGAAGCATTAGAGTCAGAAAACAAATCGAGCACATCAGGCGAACGAAACTAATCAGATATGTTGATGGCGCTCTTTCAGATGAATCATCACCGCCACCGCCTAAGGTGCGTCAAGAACACACCTGAACTTGCGGAATAGGTGAAGCATACTTAACCATCGAAAGAAAACTACGTTGAGTTATAACACTAAGAAAAGCTAAAGACAATGCAGTAGCTCGCGATGACTAGAAATCATTTCCAACGTTCCGAGGCAAGTTTTCGATGTGACTTTCTGCAATTTGCTCAAGATGGCAGCATTGCACCATTTCCGTAATTACTTCTAGTAGGTCACATACTTCTAACCAATCACAGTCTTACCCTTAGATTGTGTATTTGTCGTTAATCTTAGAACAACACAGATCTTTCTACGCATTACCAACATTGTAGAGCCCTCACGTTGCAGAGCGTTTTTAAGTCAGCAGTGTTTCACGTGAAACTCCAGAACGGCAAACATTAACAGATACTTGAAGTCGTAATGGCTGCTTATAGGGTAGACAAATATAGGGACACGTTTCTATAAACTAGTGCCCGATCCGTCAGAACTACCCAACGAAGTGCCACTCACATCAGGAAAAGGGCGTGTTTCATCCATGGATACGGAATAGGGCCAGCAAGTTCAACAATCGTTCTGTGGGTAGTTTCGTCTTGTCTAAATCTCCAGCTATGTGCCTACAACGTCGATCGTTGCATGGTTACCTACACCTTTGCACTATTTAGTATGCAGAGCAGATTTGAGTTTTAAACTCGCCAAGTATCTACAGCCAGTCTATATGATTCCCTGAGAAGGCATATAAACCAAAGTTTCTGTAATGCCAACTCTGATCTAGCTAGCAGCGGAATAAAGGGAGGTAATTCCGTGTTGCGTAACGAGATCAAGTTTTGGTTAGGTCAACCCTTTAAGTCGACATACTATTGAGCTTGCTAGATACTTTCACGCATCTACTAGCTTTAGCTTCGTATAAGCGATCTCGACTCTGGATTCCCTGAACACGTCAGGTTAATAGCATCGTTCCGATAGCAACTTACGGATTTAGGACAGGCAAAAGCTGCTGTTGTGGCATGTTGCTCCGTTTCGACCTGCTTAACGGCCCTGCTGTTAGACTGGAACTGCGCAAATGACAATGCGTAGCACCAGTTCTATTCACACAACAAGTATTCGATATTCACATTCCAGCTTGATGCGATGTTTGTAAAGCTTCGAATCGGTTAAAACGTTCTGCGTTTATCTTCAGCAGCCTTCGGAAACAGTCTCGCCAAATGAATGGACTTAATATCATTCTGTCTAACCCCGCAACGGATTAGCCCTTCGCAGCACGGCCGACCTGATATCGTCCAAAGGTACAGGAACGTCGCATATGACACTTTTAGCCTTGACGACCGCGAACAAGCAAGCACTACTCGCGGACCTGGTATAAGCCTATGTTTCACGTGAAACACAATCAGGCATCTAGTCACTTCGAAACTTCAGTGGAGATTGGAGCAACGCTCTGTTTAGAATACCTACCTTGCAGCTTACACAAGATTGAATGCCTCAGCCGCTTATCTATATGCTCGCTGATAAAACTCCTGTATGCGTCTAGAGCACCAAATAGTTTTGCAACGATCAACTAGTTTACTTGCTATAGACCAGATCGTTGTACAGGAGATTGAACTAGGCTAACTAGCGGAAAGGTCAAGATAACTAGTTTCAGTCGGAGGTGCTTTCGGTAACCTATATGTCAGATATTCGATGGAAATGCTTAGGCAACTTCTTGGGCTACTAGTTCAACGTTTCACGTGAAACGTCAAGTCATTAACTCGTGCAGCTACCATCGCTAATCCATTTTATCCCTTAGGGAATATGGACCACCCTTGCTTCAGCCTTCGAATGGGAAACCGCTGATTTATCTCGATACAAGATCCAGCTCTCACGTCTACACTTGCTTTGAATGCAGCTCAAGCACCCACCACACAATAGTAATTGGAACGCTCATCATCGGTAACTTGTAAATCAACGATCCTGTCACCATCGATGTCTCCACGAACATCATACTGGTTCTTGCGTGAAGACTGCGTTTGCGAGCTTGCCATAGTCCATATGGCTACTAGATTAGCCATTCTAAGCTAAAACTAGACACTGCTAATGTCCAAGGTACACGTAGATCTACGTGAATAGAGTCTTAGCTAGTCTATTTTCGGCGCCATGAAGGATGGCAACGACGCAGTATTGCGAATCCCTTTTATAGTCCGATCATTTAGAATCAAGCAACATAGTCAGATGATTCTACTGGTACCGCTATCATGAATCAGTTTAGTCGATAAAGTACAAAAGCTTTGTGTCTTCTACAGTCACTTCTCGTAGAGTACAGCTAACTTAGCCCATTGCGTGTTCGACGGTCTGCACTGTAAAGTCATCGAAAGCGCCTTACAAAGTCTTTAGACAAATGCCTGTTTCACGTGAAACATCGATCATTGGACCTATTGTTCAACGCGTCACATCCGATTGCAGTTTGTATGGGCCTCACCAAGTTGAACGTATTCACCTTTGAATGGTAGTTGAAGCGGTCAGATACTTTTTTAGTACGGTACATTAGCACGGCTCCTACTACAAGATTCGTAAATCCTTCAGTCATAGTGAAGCAAATAGCTTACAACATTTAACCAAACTAACGGACGTTTGATTAGGATAGTTGACTCGTAAAATCTGCGTTCAGTCGCCCTATTACTTTTCGGACTCTCCGTAGTAGACAAACGGGCCGCATCAACTGGCTCCAACTACTATGAAGTACTCGAAGTATGCTGTTGTGCTGCCGAAAGCTCTAGTGGATCTTACCGCTCATAGCACATCACTACGTATACAGCTTTCAACTTGGCAAAGCTACGAAGTTAAAAAATAGGTGATTGGACCAGTTCCAAGTGTCTCTGGCTGCTTCCTCAGTTCACCGTCGCTAAAGACTTACGAGCATACAGACGCAGAAGCCTCCGGAGTGTCTATCTGTAGTTAGTCATGTTTTCCGTACATTACGAGCAACTGTAAGACGATATTATGAATGGACTACGTGACTCATGTGATGGGGCTAGGCTGATTCAGTCAAATCAAGTAGACCTCGATCTAGATTCCGGTTTCACGTGAAACAACGATGATCCTGTAAAGCACAGAAAGTACCAAACAGGCAAAATGCTGTCCGCATACCGCAGCAAAAATGCCTTAGGCCCATTTCGTTCATAGCGAGCCCAGGAAGTTGGGGATTTGCTTCGATTTACTGCAACTCCACTAGCTGGCAAAGTCTTCGATGTCCTAGATGGTTGTAAACGACGCTGCTTCAGACAGCTTGTTATCAATCGGCTTTTCCATTGATATCCGACGCGTGCGGCTCAACGGACATACCTAACCCTCGTGAATAACGATTGCAACAGATTATTTAGCTCATCAACGCATTTTGCGTAAGACCTGGAACAGTCATCTCTATAGGCTTGGTATGCATATTGGACGTTTAACTGGTGTCTTTATCGCATTGTTTGAATACAAACCAAGTATGTACCTGACTCCTTCAATTGCTAGAAGTACAGGGCTTTCGTTGCAAACCTGTGGTGCTGACTTTCGATACTGGTTCCAGACGAGCAGTGTCCAGTGGTCTGGTCACCTTACTCAGATCGATACCAGGCAGATCACTATCACATCTATGCGCAACACAGAGGGTCATCATTAGCTTCAGCATTGTCAGCTATTTAGATGGCCGAGCTCTACAAACTCCTACTTCTAGGCAAACATTCCTTGTAAATCTCAGTTTGTAGTTAAACAAGGCAGCTAAGTAACTCAATTACACTAGTACCTTTACCCTGCTTTTAGCCAAGTAAATACGTTGCCAAGGGGATGTTTCACGTGAAACATAGACATTCTAAACGGACGGTGCTGAACAAAAGTATTAACCTAAAACCTACGCGCCTTTAGCATTTCCACTTGTTTTTTGTCGAACTCCGTATCCGAACTGAAGCTATCTGTTCATTGTTAAATGTACTAACTTTAACCCCGTTTCAACCTCGTACGACCGAAGACCTAGTTCCGGCTTAGTGGACGATCGTCGGTTACCGTACTTGTTACGAAATACTTAGTAAATAATGGGAAGTGTATTGCAAAGTTGTTATGATCATCTAGCGTTTATACAACTACCGTTAATAGCAGTAAACCGGTTTCGGCTCATTGTTTCACGTGAAACGTTGATACTACAGTTAGGGATCGCAACAGACGTCGAACAGAAACAGTCAACTCATTGGGTTGACCGAAAGTTGTCGTCGATCGGTGCGGTTTACAACCAGATGGCACTAAGATCGCGACTTCGCCTAAGCGTGGATGTTATTAACATTTCATGAACCTTATAACGAACTTAGCACTGACAACATGTATAAAATTCTAGTTGATTGCTCAGCTACAAAGCACAAACAGTATTTCAGCTCTAACTGTCTATTCATTCAGCGTGTTAACCGCATATAACCTGCGTGCAAAGTACAGGCCATGATCATTAGTTAACATTCGATTCACTGTATAGACGAAGCTACACCCACCTAAGGGAAGTCGGTATTATCACAAGTAGACATGTTTCCGAAGACTATCGCAAACACACTTTGAAAACACAAACGCTGACTAACTTACTCGTCTGATTCGAAGTGCTCGTTCAACTCGTTACTAACAGCATTTAAATGAAATAACAGGTTCTACCGGCGGATCCGTGGTACGCTCCGTACCATTACGTCAACACGTCGTTCAATCGGTGCTTAGAAACACCTAGCAGTTAGGCCCATGAACACACTCAGATACGTTATCTACGATTTATATCCCGAAAGCGACAGAACGTTACGAATGCCTTGGACTGTTTCACGTGAAACAAGCAGGATAAAAATTGGCCTTTCGTATAACACCGTTCACTGATCAAAACTCGACCTACCAGTCAATTCGTACACATAGCTATGAATAGTTTTGGGATGAACAAGCGAGACTAGTCATTACCGCAGAATGGTCAAACGACCGTTGAAGCTAGGTGAACTCTGCCAGCTCTGCCACAAAGCTAGGCCAAACCGGCTGACGTAGCTAACGCGATGTAGTTTTGCTTCGTCTAGTTGTCAAAGACAACTATCGAAATACTCTATTCGGTTGAGTATCGTAGTCAAATATGTCCCAGCACTCAACCTCAGCCGGTCCTATAGGCAAAATGTCACTATCAAACCTACAAACATACAAAACCTAACTAGAACAGAGAAACCAGCGACGCCCCGTACACAACGAGTGTGTGTCATTCAGGTCTCGCAGGCCATTCGACCGCAAAAGGCCGTCGACTCCTTTATTACTAACAACCAGTAGACAACTGAGGTCTGAACAAGTTTGTCAAGTGCTTTCAAGCAGAAGAAAACAGTACGCACCAAAATTGAGACACATCCGCCTCAATTGACTGTCCTCGACCGACGCGGTGCGCAAAATAACCTTGTGTAATTCAACTTGAGTAACGGACTCGTTGCAGTCCCATAACCAGCTACGTGGCGCCGACAGATCATCCTGAATGGACTTAGAATCACTGGACCTCACGTATCCCTTATCCCGAATTCATCCCTTGAACCATCTCAATTGTCTATGAACTATAAGTAACCCAAGCTTACGCGATAGGCAAACGACCGCTACTCTAAGTAGCGGTACAGCCTTCGAAATCGAGTGGACCCGCGCGAGAGCACCATTGCCAAAAGGATCCATCAGTCCAACGTCGCTCGATCCGACGCATCAATTTAAACACTATGCCGGCAACCACAGGGTTATTTGGAGCCTAACACTAGTCCATGAACACGGCGAAAATAGCAACCGCGGCAGGCAAGCGCAGCTCAAACAGCGGTAAGCAATCGTAGCTGAAATTGTCGCGGCAACTGCAGTCCAAATGATGCCGTTCAAAATCAGCTATTTCTCCCGCAACATTCACTGTTCAAATCTACGATCCCACAGTATGGATTGCCGTAATACCAGCTAGGCGTCACTTTCTTTAGCGGTGCACGTCAAACGGCTTCTATAAAACTTCAACTGCAAAATTTACAGTCTCTAGACGTTCAGTATTCACAACTTCTTAACATAAAGGATACGATCGGGATAGATTTTCTGTATGAGTTACAGATCTCCACAGAAATGCCCGTCATCAAGTATCCATAGAAAGTAAAAACCGAGTTATACTTTCAGACAGCTTACTAGCTCCGACACATGGATTAATCTTGCAGCTTGTTGTAGTAAGCATTTTCTTCCACATTCAAAACAAGATCAAATACTGGTCGGCAGACAGTCGTAACCTTACCGTCAATCACTACGTTGACAACCGCTCGGCAGCAATTGAAACAACCATGGTCGTCGGATTGATACATCGAAACGGCAATCGGTATACCAGAGCACAGGAATGAGAAAAGTGCTTTTTCTCGTGAGGTTGCAATGAATGTAAGTGTGCCTGAGAAACGCGCGAGTTTAGATATGCGGTTCTTCAGCGTAGTCACAAATAATTTCAAGCATAGACACTGCCAAGTACTAACGTTTTGAGTATATGTACCGTCGTCTCTATGGACCATAGATGACAGGTTCAGACTATTGCTGCGAACAGCATGCTCCTGAAATCCACTGTAATGACAACATTTCGGCGATGAGATAGTAGCTAGTGCACCGAAGAAAGTCGCCTCATGCACGGAATGTGCTCCGGAATGAACGGAAACTGTGGTGAACGAGGATCAACTCTGACAGGCAACGAAACATGTTCCAGACGACTGTCCGTCGTCTGTCGTCAAGACATCACGACCGATCTCAACGTGCGTATAGCAAGTTTCATTCTGCGGACAGCCATGTTCTTCGAAAAATTAACACAAAGGCGTGTTCAAAACGCTTGGGAAGCGCTGCTCATTAAGTCATAGAACTTCAAAACGGCCAAGCAGGGCAGCAGTACGAAAAGTCATTCTGACGCGTTGCCGATCTACAGCTTCACTTACTCCTAAAGGCGATTGAATTTCTGTGCTCGCCCAGGCCTGAGGTTAGGAAATGTCATTGCACCAACAATAGATCTTTGACAGTTGGTTCAATGTTCCGTAGTCTAAACTAGTTCGCTTATCGGATAGAAAACTACAAACTAAAAAACATAGGTTGATTAGAAGGATAAAGATAGAAAAATGCATAAGTTAAGCAGAATAGTATAAGCTATACCAAACACTGTAAGCTGGGCAAAACAATACAGTTAGAGAAAACAGTATAAGCCGGACAAACAATACAAATTAAACAAAACAGTATAAATCGGAGAAAACACTGTAATTCAGACGAAACAGTTTAAATTGGATAAAACAGTATAACGTGAATATAATCCTACATATTAAAAGCATCATAAATTAAAAGAGACACAATAACAATAAAAACAAGCTTATATTTCCACTGAAAGTTATAAAATATCAAGTTCCTTTTCGTCTACTTCGCTCTTCTAATAGAAGATAGTTAAAGCACTTAGATTATAAAGCATTATCTATTTCTACAACACCTATAGAATAATAGATACAAATAATCAACCTTCTTATGCAATCTATCGCTAGAAAACAAAATGAAAAAGCAATCGTTCACTTCCGTTTGTTTGTCTGCTTCTTTCTGATTTCCAGTACTCGAGTCTCCTCCGTCGTTCCAAAGGGAGTCACCACATGGACATCGGCCCATTTGGCGCGATACTTTCGCAGAAGGTGAATTGCACCATCAATCTCGTCATCGACGTGGGCTCCTTTGAGCGCCAGCAATGAACCGCCGCCTTTGAGCAATGGCATTGTCCATGGGAGCAGCTTCTTCAGTGCCGCCACGGCCCTCGCCGTGACAACATCCGCGTCCACCTTGCCGACAAGATCCTCGGATCGTGCATGGACGACTTTGGCGTTCGAAAGGGAAAGAGCCTTGACGACGTCGTTCAACCAGCGTGTTCGCCGCTCCATCGAATCGACGAGGACAAGGCGAAGGTCTTTGCGGACTATCGCGGCGACAATACCCGGAAAGCCGGCACCAGAACCGACGTCGACGACCTTCGCTTCAAACGGGATGAAGTCGAGGATTGCCGTGGAATTGAGGACGTGTCTAGTCCATAGGCGCCCGAGTTCGCGAGGCCCAAGCAATCCGCGCAGCTCGCCTTCCCTTTCAAGCATTCCCGCATAGTCCACCAGCTTTTGCCACGGATCCGTCCCAAAATGGGAGGCCCCTCCTTCGGGAGGGGCCTCCACGAACACACAGTTGTCGTCCACGCTCAAATCTACTTCGCAGTCGAGGATGTTGAGCCCTTGCCGACATTATCGGTATCGGTCAGATCTGAAGAGTCTTTCGCGGCGTCGGCAGAACCAGAAACAACATCTGCGGTGGCAGAAGCAACGCCATCCGAATCTGAAACAACGGTATCCGAGCTTGAGGCAACTTCAGTATCAGGAGAAGCTTCATCGGCAGTACGAGTCTCAGCAGTGCCAGACGCAACGTCATTAGAACCATCGTCAGACACATCATCGGAGGAATCGTCAGGCACGTCATCGGAAGCATCCTCAGACACGGCGGCAGCGGCGACATCAGCAGCGCCAGAGGGGACTGAATCGGAAACTTCCTCTTCTTCCGAGGCTTCTTCGTCCGCAACGGCCTCGCTGACGATCACATGGCGCGCATTGCCGAGTCCCTCGGAATCGGAGGCTAGGCCGGCGGCAGCGGCGACGTCGTGAACCACTTTTCGTTCAAACGGATTCATCGGCTCCAGGGAAACAGGCTCCCCGTTGGCCAAAACGGAGGCCACCGCTTCGCGAGCAATCGCTGCGACCTCCTGACGATGTGATTCTCTGTAATCGGCGATGTCAAGCATGAGACGGCTACGCTCGCCGGTCTTCGCCTGAACGGCCAGACGCGTGAGCTCCTGGAGCGCGTCAAGGACCTCGCCCCCCTGGCCGATGAGGCGTTTGAGCCTGCGGTCGGCGACGCCTTCCGTCACAACCGCGACAGAGGCGCGGTCGGCTTCGACGCCAATCTCAATGTCTCCGTCTAAGTCGGCAATGTTGAGAAGCTCCTCAATGTAGTCAGCTCCAAAATCGCCTTCGTCGTTTAACTTTTTGACGAGTTGGGCCCTGTCAGGCATCGGATCGTCCTTTCTTCGGCAAACACCGCTGCAGTGCGTAAAAGTAGTTGTGGTTGTGGGGATTGGTAGTTGCGAACTTGGGAAATCTTCCGGCATGGAAGCTTATAACCTTCCGGTCGGAAAGCTTTCACAGCTCAAGTGAAGCCATGGCTCAAGGAGAATCGTTGGCTAGGGAAGGACTCATGGGTATGAATACAGAGGAACTCATAACTGACGTGAGGCGAGCAAAGGATCAGAAGTTCCGCTTCTTCTGATTCTGTTGGACGCGTTTCTTTCGATTGGCGGCTTTGTTCTTCGCGCGCGCCCGCTCGGCCTGGCGCCGCTCATAGCGACGTCGAGCTCGCTCGGCCTCAGTAAGACCGTCTTTGCCGCGAACTTCCTCGGGCTTGTCGGAATCGGCTTCCTCGCCGTCGGAGTCATCGGCGTCATTGTGGAGCGCTCGATTGGCGGCCTTCGCCGCAGCCTTCTTGGATCTTTCCTTGCCGAGAGGCTGAACCCGAACCCCTGCGCGAGCTGCGTCCTCAGATTCGAGCTTCTCGATCTCCTCCTTGCTCAGACCCTTGCGTTCGCGCTTTTCCCGAAGGCGCTTCTGGCGTTCCTTGTAGGCTTGCGATCCAGGCGTCGGATTGTTGCGAATGAACCAGGCCTGCTGGCAAAGATTCCAGATGTTGCCTGCAACCCAGTAAACCAGGACCGCCACCTGAAGGACTCCGCCCATGAAGATGTACATGATCGGCATGCCGTACATCATGATCTGCTGCGTGCGGTACATGGGGTTGCTCTTGTCCAAAGCGGACTCGGGCATGTTTTTGCGCATGAGCTGATGCTGAGTGTAGAACATCGTGGCGCTCATGATGAGGACCAGCACCCCAATGACGATCTGGCTGTTCGTCGACGTCGCAGTTCTGAAATTCGTGGCGAGCGGGGCTCCGAAAACCGTGGACTTTTCGAAGTCCGTCGCAAGCTCTTTGGTGATAGGGCCCAATGCGTCGCGGCGCCCGCTGGAGATTCCGGGGAACGCCGAGATAACCCTGTAAAGAGCGAAAAGAATGGGCATTTGGACGAGCATCGGCAGACACGTGGCAAAAGGAGAGGTCCCATGCTTGCGGTAAACCGCCTGCATCTCCTCTTGCATCCGGCGCCGGGAAACCATGTCCTTCTTGCCCTTGTACTTCTTTTGGATTTTCTGGACTTCGGGTTGGATGACCTGGGCCTGGCGCGAGGATCGAATCTGTTTGTTGTAAAGGGGAAGAACCAGAAGGCGAACGACGACGGTCAGGCCGATGATCGACAAGACCCACGCCGCGCCGGCGCCGTCCGGAAGGCCGAGCGCCACGAAGACTCGACGCAGGATCTCCATGATCCAGGCGATCACCCACATGAGTGGGAAAAGGATTGTATCCACGCTACTTCTTTCGTATTCGGCGGTTACCCGCTCTTGCTGTCAAGCTTGCGAGGCCGAGCAGACCTCGCCGCCGCGGCGATCGCCCGCTAGAGCCGCTTCAGCGTCCTCCCGCTCGTAGAGAGCGTGAAGCCCGTCCACATCCAGGGGTTTCGAGGGCCACCGTCCTTTGGCGGGAACCCTGTCCACTCCGCCTTTGCTCCACGGGTTGCACCGCAGAACTCGCCACACTCCTAGTAGTGTACCTTTCAAAACTCCGTGAATTCGCAGAGATTCCAACGCGTACTGCGAACAGGTCGGCGCATAGCGGCATCTTGCCGGAAGGCCCGGGGAAAGCCACCGCTGATAGGCTCGAATGGGCCACGAAAGAAACCTGGTGAGAAAGCTCATTGATCGCCGCTCCCGTTGGAATTCCTCATGTCGGCAGGCATGCTGCCGGCAGCGCCTCGTTGCAGCCTTTGCCGCCAATCGACGCCTCAATGCCCTCGCGAAGCGATTCCCCGCGCCCCTCGCGAAGGGACTCCTTGCGGCGAACGGAGGCGATGCAGCGGTCGAGGTCGGCAGCGAGATCTTGGAAACTGGCGCTCTTGGCCGGAGGGAAAACACGCACGGAAACAAGCTCGCCCGGGCGAAGAATTTGGATGCGCTCCCTCATCAGATGGCGAAGCTGCCGACAGAGACGGTGCCGGACGACCGAGTTACCGACGGACCTGGGTATGACAAAACCGACCTTCGGGGGAAGGTCGGTGACGCTGCCCGTGGAATCCGAGCTGGACCGGTCGACGCCGGAGCGGTCTGCGCCGATTGCTACGAGAAGCCTGGCGGATCCGCCTCGAACGCCTCGGAAGGCTCGGGCGAATTCCGCCGAGCGCCGCATGCGGTTCTCGGCAGCAAGCACGTCAGGCGGAAAGCGAACGGCGACCCTTGCGACGGCGAGCGGCGAGGATCGCGCGGCCGGCGCGGGTCGACATGCGCTTGCGGAAGCCGTGCACCTTGGCCCGGCGGCGGTTGTTGGGCTGAAAAGTCCGCTTGGTCACGGTTGTTCTCCCTAAAACGGCGCGAGGAGATCTCGCGAAGACTGCTCGTGTGCGAGGCACACATGACTAAACAACTTTACGCGAGGGTCCGCTCAGGGGTCAATGCAGCGTCCTCTCTGGTGAGTGGAATCTCAAGGGTATCTCGCTATCGACAAACTACACGATTGTTATTCACATCTGTGTCCACACATGTGGATAAAGATCGATCTTTGAATGTTCGGCGTCAAAACGGGCAAATCTCCCTGTGAACAACATCGATGTAATTTCCACAGTTGTGGACAAGCCTGTGGATAAACTTGTTGCATTGTCCCCAAGCCTGTGTTCAAATTGGTCAGGTCCCACGCAGGAGGCAATAGGCGTTGGGGTTTCACACGTCCAAGGAGTTCCAATGAGCGACGGTAATCCGGCCAAAGACGCGTGGAATGCGGCAACCGAATTACTGCGCGCAGACGGCTCGCTCTCGGATTCCCAGGCCGCCTTTGTGCGCATGGCCCATCCTTTGGCCTGGGTGGACGAGATCTTTATGATCGCCGTCGGGTCCGAGTTTGTGAAAACCTGGATCGAGGAACACGTTTCGGAGACGATGACTTCGATGCTCTCGAACATACTCGGACGTTCCGTGCGCATCGTCATCTCCGTCGATCCGAGTGTAAACGAGTCCCAACCCGTCGGGACGACGGCGTCGAGCATTGCGCCGAGCGCGGTCGCTCCCAGCGTCCTCCCGCCCTCGGAAGATCCTCTGCCCGCGTCCTCGTTGACCATGCCGCCGTTGGCGTCGTCATTGGCCTCGCCGCCGGGCATTGAAGCGGGAGAAGAGGACGCTTCGGATTCTGCGACGTCGGACTATCCGCAGTCTCGCTATCCGGGAATGTCCAGATCCGTCGAGCATTCCTTTTCGGAAACAGCGAGATACAGGGAAAGCTCGGCAGACGTCGAAGGAGGCTATACCAGAGCTCGCCGCAGGCATCTGGACGTTTCCGGGTCTGGGGACGAGCCGCTGCTTCCAAACAAGCAGGACGAATCGCACGAGTCCTTCACGCAGGGGATACGCTACGTCGACCAGACGACGATCGCGGAGGAGGCTCTCGCCAAGCGTCCCGACACCGCGGCGCGATCCCAGAAGGCGCGGATCAATCCGCGCTACACCTTCGACAACTTCGTCATCGGAGACAACAATCGCTTCGCCACTGCGACGTCGCTGGCCGTGGCCGAATCGCCCGGAACGACGTACAATCCCCTCTTCCTCTACTCGGATTCCGGCATGGGAAAGACCCATCTCATGCATGCCATCGGAAACTACGCTCTCAATCTCTTTCCCTCGATCAAAGTCCGCTACGTGAGCGCCGAGGAGTTCACGAACGCCTTCATCAACTCCGTGCGCGACGGACATCAGGCCGAGTTCAAGAACCAGTTCCGAACGGTGGACATCCTTCTCATCGACGACATTCAGTTCATCGGCGGACGGGACTCGACGGTCGAGGAGTTCTTTCACACCTTCAACGCGCTGACAAACTCCAACAAGCAAATCGTCATCACATCGGACGTGTCTCCCAACCTCCTCAACGGATTCGAGGAGCGCATGCTCTCACGCTTCAATTCGGGCGTGACGGCGAACATCGACCGTCCCAACCTCGAAACGAGAATCGCGATCCTGGAGAAGAAGGCCCACTCGGACGGCTTCACGGTTCCCCGAGAGGTCAATGAGTACATCGCGACCCACATGCTGACGAACGTGCGCGAGATGGAGGGCGCCCTTCGGCGAGTCACGGCCTTCGCCGATCTGTCGAAGCAGACGATCAGCCTCGGGCTGGCGGAAATGATACTCAAGGACCTCATAGCCAATCCCGACGCCATCGAGATCACCGCGACCCTCATCATGAGTCAAACGGCCGGATACTTCGACATTTCCATCGAAGAGATGATATCGACCGACCGGAGCAGGGTGCTCGTCTCCGCTCGCCAAGTGGCCATGTACCTGTGCAGGGAAATGACGGAGCTGTCGCTTCCTAAGATCGGCCACCTTTTCGGCAAGCGCGATCACACCACCGTGATGCACGCGTGCCGAAAGATCGACAAGCAGATGGCCGAGCGGCAAACCACGTACAACCAGGTTTCCGAGCTGACGAGCCGAATCAAGCAAGCCGCCCAGCAGGCTTCTTTGTAATCCGCGTGCCCGGGCTTCGCCGCGGCCGCCCGCCGGATTCGCACAATCGCCGTGCCCGGGCTTCTCGCAGCCCGGCGCGGACCAGAGATTCACGCGGTTCGCCGTGCGCCAGGCGCTTGTGGAATCCACACACACTGTGCATGAGGCTGTGGCATACCCCTGATTCTCTGTGGACAAGAGCTTTTTGTCTGTGGATCTTTCAAGGTCGAAAGTGTCTCATCCACTGATTTCCGAGTTTTGCTCCCAAGTTCCGCACAGTTCCATCCACAGCAAAATCCGTTGACAATACTGACAAAAGTCCGGTTATCCACCGATTCCACAGGTGCTACAACTACTACTAAGAACTTATCTAGTACAGGGAACGGTCGGTCTCGGACTGCGCAACGAGGCGGATATCGACGACGGCCAAGTCGTTCTCGCGTAAAGTGGAGTTAGGTATATCCTTTAAGGATTCAAAGAAAGAAGGTCTGTAGTGAAGCTTAGGGTTGAGCACGACGTCTTCGCCGACGCCGTTTCGTGGGTTGCCCGCACGATCCCCTCGCGCCCTTCCCTTCCCGTTCTCGCGGGAATGAAGATCGAAGCGGACAAGGACGGCGTCGTCGCCCTATCCTCCTACGACCCGGACATTTCCTCGCACGCCGTGATAGAGGCCGCCGTCGACGAGCCCGGAACGACGCTGGTCCACGGCCGGCTTCTCTCGGACTTCGCCAGGGCCCTGCCCAACAAGCCGATCGACATGGAGCTGAAGGGCGCCAAGCTCGAGGTGGTGTGCGGGTCGTCGCACATCTCTATGCAGTCGATGCCCCTCGAGGACTACCCGTCGCCGCCGCCCATGCCCGAGGTCTCCGGCGTCGTCGACGGGGCTCTTTGGCAGGAGACCGTCGCGCAGGTGGTGACGGCCGCTTCCTCCGACGACACTCTTCCGCTTCTCGTCTCGGTGTGCATCGAGATCGAGGGGAAGACGATGTCGCTCATGGCCACGGACCGCTACCGGCTCGCGGTGCGCGATCTGACGTGGGAGCCCTCGAACGAGGATGCCTCGCACAGGATCCTCGTGCGGGCCTCGCGGCTGTCGGACATGGCAAAGGCGCTGGGCTCCGTGGGCAAGGTCGAACTTGCGATAGACAACTCGGGCCGGACGGGCATGATCGGCTTTTCGGCGGCCGGCCGCCACAACGTCGCCCGGCTCATCGACGGCGAGTACCCCCAGGTCCGCAATCTCTTCCCCTCGGAGGCGACGGGCTACGCCGTCATTGGGCGTCAGGAGATGCTCGACGCGATCAAGCGCGCGAGGCTCGTCGTCGAAAAGAACTCCGCCGTGAGGCTTTCCTTCAGCGAAGGGCAAGTGATCCTCGAAGCGGGCCAGGGGGACAACGCCCAGACGAGCGAGGCACTCGAGGCGACGCTCCACGGCGAGGACATCGTCATGGCCTTCAATCCGAGTTTTCTCCAGGAGGGGCTCGGGGCGACGTCGGCCCCTTACGTCCGCCTGTCGTTCACGAGCGCTTCGAAACCGGCCGTTCTCACCGCGCAGCCCGAGATCGACGGGGAGGACGATCAGGAGTTCCGGCTTTTGCTCATGCCGATCCGCACCTACGGCGGATGACCCACGAGGCGGGCAGGCGACGGAGAGAGCGTGTACCTTAGCGACCTCGCGCTGACGGATTTCCGCTCCTACGAGCGGGCGATCGTCGCCCTGGAGCCGGGGGTGACGGTTCTCGTCGGCGAGAACGGGCAGGGGAAGACGAATCTCATCGAGGCCGTCGGCTACCTGTCGACCCTCTCATCCCACAGGGTTTCGGGCGACGCGGCATTGGTCCGCCAAGGGGCGACGGCCGCGGTGGTTCAGGCGCGCGTCGTCCGCTCTTCCGCGCCGACGACGGTCGAGGTGGAGATCTACTCCGGCCGGGCCAACCGCGCGAGGATCAACCGCGGACTCGTGCGTCCGCCCGAAATCATCGGCACGGTGCGCAGCGTCCTATTCGCCCCCGAAGACTTGGAGTTGGTCTCCGGCGATCCCGCGGCGCGGCGGTCTTTCCTCGACGGAATCATGGTTCAGCTTCGGCCGAGGATGGTCGCGGTCAAATCCGAATACGACAGGGCGGCGCGGCAGCGCGCGGCTCTGTTGAAATCGGCCGGGGCGGCCCGCAGGGGCGGCGGCGCGGCAGACGCGGCAGCCCTGGACGTCTGGGACGTCCAATTGGCCAAGCTCGGGGCGAGGATAACCGCCGCCCGCGCGGAGATCGTCGCCAGGCTGCGGCCTTGCGTCGACGAGTTCTACGCGAAGGTCTCGGGCGGACGCGGCCCGGCTGAAATCGTCTACCGCGCAAGCGTCGGGCGGCATGGGGGGCGAGCGGGGGCGAGCGGGGCAGGCGGCGCGTCCGATTTCGGCGAAGGCTTGCAGGAAGAGCTTCACGACGTCGAACTCAACGAGATCCGGCTCATCAGCGCCATGGCCGAGCGACGCGAGGAGGAGATCAGACGCGGCGTGAACCTCGTCGGCCCGCACCGAGACGAACTCGAACTCGCCCTCGGGACGCTGCCCGCCAGAGGCTACGCCTCCCACGGAGAGTCGTGGAGCTACGCGCTTGCTCTCAAGCTCGCCTCCTGGGGAGTTCTGCGCGGCGACGAATCTGGAGAATGGACGGAAGGCGGCGAGCCCGTCCTCATTCTCGACGACGTCTTCGCCGAGCTCGATGCGCGGCGAAGAGACCGGCTGGCGCGAATCGTCGAAGAGGCCGAGCAGACGATCGTCACCGCGGCCGTCGGCAGCGAACTGCCGGCCGGACTGGGCGGGCGACGCCTGACGGTGACGCTGGGGAATGTCTCGGAGGAACTCGAGAGCATTTCGGAGGAAATGGGAGGCGCCGCCGAAGGATTTGGCAGTGTCGCCGAGGAGTCTCGAGGCGATGTCGAGGAAGACGGCGGAAACGCGCCGGTCGCGGGGAACGGCGGCGCAGCGCAGGGCGGCGGCGATGGCTGACGGCGCGATCGATGCGGCGAGGAGGGCCGCGATCGAGCGAAACGGCGACGTGCTCGCGCTTCGCGCCCTGGATCGGGCTCGGGAGGCCGCGTACGCGCGCGGCGACGTGCGTACGAGGCGCCCGTCGGCAGCGCGGACTTTCGAGAAGGCCCGCAGCCGAGAGACGCACGATGCGGACGAGCCTCTCGGCGACGAGGTGCAGAGCCCCGGCCCGGGATGGGGCGACGTCGGAAGCGGCCCGCGGCCTTCGCACCGCGACCCCCACCCGATCGGCCAGATCCTCGCCCGCTATGTTCGGGACAAAGGGTGGGGCGAGAGGCTCGAGGTGGCGTCCGTGGCCAGCAGATGGCCTGAGATCGTCGGCCCGACGGTGGCCAAGCACTGCACGGTCGAAGACTTCTCTGACGGCGGACGGCTCACGCTGCGCACGTCGTCGACGTCGTGGGAAACCCAGATCCGCGCCCTTCAAGCGACCCTCGAAGCGACTCTCGCCAAAGAGGTGGGCGAAGGAGTCGTCAAGGAAATCGTGGTCAAAGGGCCGTCGCAGCCGAGTTGGAAACACGGCCGCTTCTCGGTTCGAGGGCGGGGTCCGCGTGACACGTACGGATGATGCGCGGGGGAACCCTGAGGAAACGTGCACTAGCACACGTACGGTCAGATTGGTCCATTCATCCCGTGAAGCGCGGTAGAATTGCTTAGGCCCCTTTGTTGGTGGGGGCCTACCGCAGCGGGGGCAGCGCTTCACACAGGCGTCGTGATGGGCTCCGCATGCTTAGGCGAAGGAGAAACTCAAGCGTGACGACAGACGAAACATCCGCAGAAAACGCGGTCCCCGGAGAGGAAAGCGTCGTCAAAGTCTCAAAAGGCCAGTCCTACGACGCCTCGTCGATCACCGTTCTCGAGGGTCTCGAAGCCGTCCGCAAACGCCCGGGCATGTACATCGGATCTACAGGCGAGCGCGGACTCCACCACTGCGTATACGAGGTGGTCGACAATTCGGTCGATGAGGCGCTGGCCGGAATCTGCGACCACATCGAGGTGACAATCTTGGCCGACGGCGGCCTGAGGGTGCGCGACAACGGCCGCGGCATCCCGGTGAACGAGCACCCGACGGAGCACAAGCCCGCCGTCGAAGTGGTCATGACAATCTTGCACGCCGGAGGCAAGTTCGGAAACGGCGGATACGCGGTTTCCGGAGGGCTGCACGGCGTCGGCGTCTCCGTCGTCAACGCGCTTTCGACTCGAATGGAGACGGAAGTGCGCCGCGACGGCTACATCTGGCGCATCTCCTTTGAAAACGGCGTCCCGACGGGCCCCCTCGAGCGGGGCGCGCAAACCGACGAGCACGGAACGACGCAGACGTTCTGGGCCAATCCCGACATCTTCGAAACGACGCACTACGACTTCGAAACCCTGCGCCGCCGCTTCCGCCAGATGGCCTTCCTCAACAAAGACCTGCGCATCACGCTCACCGACGAACGGCCGACGGCCACCCCCGAAGGCGACGAAGTCGCCGGCGAGACGGGAGAAGGCTCTCCGACGCCGGGATACCGCAGCGTCTCTTACATGTATTCGGGAGGGCTCCTCGACTACGTCAAGCATCTCAACACGACGAAGAAGGTCGAAGTCGTCCATCCGGACGTCGTCTACTTCGAAGCGGAGGACCGCGAGAAGCAGATTCAATGCGAGGTCGCGATGCAGTGGACGTCCGCCTACTCGGAGACCCTCAACACCTTCGCCAATACGATCAACACCACCGAGGGCGGCACCCACGAGGAGGGATTCCGCTCCGCGCTGACCTCCGTGATCAACAAGTACGCCCGAGACAAAGGGCTGCTCAAGGACAAGGACCCCAACCTTTCGGGTGACGACATCCGCGAAGGCCTGACGGCCATTATCTCGGTCAAGCTCGGCAACCCGCAGTTCGAGGGCCAGACGAAGACGAAGCTCGGGAACACCGAGGCGCGGACATTCGTTCAGCAGCAGGTCTATTCGCATCTGACGGACTGGCTCGACATGCATCCGAACGAGGCGAAGGACGTCATCCGCAAGGCCCTTCAGGCGTTCGCCGCCAGGGCCGCGGCGCGCAAGGCCCGCGAGGCGACGCGTCGCAAAAGTGTGCTCGAATCGGCGTCGATGCCCGGCAAGCTCAAGGATTGCACGTCGCGCAACCCGGAAGAGTGCGAGATCTTCATCGTCGAGGGCGATTCCGCGGGAGGCTCGGCCGTCAACGGACGCGACCCCGAACACCAGGCGATCATGCCGATTCGCGGGAAAATCCTCAACGTCGAGAAGGCGCGATTGGACCGCGCGCTTTCCTCAGACACGATCCAGGGGCTCATCACGGCCTTCGGCACGGGCATCGGCGACGAGTTCGACATGGCCAAGCTCCGCTATCACAAGATCGTGTTCATGGCCGACGCCGACGTCGACGGGTCGCACATCGCAACCTTGCTGCTGACCCTCGTCTACAGATACATGCGCCCCCTCATCGAGGGCGGGCACGTGTACCTGGCGATGCCGCCGCTCTACCGCATCAAGTGGACGAATGCCGACCACGACTACGTCTTCTCCGATCGCGAGCGTGACGAGAAGCTCGTCGAAGGCAAAGGCAAGGGCCTTCGCCTTCCCCGCGAGGAAAGCCAACGCATCCAGCGATACAAAGGCTTGGGCGAGATGAACGCCGAAGAGCTGTGGGACACCACGATGAATCCCGAGGCCCGCACCCTCAAACAGGTTTCGATCGACGACGCCGCGGCGACCGACGAGACCTTCTCCATCCTCATGGGCGAGGACGTCGAGTCTCGCCGAGGCTTCATTCAGCGCAACGCGCACGATGTGCGATTCCTCGACATCTAAGGCAAGGAACCAGTGAGCGAAGACACCGTTTACAATCACGGCCTCATCAAGGGGGTCGACCTCCAGCGCGAGATGGAGAAGTCGTACCTCGACTACGCAATGTCGGTCATCGTGGGCCGCGCCCTGCCCGACGTGCGCGACGGCCTCAAACCCGTGCACAGGCGCGTCATCTATGCGATGTACGACGGCGGCTACAGGCCCGACAGCTCGTTTTCGAAGTCGGCGAAGGTGGTCGGCGACGTCATGGGCCACTATCACCCGCACGGCGACGTCGCCATCTACGACACCGTCGTGCGACTGGTCCAGCCGTGGTCGATGCGCTATCCGCTCGTTGCGGGCCAAGGCAACTTCGGCACGCCCGGCGACCTGGGCGCTGCCGCGCCTAGGTACACCGAGGTGCGGATGGCGCCCCTCGCCATGGAAATGGTGCGCGACATCAAGGAACAGACAGTCGATTTCGAGCCCAACTACGACGGCTCGCTTCTGGAGCCGACCGTTCTCACGTCGCGCTTCCCGAATCTGCTCGTCAACGGATCCGAAGGCATCGCCGTCGGCATGGCGACGCGGATTCCGCCGCACAACCTGCGGGAAGTCGCGGCCGGCGTCCAGTGGTATCTGGAGAACCCCGACGCGACGAAAGAAGAGCTGCTCGCGGCCCTCATCCAGCGGATCAAGGGGCCTGACTTCCCGACGGGCGCCCTCATCCTCGGAACCCGCGGCATCGAGGACATGTATCGCACCGGCCACGGGTCGATCACCCAGCGGGCGATCGTCGAAGTGGACGAAATCCACGGCAGGCAGTGCCTCGTCGTCACCGACCTCCCTTATCAGGTCAACCCCGACCGCCTGCTCGACAAGATGGTCGAGGGCATCAAGGACGGCCGCCTTCCCGGCATCGCCGACATCCGCGACGAAACCTCGGGGCGCGCCGGCCAGCGCATCGTCGTCGTTCTGAAGAAGGACGCCGTGGCCAAGGTCGTGCTCAACAACCTGTACAAGCACACCCAGCTTCAGAACAACTTCCCGGCCAACATGCTGGCGCTCGTCGACGGCGTTCCCCGCACGCTCTCCCTCGACGGCTTCGTTCGCCACTGGGTGACGTTCCAAATGGAGGTCATCCTCCGCCGCACGGAATACAGGCTCGGCGAGGCCCTCAAGCGCCTTCACATACTCGAGGGCTATCTCAAGGCGCTCGACCAGCTGGACGCCGTCATCGCGCTCATCCGCGGCTCGCAGACGGTCGACCTCGCCCGCACGGGACTCATGGACCTGCTGGAGATCGACGAAGACCAGGCCAATGCGATCCTCGAGATGCAGCTGCGCCGCCTGGCGGCCCTCGAGCGCCAGAAGATCATCGACGAGTACGAGGAGAAGGCCGCCCTCGTCGCAGACTACAAGGACATCATCGCCAAGCCGGAGCGCCAGCGCGCCATCATCGGCGAGGAGCTCGGCGCCATCGTCGACAAGTACGGAGACGACAGGCGCACGACGATCCTTCCCTTCGACGGCGAGATGTCGGTCGAGGACCTCATTCCCGAGGAAGACGTCGTCGTCACCATCACCCGCGGGGGATTCATCAAGCGCACCAAGACCTCCGAGTATCGGGCTCAGCACCGGGGCGGCAAGGGGATCAAGGGCGCCTCGCTCCGCGGGGACGACGTCGTCGAGCACTTCGACGTCGGCTCGACCCACGAATGGCATCTCTTTTTCACGAACCTGGGCAGGGTCTATCGAATCAAGGGATACGAAATCCCCGAGGCGGGGCGCGACGCGAAGGGCCAGCACATTGCGAACCTGCTCGCCTTCCAGCCGGGTGAGACGATCGCCTCGACGATCACGCTCAAGGACTACGACCAGGCGCAGTATCTCGTGCTCGCCACGGCAGACGGCCTTGTGAAGAAGACGCGGCTGAGCGACTACGATTCGCCGCGCACCGGCGGTCTCATCGCGATCAAACTCCGTGAGAACGGCAACGGGACAGATCATGTCGTGGCTGCCTGCCTGGTCAATGAGGACGACGACCTCCTCCTCGTTTCCCGCAAGGGAATGTCCCTTCGCTTCAAGGCGACGGACGATGCGCTGAGGCCCATGGGGCGCCCCTCCTCGGGCGTGACGGGAATGAAGTTCCGCGAGGGCGACTCGCTGCTGACAATGAGGGTGGTCAGGGACAACGCGGAGGTCTTCGTCGTCACAGAGGGCGGGTTCGCCAAGCGGACGTCGGTCGATGAGTATCGGATCCAAGGCCGTGCCGGCTTGGGAATCAAGGTCGCCAAGCTCACCGAGGAACGGGGAGACCTCGTGGGAGCCCTCGTCACCGAGGGCGAAGACGTCATGGTCATCATGGAATCGGGCAAAGTGATGCGGGCCTCTGCCGCCGAGGTTTCGAAGACCGGACGCAACACCCAAGGCGTCACTTTCGCCCGTCCCGACGGCGGTGACAGGATCATCGCAATCGCTCGAAACATTGAAACGACGATCGAAGCGGAGGTCGGGCAGGCCGACGGCGAAGGCGAAAACGCCGCGGACACGGTAGCCTCTGTGGTGGAGGTTTCTACGGAAGCCGCCACAGATCACGCCAACCAGGCTGGAGCAACGGAGTAATCGATGAGTGAGAAGCCGAAGACGGCGGCCTCGCGCCCCACGAGTGGGCAGACCGAGGCCGCCGATACCCGCAATACAGGTTTCAAAGCGGCAGCGGCAAAGGGAAAGGCCGCATTGGGGGCCAAGTTCGCCGCCGACCCCCAACCGAAGCAGTCAGTGGGCATCCGGCGGGTGAAGATGACGATCTCAAAGATCGATCCCCTGTCGGCCCTCAAGATTGGCTTCATCACATCAGTTGCGATAGGCATCATGATCGTCGTCGCGATGATGATCCTATGGTTCGTTCTGAACAACATGAAGGTTTTCAGCCAGATCGACGACCTGCTTCAGACGCTCAACCAGCCCGACCTGCTCAGACTCGGCGAGTACCTCGAGTTCGGGCGGTGGATGAGCTTCGCCGTCATCATCGCCATCATCGACGTCGTGCTTCTGACGGCGATGGCGGCAGTCGGGGCGCTGCTGTACAACCTCATAGCTTCTCTCGTCGGAGGCCAACGCATAACCGTCACCGACGAATAGCGAACAGAGCGCCGGAGTTGCGCCTGCTTCCGCGGATTTCGACGCCGCCGAACGCGTCGGCGTCGTCTGGCGGGCTCAGCGGCCTGAGGTTTACTGAGGCACCGCACACATCCCTTGATTTAGGTTTGGAAATCAGCGAAACACTGGGGTAATCTAGATCGGCACCCAGAAGTGCGAGGGCCTATAGCTCAGTCGGTTAGAGCGCTTCCCTGATAAGGAAGAGGTCGCTGGTTCGAGTCCAGCTAGGCCCACGCAAGAACACGGAGGGAATGAATCATGAAGAAGATCGCAGTCACGGCCCTCGCATTCGTTATCGGATATATCGGATGGGTCGGCATTCAAAAGAAGCTTCAGGATCGGGCAGTCTGGTACGAGGTTTCCGATCCCGTCGAATAGTCCGGGAAGCACGTTCCTGTAACTGCTGCCGGCTCGGGGCTATGGCGCAATTGGTAGCGCACCTGCTTTGCAAGCAGGGGGTTACGGGTTCGAGTCCCGTTAGCTCCACTCATCCCCAGTCCGACCTCCCTCGGACTGGGGATGTTTGCGTTTGAGGTTCAGCTGTACGTTCAAAGGCTCCGTCATTGACGACGGCGGACGTCAATCGCCTTGATCGCTTTGATCAACGCGACTCCCCCGATGACGCAGGCAATGTTGCGCCCTACGGCCAAGATCTCCTCTCGTGACATTTTGAATGAACATTCCACCTTCGACGGCCACAATGCGACGTTGCATACGAGTTCCATGCCCATCAGCCTACGTCGAATCGACCGCCCAAGGAAATGGCGGGAGGCGGAGATTGAGCGAGAGGCAGAAGATTGAGCGGGAGGCAGGCGATCAAGCGAGAGACTCGAGATCAACGATGTAGGCGTTGCAAGGGTTGCCTTCTACGGGCGCGAAGCCGCACTGCCTGTAGAGATCGACGGCGCCGTTTCCCTCTTCGACGCTAAGAGACACCCGCTCAATGCGGCGATTTCGTGCCTCGCCGAGGAGCGCGCGCAGAAGCCAACGGCCGACGCCGCGGCGTCGGTAGCCGTCCCACACGGAAATGCTCAATTCTGGAACGCCGTCCGCTATGTAGCCGAAGCCCGGATCCGTTGCGTCGAAGAACGTCAGCCACGCCAGGCCGACGAGCTGTCCGTTTGATTCGGCGGCCAGCCCGAAATCGCCCGACGCCTCGTTGAATCGGAAGTAGTGGCTGAACTCCGGCGTCGAATCGATGTCGGCGTAGGTGAATCTGTGCGAGCCGGTCCAGTTCATGTTCGCGAGCGTCGCCGCTCGCATGAGCTCGCGGTCCGAAGGCGACAGAGGTCTAAAGGTCAGGTCGGAGGCTTCCACCCGTCCAAATTACCAGGATTGAGGCGATCGAGCCGGATGAAACGATCGAGCCGGATTGAAACGATCGAGCCGCGACCGCCTTTGTTTGCTCTTGCCGCGTCGTTCGAAGCCCTTGGCCCCGGAAATCGAAGAGGTGTGCGGAAGGGGTTCAGAGCATAGGCCGCTCCTTCAATGAAAGAATCCGATCAGTTCGGCGTTCCATTTTCAACTGAAAAGATGGGTATTGAAATCCATCGACGCGAACGTCGAAACGGTATAGGATCAAAGCGTTCTAAAGCGGCAGGGATGCCGCGTCGCTCACCATTAAACGCTTCACCGCCTGCCTCTAATTACGGAGGGAAAATGTGTAATTGAAACAGAATTCCGAGTTCCTCGCGGCGACGGCCGCCCAGGCGAGGTGCGAGACGCAATGTCTCGCGCAGAACCGGGCTTTTCACCTCGCCGCGTGTACTGACAGACACGGCAGTGGCTCGGACTAGAGTTTAAATTGCCTCACAAACGTGGCGGAGACGCCACCACACTCCCCATGCGCGCTCATTTGCACGCCTTCATTGTCACTATATGGAGGGAATCATGTCCACCTCTTTTAAGAGATTCTCTTACACTGCGGCTTTCGCCGTTTTCGCCGTGGTCGCATCTGCGTTGGCCCCAACGGCGACTGCGGCCACACAGGGCGCCGACGCCTCGACGGCTGCGACCGTTCTAGGCTCTCATTTCCCTGCAGACAGAACCGACGACCCGAACGGCCAGAACAACCCGGACGATCCCGACGGCGCTTCGCCGCAGTCAGAATCCCCGACGCCGGAAGAGTCCGAGGGCCCCTCGCAAGAACCTTCGAACAACACCGAAAACAAAGCCTCTCCGGGATCCCCCGGCGCGACTCCGGCGGACGCCCCGAGCGCAGGCGCGACACCCGCTGACACGCCTTCCACGCCGACCGGGGATTTCGACATCGACGGCAACGGGAAGCTCGTGCGATACAAGGGTTCGGCCACGGACGTAACGATCCCCGACTCCGTCAAAGTCATCGGTGAGTACGCCTTCAAGAAAACCGGCGTCGTGAAGGCGAAGGTCCCCGCCACCGTCGTCGAGATCGAAAAGGGAGCCTTCTTCGGCTGCAGCTCACTGACGACGGTCGAATTCGAAGACACCGACGCCAAACCGAGCCAACTGGCCAAGATCGGCGAGCTCGCCTTTTACAGAACGAGTGCCTTGAAGGAGACGGCCCTCCCGCGTTCGGTGACCTCACTCGGGCGAGCGGTTTTCAGCCGAAGCGGGATTCGGAAGATTTCGCTGCCGGCAGGGTTGACGGAGATTTCCGACGAGACCTTCTTCCGCGCGAACCTCCTCAGCGACGTCGTCGTCTCGGACAACGTTGAGAAGATCGGATACAGGGCGTTCGGCAGAGCAGGCAAACTCAAGGCTCTCAAGGTCGTTGGGGCGGACGGACAGGTATCGACGGGTTTTCCGTCAAAACTCAAGGCTATCGGCAAGTACGCTTTCTGGTACTCGCCGATGACGGAAGTGACTTTCCCCGCGGGAATGGAGTCGATCGGCGACGACGCATTCGACCGCTCGCACTTGACCAAAGTGACCTTCAACAAGGATTTGAAGTCCATTGGAGATGGGGCTTTCGCAGGCACAGACATCACCGATCTGACGATTCCCGATTCGGTCGTCGAAGCCAAAGGCGCGATGAGGGCCATGAGAAAACTCGTGACCCTTCACATTGGCAAGGGCGTAGGGCCCGATCAGCTTGACGGTTCGTTCTTCGGAACCAAATCTCTTAAGACGATCACCGTTTCCCAGGAAAACCCAAACTACAAGATAATCGCCAATGTGCTGTTCAACGGGGAAGGCACCAAGCTCATCGCGATTCCCCTAGGCCGCACTTTCGACAACGACACGGTGAAAAAATACAGAGTGCCGGCCGGCGTGAGAGAGATCGCCAACAGTGCGTTCTCGGGCTCCGATTTCAAGGAGATCGATTTCCCAAGCAGCGTTCGAACCATCGGCAACTTCGCTTTCAGCCATTCGGCGCTCAAGCGGCTGGAGCTTCCCTCTAGCGTCGAGAGCATCGGAGAGAACGCCTTTTCGGAATGCACCAATTTGGAAAGCGCCGATGTCGGAGGCGCCGTCAAGATCGGCGCGTCCGCCTTTTCGAACGATTCGGCGCTTAAGACCGTCGACTTGCATCCCGAGCTAAACAGGCTCAAGGAGATCGGTGCCTTTGCCTTCTTCTATTCAGGATTGGAAAAAGTGAAAACGCCGGACTCTCTGGCGACGATTGGCGAGCGCGCCTTCTGTGCCAACCACAGCCTTCTCGAGATTCGCTTGGGTTCCGGGCTGGCGAATATAGAGGAAATGGCTCTCGCAGACATACCGAAGCTTCGCTCGATAGAGGTGGCCGAAGGCAATCCCGTCTTTAGCGACGATTCGCGCAAGATGCTCTACGCCAAACGCGAGAACGGCTTGCACCTCGTTGCGTGTGCCGGGGGCTCCGTGGGCTCAGACGTTCGAGTCAAGGACGGCACCGTGGCGATCGGAGACTCTGCATTCTTCGGCGTTACGTCTATGCGCTCACTCCACCTGCCAGAGGGCCTCAAGACTTTGGGAAGCCGTTCTTTCGAGGAGGCGACAAATCTGAGCAACGTTGATTTCCCCGACAGTTTGGAGGTCGTTGGCGGCTTCAACAGAGTTGATTCCCTTCACAAGGTCGATTTCGGCACTCAAATCACGTCAATTGACAGAGCCTTCACCGGAAGGACTCCCGAGCGGATCATCGTGCGCGGAGGCAAGAACGGAAAGTACGATCAGACCTATGGGAACTCGAATGAAACCGTGTCGGCATACTTTGGCGAGGGAATGACGGACATTCGGTACACGGACGGCCGCTTGCCGAAGGTCCTCGTCCTGCCCAGCACCTTGAAGAATCTCGAGCTAGGCAACGGCACGTGGGGGAACGAGGCGCGAAGGGCTGCGGCAGTGTTCTACGTGGCTGCCGACCCCGGTTCGTCCGCGTGGAAGCTGGCGCGGGAGAAGATGCTGGGCGTCGGCATGGATCCGAACAAGCAGCTCAAACGGTATGCGCCGATGAGCGTGACCACACAGTCCCGAACCTCTCAGGGGAAGGTCACCGTTACGGTCAACGTCCGCGGCGGTGTGGCCGAGGGCTCCCACCAGGCGCGGATCCTCACCGTCGGTTCCGGTTCGACGAAGGCCTCGGATTGGGTTGAAGCGAAATCCGCGGGCGACGGCTACCAGGCGACTTTGACGTATGACATTCCCGCCTCTGGTCAGAAGGCCAAGGTCGAGGTCCGCGACCACACGGAGTTGACAGTTCAGAAGGACGTCACTGCAAGCAACGACCCGGCGCCGAGCCCGACGCCGACGGCCTCGCCGAGCGCTTCTCCCTCGATCAGCCCTACCGCTTCGCCGACGGCGTCGCCGACCGCAACGTCGTCACCGACTTCGTCGCCGAGCGCTTCTGACGGACCGACGGCGTCGCCGACCGCCCAGCCCGGTGCGCCCTCGGCCGAGAATGCGTTCGTCATCGGCGGCAAAGAAGTGCTCTTCGGCCGTGCAGGCGACACGCCTTTGGTGGGCGACTGGGACGGCGACGGAATCGCCACCCCGGGAGTCAAGCGCGGCAACACCTACTATTTGGTCAATTCGATTCGGGGAGGGAAGGCCGACGTCGTCTTCTCCTACGGCCGTGCAGGCGACACGCCTTTGGTGGGCGACTGGGACGGCGACGGGAGCCAGACGATCTCGGTGCGCCGTGGGCACACCTTCTACCTCAACACAGGGCTCGAAGGCGGCAATGCCAAAGCGACGTTCATGTTTGGGCGCGACGGCGACACCCCGGTCGTCGGCGACTGGAACGGGGACGGCAAGGACACCCTCGCAGTCAGGCGCGGAGGCGTCTTCTACTTCACCGATCGGCTGGCGGGCGGCAAAGCGACGAGCGAGTTCACCGCAGGCAACGGCAAGGAGGTCGCGTTGGCCGGGCGCTGGGCCTCGGGTCAGAAGGCCGACACCATCGGCTTGGTGTCCGACGGAACGTTCCAAATCCTCGATCAGAAGGGTGCGGGAGGGCACTCGTCGCAGGTGGCACGCGCTCCCCGGTACCTCTCCGGAGTGTTCGCCGACAAGGCGCCCGACACCCTTGCACTGCATGGGTGACAACGGCGAGCGCAGCGGCGTCGGATAACTGCCGCAACGCGCAAGCGACTTGGAGGGGTCGGTGCGACTACGTCGCACCGACCCCCAATCGTCAAAGAGCAAACGGCAAAAGGCGGGAAACCGTCGAAAGTAGGCAAAGCCTCGAAAGTAGGCGAAGCGCCAGAAGGCAGGCGAACTGTCAAAAGGTGGCAAAGCGCCAGAAGGCAGGCGAGCCGCCAAGGGCAGGCAGAGGACCGGCAAGCGTCAGAGAATGCGTTCTCGCGGCTACTCGGCCGCGGCTCGCAGCATCTTGCTGGACACCCAGGGTCCGCTCCACCAGGCCTGCCAGCCGAGGTTCTTCGGTCCCTCGACCTTCAGACCGAGCTTCGACAGCTCGTCGGCATACTCGTTCATCGCTTTAAGATCCGCGATGACGATCCTTCCGCCCGGTTTGAGCACGCGAACCGCTTCCCGGATCGCCCGGGCGCGGCCTTCGGCTTTCGGGATATTGTGAATGGACATGCTCGCGGTGATGAGATCGAAAGAGCCGTCTTCGAAAGGAAGCTCGGTCATGTCGCCCGTGACGAAATCGATGCGCGAATCGACTCCGTTGGCTTTCGCGTTGGCAGTGGCCGCCTCTTCTCCGTTGCCGGACTGATCGGATTTGCGCCACAGGTCCACACCCGTCAGCTTCGCCTTGGGGAAGCGCTGAGCCGCCATGACGATCACTGCTCCGCGGCCACAGCCCATGTCGAGGATCCGCTCGACGGCGGCGTCGTCGGTTTCGCTCAGGATCCTGCGCCAAACCGCGAACTTCCCGCGAAGCGTGGTGTGCAGGTAGATCGCCGTTCCCCCAAGGAACTGGATCGCCAGCAACCCATAGACGATTGGCTGCCACGCGCTGCCGCCAAGCGCCCCGAGTGTCGCGGACGCGAACATGACTCCGGGTATGAACCACAGGATCGGCACGTAGGCGGCGTCGATTCCATAGGACCCGCGCGGTTTCAATTTCATAGACTTCCTTGGCGTATCAGTGGTTTACAACAACTGTGAGGATACTCTGCGGCGCGGGCGTGTGTCGACGGCGGACCCAGGGTCGAGGTCTGCGCGTCGATGTTGCGCCGTGTAAACGGCGCGCCCGCCGCGTCGGCCTTTCGTTGTGGAAAGGGACGGCTTCAATCTCTGCGCCGATGCAAGTGCCGGTTCGAGCGTTGGCGCTCTCAAGCGCCGACCTCAAGTTGCAGGCCTCGAGTGCGGGCCGCTTCACGGCGCTAGGGCCCTGGGGCGGCGCTGGGACTCTGCGGCATTGGAATCATGTGACGGCGTCGAACGCCACGCGGACCGCCCACGCGCTGGCGGCGAGGTCGACTAGGAACCATGTGAGGATCCACATCCAAGACGGCATGCGCGTGAGCGCGGCCAGCGTGAAGTGGTCCTGCTCGCGGTCGCGCGTGCGAGCGACGTCCTGCAGCGACGTCCAAGCGCCGATGAGGAGTATGAGACCGATGCCCGCCACAACTCCCGCCTGGGCCAGCGCGCCGACCTGCATGCGGTCCCCGAGCTGCCACAGCGCGGCGAAGACCAGCGCCGATCCGAGGATGACCAGCACCGTTCGGACGGATCGCGACATGACAAGCAGGCCGATGAGCGCCACGATCGTGACGATGACGATCGCCTTGGACCACCCGCTCAGAGCGCCGACGACGAGAAAAGCGCCAAGGAGCGCCGGGGCCGGATAACCCGCCCACGTCGTGAGAATGCGGCCTGGGCCCGTCGGTTTGCCCTTTGTGACGGCGTGCCCGGACATATCGCGTTGGACGACGAAGCCCTGGAAGCGCCGTCCGCAGGCGATGCCGACGACGGCGTGCCCGGCCTCGTGGACCACGGTTACCAGCGTGCGCCCTCCGCGCTTGACGGCCGGGACCGCGAACGTGAAAGCAAATATGCCGGCCCCAATGAGCAAAACGGCGATACTTCGGCCGTTCGTGGACAAGCGAGGCTCGGCCCAGTTCAGCCAGGAAGCGGCGATGGTCGTCATGGGTATCAGTGTTGCACGTGAAACTTGGAAAACGGCTACAAGGCGGAACCTTGCCCTACGCTGGGCGTTTGGGCGGTGCGCATCTAAGGCTTAGGCCATTTGCGGCGGACGGGCAGTCCACGCGCATGACGAATCGGGCTACGCTCTCTCAGATCAACGGCGGGAACTCGTCGAGGCTGAAGACCGATTCCACCGGGACGCCGAACCATCGGGCGATCCTCAAGGCCAGATGCAGGGAGGGAGCGTATTCGCCGCGCTCGAGATAGCCCATCGTCTGATAGTGGATTCCGAGCTCCTCGGCGAGCTTGCGGCGCGTCACCCCGCGAGCGGCCCGCAGCACCGCCAGGCGATTGTGCACGCGTTCGTCCCGGCTGCGCGCGGCGTCGTCGTTGGTGCGCGCGGCGCTGTCCTTGCTGCGTACGCCGTCGTCGTTGGCGCCCACAGCGCTGTCCTTGCTGCGTACGCCGTCGTCGTTGGCGCCCACAGCGCTGTCCTTAACGGGCGCACCGCCCTCTTTCCCGTTCCGATCCGGGTTCTTTTGTTGTTTCGTCCTGCTCACGCGTAACCCCTTGAGGCGATCTTCTCCCGTGCTGCCGCGACGGATCCCATTGTCTCGCGGCGTATGCTGCGTCGGAGAATACGGGGTGCGGCGATGTATCCGGCCACGGCCCATGCGGTTAGGACCGCGAAGGCGATCAGGGGTTGGAACGATCCGGATATCTCCACCGATCCGAGTTCGGGTGGCAGCACGGCGCTGCGGGCGGCGTGTGCGCCCCAGTAGATCGGAGTCGAGGCCGTGAGCCACTGGAGGGGCTTCGGAAAGACGCTGATGGGAGACAAAGTGCCTGCGCCGAGGAAGATCATGTAGATGGCCATCATGGAGATGAGGAAGCCCCACGTGGAACGCACGAGCGATCCCAATGCCACTCCGATGGGAAGAAAGGCGACGAAAGAAAAGACGAGGCTGGCCGCGAGGACGAGGAAGTCGGCGAGGGAAGCCGACTGTAGATCGGGAAAGAGAAAGAATCCCGCGGCCATTGCCAGAATGAGGGTGATGCCGGTTACCGCTGATACGGAAAAAAGCTTTCCGAACATCCACGATTCCGTTCCGCGCGGCAGGGTGCGCGTGCGCAGAAGAGAGCCGTCGTTGCGTTCGTTGAACATTTCGCTCATGATCTGGAAGGCGCCGAGCAGACCGATCGATCCGAGTAGACCCACAAGGGCATAGGCGCTTCCTGAGATGGTGTTTGCTATCTGTTTGTGTCTTTCAAGGCTGGCGAAAAACACGAGAAAGCATGGACCGAGAAGCATGCCAAAGAAAGTGGGTGTGAGGAAGGCTATGCGCAGTTCGGCGCGGGCCTGCAGACAGCCCGCTCGGGCTGCAGTTCGCATTGAGTGGATCATTGGTCGCCCTCCTTCGGCGAGTTTCTTGTGGTCGGCGGTTCGGGCGTCGGTTCCGACATTCTGGTCAAGGCGGAGTTCTGGGTCCCCTCGACGAGGCCCAGGTAGGCGTCTTCGAGGGACGTCCTGCGAACTTCGAGGTCGCTCACGGACGGATCCTGCATCAACTCTCGCAGAAATGGCTCTGGCTCCGGCGTCGCGTGCACGTAACGGCTTCCATTCGAAGTCCACATGACTTCGGCCTGCGTCTCGACACGGAGCCGCAAAGACTCGGGCGACCCCTCCGCAGCGATTCGTCCCTCGTTGAGGATGAGAATCGCATCGGCGAGGCGGTCGGCCTCCGACAGGTCGTGGGTTGTCAGAAGCAGCGCCATTCCGGCGTCGACCTCGTCGGCGACGATGTCGTGAACCGCTCTTTTTGCCGTCGGATCGAGCCCGGACGTGGGTTCGTCGAGAATGAGGAGGTCCGGACTGATGACGAGTGCGGCAGCGAGGTCGAGGCGCCTGCGCAGCCCCCCGGAGAGAGTCGAGATCGTCTTGTACGCATGCTTGCCCAGGTCGAAAGAATCGATCAGCTCCGAGACGTCGCGGCAGTCGCGGATTCCCTCGTATGAGGCGCGTATCCAGTTTAGGAACTCCATGACGCGCCATTTCGCATGGTCCCGTTGAGCTTGGAGCGTCATGCCTATCCTGGCCTGCCAAAACGGATTGGAGTTATTGGTCGGATTTTCGCCGAAGATTTCGACGGAGCCTGCACTTCGAGGAACCAGGCCTCTGATGATCTCGACGGTCGTCGTTTTTCCGGCGCCGTTGGGCCCGAGCAAGGCAACCGTCTGCCCCCGCTCGACGCGCAAGTTCAGACCGTCGAGAACTGTGACGTCCCCGTACTTCTTCGTCAGATTGACGACGTTGACGACTGCATCGGCTTTCATCTCGCCCTCCTTGCTGTAGTGATACTTCAGAATGTAGCAGTAGTGCTATCAAATATGCAAGCAGTGCGACATTCTGGTTGCCGCTTTCCAGCATTTCGAACCCTTTGCGTGTGCGTCTTTCCCTCGCCTGAGCAAGCGCCTGTGTGTAGCATCGAGTGTGAGCTTGAACCGTTCCAGTGAATCCAGGCGCCCTTTCAGCGGCGAATTCGCGGATGCGCGCAGACGGCTGCAGACGTTTGCCCTTCTGTTTCCTGCTTTCCCGATTCTTTGAGTGAAAGGCGACAAATGCAAGGTTTGACCCCCTACGACGCCGTGCTGCTGCTGTCCTACGGCGGACCGAACGGGCCCGAAGACGTTCTTCCCTTCTTGCGCAATGCGACGCGAGGCAGCGGAATCCCCGATGAAAGGCTCCTCGCCGTCGGCCGACACTACGAGAGATTCCAGGGGGTTTCACCGATCAACGCATGGAACCGCAGGCTCCTTGCCGACCTCCGCGGGGAGCTGCGCCGCCGCGGGCACGAAATCTCCGTCGGTTGGGGAAATCGGAACTGGCATCCGTTCGTCGACGAAGGTTTGGCGGAACTGGCCGACGCCGGGGCCCGTCGCATCCTGGTTCTGCCGACCTCTGCTTACGCTTCGTACTCCGGTTGCCGCCGGTATCGAGAGGACCTCGACAGTGCTTTGGCCTCTTTCGAAGGGCGCTACGGGCACGCGACGCTAGGCGCGGAGTCAAGTTCGGACAACGCCGAAGACGCGTCGTTGATCGTCGACAAAGTCCGTCCGTTTTACAACACGCCGGGAATGGTCGGCGCGCAGGCAAAAGCGATCGCTGCGGCCTATCGGAAGCTCGCGGACAATGGGATTGATGTGGAAAACGTTCGCCTCGTCTTGGTCACGCACTCGATACCGGTCGCAATGGAAGAAGGCTCGGCGCCCACCGAGGCGGAGCGATCGTCGATCGCCCCCGATCTTTCGACGGAGATCAGTTACGTCGCCCAACACCGGGCGTTGATACGGGCGTTGCTTCCTCTCGTGCGCGGCAGCCTCGGGCTGAGCCGGATTGAATGGGATTTGGCGTTCTGTTCGCGTTCCGGGCCGGCATCGTCGCGGTGGCTCGAACCGGACGTCAACGATCTTCTCGAGAAGCTGGCAGACGAGGACGCGGGGGGCGAAAGGCGAGAATTGGAGCGGAAGGCAGGCGGGGGGCCGACGCACGGGGGGCCTGCGCGCAAGGGGACGACCGGCAGGCCCTCGGTGAGCGGGGTTGTCGTCGCCCCCATCGGTTTCATCTACGACCACATGGAAGTGGTCTACGACCTTGACATCGAAGCGCGGGAAACCGCGGCCAAGGCCGGCTTGCCCTACGAGCGGGCCGCGACCGTTTCTACGGACGGGGATTTCATCGCGAGCCTCGTCGACGTGCTTGAGGAACGAGCCGCCCAAGCGCGGGGCGAAGACGTCCAGCCCGTCACCTTGACGGGCGCCGGACCGTTCCACACCGTTTGTCCGGAGCAGTGTTGCCGCTCGGGGAGGCCCGGCGTTCGTCGGCCAGACGAATCCGATGCGGCACGAGTCGGGCCCCGCCTCGAACGGTGAGATCCCGAAGGGCGCAAGACGCGGGCTGCGGGTGCAAGACGCGGGCTGCGGGTGCAAGACGCGGGCTGCGGGTGCAGGCAGCCTATGGGCGAAAGGCGTCCAAGCCGAGCAACTAGGGCTTGCCCAAGCGGCGCGCAGGCAGCCCACGGTGCGAAAGGCTTCTAAGCTGCGAAAAGGCATAGACTGGCGGAAGCAGAAGAAACTGCGAATCGCCCACGCCAACCCGAAGGAGATCCTTATGGATGAGCATATGCAGCGCGTGCCCGATCCTCGTGACGCGCAGAACGTGGACCTCGACGCAATCAACAACGCTTTCCACTACGCGTTGTACGCGGTATTCCGTTTAGCCGATCCCCTGCCCGCCGACGCCGACGCGCGGCGCCTGCTCATAGCCGAGAGCGCGGAGTGCGTCGATGGCGCGGCCGTCACAACGCGCGGTTGGTATGACACGGCGGGCTTTCGCGCCGACGCCGATTTGATGGTGTGGTGGATCGACGACGACCCCGGGCGTCTCCAAGACGCCTATCACAGGCTGCGCGCCAGTGCCCTCGGCCGCTTTTTAGAGCCCGTTTGGACGTGTATGGGGCTTCACACTCCTGCGGAATTCAACCGTCGCCACGTGCCCGCATGCCTCAGCGGCGTGGCGCCGCGCGATTGGCTGATGGTTTACCCGTTCGTCCGATCTTACGATTGGTACCTTCTCAAGGCAGAGGAGCGTTCGCGCATCATGGCCGAACACGGGCGCAACGGCTTCAGCCAGTACCCGGACGTCAAGGGTTCGACATTGGCGACGTTCGGGTTGAGCGATTACGAGTGGATCCTGGGCTTCGAGGCGGACAGCCTCGATCGCCTCGAAGGCGTTCTCCACGCGCAGCGTTACACGGAGGCGCGCCTCTATGTGCGCGAGGACACACCTTTCTTCACGGGCCGACGCGTGGATCCCATTGCGTGGGGAGAACGCCAGCCGCGAGCTTGAGGGGGTGCGAGAGGCCCGGTGCGTCGAAGGAGCAGCGCAGCGCGAAACCCCCGAAAACAACCAGTCCTTTTAATCGAGGAAAACAGCCTCTCAGCCATTCGACGGCGATTGGGTTCCGTCACGGCGATTGAGGCCTGTCACGGCGATTGGAGCGCGTCCTCCTCAGAAATCCGAACGACGACGCGGCCGCGGACCCCCTCCTCGACGATCTGGAAAAGCGACGATTCGAGCTCGTCGAAGGCGATCTCCGAGGTGATCGCGCGCAGAGCGTCGGCCGTGAGGGAGTCGGTCAGAATCTGCCACGTGCGTTTCCGCACGTCGTCCGAGGGGAAGGTGACAGTGACCCCGAGCAGGTTGACCCCTCGGAGAATAAAGGGGAGCACCGTGGCATTCAAAGCGTTTCCGCCGGCGTTGCCGAAGGCCGCGATCGACGCTCCCGGCGCCGCCGTTCGCGTGAGCCAGGCGAGGGTGTCGCCGCCGACGGCGTCGATGGCCCCCGCCCACAAGCCCTTTTCGAGCGGCCGCTTGCCAGTTATCAATAGCTGCTCGGTTGTTTCGCACAAGGCCAAGAGCTAAA
>ERZ773054.49-NODE-49-length-83827-cov-48.411271_pt1 | contig 83827 bp, 99 predicted proteins | sample MGYA00580630_ERZ773054 | MGnify/ENA primary metagenome ERZ773054 (study PRJEB29015, sample SAMEA2737994) | human oral metagenome | biome: human oral; feature: human-associated habitat; material: dental | place: China | collected 2115 ... | reverse complement strand
TTTTTGTTCATCTTAGAACACGATTTCACTTTTTCATTTTTTGTTCATCTTAGAACACGATTTCACTTTTTCATTTTTTGTTCATCTTAGAACACGATTTCACTTTTTCATTTTTTGTTCATCTTAGAACACGATTTCACTTTTTCATTTTTTGTTCATCTTAGAAGTCTTGAAGATGGCTTCGCATCATAATGTTCGTCTTTTTGTTTTTTCATCATATGGACAACAAGAGAATGAATGAGCGCTAGCTCTTCTAAGATTAAAAACTTTAAAAAGTGAAAAAAGTGAAATTTCAATGGTTTAAGAGTTTTAGAAGCCATCTATAGGAACTCTTAGAAGACACCTAAAAAGACTTCTACGATGAACGAAAAAGACAAACATCTACTAGAAGCACCTGTAAGAACATTAGAGAATCTACTTAACAACCATTATCATCTTCTAAGAAGCCCAAAAGAAAAGCCCTCTTATAAGAGAGCCTTCTTTAATGTTTCACACTTCTTGAACTTAAATCCAATGAATGTTTGGATTTCTGATTTCAAGTCCATTCAGCGTTATGTATTGATACTCAAAACTTACATTCGTTGTAATAATGGTGTCTTCAGTATTCAATGTGCTTAATTGAAAGCCACCGATATTCGTTATAAAGGCATTATGGAATTTAATCTCAATGTCGTGTTTTAAGTTTCTAGTACGCCATTTAATGAATACATCCACATAACGTTCGGATACATTGGCTTTGAAGTTTGTCTTTTTAATCCAGTCAAAAAGTGCAGTTAAATTCTGTAAGTCTTCATCTACTGCAATGTCAACTGAAAGTGTTCCATACTTAATAAAGTCGCCAACTTGTTTGTTATCATTTCCTTTGAATGGTGTTTCAACTGCTGGAATATCTATTGCAGGAAAGTTGAATGACTGAATGAAGTAATTCAGATTGTCAAAGTCGGGAATGATAAGCTGGGCAACGTTGCCAATGGCTTCGTTGTAGTTATTTAAATCTCTTAATGCGGGATTGTTATATTGCGCTGTAGCCATTACTTCATTCCCTTATAATGAAATCACCAGTTTTACTTTTTCATACTGCCCCGCAACCCTAATTAAACGGTTTGAAGTTTGTCTAAAAAGTATCAGCCCTTCTTCGGGGTTCAGCTTAGGCAGTTTGGATTTGGGGTCTGCCCATGCCTTATGCGCCTTGCCAATGTATTCAGGCTTGTTTGCTGGATTGCCATCAATGTCATATAGATTAACTACAAGTAACACTTCCCTGTAGTCTGAATCGTAGTCAAAGTAAGTTTCATTTGGGTTCAGGTCAACGTTAATCATGATGGCATTGTCTTGAATGGTTGCCAAAATGTTAGGATTAGAAACTGAGTAGGGCAGTAATGAAACCCTTCCTACAGCTGAATTCTTACCTGATACTACATAAAGCGTGGCATAGGAATAACCTTCACCTTTTTCTTTGACTTCTACGGATGAAATGATGCCTTTAGCAGTTGATACTTTGGCTTCAAGTATTGCACCTTGCCCATCACCTTCAATGTGGATGGAAACAGAGCCTTGTTTGTAGCCTTCCCCGCCTTTCAGCACTTCAACGTCTTTTATATAGGTCTTGCCAGTTAAAGTATCCAGAGCCATGATGGCTTTTAGTTCAGCGCCTTGTCCTTGTGCATCTGGCGACCTTTCTTTCAATACGATAATGGTTTCTTCTGCGTAATCATGCCCTGCATTCTTCACTTCCATGTATTCCAGAATGCCTTGGGTGTTCAAGTGAGGAATAAGATTGGCGTCTTGTCCTTCACCTTTTTGCTGAAATTCTATTACAATATTGTTTTTGTTAGCGAATTGTCCTTTCTGGGGGCTTACTAATGTAACTGTTGCAATGCCGCCTCGGTTATTCTTCATATCCGGGTTGAAGGTAATATCACCATTCAAAGGAATGAATTCATCTGTCAGGAATTTTGAGTTCTGAATATCAATCTTCGCCATGAAGTACCAAACATATCCATCTGGTAATTGTATGGGCTGGGTTGAAGTGCCAATAGGTTCAATGGTGGACTTCTGATTGTTGTTATTGGATAAGCAATAGTAAACACAGCCTTCTTTGTTGGTTACGTAATAGGGCAGTTTGTATGTTGTTTTGTCTTTCTTGAACTCTTCATACTTTTCTTCTGCTTTCCATGTGTTTCTACGAGCAACCATGGCAACTGAAGATTTATCAATTTTCTTGGCGTAGATGATGTCCTGAATACATTGTCTGGTTACGTACTGGTTGATTGCAGGTGTAATTGGATTGTCAGTGCCATCCCATGAGTTCTGTCTGCCCAATGTTAAGTACATGTCAAACATGCCATTATCAACAATGGTGGATTCGCCCAAGTACATCCATCTGATACCGCCATCAGATTCAACTTGTCCTTGTTTTGCGTGAATGGGCGCTTGGTTGCCTGTTTTTGAGCCTAGAACAGAAACATACTTGTTCTTGGTTCTTTTACCATTGATTTCATACGTGTGCGTAACTGTTGTGCCAATGGGATATTCGGTAAATGGCTGCCATACCTTCTCTACGTTGTTTGTAAATGAGTTTACAAAACCTGTAAGAAAGTAGTCTTTGAGGAAATCAGCGAATCTGTACAGTCTTTTCATAAGGTTATTAAGGGCTTAGAAAACTAGAAATTGATTTTATTTTTGAAATCAACTAAATAGCTACAACTTTCAATTTAATCAATCTTTTAGCTAAAAGAAGGAAATTAAACTTTATGAATATTAAAGAACTGCTTGAAAATCTGGGCATCACTGATGAAGCCCAACAAGAAGCCTTTACTTCAGCCGTTGATTCTTACGTAACCGAGAGCCAAGCTGAATACAAGAAGTCTCTTGATGAAAAGAACGCTGTTGAACTTGCCAAGAAATTGGAAAGTCTTCAGAAGAAAAACGAAAAGACTTTTAAAGAAAGCCTTGAAAAAGCTGTTGAAGAAACTACTGCGCAGCTTGTTGAATACCATGAATCTGAACTTGCTCGCCAACTTGCTGAAGTCTCTGAACAGCTTAAAGTCGCCCAAGATGTTCGTAATGTTCGTAGCGGCATGATGAAAGTAATGGAAGGCTTGAAAGAAGCTGGCATTGAAACTTCGCAACTTCTGGAAAGCGTTGTTGCTGATGAAATTAAAGCACTGCAAGAAAGCCTTACTGAAAAAGACAACCTTCTGGAAGAATCCCAAAAAGCTACTAAAGCTGCTTACAGAGCATTCTTGGTAAGTGAAGCCACCCGTTCTATGGCTGATTCTCAACGCGATTCTGTTGTTGACATCATGGCGCAAATTGACGAATCCTACAGCTCTGACCAGTTCAAGAAAATGCTTGACCTTGTAATCATGGAAAAGAAACTGGTTAAAGAAGATGACGATGAAGACAAAGCTGATGATGCTGATAAAGCTGATGATAAAGGCGAAGCTGATAAGGCTGATGGCAAGGAAGACAAGAAAGAAGTGGATGAAAGCCTTAAAGGTCTTTTCAATCGCGGAAGTTTCTTTTAATTTCAAATGTTTCTAAATAACGTTAATTATTTCAATTCTTTACGTAAGGACTAAAAACTAATGCAAACTGCACAACAACTTTTTGAATCTGCTCAAGCTGAAGGCGCTAAGAATCTGCGCGCACTGGCAGAAAAATGGTCTAACCCTACTGGCGAAGGCGATATTCTCGACATCAAGAAACTGCAAGAATCTGTAAGTGTTAGCAAGTTCAATACCACCCTGCAACTGCTGGAAAACGAAGCTAAAGCGCTGAAAGAAGACGTAAACGTAACCAGCCAAATCAAAGGCTATGACCCGGTTCTGATTAGCATGGTTCGCCGTATGACCCCGCAACTGATTGCTTATGATGTTTGCGGTGTACAACCCATGAATATGCCTACTGGTCTGGGCTTTGCAATTCGTGCGCTTTATCCGAACGCTGTTTCTCCGCAATTCAACGCTACTTCTAAAGAAGCGCTGTTCAAGGAAGTTGATACCGCACATTCCGGTACTGGCACTGATGACCGCAGCGATAACCCGTTCACTGATGTTGACCTGCTGGTTAAAACTGGTCATGGAATGGATACTCCGACTGGTGAAACCGCTGCATGGAAAAACATGGGTATCACCATTGACAAAATTGCGCTTGAAGCCAAAACTCGTCAATTGCGTGCTGATTACTCATTTGAACTTGAAAAAGACATGCAAGCTGTTCACAACTTGTCAGCCCGTGCTGAACTGTCCAACATTCTGGCTCAAGAAATCGTTCTGGAACAAAACCAAGAAATCGTTCGTACCATTCTGCATGCTGCACATATTGGCGCGCAAAACCAAGCAACTGCTGGTACTTTTGACTATGCAGCTGGTACTGATGGTCGTTGGGCTGGCGAAAAAGCTCTGGGGCTGTGGGCATACATTCGTAGCGAAGCCGCCCGTTTGTATCTGGAAAACCGCCGTGGTGCTGGCAACTTCATCATCACTTCTATGGGTGTAGCTAATGCCCTGCAACTGGCTGGCATTCTGAAGAACGACACCAATTATGCACAAAGCATTGACATCAACCTGCAATCTTCTACTTATGTAGGTATGGCTGGTCAATTGAAAGTGTTTGTTGACCCGTTCCTTACCCATGACGGTGTGTGCATCGGTTATAAAGGCGCTAATGAATTTGATGCTGGTGTTATCTACGCACCGTATGTTCCTTTGACCATGCACTCTGGTCTGGATGCAAGTAACGACCGCTTCCGCAATGCAATCGGCTTCCAACAACGCGCTGCCATTGCTGCGAACCCGTTCACTTCGCTGGAAAAAGGCAAGAACATTTACTACTCTAAGTTTGCTATTACTAACCTTCCTTGGTAAGTTAGAAGTAGCCCACAAGAAAAGCCGCCTGAAATATGGCGGCTTTCTTTTGTCTGTAACATTTAATTAGTCTTAAAAATCTTTAACCAACTTTTCTTTATATACGGTCTATGCGAATTGGCGGCTACAAAACGGTTGTTTTGTAAAACATCAACTATGTAGAACTCATCGCTTTCATCATTCACGAAGAACGCAAGCCCTTTAATCAACCCCAGTCTTTCTTTGGCTTAGGAAATTCAATTACTTCAGATGAAATCCATTTGCCAGCATCCCAAATGAAGAAGTTGTTAAAGGGAATTTCTACCCGCGCATAACCTGTTTCTTCCTTGCTAACTTCTTTCATGATGGGCGATTCCGGTGTGCCGCCAATCTCCGTTAGCAATCCAGCATAAGCCTTTTCTATATCACGGAAAGGAAAGATGTTGTCGGGAAGATTTCTTCTATCATAATATTCAAGGTTAATCATAATCAGCTACTCCTTCTTTTATATCTTTCAGCCATGAAGAATACCACAGCCCGTTAATGTTTGAGTTGAACCATTTATCACGGTTCTCTAAGCAGCCCATCTGAAATTGAAGTTTCACTTCAAGATAATTGGCATACTTCTGCTCTTTGCAGAGGTAAATGATTTCTCTTTTCCAGTTGAGTTTGTCTTCAGCCGTTTTTGTTAGTTCTTTAATATCATCAGATGACGAAAAGTAGGTAAGCCAGTTTGAAACAATAGTTTGCTTTCGCTTTTTGTCTTTAACTGTTCTCTTGGAATGAAAGCCCTTCTTGCCAATGTACATCTTCCCTGTAGGAATATGTGTCATTAAGTAAACAAAGGCTTCGTACTGTTCCGGGAAGTCTTGGATTTGTTGTTCTGTTAAAGGTAGGGAGTGGTAAAACCAGCTTGGGATAGCTGGCTTTTTGGAAGTAGATTTAGATGGCATTTTGTGAAGGTTTGTAATGTAGCTGCGATGGCTTTACTTTAACACGCCACCTACACCATTCTTCAGATAAATCCAAAACTGATGCTTCTTCAGCGTTGTAATGTTTTCAGTAATTTTCTGTATTTTCTTTAGCTTAGAAGACTTCTTGCCCATGATACATGGTACAAGTTCTGGACAGCCGTGCTTAATGTAAACCAGATAATTCTGCCCGTACTTCACACCAATCTGTCTGAGCTTGTTAAGCTGAATGTTGTTAGTAATTTTAACGAGGCAAGTTTCTTCCTTCACTACCTGATTGCCATTATTAGGATTCCATGAACCTGATTTGGTTTTGAAGACTTTCAAATCTTCCAATGTAACCAGTTCAGCAAAGAGCGAACTGGTTTTGTCTGAAGCTGCTGTCTTGCCATTCATCACAACCCATTGCCCTTTTGCTATTTCTTCAAAGTTAGGTGGCGGCAATGAGCCTTGTTGTGTGTTGGATAAGGGATTAAGAGATTCTTTTTGGTTCTTGAGCCAGTTGAACATATCATTTCTTCCCTTTCTTAACAGGCATCGGAGCAGGGCTTTTCTGTTCTTTTTCTACAATGGCTTTAACACCATCAGCCCATGCAATACATTGTCCAAGTGCTACTCTGGATTTTTCGGCATCTGTAATGAGTTGGAAAAGATTTGCAGAAACCTCTCTTGAAAACTTCTCTGTGAGTAGCCTTGACGTATCTCTGATGGAAGTTCTGGAATCATTAAGGGCTTTGGCGGTGCTGTTATAAATGTCTCCTTTGAGGTCTTGGCGCAGCCTGCTAGCGATAACATCGGCAATAGCATCAGGGTCATCAATAAGTGATTTGGCGTCATTGTTCCAGTCTTCAATTTCATTGTTTTTCTCCTGCAATTTTTGGGTAATGGATTTGTTCAGTTCTGATGTTTGGGTGTACACGGTAGCAATGTATTCTTGCTGCTGCCTGAAGGCTTCAGCATTAGCTTCCCGCATGTCCGAAATGGTTTCTTTGAGTAAAGCTGTTTGCTGTAAGTATTCAGCTTTCTGTGCTTTTAGTTGGTAGGTTAAGTAAAGAAAAGCCGCTGCCACAATGGCAAACAAAACGAATTTCCTGTACTTCCAAGCCAGATTTAGATAAGTCATAATCATTTATTGCATTCTCCCTGTCAGTTCATAGTAAAAATTTTCATCATAAGGTAAGTTTTGTTCAGAATAGTTAAGGATTGTTAGGATGGCATTCATTTTAAGTCTTTGACTTTCATCTGCAAAAACAAAAGGAATGGCTTTTAATAAACCTCTGCCAAATGCGTTATGAAGAAGAACAACATTATTAAGAAGTAAACCGCTGTTCTTTGTCTTCTTAGAAAGCATTCTTTTAACTGTTGTAAAGAGCTTTATGTCTTCATCAAATTCGTAAATGACTTCGGATAGTGGCATGTTCATTCTGTAGCCATAATGAAAAGGCAAAAGCATTCGTTTTAGTTCTTCTTCTTTCATCAATAGCCTTTGAATGGATTGTTTTCTTCAAAGTCCCTAATCTTCTTCTCGTTATCAGAGAAGGCATCGGCTTGGTCTTCTGGATAGTTGAAGTCTTGTTCTGTATCAAGGAATGGCAAGCCCAATTCATCTTCAAGTTCAGTGAAGTCTTCGTTTTCCTGATACTTGTAGGATGAAGCAGAAACTCTATAAACGTAATCTTTGCCCCATTGGAAGTTATTCAAGCCAGCATCAGTATAGGTAATCTGGAAAATGAAACGTTGCTGTTTGTAATCGCCATCTTCAGCATTGTAGGGATTTGGCTTCTTGCCATCGTAGCGTTGCCCAGCATGAACAATAATCAAATCGCCTTCTCTTGGTCTGAAGAAAGTGTAAAGATTTTTTGCTTGTCTTTCAGCCATTATCTGTGCCCATGCTTTTTGGCTGATGATAAATTCGCCTTGTGGTGTAGCTGTCCAGCCGAATTTTGACATTAGCGCATTGTTATTGCCCCAGTCCATAATGTTTGAAGGGAAGGTAACAGCAATGTCAAAGGCTTCAGCGAATTTTGAGTAATCATATTCTTGCAGGATTTCATCAATTTCATATTCGGTTTTGAAAACGTAAGTAACCGTATAGCCCGATATAACAATCGCTTCGTCCTGTAGGGTTTGCACAGTGTTCTGTTCGTTCTGATTGTATTGATGGTCAAAGTAACGGGAAACATGTGATGCCTGCATTGGCTTGAACAAGTCTCTGTTCTTGTTCTTGTCAGTTGGATTTACGGCTCTGGGCATGACGATATAATAAAATTGATTGAAATTTCAGGTATTTAGAGAGGTTAATTATGGGCGCGCCAGCCGCAAGAAAAACAGATTTATCTTCTGGTCATAGTTGTTTTCCACCTGCTCCAATCATGAATGGCAGCAGCAATGTGAAAATCAATGGTAAAGAAGCTGCAAGACAAGGCGATAAGGTCAAAGAACATGCTTGCCCTTTAACGAGTAGTCATGGCAGCGTGATTATTAACCCCGGATGCAGCACTACGGTTTTTATAAACGGTAAACCTGCTGCAAGAGTTGGAAGCCAATGTTCCTGCCCACAAACCATTATTACTGGCAGCGGGAACGTGATGATAGGTGGATAAACTGGATAAACGAAAAGCCCCATTTGACGTGGGGCTTTAATCGTTTTAGTTATAACTTCTGTGGCTTTCCAAATGGCTTCTATTGGCTTTTGAGAGTGAATGAAGTAGTTTGCCTTTTGGTTTCTATGCCATTGCCGTCATCATCATTCTTACTTGAACTACTTCCGCCGCCAATGTAATCCTGTGAATCTTTCCATTCAGCACTGGCTTCTTCACGTCCATTATTAAAACTATTCATTTCTTCTTCAGGTGGGTAAAATTCAGGATGTTCTTTCTTCTCCGTCTTCAGCCTTTCGTAGAACTCTTTAACTTCATTATCAGTGTAGTTCATGACATTTTTCATAATGTCGGAATGAGTGAAGTATTTGCCAATGTAAGGGTCAGCTACTTGGATGAGTTCCAGTTGTGTTCTAAGTTTTTCTTGCTTTTTAATCTCAACGAATGAATTGTCTTCTGTGTATTCCCAGAACAAATCATTCTGAATGATGTTTTCCCAGTCTTCATTGGTGATTACATTCTTCAGGAGAAGTTCCGTTTTAAGCAGTTTTTCAACAACAGGAATGAACTGGCTTCTAAGTGTATCAATGAAACGGCGGAAACGGTATTCATCTCTTTGCATTTCAGAAACCCTGCCCAAAAGCAATGTTGAGTTCTGCATTTCCGCATCTAGCCGCCCAATAGGCACGTTCAAAGCCCTATAGAACTTATCCCGTAAGTATTCAATGTCCTTAGTAACGCCTAAGTTCTCCGCGCCCGGCGCTGTTTGAATTTCAGTGCCTTTCTGACCATCCCTACGCGCAAGGTAATAATCCTCAACCATAGAATGAATGGCTTTACGGTTAATAAAGCCTTTTGAAGAAGAATCAAAGACAGTTTTATTGTTAAACGTGTTCTTGACGTAATTCAAATGCTGTTGGGCAGCGGCATTGCCCATGCCACCAACATCAATGTAAATGTAGCGGCGTTCTGGCGCTCTAACAATCCTGTAGATAATCATGGCTTCTTCCATCATCTTCATATTGTTGTATGGAATAAGCACTTTATGCAGGTTAGACAGAATAACGTTTGCTTCTTGGTCAATAAGCCCGGAATCACTATAAGCTATTGAATTATCTTCAAATTTTATATAAGTCTGCTGTTCTTGGTAATTGAAGGCATTGTAATTAAAGGAGTTTTCGTTCCAGAATTTGTTAATCGTAGCAGCATCGTTTACATAGCTTTCTGGCAAGTAAACGTAGTAAATCTTTGAACGCTCTTTATCTTGCAAGCCAGTTTCCCTGTTGATAACAACTTCTTTAATTCTTTTGATGTATCTGGGGTCAATAAGCTGAATATGCTTAATGGTCTTTTCTGATTTATCAACCGCAATATGGTAAATCAAACGCCCATCCACATACCATTGCCGGAAAATGGCTTGCCCGTTCTTATCAAAGTCCAAAAGATAGTGATAAATGTATTCAAACGTTTCTTCAATTTTCTTTTGTGTTTTAAGAGAAAGTTGTGATTCAGGCTTGAACATGGGTTTAAACGCCATGTCTCTGCTATCTGATGAAAAGCATTCATTTACAATTTCCCTAATAGCTTCATCCACATCAGCAGTTTTAGCCAAATCCCTATAAGCATTGATAAGCTGCATTTCTTCTTTAGGAACAGAATAGCGCTCAATCATGGAAATGGCATAAGCTGAAAGTTGAGAAGGCTGGTCTTCTCTTATTGCATAAACAGAAGAACCATCTCTGGGGTCTTTAACGGTGTAAACAGCAGGATTATTCTTAAATTCCCGCTCCTCTTGTTGTTTCAGGTGCTTTAATGAAAGCGTTTGCAAGTTTTGGAGAGCCATATTATTCAATAAATCAATTAGTTATAACTCATTATATTTCATGGAAAATATCCGCCAAATGATAATGAGCTTTCAGTTGTAACAATGGCTAATGAAACCCCTAAAGACGCTGTGATTGCAAACCCCGATAATCACATTCCTCCAGAAAATCAACTGCCCAACATCGACCCCAGAAAAGGCACTAATCTAAACGGTATTGTCTTGCCGGATGATGCTGCTTACGGTTCAATTTCTAATGTTCTAAGGGGCATTCAAAGAAACGAAGAACTTGATGAAATTCGTAGAGGCGAATCCACTATTGAAGGCGGGGTTTGGCGGGATACAACAACTGGCAGCGTAATTCCTCGCTATGTTCCGCCATCACAAAACAATACCGTTATTACGGATAGGGAAGCTGAACGGGATGGTGTTACTACTAACGAACAACGTAGTGCTAGAAATCAGATGAATGCCATTAGGGGCATAAATGGCGTTAATTCAAACAATTCACCATATAAATCATTAGCTTCACAGCTTTACTTCCTGAATACTGTCAATGATTCTGGCTTTCTGAAGCCTTCACGCTACATCATTGAATTTGAAAAGCCTAAAGCACTGGCTAATGCTGAAAGAAACGCCAATAACAATTCAAATTCTGGTGCTAACTTCAATATGGATGCTAAGAAAGTTGGTGTACTTTGTCACACCGTTTCCATGCCCCAGAAATCCATTATGTCGTATGAACAAAAGCAAAGGGGAACAATTTATAAAGCGCCTTATACCGTTTCTTTTGACCCTTTAATGTGCATGTTCTACTGCGATGGTGATATGGAAGCTAGAAGATTCTTCGAAAACTGGGCTTCATTGGTTATCAATGCTGATAGCAACGTAGTAGCTTATTATGATGACATTATTGCGAACATTTGGGTTTCTATTCTGGATAACGAGAACAATGTCAGATATAGAGTTCGTTATAGGGAAGTTTATCCCTTGTCGGTATCGCCCCTTGAGCTTTCTTACACTATGCAAAACACGGTATTGAATTGCACAGTGAACTTTTCCTATAAGTACTTTGAGGTTGAACAATGAAAGAAGACGTAAACGTAACTTCCCAAATGGCTGGTGTTGATATGCCCATTAAGAAAAAGCCCCAGAAAAGGCTTGATGAAGATGGCTATGTAAATTATCTTGAACATTACTTCACTTATCAGGATAACAATCCTGAAGAAGTTGAAGTCATTTATGACCCTGAAAATGGCGCTGTTGCTTTGATTACTGCTAATAAAAGCATCAGAAACATGATTCTCAATGATGCTGGCGAAAATCCTGATATTCAAACTGTTGAAGAAGATTTCTTGGTTGATGGCGATGAAGATTTGCCCAATATCGTTCAGGATGAAGAAGACTATGACGATGAAGACCCAGAAACACCAGCTTATGATGAAGATGAATTAGATGGCATTGTTGGTGCTTACGCCATTTACCTCTATCCAAAGCCTGAAGAAGCTATTCTTGGCGCTACTATTATGAAAAGTCATGATGAATCAATGGCTTATGATAGTTCCCTGCTTACTGATGACAAAGAACTGGTTGAAGTAATACGAAAAATTAGAATAAATTCAAAGGGTAAGCGAATCATCAAGTACAAATGCCAGAAAGGCTATAAATGGAACGGTAAATCCTGTCAGCCTATTGGTGGAACAGAAAGAAACCGCCGTAGAATGGCTATTAAGAAAGCTGTAAGAACGAAGAAAGCTAAAGGCGGGTCTTATTACAAAAGAATCGCTAGAAAGCGTAATAAAGCACGGCGTTTTCGTAAAGCGCAGGGACTTCGCTAATGGGTGTTCTTGATAAAGGGCTTAGTAGGGAGTTAAAGATTGATGAACGCTACAGCGATTTGGATATGTCGTTTGGCATTCATCCTTTAACTGGCGATGTAAAGCATGTAAAAGGGCGGAAAGCTGTTGTTCAATCCGTAAAAAGGTTGGTTTTGATGAATAAATGGAGTGTTCCTTTTCATCCAGAAATCAACTGCGGTGTTGAGAATCAACTCTTTGAAACAATGGGCGCTATTCATGTTTCAGCTTTCCAGAATCAGATTACTGAAATCCTGCAAACTTATGAGCCAAGAATAAAACTTGAGAAAGTAGATTGTAAAGTTAAAGATTCAGGGCAAAGCCTTGAAATCAACATTACCTTTGAAATTATTGCTTTGGATGAAACTGTTACAACAACGCTGATAATGAAAAGAGAACGCTGAGAAAACGTGAATATGAAGAAGCCGCCATTGTTTAGGCGGCTTTCTTTTTTATTACTGTTTAATGCTTATTCGGCGCTATCAGCAGTAAACTGTACTTTCTTGGCTCTTTCCCAATACTTGATACGTTCGGCAAGTCCATTGTAACCACCGTTGATGGCTTTTGTCATGGCTTTGAAGTTATCAAGCGTAGGCTCATAAGTGTACTTTTCAAGGTTTCTTGAAGCGTAATACCAGAAAGCTGATTTAACTGCCCATTCAGGCTGTTCAAGCAGTTCTGGATGTCTTACAAGGTCAAGTCCTAATGCTTTACCGCAAGCCGTATAGTTCGCTTTGCCTGTGATTTGAATCAAACCTCTACCTTTGTAAAATTGCCCATCGCCATCTGCTACTGGAGTATTACCCAAGGCAACAGCTAAACGCCCTGTATCATAAGCAGCACCAGAAGCCAGTTCTTTGGTATAACGAAACTCGCCGGATTCAACAGCAAGCTGCGCAATGAACATACGGAAGGCTGTAATGTTCATACCGAATAAAACAATAGCTTCGTTTATATAGGGAAGAAACGTGTCAATACGATTCTTCGCATTGGGCATGATTTGTTGTAAGTGTTCTCTTGTAACAAACATTATTAGAACTCCTGTACTTGAGTGAAGCCACTGAACGCGGGCAACATCTTCATAGTGTCTTCGGTTATGAAAAATGTAACAGAACCAGTTAAAGGAACATTTATGAATACCTTGTCGCTGTGGACGTTGGTATAACCCTTATTGTCTATATGAATCGCTGCGAAAAAAGGATTGCCATTAAAACTTGCCGATGCGGCAATACTAGAGAAGCCAAGTTTTTCAAAGGCAATCCTGAAGTTGTTGGGAAAGCCAAGGCTTGATGATTCGCTAAGGCGACCAGTAGCAGAGGGAGTAGCTTTGACTTGCACGACGGCTACATTTTTGTTGACAATTAAACGCATATAGCCTCTACCCTTTTTCATGGATGTTGGCAACCGTTCATCCTGCATGACGAATTTCAGAATTTCAGATTTTCTGTCAGCAGCTTCCAGCTTGGTAACTTTGCCTTCCAGCGCAGTAATCTTCTCTGAAGCGGATTTAAAGGCATCTTTGATACCCTTAATATTAGAACCTACTTCCCGCATCAGTTTTTTAAGATGTTCAGTAATAGTCATTTAGAAATGCCTTTTAGTTTATAGAACGAAAAAATTTGGGATTTCATTACGGAGAAGATACTTCTTCACCAGAACGCGGGGGCTGTTGCGGTGCTGGCGGAGAAGGTGGTTGGGTCAATTCTTCGCTTCCTCTACCTTCAGTTCCTTCACCACCAGCTTTCGGCGGTTTGGGCTTGCCACCTTGTTCTTCCTTGCCACCTTGTCCTTCAGTTTGTCCAGCAGCTTTACCGCCGCCATCAGCTTTACCACCAGCCTTACCTTCAGATGGCAATACAGCAGTAGCAGGGTCAATTTCAAAAGGGAAAGAAACCAGAAGTTCGCCAGTTTTCTTATTATGAATACCATCTTTCTTGGCTTCAATTTCATACTGTCTAAGCCAATGAGCAGATTTCATGTAAGCAGTTACATCAAGTTTTTGTGCCATGTTTAATAAATTCCAATTTATTGCAATAAAAAGTTCGTCTTTATTTATCATCAAAACAATATATTCAATAAGAACACTAACTTATTGATTTTCAAATGATTAAATTCCCAGTACCAGACACGCCCGAAATTGAGGCAATGAAACAGGCTAATTGCTACAACAGCATTCCAGCGTTAAAGGCTGCTGGTGTAGAACTACCCCTTACTGAAGAACAAGTAAATGAAATCAGAAAATGCCAGAATGATTTTCTTTACTTTGTGAAGAACTATGTTGTGATTAACACATTGGATAAAGGACAGCAAATCTTTGAACTGTTCCCTTTCCAAGAAGAACTAATAATGAACTTCAGGAAGAACAGATTTAACATTGCCATGCTGCCCCGGCAAATGGGTAAATCCGCCTGTTCAATGGCTTATATTCTCTGGAAAAGCATCTTCACGCCAGACTACACAACAGCAATATTGGCGCATAAGGAAACTGGTGCTAAGGAAGTTTTAGACAGATTCAAAGTAGCTTTTATGGCATTGCCGTGGTACATGAAGCCCGGTGTTGCTGTTTGGAACATGAAAAGTATTGTCTTGTCGCTTGGCGGTAATGGCACTAAAGTTTTTGCAGCGCCTTGTACAGTTGACGCCATTATCGGTAAATCCTGTAACTGCGTTTACATTGATGAAGCGGCACATATTGACAACTTCCCTGAATTCTTTGGCAGGTCATTTCCTACTTTGTCTTCAGGTAAAACATCACAAATGATTATTACCTCAACGCCAAAAGGCATGAATTACTTCTGGAAACTTTATACGGAAGCTGAACAAGGTGTAAATGGCTTTGTTCCATTCTTCGCGCCTTGGTACTTAAGACCTGATAGAGATGAAGAATGGTATGAAACCCAGAAGAAGGCAATGACCGACCAAGAGTTCAACCAAGAATACTTGTGCGAGTTCTTGGGTTCTTCTGCTACATTGGTTAATGGTGAAAAACTGAAAAGCCTGTCGTGGTTACAGCCATTAAGAACTGTTAATAATCTTGCCATTTACAAAGAATCAGAAGAAAACAGAAAGTATGTTGTAAGTGTTGATGTTTCTGAAGGTTTGTCGCAAGATTATTCTGTGGCTACAGTTATTGATATAAGTGGCGATGTTTACGAACAAGTTGCTGTTTACAGGGACAATCACATCCTGCCAGAGAACTTGGCTGAAGTGGTTTACGCAATCGCCACCAAGTACAACAACGCTTACGTCATTATTGAGAACAACTCCATTGGTAGGATTGTTTGTAATGCCTTGTATTACGACATGGATTATGAATACATGCTTACTTCAAACGTAAGAAATGATGACGTAAAAGAAGGCTATACAAAGTTCAGTATTGGATTAAGGCAAACGCCACGTACAAAAAGCACTGGCTGCGCTATTTTAAAAGCCCTTATTGAATCGGATTCCTTCATTCTGAATGATGCTGATACGATTACAGAACTGTTTTCCTTTACTAAACAGAAAACCAGTTATCAGGCTGATAATGGCAAGACTGATGATTGTGTTATGACCTTAGTAAACTTTGCATGGCTTACGAAAACAGATTACTTTAGGGAAGTTAAACAGGTTTCTGATAACGCCATAAGAAGGGGTTTAATGCCAGATGACCATATTCCCTTTGGTATTCTTCATGTTTCTGCTACTGATGGCTATGGCAACGGCGCTGAAGGCTTGTTTATAAATGGCATTGGCAATGTTGATGTTATTGAAAAGCCGCCTTTTGCATGGTGAAGTAGTGTAGTAAAAGAGAAGCCCTCTAAATGAGGGCTTTACCATTTGAAACGAATCAGTTCTTACTAATGAAGCGTTGAAGGTTCTGTTGAACAGCTTTCATTTCTTCAATAAGGCGGGGTTTAACCTTCCACGTATGGCTCATATTCGAGGCTTCACGGTAGTAATCGTCGCATTCCAGAAGAAAGCTCTGGGGGACTTCATACGCTTCAGCCAGCTTGGAATTGCAGGTAGCCAATAACTTAATCAAGTTCTCTTGCCGTAATTGGTCGCGGAATGAAGTCATTTCTGGCTGCTGCGGTATGATGGGTTCATACTTATTAGAAGCTACATAAAAGAGTAAAGCGAACGCGCCTAGTACAACAGCGCCAATACTAATTGCCGCCTTCTTGTTTTCTTTTACCTTGCTAATAAGGGTTTCTTTGGCTTCATGGAAAAGTTCTGCGTTCATATTAGACCTCTCTTTTGTGTATTAGATGGCGCTATTCTATCCACCGCCCAGAACTTTTCAATGACGCTTAGTTAATCTTAACAAAAGCCACATAAAGCGAAAGCCCCATGACAGACAAGGAGCAATCCTAACATGGGGCTTTCTAGTAGCGGGGAAGAAAAGGAGAGAAACTTCACTCCGCCGTAGTATTTATAAAGATTTCATTCAGTTGTTCTTCACTCCAAGAAGAAATGTCTTCATGAATGCGGTAAGTACAGTCTTCACGGTTCACTTCAACGATACTGGGAACCATTGAACAGCCAAGCAGTTTAGCAAGTGTTTTGTTTTCGTCATCACAGGTATCAAGTTTCAGAATTTCCAAAGGAAAACTGTTAGTAATGAATGAATCCATAACTGGCGCAAACTTATCACAGTAAGGGCAGCCATGAGAACGGGTGAAGTAAATGAGGTTTGGTAACGCCATAGTAAATTCCTTCCTTTTTAGTAGATTAACGTTTTGAGTTGAGCTTGAACTTTTCAATTCCAGCCAGCTTGGAAATACCAGATGAAGCTCTATGTAAGGGTTCGCCTTTACGCAGCTTTGCTTTCCGGTATTCTTCTTCATCTCCGAAGATTTCCTTAGCTATTCTAGCCCATCCTTTCTCTTTGTCCCATTGCACATGGTTAATGCCATAAGGTCTAGGATTGTTCTCATAGCCAATAATTTCAAACCAGCCTGTTTTGCCATCAGCGCCATAAGCCATCATCTTGATTTCTGAAGTAAGAGGATTTATCATTTTCAGAACATCATGGGAAACCCTGTAGAAGTCCCAACCTTTACGTTGCCATCTTTTAATCTCAACAGCAACTTTAGGTGGTATCTGGTCTTCAAGCTGATACTTAGCTGATGAAATGTATTCAAAAAACTCTTTAATCATTAGTAAACCATTGATTCATTAATCATTTATAAAATAAACCGATTTATTTATTAAAATTATTATAGTAAATATTTGAACACAAATTTCGCTTAGTACTATAACATGTACAATTTTTAACATAAATCTATAATTTTAGTGCTATGATAAGCCCATCACGATAATTTCAAGAGACCATATGACTTATAAAGTACAGAAAATTTTTGTTAATCCAAGACACGCCTTGTTTAAGGCGTTGGATAATTATGCTTTTCTGGCTAAGAATCTTTATAATTCAACACTTTATCGTCATAGACAAGATTATAAAGCTAAAAAGAAGAAAATTTCTTGGATGAAACTTGTTGGTGAATTTGCATCTAATAAAGCTGACTATAGAGCTATACCAGCTAAAGTAGCGCAGAAGATTGTTAAAGCGGTAGATGATGAATATAAATCTTACTTTTCAACTAAGAAAGCTGGGTTGAAAGCTAATCTTCCTCGTTATAAACACAAGTCTGAAGGTTGATACAAGATAACATTTAATTATCAATGCTTGTCTGATAAATTCTTAAAACAGGGCATCCTAAAGTTACCTGCTCCAAAATCATTCACCAAAGAATTAAAGTTTAAGATTCCGAAGAACATTATTGGAAAAATCATTAAGGAAGTAACTGTTACTAAGTTCAATGATGGTTACATGGTTATCATTTGTTATAAAGATGAAGCCGAAGTTAAAACAAAAGAAGGAAACAATGTAGCGTCTATAGATTTAGGTCTTAATAATTTAGTTGCTTGTGTAAGTAACAATGAAATGAAACCTTTCTTAATTTCGGGTAAACCGATTAACGCTTTTAATCATTACTGGAATAAGAAAATCGCTAAATTACGTTCAAAGTTAGACACATCGAAAGATGAAGGAGAAAAGAAAGCATTAAAAGATAAAATCAATAAACTTAACAGAAAGAGGAATTTCAAAGTAAATGATTATCTTCATAAAGCGTCAACTAAGCTAGTAAATCATTTAGATTCCAACCAGATTAACTCACTTGTCATTGGCTACAACCAAGGTTGGAAACAAGATATTAACCTAGGAAAGAAGGTAAATCAAAAGTTTGGGTTAATGCCGTTTTATAAATTCCTTGATATGCTGAAGTATAAATGTATTACCAAAGGAATAACAGTCAAAATCCAAGAAGAATCGTACACTTCTAAATGTTCTTTCCTAGACAATGAAGAAGTTTGTAAACATGATTCTTATCTTGGAAAACGAGTTAAAAGAGGATTGTTTAGAAGCAAAAACGGCGCTGAAATCAACGCCGATATAAATGGTGCTTATAACATTCTAGTAAAAGCAATCGGAAAGTTTAATTACCGTCCGATACAGGTATGTGGTTTACCTTCAACTCTTAGAGTTGAATCCAAGTGAGTTTTATAGTTTTCAATAGATTACTATGAACTTATAACCATTCTAGGAATAGTTCTTTAATCATCTTAAGCCATTGCCTTGTCAATCATTTTATCAACATAGTTGGCAAAGCCTATGCCAGTTTTACCAGCATCACGTTCCCGTTTATCTCTTCGATAGATGCCATAACCACTAGCAGCGGCGATTACAGCAAACCAAAGCAGTTTCATCGTGCCAACCAAGAAGAACTTAACCCAACGCTTTTCTTTAGCGCTATAAACATCAACACTTAAATCCTTGTCAAAGTTACGGTAATCAATGTAAATCATTTGCTTTTCATTAGGTGTAGTTCTGGTGAGTTCAATAAGCCCATCATTGGAAGTTTTACCAACCTTGAAACCTTCCCTTAAGAATACAGAAATCAAGTCCTGAACTTTCTGGGGAAGGCTAATGTCTTTCAAAGCAGCACTAGCATTAACCGGAATAGCTTTAGCAGGAATGCGTAGTTCATTGGATTCTTTCATATCCTGTTTGGGCGCTTTCTTGTCTTTTACTTCGCCACCAACAATCTTCTTGATAATGGGTGCATTGTCTTTAAGCAGTTTATCAACTTCCACTTCTTCAAAAAGGTCTTTAATCATATTGCCGCCTTTTAACTCAACATCGCCACAGCAGCGGCTAATCCCAAGCCAACAGCTACTTTCTTACCAATCCCTAAATCACTGAAGGAATTTCTGTTAGCGATTTCTTTCACTTTGTTCATGATTCTGGCAACACTTTGACCGCCATCGTTTTTGAGTTCAAAAGGAAAATTGTTTTTGTAGTTGTAAGGGTAGTACATCAGCAGGAAGTTGGCGTTGTAAGCGAACAAATGCAAATTGCCCTTAATTTCACAACCAAACAAGAACGGTCTGGCAAGTGATGGTCTGTTTCTCAACGTGTTAATGCGTACATCATTGTTATCAGCAGTTTGTCTAAGAACAGCAATAAGTTTCTTTAAAGCATCGCCGGCAGGCAAATTGTAGTTGTCAATAAGCTCTTGCCACTTAGGGGAAAGAGCATTCATGTACTTAAAATGAATATCCTGTGGTTTGTCATGAACGTTATAGCGAATATCACCATAACGTTTCATGCCAAATTCCGGGTTGTAGGCTTCATAGAAGATTTCTTTTAGCATTTATTTGCCTCCGCCTACTCTTGTTAAACCTTGGCGGCTAACTTGCTGTCTAGCAACTTCTTGGCTGTATTGCTTAACAATCGTATCTTTCTGAATCTTGTTAATACGGTCAAGGCGTTGTGAAAGCGCATTAGCATGGGCTTCTTGTTCGTCTTTATCAGCCTTATCACGTTCTTGTTGCAGTCTAAGGCTTTCATCCCTAAGCATTGCTTCAGCAGCATCAACTTCTTTAAGAATCTTGGAAGACAAATCAAATTTTTGGCTTAAGTTATCCAAGTTGTTCATCCACAAACGCTTTTTAGTTTGCAGCTTAACGGTAATGTCAGAATAAATGTTAAGAATGGCGTTGTAGGTTTCAGAAACATAGTCAACAACCAAGAACCACAAACGAATCATATCGTTTTGATAGTTTAACGCCCTTGCTGGAATCTTATAGTCCCTGCCCAAGAAAGCGTTATTGTTCATTCTTACGCCATTTACTTGTTGCAAAGTGATGGTATCCAGAATAGCCAAACCACCGTTTTCATCAACTCTTACTTCACAGCTTTGATGGTCAATAGTTAAACGAACAATAACATCCTTCCCGAAAGGATTCGGCACTTTAATGTAAATGTTCTTCTTGCCATCTGCTTTATAAGCCAAGTGAAGGTCTTTAGTTGAACACAAATCCTTGACAACGTCTTTGTAGGCGTCATAAACAACGTTTTGGGTTTCAGCGTTAATAGCTTGATGCCAAATCATTCGCCAGCCACCACGGTTTTGAACCATTTGGCTTGTGTAGGATTGAATAATCATGCCAATAACATAGCCAACAATGCCACCTACTAATCCAGCGCCAGAACCAATACCAGCAATAGCAGTTAAAGCGGGAATGCCGAATTTCTTGATGGCTTTGGCGACAAGAATACCAACCTTAGTGATTACATTGGAATTGTAGGCTTCGTTAAGTTCAAAGTTAGCGGCACAAGATTCCAGAACCAAATGATAGGTTTTCTTTTCTTCTTCGTCAAGAGACAAGTAAGCCTTTTCAGCGTCCTGAACAGCTTCTAAAAGGGCTTTTTCTTCTTCAGTTAAATCCTTTTCGGCAAGCCATTCTTTATAGCCTTTACCACCACTTTCTTCTAAACGCCATTCTTGTACTTGATTGTCAATGTTGGCTTCAGTTAAATCTTCTTTGTTGTTTGCGTTGCGCCATTCAGAGAACGAAGTGATACTTTTAACAACGCTTTCAAGTACGGTGTTATCAATTTTATCAACAGCTTCGTTAATCTTATCGGGCGCTTTGTCTTTATTCAGCCATTCAGAGAATGACTTTTGTTTGAGTTCAATCATTGTAGGAAATCCTAGTTCTTTGATATATCAAGGGCTATTTTGAAATTGATAAAATTACTATTAGTAACAAATTCAAAGGCTTCTACAAAAATGGCTGGCTATAAAAGAACTGTAAAAGACATGAACCCAGATTGGTTCATTACGTTTGATGGCGATACTTTCATCCTGCAACCGCCAATATTCACTTCAAACATTATTATTGATGAAATGGGCAATACAACAGGTTTAATGCACGATGAATCCAATGATTTCAAAGGCTATGCGGCTGGTACTAGGTCGCATGTTGAATTAGAACAAACAGACCAATATTCCTGCCGTTGGGGCTATAACTTGTGTAATCCCGACGCAATCAGAATGGGTGTTTCTAAAGCGCCCGCTTCTTACATTGAAGTTCCCTTACCGGATATTTCAGGCTTTATTAGAAGTGATGAACTTACACTAATTTGGCTCATGAAGAAAGACAGATTCCCTAAGAATCAGGATGTTTTCGTTGATAGAGGCGGCGCTTGGCAAACCCTAGAAGAAACCATCATCAGAGTAGGCAACCTTTTTGAAATTGGTGGCACTTATTCCTACAACTATTCATCTGGAAAAATCCGCTTCTTCTATGATGAACTGGACACGCCTTTAGGCGAAGTTTCAATAAATTCTTCAGCTTTAGAATGTCAGCCCGTAGAAACCAGAGGTAGAGCATCCTTTTGTGTAGTCAGAATGAAAGGCTATCAGTTTGAGTTCTGGGTGGATGGGCATCTTATTCTTGAAAAATCAATGGCGGATTTCCGTGGCTTTGATTCCATTGAGCATACTGTAGCTAGGTATGCCCAAAAGCCAATAAGGGGCACTTCTTATCCCGAAATGACGACATTCATTGGCGGGCGTCCTACTAACTGGATTAGGAACTCATCGCCCCGCTATCAAGCTATTACACTTTGCGAATTAGACCAGATTTCTTTGCATCACAAATGGATAAGTGATGATGAAATTATGGAACTTTACCGCCGTGTATGGCATCGTAATACAATGTTTGCTATTGAAAGCCCCGGCTATTACCTGCCCTTCAATACAACACAGCAGAACTTGAGAGATGCTACTTCCATTGAAGCTGAAATTTCCCGGCAAATGCTGAATCCTAAAATTCTTGGCATTTATCAGGAAACTAAATGTGAAGAAGAAGGCATGTTTTATACGGAAAAAGCTATTAGATTCCCTACTGGTGGTCTAAGAATGCCAACTCATAATCACTATAATTCCAGTTGGAGCTCAATCATTGATTGGGAACGAGACTTCACATGGGAAGTTTGCTACAAAGGCTTTGCTTCCAAAAGAATATCTATTTTTGAATCCTTCCAGATTGATGCTGCGCAGAAAGTTAGGTTATTTGCTAACTCCCATGAAAACGTTTACAGACAAGACTGGGTTGAGTTCCAGTTTGGCAATATTACTAAGCGCTTTCATAAGGAACTAACCGATAACAGATGGCATAAGATTGTCATCAGAAGGAAACTTAATAAACTAGATTTCATTATTGATGAAGAATGGTTATTGACCGAAGAGCCTGTAAACTTCCATTTTGATGACTTCATAGCCACCTTAATGCTTACTTCCCAAGAGCCAAACACCAGTAATGAAGGTAGTTTGTCAGAGCTTCTGGTTTACAACCAAGCGCTTACTGATATTGTTTTGAAAGCGCATATGAAGTACGACAAGTTGTATAGAATCAATGGCACGATTGTTAAAGCAGGACAGCCATTTGAAGCTATCATAAGGGCTTATTCATGGCGTACTGGTTCTTTATTGAAAGAAGTCAAGAGTAATCGGGATACTGGCAATTTCCTTATTCCTTTAACTTCTAATGAACTTGTTTATCTGGTTTGTGTTGCCGCTGATGATAGGGAAATGACGCGGTTAAGAGCAGTTGGTGCAATAAATCCCGATGTGGATAATGTTAATATTGTAGTTCCTTAATATTCAAGTGATATAATCGCCACATATTAAAGAATTTCAATGACTTATAAACAAGAATTTATGGAAAAAGACCAGAATCAGAAAAAGCCCCGTTATAAACGTTTAGAAAAGACCGAAAAGGGCAAGAGAGATTACATTGACAAAGATGAGTTCTATCAAGCCCTTGTAAAGCACAAGCAAATAACTGAAGAGCGAGAACAACAAGGCTTGCCAAGGATTCCCATATCGGATGAAATTGGCAAGTTCATCATGAAATTAGTTGACAGAATTTTGAAATCTGGCAGATTCAATGGCTATACGGACTTGTGGAAAGATGAAATGCGAACTGAAGCTCACTTGTCCGCTGTTAAATCTATTGATAAATTTGATACAGAAAAGTTCAAGAATCCTTTTGCTTACTTTACTACAGTCATTTATTACACCTTCTACAACACCATTAAAGAACTGAAGAAAGCGCATAACACCGCCATCGAATACAACACTGAAGAGCACAATGACTACACGCCTATTGGCGCTGATGGCTTTGAATACTATGTTTCAGAAATGATTCATGATTCATTGGCTAATCATGGCATTGGCTTTGAAGCTGGCTACACTTATAAGGAGGAAGCGTGAGCGACAACTATATCAATTATTCACAGAATCAAACAGGGCGTTTCTCTTACGGTCAGCTTGTCTGGTTTACAGGCGTTGTTGTAGATATAAATGACCCGTTAATGTCTGGCAGGGTTAAAGTTGAAATTGATGGCTATTACACTGGCATTGATAAGAAAGCGCTAATGTGGGCAATGCCCCAAATGCCAATTACCAATGCTTCTGCTGGTGTTGGCGCTTCTCCTACAGGCATTGATATTGGAACACGAGTAATGGGTTACTTCGCTGATGGCGAATTAGCACAGAACCCCGTTTACATGGGGGTTTATTATTCAAAGCCCTTGTCAAATGTTCCTGCTTCAAAGATTGGCAAGCAGGAATATGATACGCATGGCAACGCCCAAGAAAAAGACAAACTACCAGCTAAAACTCGTTATAAAGGCAAAAGACCAAAAGGCGGTTCTGATTTTGAAGAACCAAAAACTAGGTTCAACGCCAAGTATCCAGATAACCATACCTTGATGACAAAAAACGGGCATTACCGTGAAATGGATGATTCCAAAGGTAATGAACGTTTGCGATATCGCCATCCTTCTAATACTGAGTATGAAATTGACAATCAAGGCACTATTGTCATTCACGGCGTAAAAGATTCATGGCATATGGTTGATGGTGACATTTACATTAACACTAATAAAGACATGTGGATAAGCGTTAAAGGCTCACATTACATGCGAGTGCTTGGCAATTCAACGCAAGAAATTGATGGCAATCTTGACCTTCATGTTAAAGGCAATATGGACGTTAAAGTTGATGGTTCGTTTTCACAAACTGTTGGCGGCAGCCATACGTCAACAACTGGCGGAACAGAAACCAGAAAAGCTGCTACAATAAACCTGAACTAAATCATGTTTAACTCCTGTTGGTGAATGAAGAAGCCGCCTTTAATCGGGCGGCTTTCTATTCTTAAAACAGGGCTTCTAAATCGCGTTTTAAGCCCTTATATTAGATTTTGCTAATATACATAAATCATTGATTTTATTAGAAATGTTCATTTTACTAATTCCGCTCTAAAATCCTAAGGGTAACCTACTGGGTAAGCATTTTGTCGCCTTAGAACGCCGTTTAGAGGGCTTCTCGCGCATTTTTAAGCCATATAACAGATACTTATCCAACCATAATTCCAAGTGGCGGCGACCACAAGGTTTTAAGTTCTTCTTCTAGCTGGTCAATCTCTTTATTGCCTTCATTCAGTATCTCTTGTCCGTTAATGGTTGTGCCATTTGCTAGTTGTGTATTACCGAATTTAATCAGGTTCATGCCCCATTGCTTCTTACACAAAGCAACAGCATAATTCCTAAGCCAAATGCTATCCCAGACTGGATGATTCTGTTCATCAACTTCAAGGAAGCATTCAATGAGAATGTAGCCATCAGCTTTAACACCTACGCTTTTATCACTGATTACCAGAATGTTGCCATGCTTGATGTATTGGAAATCGTGTTCGCCAGTTACTGTTCCTTGAATGGTGTTCAGGTAGTTAGTAGTGTACATGTAATTTGGCAATGCGCCAAAACCCATTACGCCAGAACCGCCACCTGAAAAGTTTGACGGGAAGTAACCGCCATGAGCATAATTACCAAGTCCGCCAATACCACCAAAGATTGAACTGCCCATGTTTTGCATGAATGAAGTGAGAACAAGATTATTGCCTCCGCTTTGTCTCATGTCTTGGAACATGCCATCAGAAGGATAAACCTTCATGACTGAAAGAACTGTTTCTGGCAGTTTGATTCTGCCGGATGTTTCTTCTTCTTGGTCTAGCTTGTGAAGCATGTAAGCGTGCCATGAACCATCTGAATGGAACTCAAAGAATTTGTAAAGGGCGTCATCAATTCTGTAGTTCACTTGGTCTTCAGTAAGGTTCACTGTAATCATTGGATGCCCTAGTGTCTTCATGATGTATTCGATGAAGTCATCTCTGGTTGGAATTGTTCTCATTTTGAAGAAAGCCTTTAGAAAAGAAATACTTGTGATTATTTCTTTAATGTGATTGTTACCATGCTTTCTGCTCTACCCAATATTGATTACGCCTTTACTGAAAAGAACGTGAAGGCATTGAAAAACATTATTGCTTCTGTTTTTGTTGAAGATAAGAACCTTAGAAATAAGTACCTGTTCAAGCCTTATGTTGTCTTTGATGCAGACACGCCTGAAAGTGTTGCATATCAGCTTTACGATGACCCTAACTTGTGGTGGGTTCTTGTTGTAATAAATGACATCAATAATCCCTTTACACAGTGGATTAAGGACAGCGGGCGTTTATCGTTGGAAATTAAGGAAACTGACAATCAGCTTCTTTGGTTTATGGACACTAGGAAGAAGAGGATTGTTGATGATGTTGACCATGCGAAGTATCTGAAGATGTTACAATCTGGCAAGATTCTTCCTGAATACATCAATCCTGTTTTTCGTAGGGATTATGAAAACGCCCTTAATGAGAAACGTAATCATATTTGGGTTCTTGAACCTTCCTACGTTTATGAGTTCGCGCAAGAGTACGAGTATTTGCTAATTTCATAGGTAAACCACAAAACTTGCTTTAAAGTTTATATAAAGTTCTAGCCTGTAAACTAGAACTTCAAAACTTTAGGCGTAATACACACCTGTACTAAGTCCAGAACCGAAGGCTCTATTCTTAGATGCTTTTTCATAATATTGTATGCGCCGTTTACATCAGCATTTATAAGAGTGTCGTTAGAAGACATAAACAATCCTCTTTTAACTCTTTTGCCAAGATAAACATTATGCTTCTTAACAGATTCATTGTCTAGGAAACTACATTTAGAAGTATAGGTTTCTTCTTTAAGAACAACCTTGATACCAACCAGCATACACTTGTATGTAATCATCTCAATAAATCTGCTATAGCGTAGTTCTCGGTTTCAACCGGTTTCTCTTCTTTTACTATGTAAACAACATGAAGTTCATAGAAGCCATTTTTAGGAAGTACCTTAACGTATTGAATTTGTTCAAGAGGAATTTTGCTTTTGAATTTAATCTTCGTTTGAGACAGATGAATTAAACCTTCTTTCTTATAGGTTCGTTTCAATAACGCCTTTTTTATAAAAAGTAGTTACATTTCTACCTTTAACCTTGTCTTTGTAGCGAGGCAGACTAACTTTCTTGGCGAAATTACCTTCTTTCTTTGACTTTAATTTGGAAAAGAAAATCTTATAGGCTGTATTAACTTGTTTGGCAACATATTCTGCTGCATATGAACAAAGATTATAAAAATCAGGATTATTCTGTTCTCTTAAGAGATTGAGCATATCAAAGAAACCAATATAAGATTTACCTTCCTGATAGTTCTGACGCTGAATGTAAAGTACAGCATTATAAAGATTCTTAGACAGAAAACACACTTCATCACAGGCTTTATAAAGCCGCCTGTTAGATGGTTTGATAACTGTGATTTCTGACAAGTACAAAGTAAGTCTCCGTTTGTTTGATGATGCGTCTAATATAAATTAAATTTAGCTAGCGTAAAGTTAAAATTTGGTTAGATAAGTTTCTACAGAGATGAACTTTGCTGTCTATCTGCCGCTATATTAAAGCTGCTTTGAATACTATATCAATAAAAAGAAACAACTACCATGCTGAATCCACCTTGAAGCTGTATTAAAACAGCCCGCCAACATTTTTCTCATGCAAGATAACGAACTTGTAGCCCTTTTCCTTACACCACTTCATCGCCGACTGCCACTTGCTGCGGTTCACTTCAAACGTCCTTAGATTCATCAGCCATCTGTTATATGCTTTCTTATTCTTGTTCTTCGGTGGTTGTGGCGGAATGGTTTGGCTGTAAGGTTTTACTTCAATAGCTAACTTATAAATTTCACCGTTCTTGCCCCTATAAGTAACAAGAAAGTCAATGAAATATCTTCTCATTTTGTTGGTAACAGGGTCAAAGTAAGGGATGGCTACTTCTTCACTCGCCCACGAAATAACTTCTTTGGTTAAATCTAACTTGTACATCAGTTTTCTTTCCCATGATGACCTGAAGACAATTTGATTCGGATTGCCTTGATACTTCTCTGGGAACTTTGGCTGGAAGAAGCCTTGTCTGAAACTGTATGCCATTTGAATGTTAATGAAACTGAAATAATGAATATATGAAAGTATTTCAAAGGTTTAGATAGAAAATGGCTATTAAAGGGCAAGGTGAAGTTTTAGAGTATCCAGTTGGCTTGGGCGAACAGCAGATTCCGGGCTGGATTGAATTTCAGATTAAGAAAAGAAACATGACGCAGATTGGCGCTACAGCCGCTACCATTGGTTTGTATATGCCAGAAAACATTGCAATGCCATCTACTACTTCATGGGAAAACGAAACGCATTCCAAAGCAACTGAAGCTCTTTTAAGGGGCTTTAGAGAAATGAATCCTACTGATGCTATTGGTTATTATCAAGGTTTTCAGGGAATGAACGCTGAAGGCATTTATTCAGCTGTGAATGAGAAGCTAAAGCAAACTGGTAAATCCCTTAGTGAAATGGGAATTGGCGCTCTTGCTGCGCAGGAAGGTATCAGGAAAGCTAACAACTTCTTAAGTGATGCTGAAGGCAATGGTTTGGGCAATGGCGGTTTAGGTGGTGTATTTGGTCTTGCGCCAAACCCATTCTTAACTGCAATCTTTCGCGGTGTTGACTTTAGAACATTTGAATTTCAGTTCAAGTTCTATCCACACAACAAGGAAGAAGCTGAACGTGTTCGCAAGATTGTTCAGTTGTTCCGGCAGTCTGCTTTGCCCTCATATGGCAGGGGAACAGTTGGACTAGGCGTGTTTGACTATCCAAACGTATTGAACATTACCTACAAATGGGGTAAGGATGACAACTATTATATGCACAAGTTCAAGCCCTGTGTTCTGACTGCTATTGATGTCAACTATACAGGGCTTGGTGGCTTTTACGCTTTTGAAGACGGGGATTCTGTTTGTACTGTTCTGAATATGCGCTTTTCAGAAACAGAAATCGTGGTTAAAGATGATGTACAAAAGGGCTATTAAGCCATCTGTTCATTGTCCTTGTGTTCTATACTCTGCATACACTTCATGCCCGTAGTAACAGTTCACTTCAATTTCCATCTCCTGATTTCTGGTGTTTCTAATGGCTTCCCATTCAGCAGGAATATTGAAGAGTTCTCTTTCTTCAGGGTCTTTGAACTTGATAAGTTCTAAACGAACACCATCATGCAATCTCAATTCCACGATTGAGGTTGCATTCTGTGGGTTTGGATTCTGAATGTACGCTACTAGTTCTTGAAAGAATGGTGAAGCATATAAACGAGCCATTGTTTGATTTGGTTGCTGTTCTATGGGATGCTGGTCATAGTAGAAGTAATACTTCAGCAAGTCTTCAGGGCTCACGAAGTACGTATCAATTTCTACGTATTCCCTTAAAGCGTCTTTTGTAGGGTCTTGGCAAGCTGTGCAAAACTGTATTGAAGGAATTTCATTTCTTAGTTCTTCTTTTCTGTACAGATTCGGGTCTTCAGGTTTAGGTAAATCCGGGCAGAACTCAGTAAGTTCTAGTTTTACAAAATCTGGCAGTGAATTTAATACTTGTGATTCTTCACAAGTAGGGCAGAGTGAAGGTGGTAATGGGGGCTGGAACTGTTCTTCGCCTTCACAAATTTCATGTTCAATAACTCTTTTAACAGGATTGATAACGGGCTTGTCAAAAGACCAGTTATTCAATATTCTGATACAGAACCATCTTTCATCAAATTTATCTGAAAGCCCTTCTGGCAGAAGCATTCTCACCTGCACTTTGATTCTAAACACAATGCCAAATGAAACTTGTACGCCATCATGATTCTGATAGAACCAGTTGAATGATGGCGCGTTTACTTTAATGTAATCATCTAAGTTGCAGGGCTTGCCTTCAATAAAGCCTGTTTCAGTTAGTCTTAAGCCAAGTGGCAGTTCGCCTTCTAACAGTTTGTATCTTAAAGGAATATCACATTGTCTGTCGGGTCTTCTTGGGAAGGTTTGTAAATCTACAGATAGCGTATTACCTGTGGATACTACAGGCTGGAAGGTTTTGATGATTTTGTAGCCTTTTGGAATGACTTCAAAAGAAATGTGAACATCAGAATTTGTGAAGATTTCAAGGTAATGTGCAGCTGCTGGGGAAATGTCCCTGTACCATTGCTGTGGGGAAAATGGAACGATGGTTGTTTGCGAATGTCTTCTTAAAGTTCCATCAATATCTTGCTGATAAAGAATGAAATCCAGTTTGTAATTGGCTAGTTTGGCTTCTAGACGTTTAATAACAAAAGTAAGCGTGTCTGCATTAGATAGGAGCGGAAACTTGTAGTAAGTGGATTTGTTGGCTTTAAGGTCAGCAACAATGCCACCAAACGGGTCTTTGAAGGTTTCCTTGTCTTTAATCTTTTGGGCTAATTCTTTAATGGGCATAATGCAGAAATATCTTGAGTTAAACGTTTAATTTATGTAGATATTTCAAATGATTAAATCAATTTTTGAAGGCAACTCACCTGTTCTAGGCGAACTAAGTGAAGGCAAAATCACTGACTTCGTTGTAGGCATTAAACAGAAGCTGAAGGACGCCAACAACATGGCTGATGTTGGCAAGATTAAGCAATTCATAGCTGTTAAATGTGATTCCACAACAGCTAGAGCATTCATGCTTGAATGGCTTTCTGAAGGACTTAAAAACAAAACCCTGTATGTAGAACGGGATTTGACGCAACTGTTCCCTACAGCCGATGAAAACAATTCTATCGCCTTCTCATGGAATCGTAGTGGCGAACCGAAGGAAATCTTCTGTATTGAATTTGCCACACAACGCAAACGTATTATCCTGCATTCTTTCCTTGGCAAGACTGTAGAGCTTAAGAATAGCGATTTATCACTTGATAAGAATGATGAAGATGCCACCATTACTTCGCTTGAACAGTTTGATGAACAAATTAAGAAAGTAAGTTTCGATTTGGGAAAATTACAAAGTGAAATTGCCCGCTTGCAGAAAGTTCAGAAACGCATTGCGCCCAAGAAAGACAACTGGCTGAAGAAACTGCTGACGAAGCTGTAAAGCCAAATTAAAGATAAAAAGAAAGCCGCCATATTTCAGGCGGCTTTTCTTATATTGGCAGTAGCTTAGTTAGCGCCAGCCTTTACGGCTTAAAGCAACTTTAGTTGCTGCCACCAATTTCACTGAAGGAAACACCAGACTTCGTAATGATGAAGTTAAGCTGGATGTTGTTGATAGAGTTAAGCGGGGTGAGGTAAATGTCGGCAACAAAGCGTTGTTCGTTCTTGACCTGCGGTGTGTTGTTGGAATCATCACAAACTACTTTGAACGTTTCCAAACCGCGGCTAGCTTGGACTTGCATCAGAACAGGTTCTACCAATGCGCGGAATTGTGCTTGGGTAATACTGTCGTTGAATTCAAACAGCGTGTATTTGGCAGCGTTAGCAACAATCTTACGCAGTTGAATAAGCAGGCGGCGAACACCAATCTGACGCAGCATTGAAGGCTTGGTCAGACCAGTACGGTCACCCAAAAGAACAACACCAGTACCGCGTTCACTGGTTACACGGTTAAATGACCATTTGTAGAACTTGTCAGCATCGTTACGTGAAGGATTCCAAAGTGTTTTCTGAATGCCACCACGGAAAACGCCACGAGTATAGCCGCCCGGTGAATACCAAGGTTCATTGGTAGTATCAACACGGGCAATCAAACCAGCAATGCCAACGTTATCAGGAATCCAGTAGGTTTCATCCGTATGGCGGTTGTATTCCAAGAACCAGTTTGTTCCTTTTACCAGATAAGAACTGTAACGGTTCAGTTCTTTATCAAAAGTTTCCAATCCCGCAATAGCATCTGTAGTGGATTTATTAGCAAGGTCTTTGAAACGGGGGCTAACAACCAGTACGCAGTCTTGACGCGGTTCGGCTACTTTATCCAGAACGTGCTGTGCCAAACGCACAACGTAATCATCTTTCACAGCGCCCAAGAAAAGAACAGCAGCATTTGTTGATTCAGCGTTACGGAACAAATCCCATCCGCGTACAAAGTCAGAATCATCAGCAGCATCGCCAATCGTACCGCCAGCCATTACGCCACCGTAACCAGTGTGTTCGTTAGTAGCTGAAGGAGCAGAAGTGCCATCTTTACCGTGTTCCGGCATTTTCAGGGTTTTGAAGTTAGAAGGCTCGCCAGTAATATTGTCTTTTTGCAGCTTGCCCCATTCAGTAATAGCTTGAGGGTCAGTTGTGTCGTAAAGGTCATCATCCGGGTTATCCATTACATAAACGTACTTGGATTGTTCGTTAATGATGTTTACCCAGTAATTCGCTCTCAAGTCCAGAGTTCTGCCATCACGAGCTTTAGAAAGGAATTCATACGTTTCCAGTACAGTATTCGGTGAACCAGTGAAAAGACCAGTGGTATCAACGATTACTACGTGAAGTTCATCGTTCTTAGAACCTTGTGCAGCGGCGTGATGTGAAGTTCCCGGAGCAGCAGAGAAGTATTCGGCGTATTCCCAATGGTTGAAGTTTCCTTTATCAGCAATGCTTACTTTCAAGGAGTTGCCAAGATAACCCGGATACTTAGCTGCGAATTTATGACCTTGTTTTGTAGCTTTGCCCATCAGAGAGAAAGCATCACGGTTTTCAATAAGCAGACCTTTCTTGGTTTTTTCTAATGTGGCGTTTTTAGCAGTTGCAACGTTTACAACCCTTACCAATGCTACGTTTTGGGTGTAGGTAAGTGCATCAGTAACAGAAGTGAAGTAATGCGCATTGTTTTCGTTGGGTTTACCAAGTTGTTCAATGAGGCTTTCTTCAGTATCAACATAAGTTACTTTGAAGGCAGCGCCCCATGAAGTTTCAAGAACAGTTCCGATGGTAGTAACGCCAGCCGCTTCAACAGAAAGAGACTTGTCGATTTCGGTAACGTTAATACCCGGAGAAGAGTAGTTGCTAGCAGGCATGTGGTTTATTCCTTAATTAAGAAAATGATAATAATTTCATTGGCTTATTTTGGAATTAGAGATTTAAAAGAATGCCCTTATGTCTAGCTGTTTTGGCGAACCTGCCAAGCGGATGCTCTAAATGAGTTTCTATACTTCTTCGCAGCGTTTACATGATGGGTTACAGCAGTTACAAAGAATTTCTGTTGTTTGAAATCCTTGTCTTCGTTGTAAGCCCTGTTCTTGATGTCATGGTCAAGATACTTGATATAAATGTTCTCGCCTAATAATGAATGGGATTTACAGAAGCCGTGTGTACTGAACATTACAGAAGTTAATGTTGGTGTAAGCATGGCTTTCTTGGCTTCCAATGCCCATGTTTCTACACTTTCATTTAACGAAACGCCTTCATCAAAAACCTTATCAATTTTTGAAATGTACATAATGTTGGCTTGGTTATCGCCATATGTAGTGAACTTCTTGTCGGATACAGAAAAGACATTTACTGAAGCGCCGTGTAATCCAGCCATTGTGTAAAGTGTGTCCTTTTCGCCTTCAAAGTGAAGATTAGCAAAGTGCAGGTTATGATTGCCTTGATACGTCATGGCGTTGCTTAGTTGTTGCGAGAATGTAATTTCAGCAGGCTTGTCTTCCATGTCCGATAATGAAAGTAAGTAGTACTTAGGGTTGCCATGAAGTGATGTATCGCCACAGAAGAACAAGTAATCCCTTTTTGGCGCTGTTGCTCTAAGAATTGTGTAGAGTGCTGTTAGAGGGCTTACATTAGGCGCGATGTATGAGATTTTGTTCTTTGGCGGTTCTCTGTAGGATTTATGAAGCGTGCCAGAACACTTTTGCATTAACTCTTGTAGAACTTGTGAGGATTCTTTGTCCGTAAAGGCTTCAGTTACTCTGGAAGTAAGGTCTTTTTGTAGCCCTTTGTCATTGAGTATTAACGAATAGCCTACTGACCTTTCTTTCTCATCAAAACGGTTCAGAATGTTAGTGATTACAAAGCCCATTAGAAAAGCGCCATCCGTTTCTTTGTTCTGCTTTGTTTTCATTTTTACCTGAACAGTATCACCGATTTTGATGTTTCTAATAAGCTGTTCAGAATCAAAAAGCTGAAGTTCTGCATTCATAAAAGGACTGAATGCGTCTTGATAAATCTTCAGGTCAAGTACGTTTTCTGTAAGTTTTACGCCTTTTGAGGTAACTTGGAACTCGTCAAGGTCTTCATAACTTTGATTTTTCATGGCTTTGCTTGAGAAAGAAGTAAAATTACTGTAATTATTTGTTTTAGTTTAGAATTTCAATGGCTTTAGTATTTGATGCTTGCGCTCGCATTTTTTCTAAGGAAAAAGTGGCGCGTAGTTACACTTTAGATGAGGAAAAGTTGGGCTTCTATCCAACGCCTTTCCTGTTCGTCAAAATGATGGATAAACTACTTCACGGTAAAGAATTTGTAATGCCCAAAGATGGCAGGTTTGGCTCTACACCCGGCAGTTGTAACGTGTTATCAATTGGGCTTTTAACTGCAATGCCAGATGAAAATGGTCGTGGTCATGTTGAAGTTAAAAGTAGCTGTAGTAGCTACGAAAGAATTTGTCTTTTTCCTTCTACATTTGTTGTTAGTAAGGATTATCCCAACTATTATGTCAATAATGAAACGTTAATGTTCGATGCGCCATTTTTAAGAGGTAAAGCATGGGGTGAAGTTGTTGGTGTCGGCATTTGGGATAAGCAAAGTGGCGGCAATTTGTTACTTACCGCTAGGCTTTCTTCTTCATTTGTTATTGAAGCCAGCTCTGCTGCTTATGGCTTTGCTGAAGGTTCATTGTTCATTAGCAGTAACTGCTTTCAACAAGATTTAGCCGCTTTTGACACCTTGATAACAGATTCTAAAAAGAAGAAAGAGAAAGATATTGAAGAAGCTGCTATCACCAATATTTCTTCGTTCATGAAGGAAAATGAAGATAAAACTGTAGCGAAGATTGAAGACAAGAATGAAACTGCTGTTAAGAAAACCATGAGTAGAACAGCTAAGAAAAGAGCCGAAGAAGAGAAACTGATGGCTCTTGGTAAGAAGACTTTGAAAAGGAAGAAGAAGAAAAGTGCTAGAAAAACTAAGTAGGTTTTGTGATTGTGATGAGGGCAATGTAGAGTTCAGCCCTTCTGAACCGTTAAAACGCTTCTGTATGGATTGTAGAACGGTTTTAGAGCCAGAATTGCCCGATAATCCTATTCAAAATCCTTTCTGCCCTGTTTGCGAAGAAGTAAAACCTAAAGAAAAGGTTTGTTATGTTCAGACTGAAGAAGTCTGGGATTATCCAAACTACAACAAAATGATTGGTGATAAGGCTAGGCATTTAGGTAAGGTTAAGTTTCCTTGTGATGCAGATAAAAACCTTACTGAAGAATGGAAAGGCATTATCGAAAGAGACCATTTAACATGGAAGAAGATGGAAAGAGAAGCTGCCATGAGAACATGGTGATAGAATATGGCTAACTTAAGTTTTAATTCTCTTGGAGATTATTTGAAATGACTGAAAAAGAAACTTTACAAAACAAATTGGTGAACATTCACTTACAAGAAGGCTTTACTAAGGCTTTTGAAAATGGCAGTGTTGTGGTGCTTAAAGAAGCTGAAAAAGAACGCTTCATTAAGATTGATGAAAACGGTGAAGTGGTTGAGTTCAAGCCACTTAATGAGAACTATTCTTAAATGGCATATAACATTTTTGACGCTATCCGCGATACTCTCTTTCATCCGGGTGATGCCTTTGTTGAAAAGGAAATCGCTTTAGAAAGAGCCATGACTTGTGATACTTGTCCTTTTAAAAACATGAATATTTGTAGTCGTTGTGGTTGTTTCCTGCCCATGAAAGTTCGATATCGTGGTTCAACTTGCCCTGAAAGCAAATGGGCAAGATGATAGCCGCACATAAAGAAAGCCGCCTGTAAATGGGCGGCTATCTTCTGTAATGTTTGTGAATCATGATGGCTTTATACAAGAGTTTTCGCGTATTCTTCAATCTCACCAGACGAAGCATCAAACCATTCTGAAAACAATTTTAATGATTTGAATTTTTCGTGTAACAACGCCTCAATATCATTATCAATAAGCGCAACCAACTCTAAACCCACACCACTATAAACTTCTAATTTTCTTCTTCTAGTAACAAAATCTGTAGTCTTTCCTATCTTTATTCTATTCGTTAATTTATTCTTAAGAATATAAGTCTTGAATTTCTTTTCGTCTTTATTATTAACAAAAGAATAATCTTTTAATTCGTTTATATCAACAGAACTTAAAATTTTTGCGGCAAATAGAGGGTTAATCCACATAGCGTATAAATCAAAAGTTGCTTACATGCAAACGTTCCTGAATTATTTCCACCATAAACAACTTTGAAAGCCTTTTTGCTAGTTTCCTTAGCAATTTCTTCAGCTATAGCTTTGGTTGTACTTACACTCATGAAGTTAGAAGGTCTATGTCTTGGTTCGCCGCCAGATGCTTTATGCAGGTCATTGAGCGAATAAAGCCCTTCATTGAGTGCAATATTGTTAGAGATTTCTTCGGCTAAAGCCTTAGTAGAATCAAGGCGTAAGAAATTTGAAGGCTTGTGTCTATCTTTAGCACCAGATGCTTTATGCAGGTCATTAAGCGAATAAAGCCCTTCATTGAGTGTAATATTGTTAGAGCCGATGGTAATTTGTGTCGAATTTGACATGATATTATCCTTTTCTAAAGGTTAAAGAACGTAGCCAAATCTGGCTGGCTACACCAACGGACGATTCTAACCCATAACCATTCCTTCTATGAAGTTACGAAAAGTCCATAAAGAAAGCCGCCCTTTTAACGGGGTGGCTTTTCTTTAGGTAAAAGTATTGAGTTCTAAATGTTCTTTAGGTCAAAGCTACCATCCTCAATGTTTTGAATCTGGGATAGAAGCATGGGTTGTAACTCATACCAACCAATTTCACTTTGAAGGCTGCAAATGTGCCAAGTTCATTCTGACCCATAGCTTTCAGGGTTTCATTCACGTTAATCACAACTTCTGCATATTCATCAGTAGTGTTATGTGTTACGGATTGATTCTTGTAGCCAGTTAGCAGTGTCCATTCCTTAGCGTCCAGTTCAGCACCAGCAGCTTGCGCTACTTTTACATAAACTGCAAACTCTGACCATAAGGGCTTATTCACATCAAACCAAATCTTCAGGTCAGTTGCCGGATTATCCAGTGAAACGGTTTTAGAAACGTACTTGTACAGTTCTGAACCATATTGCTTATGAGTTTCTGGATAGTAGCGTTCTGTTTTATTCAGATTAAAGAAATCATCAGCAGTCAAATGGCTTACACGGTTACCCATGCAGGTTACTGACAATGAATCCAAGTTAAGCATTGGCGCTACATACTTATTGCCTTTTGCGGTTTTGAATTTGTATTCATAAGTCAAAGGTGAAGCGCCAGCCGCATATTTCACGCCGTTCAAACGTGTGTACATTTTAGCAGGATATTGCAGTTCAACGTTTTCATGCAGGGCAATGGTTACAGCGTCAAAGTTTGAATAGTTCTGTTTAGGAACTGCTGCTTGATACTGTTTCATCCAATGGGTTGTCGGAATCATTTTCCATTCAGTTTGCCCGTCATAAGCTAATGCTGAAGCTGACAAGTTAGCAAATGTGTACATCAAGTTCATTTTGATGTAAGTGCGGTTATGCTGGAATCTGCCAGTTTTAGTTGCAGGTGAAGTTACTTTGATAATGAAGGTTTCAGCGTCTTCTACAGCAATGACTTTATGCCCTTCCATATTAGAAAGTTCATGATACGGAATGCCATTGAAGTTATCAGCGCCTCTTTCTGGCAATCCTTCTTTAACTTGCAATGTAGCAGCCAAGATTAACTGTTCTGGAATGGGGCGTTTGTCATAGATGGAAGCTAAAAGGTCTGCTCGTTCTTTCGAACCGCCTTGTACTTCAATTCTATCGCCATTGTACAAGAAGCCTTCACAGTCTTTAAGCGTCAGTTCGTAATCAGAAGTGCCTTTAATCGGATTGGCAACAGCGATTCTTCCTGAACCGATTGTATTGTTGGCTGTGTCTTTGAAGAGCACTCTGGCATCACCAAACTTCGGTACAGTTGAACCCATCAATGTTGCTCTTACAACAGAACCTTCCATCATGTTAATCATCACATAATCATCAGGAATAAAACCATGACCTGATGGCGTGTGAATGCGAATTTCGGTTTTGCCCTTTTCACATTCGTAAATGGCTTCATGACCAGCGTATTCATATTCGTAGTAATCTTTCTTCACTATGAACTTAGCAACACCTTCGTTCTCGCTGAAGTTAGCAACAAACAAATCGTATTTGATGTCTTCTTCTTGAATAGCGTTCCAAGTTGTACCGTTTTGTGATACGAATCTTACGCCAACTGAAGGCTGTGTTGTGATTTCTTGGTTCTGGTAGTTAAGAGCCTTTCCACCCAGTTTAGATACGAAAACCCTAGTATCCGGTGAATCACCACCAATACAGAATGCGTATTCTTTATTACCTTCAACGTAAACAGGCGCATCGAACTCAATTTCTGTTGCAACTGAGGCATCTTCAGAAACTTCAATGTTTTCAATAGCAATGTACTTTCTCGCCAGAATGGTGTCAGATGAAGGATAGCCATTTACAAGCGGGCGAATATCAACAAAGATTTGTTTCGTTTCATCAGCATCCTTATTCTGGAAGTACAGATTGATTTTGGTTACAAACTGATTTCTTGCCGCAGTAAAGGATTGCGCAATGGGGTCTGGTGCATAGGTATTACGGAACGTTGTTGCCCTCTTAGTCGTTTCCGTATGCTGATTAATAATTTCCTTAGAAGTTGAAGCTGGTGCCGGGTCTTCTGTTGGGTTCTCATCCGTTTCGGAATAAGTGGGTGAAGTAATATTCAGGTCTAATTGCCGTTTTTGCAGGTCTAAACCACCAGCATAGAATTGTGCTGTGGCATAGCATTGTTCCATATTGACATCACCGGAATTGGTTTTGTCGTTGGTAATTTTCAGATATTTCGTGCCATTTAAGAAACGCCCTTTAGGAATTTCAATAGTTCCAGCAGCAACGCCTTTTTCATTACTAAGGATATAGGCTTGATTTGAAGTGCCAAAGTAAGAAGTTGCAAATTCCGTAACGTTTACATCGTCAAAGAACAAGTACAGTTTGCAGTTTGGCATCATGCCAGCAGCGTAGAACTGAATCTTGGTTTCTTTCATATACGGCAAGGGCTTGGCGTCTTGCAAGAACTCTGTGGAATAAGTGGTTTTCTTTTCGCCAATCTTTGATTCTTTAGAGTTGATTGAAGCCTTGGTTTCCGTAATTCTATACGTTGTAGTGGTTTTCTTTTCTTCTGTTGTGGTTTCTTCCTTGTACTTGTAATAAGGAACACTACGCGGGTTTGGAATAGGCGGATTTCTAACTGTACCTTCGTAGGTTCTGTTAGTTGAAGAAGAAGTTGAAGACGCGGTTTCTGATTCCACTCTGGCTTTAGAGTTGTACTGGATTTCAGAAACTGGCTTAGTAGTGGAACGGTTCAACAGTTGGTATTGGTTGAACTCTTTTTGTACACGGTTAATGTGTGAAGCTAAACCTTTTGCTGCTTCAGTGCCAGTATCAATATCCCATGTAAGTTTTGGCTCAATGGTTGTATCCGACCATGTGTTATGGTTTGGAACAAGCGTTAATGAACCTTTTCTTCTGTACAAGAAGGCTTCGTTAATGGAAGTATGCTTAGAAGCATAGGGCTGTTCATCTACTTTTTCATGCGTGTAAGGCAGGGTTAAGACTTTTGCTCTTACTTTGATGTTCGTAGATGCGCTATTGTCCAGTTCTAACGGTCTATTAAATGAAGTTACGTTCGGAACAAGATAACGATAACGAGCATTATTCAAAGCCCTGTATTCCGGGTTTGAAGTGTCAGCAATCGTATAGTTCACAAAGGAATCAATAGCAAAGCCATTCTTGAACTTCTCTAAGCCATTACCATCAAGGAATTTCTCATTGTGCAATGCAGTTTCAGCCATTGTAAGCGTTGTGTAGTATTCCAACGTGCCAATGCGCTGTTCCAGCTTGCCAATATCCCGCATGGTGTAGCGTTTGTTTTCAATTCTCTTGATCTTAATATCTGCGGCTGAATAGGTATAAGGCGGGAAGTAAACCTCATACAGGTTCATGCAGTCTTCTCTTACAGCTGGCAAGTTCGGTTTGTCTGTGGGAACGCCATATTGCTCGCCAATGTTGCCGTCTTTATCAATGTAAACGTAATCCCTACGCCCAACGTAATAAGTGGCATCATGAATGGCTGTCGTTTTAACAGCAGGCATTACGGATGAAGTAACCGTGCCATCCAGAATTAAGGGGCGGAAGTCAATGATTTGCGAAACAGAATACGTAGTGCCATCAGAAGATTGCGCAGTGCCAATGTTGGCATAGTTGTAATCGTTCTTGTCATCCAGAATGGTTTTGTAGGAATCAATGGTAAAGAAGCCTGCTGTTTCTGAATCTGAATGTTCTAAGTAGTCAAAAGTTACCACGATTTCATCAATAGAAGCATCAATAGTGCCACCATGTAACAGTACTCTGCCTTCCAGATAAGCGTAAGGGCGATGTCCGTTATCCAATGTGAAAAACGCTGTAAGGTCTTTTTGCCCATCTTTTGATTTGATTGATTTGAGTTTGAGAATATCCGCTTTACCCAGTTTCATTGGGTCTTTGAAGTCATTAGTTTCATTACGCTTGAAGGTTTTTACAACATCAGCTTTCAACGTTTTGGTCTTTTCCTTAACGTTAATAGACTGGAAGGTGCAAACTAGCATGACTTCTTTGCCAGCTAATGAAGCATCCCTAACTACTACGGATTTGCCAGATACTGAAACTTTGCCAGTTGGGTCAACTCGTTTCCAAATACCGCCTTCTTTTACTGAAAGAACAGCTGTAGAAACATCAATAGAAGCTACTTCAGCTACTTGGAAAGCTACTTCATTTGGCGTACCACCTGAACCAACCGTACCTACGAATTTATGGCGGCGGTGAATAATCATTGAGCCTTTGTTAGCGTTATCAATGTCCCTTAGGGATTTAACAAAGGGAACGCTTACAACCCAGAACAAATCTGTTTTTGAGTTATTGAAAACAAAGAAACCTGTAGATGGTACTTTGGCAATAAAGTTGGTAGCAATGTTTGTTGCTGATTTGATGTCGGAGAAGGACTTGCCCTCATTCATCGTGATTTCAGCAATGTAATAGCGGTAAACCGGGTCAGAGCCATCCATTCTCAAGAACTGGGCGTCCCAAACTTTCATTTTGCCCACAACATTACCAGCAGCAGAGCCAGATGTAGTATCGCCATCTTTGAGCTGAATTTCTTCGTTAGTGAAGATATTCTGGTCGTTGTTTGAGTTGTTTGCCCATGCGTTAGAGCCATGAACAACTACCAAATCCACATAAGCAGGCTCATCAAAGAAGATAGAAGCGGTTTCTGTAGTAACAGTATCGCGAGCTTTTCTTACGTCAAAAACAGTTTGGTATTTCTTTTCATGTCTGTAGCCAGATACGTAACCAATACCATCACTTACAAAAGCTCTCACCAAGTTGTCATCGCCATCAGGGCTTACACCTTGGGCATCATCTTTGAAAGGCGCTTTGTGGTCAATGTACTTAAGCGTAAAGTCTTTAACGGTGTAGTTACCAGATTCTTCATAAGTACGTTGTGCCATGATGTCCATGATTTTTGAATACTGCGTGTCTTCAACCAGTGAAGTAACTTCGCCGTTTTCAAATGTACAAATGATAATGAATCTATCGCCATCGGCAGGGTCAGCAGTTTTGATAAGAAGATTCAACCAAACTTTATAGCGGTCAGCACCCGGTGCTTTTTCATTAGGATAACCCAATGCGTTATCAGCCAATGTTGGGTCTTCGTTTACAGTAACGATTTCTTCTACAACATCAAAGCCAATTTTTCCTGTGAACTTTTCGCCATACTTGGAATAAATGATGGATTTCTGCGGGCAGTCAATGAAGATGCCATTGTGATACCACTTGCCTTCTGCTACAACAAGCTGTTTAGCTGTGTTACCAGTTGGGTGGATGTTGGCGTCAGTGCCAAATGCATCGTTTTGAATCTGATTGGAAATGTTGAAAGTGTTATTACCAATCGTTTTGGTGGCTTCGCACGAAGGGCATCTTACGTTGGGGCGGTTATTCGCTTGGGTAAGTTCTGTGGTGCGGTCTTGACCAGAAAGAATGGCTAGTTTTTCACCCCACAGGAATGAAGTCGTTTCGCCGTCAATAGCAACGTTTTCATAAACAACAAAAAGTGTTGCTGGATGTTCTGTGGTTTCTTCAATTGCATCAATAACACGGGCTTTTAATCCTGAACCGTTGCCTGTGCCATCGCCCATACCAACAGCAATACAAGGAATTTCCTTGTTAAACCAGTCAATTTTAGCGCCTTTATTCAATCTTACCCATGACAAAGTGTTGAATTTGGGCGTGCCGCCCTCAACTCTTGTGCCGTTTTTGAAAATGTTGTTTGCAAAAATGGACTGCTGATTCCAAAGAATAGATTGCAGTTGGTTTAATTCCCTAGCCTGTACTGGATGACCTGCTTTCAAGAGAACTCTATAGAAGTTCTTTGAAGGGTCAAAGTCATCAAAGTAAGGGCTTCGGTTGAAATTCGCTGTATTAGCCACTCTTGTTCACCTAAATTTGAAAATTTAACTCAATATCAGCTATTTAGAATAACATATTGAAATAACTATGAAGATTCAAATATAAAGGCGCAATGATGCCAGAAGTAAACAAACCAACCAATATTCCAGCGGGGCATACGTTCAATCCTTCTATCCTGCACCGCTTTCAGAAATATCTCAGAGATTTCCTTAGAAGACCAACTTATTACCGCCAAAGGCAAGCGCGTAATGCCCTGCAATGGTACTTCAACCGTCTAAGAATCACAGCTAAGTACAACGCCGACAAGAATTACAAAGCCTTTGCTACAGTGCATTCACTTAGAAGGGGCGGGCTTTTCCAGTACACCTATGACCCTAAATGGAAAGACACGCTGCCTTATTACGATAAGTTCCCTTTGATTATTCCTATCAAAATGACCCATAACGGCTGGATAGGTTTGAATGTTCACTATTTGCCGCCTCAAGTAAGAGCTGTCATTTTTGATGACATTGTTGAACACGGCATGAAGAACAAGAACGTCATGATGGTTAGTATGGCTTGGGTTGAATCTTACAAGAAACATCCTGTTATTAGAGGCGCTATCAAACGCTACTTATGGAAACATGTAACTTCACCTTTAGTTGAAATAAAGGAAGAAGAATGGGCAACTATCGTGATGCTGCCATCTCATGTCTTCGTGAAGAAAAGTGCTAATGAAGTTTGGAATACTGAACTTCGGAATAACAAATAAAAGAAATGAAAGAAGGAGTAAATTATGGCTTATGAATATCGTTGTACTTATAAATGTAAGGATTGTTCAGAATTGTCATTTATAGATGGCAGTTTTCATTTTGATGCTTCTTACGAATGCCCTTATTGTTCTAGCATGAATACTGAATTTACAAAGCGGGAATGTTTGAATGCGCCTGCTGTTATATACAGGGGTTCAGTTGAAGCAAGAAGAGAAGTACAAAACCTTCAGGATAAAGTAAGCGCACAAAGAGAAATGGGTAAAAGGCTAGGGCTTTACAAAGGCAACTAGTTAAAATCTATGATTAGTAAATAAGCGCAAAAGCCATTTAACGATTGTTTTAATTAAAGGATAAACCACCGCCATGAAGACAAAAGTTTTGATGGCAGTGGTTTTTCTAGTTTCTACTGCTGTCATTTTGGAAAAGAAAGTTGAAAGAGAATATGAGCATCTTAAGGAAGCTAAATATGTTTGCACCATAAAGCAGTTCGTTCCGGGTGGTGAAATCTCTAAAACTTACTATACAAAAGATAAAATCAATATTGATAGTGTAGCCATCATTGATGTTCACGGCGCTATCATTGATATTTCTAAATTCCCTTACAAGTCTTGTCTAAAGCTGGATGAACAGAAAGCTCCTTCCATTCTTGACTTCTTGAAGTGAAAGCCACCCTTGATTAGATGGGTGGCTTCTTTGATTTTACTGGCTGGATAGCCAGTTGGATTCTGCCTTATGCCTCTTGGAAGGCTGTGTAGATGGCTTCTGGATGGTTCTACACAGTTGTCTTTTTCTTTTTCATCTTAGAAACAGCCTAGATGGCTTCGCCACATAATGTTCGTCTTTTTCTTTTTCATCTTAGAAGCATCTTCTACTTCACACAGTTGTTTTTTTGTTTTTTCATTATATGGACAACAAGAGAATGAATGAGCGCTAGCTCTTCTAAGATTAAAAACTTAAAAAAACAACTCTAAAAGTTTAAGAACTCTAAGAAGCCATTTTATAGAAGCCGTAGAAAGCTACCTAGAAGCCATCTATAAGAACCGTTAGAAGACTTCTAAGATGAACGAAATAAAACAACTGTACAGCAAGCTATCTTTTAGAAGCCACTGTAGATGTTTATAAATCTTCTTAAGAACCATTCTTCTTTAATAACACTTCGCTTTTATCCAATGACGGTAAGGCATCAATTCAACAGTATCTTTAATGGTTAAGTAGTCCAAACGAACACCGTTTTCATCAACATAAATGTATTCGTTTTCTAGGCAGCCCTCATCCACAAATGAAACATCGTATTCAGTCATCATTTCAATGTGAACTTCATTTCCATAGAAACATTCAATAGGTTCTTCGTAAATCTGAACTTCAAGAATGTTGCCTTGTGAAATTTCTGCATCTAGTTTTTCAGTTGTTGAAAGTGCTACTTGAACATTATTGCCATACCAGATTCTTGCTTCCCATGGAATAACTTCTAAATCAATTTCAAATGAATTTGAGTAATAGAATTGCCCTTGTAGATTAGGTGAAATCTCTAAATCAACTTTTAGTTCTTGTCCTTGGTAAATGTAATTGGCATCACAGTCATAAGTGTATGGGTCAATCATGTCTATTGAAATGTCGTCGCCATCCAAGATTTCATTTGAAGGGCAAGTTTTAATAATTCCGGATTCATCAAAGCTAACATTTAGAACCATGCCATCTGCCAGATACATGTAGCCCAGAACATAATCTAGGGATTCTGAATATTCCAGAGATTGTCCTGTATAACAGGTGGCTTCAAGGTTTACCATTGTTGCAAGGTCTAATGGTTGAAGCTGCATGCCATTGATGGCGTAGTGTTCTGAATTTATGTCGGTGTCATAATCCTTGTTGTATTCCCAGTAAATGTTATTCCAGCCAATATCATTGAATGGTCTGTTACAGCATTGTTCTTCCATCCAAATGAACAGGTTGTTTTGCCCTTCTAAGGCTACATAAACTGTGTTTGGATTGTTGCCAATGATTTCTGGCTGGAATACTGATGGTGGGGTTGCTTCAAAAAGGGCGTTTAGGTGTTCAAGGGTTTGCCCTTGGTGAATATCAATTTGCCCAAATGAAAGTCCGTTTGAACTGTGTCTAAGCTCTACATCATGAACGAAGTAACCAGTGCCCAGTTCAAGGTCAGAAAGGACTTGTTCATCCCAGACAAGTGTTTGCCCTTGCTGGATGGGGATTTGGAAATCTGTGATTTCACCTAGAACTGGTTTTAAGGTTTGCCCTTGGTGAATATCAACAATGAAGTCTTTTCTGACTTCTAAGGAATTTAGGGTTAGGGTTTGTCCTTGATGGATTTCTGCGCCAAATTCAGCTGGCGAATACCATTCAACAGATTGCCCTTGATGAATGTTGATATGCCCTATTAGGGATTCATCAAAGGTTAAAGTAGCGCCTTGTTGAATGTCAATGACATCCACTTCTTTAGGAATAACAAGGTCAACTGTTAGCTCTTGTGATTGATGAATTTCAATAGGCGGAACATCTTCAGTGAACTTGATTTCAAGAACATTGCCTTGATGGAAATCTATTGAGAAATCTGCTTGGTAGAATGATGAGTGGGACAGGATTGTGTTGCCCTGTTCAATATCTAGCAGAACCAGTTCATTTGGTGCCGGATTACACAACAGTTCAGGGAAGATGAAGTTTCTTTCTGCTACGAATTGTTCATAGAGAATAGAGCCATTTGGCGGGACTTCAGATGGGTTTGGGAAGGTAAAATTTCTTTCCGCTACAAAGAAAGCGTAATCAGCAGGCTTGCAAAGACGCAAGTCAACAGGCAATTTGTTGGGCGGATTCTGGGGCATGATTAGTGGCGGCAGCGGAAAGGAAATTTCTTTTATTTACGCCAATTAGCTGATAATATTGATGATATTCAATAATCAAAAGAAAGTGAATTATTATTCATGAATGCTTACAATGTCGTCAATCAAAACTTTACAGCAGGCTTTGGTGCTTGCATCAAGCTGGTTTCTTACCTTAATGACCAGTATGAAAAAGTGGAATGCGCTGCTAATTCAATCGTCTTTTCTAAGGGCAATTACACTGGCACGATTCTCATTGATATAAATGAGGAAACTTCAGAGCCTTATTTGTCCTTGAATCTGGTGTACATGAATGTTGCTAAGGATTCAACGCAATCAGAACCACTGATTGTTACTGATGGTTTGTCAGCAGAAGAAATTCATGTTTACCAAAGTTTATTGCCGGAGATTATCAACAACAAGATTTTGAACGGCATGGACGCTCTTGACGAATACATCAGAACTGAACTAGAAAGCCATTCTGTTGGTGGCGATGATGAAAACGAAGATGAGGATGAAGATTAAAGAATGCCGAATAAAGGAAAAGCCGCCCATTTGTTCAGGCGGCTTTCTTTTCTTTCAACCAATGTTATTTAGGCTGCTTCTTTTTCTTTGTAACCTAAACCGTAGCAATCATGGCACTTCTTTTTGTTCCATGATGTTGCCGTATTCAGCGGGAAATAGTAGCTATTCTTTGTTTTCAGAACGCCAGTTCCCGCACATTTCTTGCAACTAATAATCTTCATGTCTTTATTTATCAATAACTTAATGAATGATGATAGATTTAGGTTCTTCTTGTTTGGCTTCTTCCCTAGCCTTAATCTTGGCTTCTTCTGATAGAAGAACATCCAGAATAACTTGTCGCCCTTCATTAAGCAGCAGTTCATACTGGCTAGCGATTTCAGGGTCAGTTGGCTGTTGTTCAAGTTCTGCCAAATGAAGTGTTACTGAAGGTTCAATAATGGTAAGCGGCGGCAAGAGTTCGGACACGAAAGCCAAGCCCATATCAACAACATTCGCATCATCATACAAGTAGAATGAAAGTCCTGTAGCTTTGCCAGCTACTGCAATATTACCCACTTCAACGGCGTTCAAAACAAACTTCACTGTTCGCTTATGCTCTTTCTTATCAGCATGTCCTAGTAAGGCTTCAAAGCCTTCTTCAAGAGTTTCAACTTTTACTTCTTTGCCATCATTGCCCTTTTTATAGGAAACGTAGTGAAGTTTGCCATCTAAATGTGCCAGCATGGATTCTTGTCTGCCAGATGCTCCTGAAATGAAAGTAGCAACAATGCCTTTATGACCAATGTCCAGCTTGATAATCCAATCCTTCAAATCATAAGAAAGCAGGGTTTCCACAAAATCATCAATGCGCACTTTGGGATTTGTGAAGGAAGAATGGAACTTCAGATGCTGTGCTACTTTGGTTGCTTTAAGGCGCTGTTGCAATTCGTACATGGTTATCTGGCACTTGGCATTGCCCCATTGAATAAACATGGCATCGAAAAGGTCTTCTTCATACAGATGCAATTCAAGTTCAGCTTCTTTATGGCTAATGAGATAAGCGCCATATCTGTTGTCAGTTTGAACAACAGTAAGTTCAGCAGGATTGAAGCCAGTATATTGCAGGGCGTCTTTGATTGAGATTAGAAGTGGTTGAAAACGTTGGGGAAGTTCAGATGTTTTCATTTTATTGCTCCTTTTGAGGGTTATTGAAATCCAGCCCCATCATAGCATTACCCGCTGTTGCTTCAGTTAATTTACAGCCATCATTCTTTATGGCACTAAATCTGGCAATTCCTAAATAAAAACAAGCCTTTATGGATGATTAGCGCAATGACAACCACACCATCATTTGACACCTCTGACAAAATTGTTCTACAGATACCTGCAAACACCATTATAGAAATCACTACTAAGCTCGAAGATGTTGAGCAAGGGCTTAGTTTTGTGAAATATGAACTCGTTCAAATACAAGAAAAGATGTCTGATTTGGGCGAGGAACTGGAAACATTGAAAGGTAAAGTTAAGAAGAAGGGATTGTTTGGCTTCTTGAAACGGAGCTAAAACAAAATGAACGCCCTATCATGGATTTTCCATCTAACTGCTGAACAACTAGCTCTTATTGGTGTTGCTGTAAGTGGCACTTACTTTTCCTTGTCTAAAAGCGGCGTTATTCCTAAAGTCATTTCTTTTTTAACTTCTAGCGACGACAAAGGCGTGAACACACCCGAAGCCTGTAAAGTTTACGCTGATGAAAGAGAAAAGCTCCTCGATGAGAACAAGGAGCTTAAGGACAAATTGCTTGAGCTTGGTAGAACTCAAAAGACTTTACAACTCAGAATTTCATTGTTGGAAAGTGTTATTGAAAGTCAAAAATGTAGGATTCAAGAGATTACTGGTCTTCTAGTTCACGAACAACTTCTTCGGAATTCATCCAATCTTCCCGAACCTCAACAAAAAGATTGAAGAGTTTCTTGACATCCTCACGCTCTTCCCCCCCAAAAAAAGAGCAGAGAGAATGTCAAGAATACCCACATGGATTTTCCATTTAACTGGCACTATAAATAATCATAAGACTATGTATTTCATCTTAAAAGCCGTATAATAGTTTCAATCAAATTTTACAGGAATATTAAAAGTGTTGAAATCCTTAAAGGTTCGCCTTTATCCATCGCAAGAGCAGGAAATCTTGATGTACAAGACAGCAGGCTGCTGCCGTCTTGTGTACAATTATTTCCTCGCGCTTGCGAAAGAGAACAAGGATTTCAATTATAACGAATATTCAAAGAAATTAACAGCATTAAAGCAAGATGAGAACTATTCTTTCCTTCGGGAAGTGGCGCGCGACCCTATTCAACAAGCGTTACGTCATTTAGACACTTCATTCAAACGTTTCTTCACTAAGCAATCACAATATCCTGTTTTTAAGAAGAAATTTGTAAACGATAGGTTCACTTGCCCCAAAAGGAGTTAAGCTGAACCATTCTTATACAAAAATTTCCTTACCTAAGATAGGTTATATGAAGTTTAAGTGTTCCAAGAAATATCTTAAACTTCTTAAAGCACATGAATCTAGAAGCTCTACTGTTAAATTAGAAGCAGGAAAATGGTACGTTTCTATCCTCATTGAGGATAATACTGTACCTCAACCTGCTGTAGTTCCTAGCAAAATTGTAGGTATTGATTTAGGAATTAAGAAATACGCTGTCCTTTCAACTGGACATTCTATTTCCGCTCCTAACATTTTAAACAAACTCAAAGAGATAGACCGTTTGAAGTCTTATCTAAGTAAGAAGGTAAAAGGAAGCAACGCTTCTAAGAAACTTCAGCTTAAGATACAGCGCAAACAGAAGTATCTCAATGACTTGAAGGAAGATTTCCTAAACAAACTAGTTGATTATCTAATCAAAAACCACGATTGTGTAATCCTAGAGGATTTGAATATTCGTAATATGATTAAGAAGTTAGGTGGTTGGAAGAAAAATTTCAATCGCTTAATGACTATGATTCCTATGTACGAATTTCGCAGAAAGCTAGAATATAAGACTATGCTCGCTGGCAAATACTGCATCGCGGTAAATCCTGCATATACCAGTCAAATGTGTAGTTCTTGTGGAAACGTAGATAGGCGTAATAGAAAATCACAATCAGAATTTGAGTGTACTAGCTGTGGATTTTCCGCTAACGCGGATTTGAATGCAGCGATTAACATTCATAATGCAGGTGTTTCTCATCTGCTCGCGGCAGGGCATGCCGTTAAAAACGCCTGTAAAAAGGCGAACCTTTCGGCTGTATCGCCGAGTTCCTTTGACTTTAGTGCTTAAGGAATCCCGTCTTTTAGGACGGGAAGGATGTCAAAGAATTTCATTGCTTGAGAATGTGATTGAAAGCCAGAAAGGGCGTATTCAAGAAATTACTGGTCTTCTGATTTCTTCTGAGCAGAAAGCTCGTTCTCCTGAAGCTCCACAAAAAGATTAAAGAGCTTAATGATTAACACAAGGAAGTTATGCCCTGTAATTGGCGTAAACTCTCTTAAGCAAAACCATCTAAGAATAGCTCTTCTAGCATTCGGAAGGAAAGTAAAAAATTCTTCTGAGGCAGGAATATTCGGGTTTCTTCTAATCTCAAAATGCTTCTTAAAGTCTAACAGTTCATGTTCTTTTGGAAGAATAAGATTCTCAAAAATCAAGCGGTCTTTGCCAGTAATAAACATAAGCGTTTTATGTGGCTTGTTCCATTCAATAGTGTTGTAGCGAGATGAAGATGGTTTTTCAAGAATGAAGGAAAAGTTGCCGCCACTGTATGAAGCCGTTCCTTTTAACTCACACCCTTCATAGAAAGAAGCAAGAATTTCACTTAGTTCTCCTGAAAGGGCGGTTTTGGTTTGGATTAGTTGAACTAAAAGTTCATGGTACTTAGCTTCAAATTCTTGTTTATTCATCGTTAAACACCATCTGCATGAAAATCACATCCCTAATGGCATCATAAGTAGAAAAGTGCTTAGGAAAATCCTTCAGCTTTTCATTAAAGCCTTTGGGGCGGTAAACTCTGGAATCTTCACCTGTTAAAACTTCAAGGAAAGTTCTTACGTCTCTTGACATGAAAGGATTGAAAGGATACTTCAAACCTGAAACATTAAAAAGGTTCTTGACAATCGGAATGTCAAAGTCTAAGCCCCTTGTCCAAAGTGTTGATTTTCTTGAATACTTATTAGCTTCAAGGTAATCAATGATTCTTTGGCAGCCTTCTTTCAATGAAACATCATCAGGTGTTGACTTAAGGTTCAGGTCTTGTACTTCTTGGGGCTGTTTCTTCCACCAGTTCTTAGTATCATCGGTGTAGGAGAATCGCTTTGTTTCAAAGAGTTGCTTCTTATCGAATCTTACTGTCAATGACCTTTTAAGCAGGTCAAACGGGTCATCCTTGCCATCAATGTTAAATGGCACAATGCCAAGATTAAGCACTAGCGCATCATGCTCTGTGCCAAGTGTTTCTGTATCAAGAAGGAAATCAGTCATTAGTTGCTCCTAGGTTTTGAATGATAGTGGCATTTTACACTTGTTTGGAATGGCTTCACTTACATTCTATTCAGACAAAAGAAAGCCATCTAAAAGAGGGCTAAGATTTTGGGACACATGAAAATCTTGGGCTGCTTGATGTTTGCAATGGCTACACGAGGAAAGAAAGCCGCTGCAACATCAAGCCCCAAAGGAATCCTCCTAAAGTGTAGGCGGGAAAGAGATAAGAAACCGCCAATATAGGTAGAGAACCCCCTGTTAAAACTGGTGAGAAGTCTAGGACTCGAACCTAGATGCCCCGGAGGGCGGTAGATTTACAGTCTACTGGTTTACCATTCACCCAACTTCTCATGGCGGGCAATGAAGGAATCGAACCTTTCACCTCCGTCCCACTTTTTAGGTATCAGTTTAGAAGACTGATGTGGGTACATTGCCCGTTAAAGGTCAAATGGCAGAGCGGAAAACCGGAAGCGGAAATGAACCATGAAAAACCGCCATAAACCCGCTCTGTCATTTGATGTGCGTATTATAGCGCCATCAAAACGCTTGTACAGTTAAATAATTGTTAGAAATTCTTTGCAAAGGAAAATTGTTCAAAATGGCAGACCTTAACACTTATAAAATTGAAATTGACCGTAGCCGTGATTACGGCGTGTTTGAAAACCTTACTGAAGCGCAGACTTTCCAACAGTTTCTTGAAGCCAAGAAAGCTGCTGTTAAAGAAGACGCCGATGAAGGCGACGCTGATAAAGCCACTGATGGCGATGACGCGGATAAAGAAAACGTCGATGAAGATGATGGTGGCGAAGAATAAGCCACATTGCCCATTGTCATAAAGAAAGCCGCCCAGTTAAAGGCGGCTTTTCTATTGTCATCAATCAATTTACATCTGGCTGTCTTCATCATCCTGTTGTTTAATCAAACCAAAAGGATTGATGAATCCAGTATCCAATCCCATAGCATCATCCAGTGTTCGTTCTTGAATGAGTTCTTGCCCTTCAAAGACTGAATCTGTATCTACAGCTTCACCAAACTGAACTTCATTAGCATTAAAAGCTGGCTGTGCATTTTGAGTATTGCCACCTGTTTTCTTTTTCTTCTTTTTCTTCTTCTTAGTAGGTTCTTCACCAGCAACAGCCACAGGGGCTTCTTTCTTAATAGAACCAGGTTCTTTGAACAGCTTCTTGGCTTTTTCAAGTGCTGCTTTATTCTTATCTTTCTTCTTGCCAGCAGCAGCTTTCTTCTTCAATTCCTCATCGGATGCTGGTTGCCAGCCTAATGCCATCAACAGCGCTTTTTCCAGTTTCAATCCGCCTCTAGTAATACAGGCATTCCCAGAAAGCAAGCATTGTGAAGTGGGAATAGGATGCTTGAAGTCTTTAGCAACCAAGAAGAAGGGTTTTTGCAGGGATTCTTCATAAGCCTTGTAATTGCGTTCTTCTTCATTTGTCCATGACTTCAGAAGCATGGCTGTTTGCTTAGCTTCATCCCGTTTAGCTTTTAAGCGCTGTTCGTTCTTGAAGGCTTCTTCATCATCAGGAAACTGAAAGAGAGCAACGCCAACAATGTACTTCCAGTCGTTATCGCCATTTTTGTGTAAGAGTTGCAAAGGAATTTCCTTCTTGTATTCATACACTTCTTGCCCGTTTATGCTTTTAGTACGGGATTTCCGCCAGTCATCTGTCTTGAGTGATACTGGAAAACGTGATGATATTAAAGCGTTCTTGGTTGTATTGAAGCGTTGGTCTTTTGAATCTTCAGCAGTTCCAGCTTCCAATAAATCATTGCCATTCGGGTCATAAGGCATGTGATGCAGAAGCCCCAAGTAAACAGTGTTTGTATTCAGCTTTACATAAGGGGAAACATCTGATGAAACGCTATCGTTTTCAATGCGTTCATAAGGATTGGGTTTTAGACGGGTTGAAATAACTAACATTCTTTTATGCTCCTTTCTAGTAGGTTCGTTGATGGCGGCAAGAATAGCAAAAAGAGAAAGCGGGTTTGATTACCCGCTTGTTAGATTGTTAAGTTATTCGTTGTTGGCTTTGCATTCTGGCGTATTCCTCGGCTTCTTGTTTTTGATAATCTTCAATAATACCAATAGCCAAACGCAAATCCTGCATGGTCATGCGCTCCAATTCAGAAGGCAGGAAGCCATGAAGTTTTGTTAATAAAACAATAGTCTTCATGAGCATATATTCCTGCTCCTCGGAGCATACTACTTTAGTAAGTTATCTAAACCGAATCTGTTGAAGACATACTCGCGTTTGCAATGAGGGCAAGTGATTTCCTGCATGATATAGACTTGTGGGCGCTGGTTAATGAACTCAACAATGTCAGAATAAATGGTTAAAGGAAACTGGTCAAGCCACAGTACAAATTCTTCTTCAGTAAATGGTTCTTCCCACAGTTCATCGTTCACCCAGATTTCAGCAACGCTGTTGTAAACGACCTTGTTGATAAGTTTCAAACGAGCTTGATATTCTTCTTCAGTAAGTTCTTCTTCAGGCTTTTCAATAAGCGCCATTTGTGAAGAAGATTCTTCTTCCAGTTTTCTGTATTCTTCCCATGTGGGGAATTTCAGCTTGAGAATAACGCCATTTCCCAGTTCAAAGGTGTCTTTTTCTGGTCTACTGATTTTGATGTCTTGGGCATGGAAGGAAAGATTAACTTCTGTATCACAATCAATTTCTTGCTCTTTCAGAATTTCTGTTTCTTCTTCCTGTGTTTCAGGATTGATTTTAGTAATCTCAATATCTTCAATCACTTTATAAGGGCATTTGACGGTAAGGTCAATAGTGGGTTTGATTGAAAGCAGGTAAATCATCATGAACAAGTATTCAATGATGTAGGACTTTTCCTTGTTTATGTTGAAGTTATCTGGCTCAACAACACAGGATTCAATAATCTTGCCAAATGTTTTGGTGAAGGTTTCAGGATGCTTCATGTTCGTGATGGTCAGAACATCCTTATATTCCTTTGTAACCATTTGTCTGATGGTGTACTTTTTATCAGGTTCGTTTGGTACTTCTACTGGATAGCGAACGAATGATATTGCTGAAGGTAATGCCATTTTAGTTACTCCTTAAATTTTGACTGCCATTAGTTTATTTGACTGGTCTTTGTCTTCTTCTTTTACAAGCCCATGATGCGTTAAATCCACGTTTGAGCCAGTAATCGTTTTGTTGTTGGTATCAATGATGTAGTAGTTCTGGGAGGCTTTTGAGGAAAGATTCAGGTTCTTGTCAGAATAGCCATTGCTGCCAACCAATGAAGCTGACCTTGCGAATGTGTCTGAAATCATGGTGGAATGAATATGCCCAAAGATTACGTAATCCACGTTTTGCCCTTTGTCAGCATAGCGCCCTTTGAGTTTGGCTACTTCTGCTTCTGGATTCTTGAAAGCCAATGTGTTGTTGCCATGTGTCAGAAGCAGTTTGAAGCCATCAATATCCAGCAGTTTTTCATGAACATCATCATTCATGGAAATGAATTTGACTTTATTGTTGTTATGGAAAAGCCTTTCAAGGCAGTTGTGAATGATGTAATCAAAGTTGTCAGTAGCGGTATGTTTTGCCCATGATACAAACTGTCCTATTCTGGATTCATTACCAATAACAGAAGCAACGTAAACTTCATCAGCCCATACAGCTACGCTTGCAATGAACTCTTGCAGAATATCCAGCGCTTCAACGAGTGTTTCTGCTCTTGTGCCAGCGTTCATAGTTACTTCATCAAGGCGTCTGTCAGAGTTCATCATATCGCCAGTAAAAGCAATGACTACTTTACTAATGCCTTTTTGTGAGAAGGTTTTATAAATTTCATTGTGGAAGTGCTTAAGTTTTCTGTAAGCTACTGCGTTGTCATGCTTGTAGGGATGTGAGTTATCAGTCGTTTCGCCAAAATGCAGGTCTGACAGCTGAATAACACCAACTTTCGTAGTGTCAACTTCTTCTGAAATGTGATAAGAATCAACTGGAGAGGCGAAGATAACGTTTTGTAGGGCTTTGTGAATTTCTTCGTAAAGTGTTGATAAAGCGGTTACTTCCCTATCAATATTACGGTTAATCTTTCTGTGTAAGTTGTTTTGGTCTCTAGCGTTTTGTAGGGATTTTTGAAGGCTGATGATTTGGTCTTGTTGATATTGGTTACGGCGTTCATTGTTTTCATCAGCTTTTTCTTCAAATGCCCTTCTTACAATGCCCCTTACTGTGGATTCTTGGGAACGTGAGCCAAAAACCAAGTCGGCAATGCTTCTGAAAGAATAGCCTTCTTCTCTTAATTGTACGATTTGTTCGATGATTTCTTCTGAATGTTGCATGATTTACTAACAGTTTTGTTTAACATGAATGCGGGAATTATAACAGAAGAAAAGTAAAGCCCTGAATTAACAGGGCTTCTTAAAGGATTATTAATTTTGGCTTTCAGCTTTTAGGTTTTCATAAAACAGTTTTACTTCATCTGGCAAATGCGTCCAAAAGCTAAACCCTGAATCTTCAAGCCACGAAGCCATTGCGAAGATAGTTCCCCATGCAGGAAAGCATATATTGCCACCAGCATCCAATACTCCGCCGTCTTCCATTCGGCAAAACAATTCCGCACCGCTTCCATCTTTACGCAATGCAATAAAGCGAGTGGCGGGTTCTGGCATTTCCAGATAATTACAATTCGGATTCGCTGGCGAAGGTTTTGCGCTTGTCATGACCCATTTCATATTCATTCCCTCATTTCTTAAAACGTAAAATTACCAAAGTTCTTTTCAACGCGGTCTATCAACTTAATAAACTCTTTATCAGAAAAGAAGTAATCATATAGCTCATGTTTCTTATCAACACTAACAAGATAACGTGTAGCGTCCTTTTTCATAATCTTAAGCGGTAGAAAGTCGTCGATTTCTTCAAAAAATTCTATAAAAGGAGTGTTTACTTCCGGGGAATCATAATCCAACAATTTTGCGCGAGAGCCAAATTGGGCTAATGAAAACAATTTATTCCAAGTCTTAATGGTTTTAAGATTTTTGCCCTTTTTCTCTAAAATGAAAACATCTATGAAGAAGGCAACCATTCCTGATTCTATTGGTTCTTCTTGTTCTTCAGCTAAGATTTCATCAGCCAAGTCTTCGTCGTAATAAATGTTGTACATTGGAACTGAATTTGACATTGTAATCTCCTTTTCTTTAACGATGATGCGAATTATAGAAGCTCTGATGGTGGTTGTTGGTTACGTTTTATAAATGTAAAGCCCTGAAGCTGGTCAGTTCTTCAGGGCTTTAATTACATGGCGATTCTGCGGGTCTTAACCAAATTCCTGCGCTATCCTTATAACGATGTACCACTGCTCACAGGTAACAATCCAGAACAATTCGGGCATGTGGTAAATGCCAATCACACTTACAGCCACAGAAGGAACAAGTATCATCATTGAGACGAAGGTGTGGAAATACAGATAAGGGTTGTAACCACTAGTAAAGAGTTCTTTAACAGCATCTCTATACGTCCAGAGTAACGCACCTAGCATTATCAACAGTGAAACGATTTCCGCCATTTGCAATACTTTAATCATGCCGCATCACCATCTGACTTTGTTTCTACTGCATTTAACTTCCGCCGCTAATATTCCAAAAGCGCACCATTGAAGCGCAGAAGCCATCCACCACACTCCGGGTATAAAGTAGATGCCACAGCAGTTTACTGCTACAGCAGGGATAACTATCAGCATTACAGCGATGGTTTTTACGTCAAGGTAATTCTTATCACTGAACAGGGCTTCTTCAACTTCGTCTTGAAACATCCAAAGTAATGCGCCTATCATCATCAATAGTGAAGCGGCTTCAGCTATTTGCCCCACAAATAACAAGTTATCTTCGTTATTCATTTTCATCACCGACTGGATAATGGCGAAGGCTGGCTGCTGCATCTTCATCGCTTATGTCATTGCAGTTGCCCACAGCATGAATCACAAAAGGTTCTGTCTCGTCCGTTACCCATATACCAAAATCATAATAAGGCTCATAAACAAAACTGTAGACCCCACCATACACAGAAGTTACTACGTATTCATGGTCTGCTGGAATGCTGATGGTTTCGCCGAAGTATTTGACTTCCCTCATTGGACATGCTTTGAAGTTTTCTAGTTTCATATTACTGCTCTCCGTCATCGTCAAGTTTAGCGAAGTGGTCAAGTTCAAGACATTTATCTGCCAACTTGTCCAGTTTTTCATTGTCTGTAATAGCCGCGATAGGTTTCGCAATAGTGCCGATGGTGTGGTCTGCCATTATGGCGTCAGGGCGTAATGCGGCTTTAATGATGCTGTTAAATATGTGATTCTCCTTCTTTATCTAGTGTATTCGCACGCCTGTCAGATACTTGGTAATAACAACGCGGTCGTCATCATCCAAATAGTGCATAGCGTACTTATCCTGTAATTCCTTCCACTCTGCGCGTGTTAGCCCCATAGCATCTACTAGCGCCGCCAAGTTGTATCCATCACGGCAATGGGAGTATCCAAGCAGTTGCGCTTCAGCCAAATCCAACTGATGTTTATCAACAATTTCTTCTTCTATTGGATAATGGCGCAGGGAATTTAAGGAATCTTCTTCGGTTATCGGGTCAAATTCACCAGCAATAAAAGGAATGTCCACTCCTGCATCATCATGGCACTCCCAGTAACAGAATCGCGTATCAGGTTTATTCTCCCAAGCCATTACTGCCCCGTGTTCACTAGTCGCTACCCATTCGCAAAAATCAGGAATGGAAATCGTCTCACCAAAGTATTCAACCTGACGCATCTTAAGTGGTTGAAAGTTTTTGAATTTCATAATTGAATCTCCATCAGACTGTCTTGCCAGTGTTGGGCGGCTATTGCTGGCGGATACCACGCAACTGGAACATCATTATCTTCACCGTTTATGTTTTCACGCCAACATCCAACTCTAATTACTGGCTCTGTTTCGTAAACATAGGTCTTACCATTTATATCCATTGCTATCCATCGTGCTTGTGGCGGCACAATCAAAACACGCCCGTAGTAGTTTTTAATCACGCGATATTCTGGTTCTTCCGTTGAAGGAAATAGCCGTTCGCGTAATTGATTGGTAAGGACGTTATCACGCAAATGTTTTGGCACTGCGTGTTTTAACCAACTATCCCATGTGGCATGCAAACTACCAAATCCTTCAGAATGATAACGCAGTATATCCGCAAGGCGATTAAGCACATAGTCTGCTGCTTCGCTTGAAAGCATCCCTATTGAATTTAAATCACGCGCTTGTTCTAAAATGACAACCGCCTCAAGCATCCATAACTGGTCATCGGGGCAATAAGTTAGAGTGTCTTGCCAATTCATATCTTCCATTTCTACATGAACATCAGGGCTCCAAGTTGTTCCTCTATTATCCCATCTGTTATCTTGGCTATTACAGTCTGGCTTTTCCATGAATGCTGCAATCCTGCCAGATGGAAAGGCTGCTATCCAGTTGGCGCTGTCTGGAATCTGTAGAACGTTGCCATAAAACATCACTGTTTTGTGATGCGTTTTAAGTTTCATATTCCCCTCCGTATGTTTTCATTTCATAGCCAATTATAGGGCTTGCTGTTGGAACTTCACTTAAGGTTTAGTAAAGAAAGATAAAGCCCTGAAGAACTGACCAGCTTCAGGGCTTTATGGGTGCGAGAAAATGTGTGAGTTATTCCCTTTTCTTCTTAGCAGTAGTCCGTTTCTTCGTTTTAGCTGGCTTTTCCGCTTCTGCTGCTAATGCTTCTTCTTCGTCTACATCCATCATGTAATCGTAGTAGAACCATTTGTAGTAAGCCAGCAAATAATCCGAAACTTCATGTGGCAATTTTACCATGTGATTCTTGAAGTATTCTTCTTCCTTGTCTTTCATAAGGAAAGGCTCTGTCATGATTTGAAAGAGAATCTTCATGTAAGCGGGTCTAGCTGGCACTAATTCCTTCAGCTTGCCATCAAACATTTGTGTAATGGCTTTTTGCTCGGGAACTCTAAGCAGCGTAACTGTACAAGGCGCTTCGATTTTGTAGGTGGTTTCTGTTTCTTCTTTAAGGTGTGCGATGAAAGAGCCATTTGTAGTCGTGAACCAGCAAACTTTATTAAGGTTTGGGTTTGGCTGGTTTTCTTCCAAATGCACATTTTCTTCATAATCAAAGTAGCCTTCTTCAGCAAGTTGTGCTGATGATGGCAGGTTTTCTTTTACTTGCTGTTGCAGTTCTTCAACTATTTTAGCTTGTTCTGGATTCATAGGTTTGTCCTAGTGGATTCTGATTAGTTGATTAGGATAGCATGAGTTTAAGCCATATCGTGTGAGATATGGCTCTAATTTTACTTAACTTCTAAATCTTCAACCCGTTGCGGTTCTTCTTCCCATGCTGCTTTTGCTTCTGTAGGAGGCAACCAGCCAACCCTAACACATTCGCTTTCTGGTGGGAAAAGCCAGTTGGTGTGCCCATCGTTTCTCTTTGGCTGTTCATCACAAGCCATAACAAAGCCTACATCATTCCGAATATAGTCAGTAGCTATCCATTTTGCCCAAATTGGCACAAAAATCGTAGCGCCATGATATTGGATTTTTCAATAAGTTGGCTCTGGGAAAATTATCTTTCGCAACTCAACTTCCGCCTCACTGCCTTCTTTCATATAGACACAAGCATGTGCAATAAATGTTTTGTAAAGCTCTTGTAAATCAAGCTCTTTATTCCATGCCACATATTCCAAACGTTTCGCTACTTCTTTAAAGACTTCCCTAGCAGCATCGTGCTGACCGGAATTGTACAGGTCTAGAGCAGCATAAGCCTTTCCTGTAGTAATAAGCATCCAGCTTTCATCATCGCCACAAGCTCGTAAGCTATGTAGCCATGCCCCACTATCCTGCTCCCGGTAAGTCCATTCCACCTGTGCTGACAAAGTTGTAACGTCAAGGCTATTACTCCAAACGCCTTTCTTCCTATACGCTGTAGGTAATGACAAGAAGCCATGAACCGCGCCATCTTTATCTATAGCGATATATTTGACCCAAGCGTTTACTCTAAGAACCGCCCCGCCATAAAGTACGGTTTTAGTTTTGTAAGCTGTTGTTACTTGCATGATTATTCCCTCCTGTCAAAAACATACTTTTTACTCATGTGTTCTCCTTTTGTTAGGATGGCGTACAGTCTATGCCATCCGCTCGGCGTAAGCTATTACGTCTTCTTTAGAAAAGAAACACCAGCCTCTACTAAGCAGCTTTTTGTCAGCGCTAGTGCCATACCATTTAACCTCGTAATAGCCATCTTCTGAACTAATATCAGGGAAATAATAAACTTGACCTTCCTTAACTGGTAGGAACTTGGCAATACGCATCCAGCGGTCACGCAATACTTGCACTAAGTCCTTAGTGAGTGTATTAGTACACATCTTACCCAATGCTGCTTCACATTGTTCCGCAATATCAGCAGAATATTGGTTTTTACTTACTGATTCCCACAAGAATGTATCTTTGTATTGGCTCAATTCATCTACAATATGATTAGGAAGTTTGGAACCTTTGTTCTTGTACTCGTACAACACTGCATAAACTCTTGCCAAGTATTCAAAACCGCCTTTTACTTCATTAGGTAAAGGTTTTACTGCATACTCAATGAGTTCAGAAAAGTCAGTAACAACGCCATCATTATTGAGCTTACCATAAAGAAACGTGTCAATAAAATCCTCAACCCCACGTGTAGAAATCCCTACTATGTGGCATTCAGTATCTAAATTAGGCTTTTGATTCCACACTTTATAATCACAAGTAAGTCCAACCATTCTATGCAATTCCTGATGTAGTGCATTGATGCGGCTTTCCTCAACATCAGTGGCTTCTATCTGTGCACGGATTTTCAGGTCTTCTGCACATGCTGGTGGATACCAGTTATTATACAGCATCTTACGTACTGCCATCGGAACAGGGTAATCCTTGAAGTGGGTTTTCAATTCTTCCAGCTGCTTAATCTTTTGGCGTGAGTATAGTTCAATTACTACTTGCAATATCGCCCACCAGAAATTACATGGAAGACCGCCAGCTTCTTCTATGGCTTTTTCCAAACGGCTTTTAAATTCTTCAATATTCATTGTTTGCTCCTTTTATACCTGCACTTTCCGCAGACTATCACGCCATTTCTTTCCGGCAGTATTCTGACTGCGCCACCCTACTACCCAAGCATTGTTGATACCCGCCGTCTGCCATTCGCCATTATCACCTGTAGTTGCTACCGGGTGTTCTTCGTATGCCCACACGCTGCCATTACTGTCCATAGCAATAAAATGCGCCCACTTTGGAATGATAAGTCCAGTTCCGTAGTATTCACGGATAAGAAGACTGTCATCTTCAGGATAAACGAACTTCTCTGCTTCGATAGATTGTACTGTTTTTATGAATAACTTCTCTTTGAATAAATCAATAAATTCTTCAGAAACTCTACTAGCCACACCAGAATGTTTATAAAAACTTTCCCATTGTTCTTTTATGCTGGCTGGTGTTATTGTGTCTTTCAAAGAACCTATGATGCTTCGAAAGGCTTCATCCGTCAGCTTGTCTTCACGCAAATTCGCTCGCACGAACTCTATTACCATTCTGTTTCTCAATGTAAGCATCCATTCATGCCCTTCACCTTCACAATTTGTCAGTGTATCTTTCCAGTCTTCATTCTCGTCGAAAATAGCCACTACGCCAGCATAAGTGCTATATAAACCTTTCCAAATGTTTTCGTTTTCAAGAATAACAGGTTTATCGTTATATGAATAGACCTCGCCATTGCCGTCAGCCGCAATGTACATTGCTTCAAAATTAACGCGAAGAATGTGTCCGTAAAACATAACGATTTTTTGTTTGAAATCAAGTTTCATAATAAGCTCCTTTGCTTGTAAATGTGAAGTTAAAGTTTACACTGCTTTACCAGTAAATTCTATTGCCGCTTCTTTAGAAGCGAAACACAAGCCTACTTTAAGCAACGCTCTATCAATGTCAGCATCTCGCCATTTGGCTTCGCGGTAGCCATCTTTTGAACCGATGTCGGCGTAATAGTAAACTTGCCCCACGTTGGCGTTTGGAAGAAACTTTATAATACGCATCCAACTGCCAAGCAACATTTTCTGCGTTCCCCTAGTAAGAACACTTCTCAACGCTTCTTCGCATTGTTCAACAATATCATTTGAATAAAGACCATGCCTGATGGATTCCCACAAGAATGTGTCTTTATATTGCTGCAACTCATCAAGCACGCTGCTAGGAAGTTTGTAGCCTTTCTTGTGGTGTTTGTAAATGGCAACGTAAACACTAGCGAAGTAATTGAAAGTGCCCTTTCTATCTTCTTCAGTATCAACCACCAGCTTAATGAGATTGGCATGCTCCTTGTTGACTTCTTTCTTACGCTTTTCTTCTGCCTTTTGAAGCCCTTTTACAAACTCCTCGGAATCCTTATCAAAGGCTCTTTGCCGCGAATCCCATCTTTTTGAAAGATACTCACCAAATTCTTTTTCGTAGTATTCTTTTTCTTTTCTAAGCGCTGTTATTTCCGTGTAAGTTTTCTTACTTCTTCTTTAAGTTGCTCAATTTCTTTAGCCACCTGTTTGTTCGGGGCAAGCGCAGATGCGCACAGCGCCTCATCAGATTTCCAGTCGTTCATACTTGTAGTCCTCTCCTTTCAATTTCTTTCAACACACTCTGTTGAACATTTTCTAACCTTTTACTCTCATTTTTGTAAAAAACCCGCTTATCAAAAACAAAGTTCACTGAAGAAGGAATCACACCAATTTTATCCTTAGCATACATTGAACCATTAGCGCAAATGGTGAAATTATTCTTTCTGGCGTAATCAATAAGTTCATGATTACCCATTGCCACCATGGTTTTAAGCAGTTCTTGTTTGTTCTTACATTCTGCCACTCTAAATGTTTCCGGGCTAATGTTTTGCTGCACGATAACCATTGGATAAAGCGAAGTAAGGTCAAAGGAAACCACGTATTCGTGTTTGCCTTTCATGACTTCCCTAACATAAGCGCCAGCGTACTTCTCTTTGGAATGTACTTTTTGCTTAGGCGGGATAACCATACCTTCTTGCTTAATCTTATTGTAGAGGAAGCAATCCCAAACAACAGTTACAGAAAAGACATCAGAGGCTAGGCATTTTGAGAAGTAAGCTACTACAAACGCCAGTTCAATGAACTTCAGCTTCTCATTCATTTTAAGAAGAAGTTCAACGTCCTTAATGTTGTATTCAAGGAAAAGGGCTTTATCGTTTTGGTAAAGCTCTCTTAGGTTCTTATACGGTGCATAATCCAGCTTCTTCTCTTTCAGTTCATGATGCGCTACTGTATTCAAACGGTAATTGGCTAGCTTATCTCTGGAATACTTCTTATAAAGTTCCATGTAGTCAATGTGAATCAGCCCTTTGATAACGTAAGTCTGTTCAAAAGAGCCAATGGAATTTGCTTCTTTCTTGGCATAAACCAATCCTTCAGCAGCTTTTTGTAGCGCTTTTGGGTCATCTTGGTATTGTCTTTGTAAAAGTTTGTAAATGGGGCTTAGACGTTGCGCAAAATCCATGCCAAGCACTCTGATGATTCTGTTTACGATGTAGGGAATATCGTAGAAGATGCTGTTCCAGCCAGAAATGACATCAATGCCTTCTGAACTTATGAAGCGAACAAACCTTTCTAAAAGCTCTGCTTCGTTTTCGCAAACAATCGTACAGCCTTTTACATTCTCTTTTACTGGCAATGTTGTCCAGCAGACTTTCTTGCCCTTTGAAGTGATAGCAGTAATGGCATTTATTGGATATTCTGCTTTCTCTGGCGTTGAGAAAGAATCACCGATTTCGTTCTCAATATCGAAGTACATGACATTGATGGCGTCGTTTCTGTGTGTGATTTCATTAGGATACTTCTTAGAAATGTATTGGTAGATTGGCTTTTCCATGCCATATATCTCATGTTTCCAGTTATCGCCTTGTGATTCATCGTAATAGAACTTCTGGAACTCAAACAGGTTCTTGAAACTCTTGCGTTCAAGGATTTCACCAGTTAGCGCTTTTGTGCCACCTTTTCTGCTTTTTACATACAGTTCTAAGGGGAAATTCTGGTCAATATCGTACTTGGTTTTGCCTTCTTCATCTTTATAGCGATGATAGAACTTGCCTTTGTGAGTAACAACGTTTATGTAATGTTTCGTGAATGCCACCTTTTATGTCTCCTTTTCTTGAAGTGATGAAAAAGCCCCTTGTTATGGGGCTTTAAGTTTACTTTGTTTCGGTTGTGAATTCATAGTACAGTATAGTAATCTATAGAACTCACTTGAATCCAACTCTAAGAGTTGAAGGTAAACCACATACCTGTATCGGACTGTAATTAAACTTTCCGATTGCTTTTACTAGAATGTTATAAGCACCATTTATATCAGCATTTATCTCAACACCGTTAGAGCTTCTAAACAATCCTCTTTTAACTCGTCTTCCTTTGTAAGAATCATGCTTTTCTGGATATTCACCATCAAGGAAAGAACATTTAGAAGTATAGGATTCTTCTTGGATTTTAACCGCTATTCCTTTATCAGCACATTTATACTTCAGCATATTAAGGAATTTATAAAATGGCAGACCATAAAACTTCTGATTTACCCTCTTACCTAAGTTAATATCTTGTTTCCAACCTTGGTTATAACCAATAACAAGTGAGTTAATCTGGTTGGAATCTAAATGATTTACTAACAAGGTACTTGCTTTATGAAGATAATCATTTACTTTGAAGTTTCGCTTTCTGTTTAATTTGTTAATCTTTGTTTTTATTGCTTTCTTTTCTCCTTCATCTTTTGATGTGTCTAATTTTGATTTTAAGTTAGCGACTTTCTTATTCCAGTTATGATTTGTAGAGTTAATCGGTTTTCCTGAAATTAAGAAAGGTTTTAAGTCTGTATTACTTACACAAGCAACAAGGTTGCTTAATCCTAAATCTATAGCGGCAACGTTGTTGCCCTGTTTTGCTCCAATTTCATCTTCAACTTTACAAATGATGTTAATCATGTAACCGTCATTAAACTTAGTAACAGTTACTTCTTTGATAGTGGCTATGACAATATTCTTAGGAAGTTTGAATTTCAGTTCTTCTTTGATAGCTTCAGGCGTATATAATTTTAAGAAACCGCGTTTAAGCGCTTTCTTTGAAATCAATTTTTCGTTGAATATCAATTTATACCGACCTTCAATCGGGTCTTTATAACGAGGAAGTTTAGCTTTCATTCCAACTTTACGTTTGCCAAAGCAAGATTTATATTCAGCATCAACAGCTTTAATAATCGAAGCACCCATATTAGAAGGTATAGCTCTAAAATCAGGTTGATTTGTAGCTCTAAACTCTTTAATTAAGGTCATCCACGAAATTCTCTTCTTACCAGATTTATAATCTTGAGTATGACGATAAAGTACAGAATTATAAAGATTTTTAGCCAGAAAAGCATAGTTATCCAACGCCTTAAACAAGGCGTGTCTTGGATTAACAAAGATTTTTCTGTACTTTATAGGTCATGTAATCTTCCTTTTCTTTTCTTTCGATGGGACGCATTATAGCCAGAAATGAGAAAGCAGCCAATTACAGCTGCTTAATGTTTCCAAAAGGTTTCTATGCGTTTCTTTGACATCCTCCCCGCTCTTTAAGGCGGGATTCCTTTTAAGCACTAAAGCCAAAGGAACTCGGCGAAACAGCCAAAGGTTCGCCTTTTTACAGGCGCTTTTAACGGCATGCCCTGCCGCGATTAGGTTGGTTATCCCTACGTTATGGATGTTAATCACAGCATTCGCTGTTAGTACATCCAAATTCAAGTCTTATTATAGAGGTTAAAATTCAAAAAGCAAATTAAAAAATCTTAATCATTATGTCTAACGCCTTATATCCCTACCTGAAGGTAGGTTTTACGGCGCTGTGGATAAGGTTTCTTTGCGCCAGCTGCAATGGTCTGGCTCATTGAACAGTTGCCTGTATTGTATCCAATTTTGCAAGTTTCCTGAACAGGGCGTTTTCTTTTCATCATTTAGAAAATGCGTAATGCCCTTATCGTTTTCTGATGTTATTGGTGTTGCTTGGTGTTCGGCGGCAGAACCATGAATAGCCCTTCCTTCAAAGAGTATTTTCCACAACTTCTTGGCTTTCTCTAATGAAGTGTCTTCATTGCGGTATGAAACTTGTGCACAAAGTGAAACTGAAATCATTCTGGCTTCTTCTAAGGGCAGTTCCAGTTCATTGTTGAAAATGGCTCTATACGTTCCGGCGCCAGTATAAACAAAGTAAGGCAAATGCCACTCGCCATTATGTAAAGGTTGTGATGTTGAATCGTTCATAGCTTCTTTCATTTTCTCCGCCAGTTCACGGATTTCTGGCTGTGCATCATCAGCAATTCTCAAGAAGAAGAAGTTTTTGAACTCTGTAGCAGTAATGATGCCTTTGATGTATGAGAAAGGTTCTAAAAGTCTGTTTGCTAATTGTTTGTGAACACCAATAGCTTTGAGTTCTTTAGCTTGCCAGATGGCTTTGTCTCTAGCCGAAAGCCATTCTCTACGGGCTTTAATCAGGTCTTCGCCTTCAAGATTCTGGGAAGCTGCCATGCCCGGCTTGTTCTTACCAAATTCAGCAGGCATGAATGGCGAGGTTTGAATCATTTCTATGTTCTTCTCAATAGGAATCGCCCTTGAAGAAGCGTAGTTGCGCGCCAACGTTCTATGCGTGTTAAGTTCTGCCAATACAATACGCGGAAACTCTACTTCAAATGTTGTTATTCGCTGTCCTGAATTGAATGAAACGGAATCAGCAATAATACGGGCTTGTGTTTGATGCTTCATGAGGGCTTAAGCTCCTTTTAGTAAAAGATTTGGTCAATAGTGCCATCTGTCAGATAAATTGTAGCATTTGGAAATGGCTTTAACTTAAATTCAACTTCATCCGCTTTGTCACCCAATTCATGAAGTCTTTCCACAACTTTCCGCCATAGAGGATGCGGCTCTTGTTTGGGCGGATAAATGTCTTCAATAAATTCATCATTGCCATCTGTGAAGTTCTCAACGATATTACCTGATGATAGAAACTCAAAGGCTCTATGGTAGAACATACCAATTTCTGTTCTGAAAGCAACAAGATAATTAACGATTGGCTCTTCATCATCAAACTGAAGCTGAACTTCTTCATAGCCATTTTCCAGCAGGTACTGAATAAACTTGCCAATTCTTTCTTCGTGATTCAAACAGAGCAACATTCTTTCTCTCCTTCAATAAAACATTCATCTTTTGTAATAATCAAGGCTCTTTCTTCATGGGCGGCTTTAAGCCTTTCCAAACAGGGCATGACATCCTTTAGTGTTCTTTCTTGTTCATTTACGGCGTAATTAGCAAGTTCTTTCTTCACGATTTCCAGAAAATCTTTCTTCTTTTCCTTCAGGTAAGAACAGTCCGTATTGCCCGATAACAGAAAAAATGGCTGTTCTTTATCCGGGAAAATTCTGATGAGTGTTGTGTAAGACTTATTACCAAAAATCCATAGATTGATGGAATAGCCATCATCCTGAATGTTTTGTATCTTCAATCTTCTTGTGTAGGGCAGACAAATGTCCACTACTTCTCTAATGACCTTATCTACGTTCATAACTTTCTTGAACTCCTTTACGGCTAATTTCTAATGGCTGGATTTTAGAAGAAGTGTAATTATTTGTCAGTTACAAGGCGGAAAGTTTTAGTAGTGCTTCTTGCCCCTTAAACGTATTTTCATCAAGAAAATCATTGAGTTTGCCCCCACTTTGAAACTTGCCTGATAAATAAAGGTCATTTACGTCTTTGTAACGAATGTATGACTTGGGCATGATGACTACTTCAAAGCCATTATTGATGATTTGAATCAGGTTCTTCTTAACCTGTTTGTTGCGTACAAAGTCATTGTCAATGATGAATCGTACCGACTTTACTAGTGGCAGGTATTCTTTAAGTGAATGCCAATCTGTAATACCAGAAATGGCTATGCAATTCCTGACGAAAAGTGAATCAAATGCGCCTTCTGTAACCGACAAGACTTTATCACTAGCAATTACGGCTCTTTCAAGCCCAAAAATCTTATGTGTATTGTCATCTTCCGTTACCTGTAATGTCATGTAGCGGATTTTTGGTTGGTTGATGAACCGTAGCTGCATGAAGTTCAGCGCTGTTTTGTCTTTGTTCCAATGCGGAATACCAATAGCTGCATCTTCCAAGAAACATGGCTTTTCTTGATAACGGGGAATTGTTTTGGAATATTCCTTTGCGTTTGGAATGTAATACAGGAGCTTCAAAGCGTGAGAAAGCCCTCTTTTCACAAGGTACTGTCTTTCTGGGGTTGCTTCTGGCATTTCCGCCATTGTTTTGAAAGGCAAGATTAAAGGCTTTACGGGTCTTTGTTGCTGGGCTTTTGGCTTTCTTACTTGGCGTTTAATCTTGGGGAGTTCTTTCTTCTTGTAGGAATTGAACTCTTCATAAATCATGTCCTGATAATCAGAAGGGAAGTATTCTTTGAGGAAGTTCTGGAAAGACATGGAAAGCCCACAGTTATGGCACTTGTAGTAAAGCAGGTCATCTTTCTTGATGAAGTAGCCTCTGGCTTTGGTTGCATCTTTATGGGAATCACCACAAACAACACAACGACAGTTATAAACATCATGCCCTTTATCTTTGAAAAGGGGCAATCTGCCCTGAATTTTTCTTAAGTAATACAACTGCTTATAATATTCCACTTTCTTAACCTTTTCATTTATAAAGACAAATTAGAACAATCAATAACGCTGTAGAGATGCCATAACAAATCATGGCTCTGTTCTCAGCTTTAATATTGATGGTTCTGCCCTTCTGGGCTTTAATGTCGTATCTTACCGCTATTGAAAGTGTTGTCGCAAATGTAATGAACAGGATGAAATTGCCATTCTGAAACTTCCCTTATGAAGTGATTTGCAGGATAATACCAGAAATTCACAACAGGAGAAATTACAAATGATTTACCCAAAGACTTTAATCGAAGCCATTGCCCATCATCTCGATGAATTTGATATTTGGTTTTCGCCCGCTGATGACGATGTAATCGTTTCCTTTACCGCTGGTAAGAAGCAAATGTCAGTTGCACAACACGGAAACGGGGATATTAAGTTCAACGATGAAACGTTTACTACAACCAAAGCCTTCGTTGACAAATTTGAAGAAGTTGTTGGTAAGTACCGCCGTCGCCGTCCCTTCTTTAGAGTTGAAATCCATCATGACTTTTGGAAAGAACTTGGCATTGTTATTCTGCCCCGTTTTGTTAAGACGCCCATCATTCATGTTTCTAGTAAAACAAGCGAAGCTAACTTCATTGTGGATGGCTATAGCGTTTCCATCAGGTCTTTGCCTTATGAAGGAAACGACGCGGATATTGTTTATAACTACAACCAATACGACACGATTTATCATCGTAACCTAAATGCCTTCTTGGATTTGGTTGAATCGGATTTAGAGAAGAAACTTCTTTGATTTCAAGTAATTATAAAACAAGCCCTCATTTAGAGGGCTTTTATTATACCTAAATGTTTAGTATCTCTAAAAAATCAATTAAATCAGCAACTTGCAAGAGATAACCTAAAAGGCGAAGGGTAGGATAAGGGGTAAAATTTACTCAAAATTGCCATTTGTAAGTTACTGATTTCATTAGTAATAATTAGTAAACTTTTAGAGGTAATTCCTTAAAACGCCATTCAGGCGCTTCCAGCAACCTCACTCTTCTTTTTCCTCACCTTCTTAGGCTTATCTAAATTTTCATAGATTGAAGGGTCAAACACCTGATTAGTGTGCCACGACAAATAATCCGAAAATGACTTAACTGGATTAAGGAAGAAGCGCTCAAACATCTTCCCCTTATCAACATAATCACCCAAATTCCATTCTTCAGGAATGTCTTCAACGTAAGCAATCGTTTCTGAACCGAATGGATTACTGGCTTTCAAGTAAAGAATATTGATTTTGTCGCCTGATTTAATGGGTGGAATATAAGTGATGCCACTTTTAGCAAGCATCTTGTTAAACGTGTAAGCCGCCTTGGCATTCCACGAAGCGCCTTTTACCAAGTTGCCATCTTCACCAATGTTCTTTTCAAGGTCTGTTATGGAAATAGGGAAGGAATATTCCCTGTAATCTTTTTCAAGGAACTCTTTCTTGGTTCTTTTAATTTCCTTTACAAGTTCTTGATTTGTGCCAGTTAGCATAATTCTGTAGCAGTTATACAGCGCTTCTTTGACAAATTCTGGGGTTGCGCCTGCTGTGGTTTCAACGCCAACATCCTTGATTTTTGGATGTGCGTATCTCACGCCTTCGTTATCAATGATAGACATGATGTATTTCTTCTTGGCGCGCCACATAACAGCTTGGGCGATGACTTCCCGTTTCATCACCATCTTGTTTTCCATTGAGTTCAGGTAAACTGCCATTTCGTCATACCACTGGGCAAGTTTTGGCTGGATGACTTTTTCGCAGAACTTGTCTAAAAGGTCTAGGGTTTCTGTGATGCTGTAAGGTTCGCCTGTTTTCTCAATATTCTTTTGATGGAAGATTTCTACCACATCACCAAGATAAACGTAAATGGAATTGTGCAGCAGAATGTCATTGCCAAAGAAGGTATGCGTATCTTCTACTTCAATATCGTAGACATAAGTAGCGCCATTATCAGACGCTTTTTGTATGGTGAAATCTTTTGTAAGTTGAAAGTTCATGATTACTTTACTTCCTTTCTTCAATTCGTGAATGGTGACTTTCTTTCAACGATTTTGCGGAGCGCCTCTAATAGCAAATTCCAAAACTCTTTCAAACTTTGTAAGCCGCAAATGTTCTGGAATTTTCGGATAGTTTGATTTGAAGATAAGCGCATTGTAGTTGAACATTGACAACAGTTCTTCAGAGAACTCTGGAGACATATTGTGGTCTCTTATGTTAAAACGGGCTGATTCTAACCCACCTTCTTCTGTTTCAACAGTAATTTCAATATCGCCTTTTTCACCATCGTACATAACTGATAGATAGTTCAGGGCATCTCTGACTTTATAAAGTTGCTGGTATAAACGTTCTAAAGCCAGAATGTCCCATTTATCTGCTAATGAACCACGCGCTGTTTCAATATTGAGGGCTTTGGCGATTGCCATTTCTGACCGCAATTCTATAGTGTCATTATGGAATATGCCATCGTAAATGGTTAATTTGGCGTCTTTGGTGTTTGAAGTAAGAAACAAAGTCTGCTTGTCTTCTGAATCTTTACTAGGGCGATAAGTTAAGTAAAAGCCACCTGTGCTGTGTTTCTTCAGCCATGCTGCGATAACGTAGCGAATGAGATTCTGTGTTTTCATTATGATGCTCCTTTATGTGTTTTTGCTGTGATGTTCGCATTATAAACAAAAGAAAAAGCCCTCGTAGTGAGGGCTTCTTAATGTTTTACAGGCTTTAGACATCAAAATCTTCGCCATCGTCCAAATCATCCCGCATTGCGCCTACAGCGTAATCGGATTTTTCGATTTCTTGCGGTGCATTCTGGAACTTGTTAAGTGAAAGCCAGTTGTTCATCCACGGCAGCGGATTTTCTTTAACTTTTACTTCAAAGGGCAAGTCCATGGATTGTTTAAGCATTTGAACGTTGAATCGCACCCAATCTTTAATGAGTTCTGGCGTAAGCCCTACGATGGTGCGGTCTTTGAAGATGAAGTCAGACCAGCGTTCTTCATCACGTTCTGTACTGTCAATAAGTTCGATGATTTCTTGCTGGAACTCTTTGTTGTCTTTCCAATCTTGCCAATAGTGCATGTCTTCCCGCATATGGCGTAAGCAATATTCATCAACATTACTATGAATGTTAATCTCATCACTACAAATCTTCTTGACACAGTTGGCAATAGGTAAAAACAGCCCCATCTCACCTAAACCAAACGTAATAGCAAATGATGCAATAAAGTTAATACGCTCAAGCAGATAAACTGCGGTCATTCCTTTATAAAGAATAGGGAATACTTCCTCTTTGCTAAGATTTCCAAGCGTATATTGGATTCCAGCTTTTGCCAAATCGTCTAGTGCATTAACTACAGAACTAAAACGCTGAAATGTTTCTTGGCTGGCTACAATCTTCTTAAGCGCCTCTTCTGGTTCAGCATATCCAGTGCGCACGATTTCTGAATATGAGGCGGCGTGAGTACAATTAGAACTTATACTGATACGATTATTATGTTTAACAATAAATGCCCCACTGGGTACTGTTATACAGTAAACTTTGCCGATATATGGAATTTTTTCCTTTGTCATGGCGCTCCCATTTATCTTATAGGAATCTGTTATATTCAACTGAAAAGATATTCTATCTGGACGTTTGCCAGAAGCAACAGTACAAAAATTTGCTCTATAACCAGCAAAATGCGCTATCGTTTGCACTATACTTAAACACTCGCGCGATGAAGTGGAGTATGTAACTAAACATTTTCCATTTGGTTTACGTCTATCACAACCATCCCATTTATATAACTCGCCAACAAAAGCCTTGCACCACTCGGCAGATACTTCATCTAAATTTACCCAACCAAATGTCTTTCCAGTTTCAATAAACTCTTCTGTTGGAACTTTAACGATAAAACCAATATACCCATTTTTTGTTTGATACTCGGAATACTCGTAACCACAATCACGAATAATTTCACGTAAATCATTCTGCTTCCGCAACTTCTTAAATGCAAATCTTATTGGTTTACAACCACTTCTACTTCCATTATACTTTGAATCTACATATGACCCATCGGCTTGAAACGCAATCCACAATTTTTCTTTTGGTGTTAAATTTGTTTTAGACCCAACTTTCGCCCCAGAAAGTAGGTACTCATAGTGAGTAACGCCAACAGGCGCGTCATCAGCAATAATTTTTTTTACTCCAGATGCGTTTATTGTTGAAGAATTATACTGTACAATCATATTGTGGTTTGGCGTAACCACTTGAGAAAAATGCACTGGTGTTCTAAATTTCCAAACATAATCAGAAGAATTTTTCTTAGCGATAGTAGCCTGAACTTCAACAAATTCAAGAAGATTTGTGTTTGGGTCAAATTGGAGAACAATATCACCCTTAGAAACTTCATTGATAAATGTCCATCCCTTACCTTTAATAAATACTTCATGGTCTGGGGTCAAACATTCCATTGACGTGTTAAACGCAAATACTGCTGTTGCTTCCGAATTAGTAATAAATGGCGCAAACAATGGAAGAAGTGCGTTTGCCACACTTGAATCCATCTCCCACTGACTTCCTATTGTGTCTAACATTACATCAGCGTTGTCATCTTTATTTTTAAAATCTTTTAAGCAAGGCGTAAAGTCAAATTCGTGTTCGTTCCATTGTTGCGAACGCGCCGCATCTAAAAGAAATTGAACTCTCGGATGATGAATATGAATAGTATCATAAAGCCCACTTGGTTCACCCAAGAAAATGTAACTGTTTTTGTTGTAATCTCTATTAAGATTCAAAACATTAAGACCTTTTTCTTTACTCATTTCTCTTACTCCTTCTGTGTTAATTAAACTTATGCGAACTTTGCCAAAGCATCTACTACAGCTTTGAAAATGAAGTCTTTGGCTTGCTGCTCTTTTGGCAGTTCTTCAAAAGCTACTAAACATGGATGCTGTTTCTTCTCTGGGTCTTTCACTTCCCCATAAACCCAGCCATCCGCCAACTTACTTTCCATCCAACTGCGATGGCTTTCTGAAACTGGCGCGTCTGGATGATTCAAGTGCATTAGAACACCGGATTTGGCGGCGTCATGTTGCCATTCTGGGGCTGATTCCCATTCTACTTGTGAATTATCACCAAGCGCTTGACAATAAGCACGGTTTACTTCATGGCAAACTCTGGCTATGTCATTTACCGATAACTTGTTACTCATATTAAACCCTCTCAAAAACATTAAAGAAACAAACAGAACGGTTTATCGCCGTCCTGTTACATTGCCATTATCTTTTCAATCACACCGATTGTCAAATTAAATTATTGTTGGAGTATCTTTGCAAAACCCGCTAGAGAAAACCCTAACATCATTGAAAACGAAACTATACCCACAATACCTGCTACCGCAGCCCACAGAATCGGATGCTCAATTTTCAATTCATGCGTTTTAGACTCTTCCACTAAATTAGGAACAGCCACTACACAAAAGCACGTAATCGCTGTAAAGAATAGAACACAAACAAAAATCCAAAACATTATTAACCTCTTACAGCAAAATTTTCATTTCTTCAACACCCGTATAAAGTCAGCCATTGCTGATAGGGCTTCTGCATCTGTGGTGATATAGCCTCTACCAACGCAGCGTTCGCAGATGTCATCATCCATAAACAAAGAAGCGCCAAGTGTAACTGTGGCAAGTCCCCAGTCTGTAACTTTACCATTGCATTTCGGACATTTCATAGATAAGCCTCCAGTTTGTTAATAATGGTTTTTACTATAAACGAATCACCAGTGAAAATCACTGACATTATGTTAATCCCTTGCACTTCAAGCGTAAGAATTTGGTAAGACAAAATGTCTTCCGGTATCAGGCAAGACGATTCACATAATGCTAAAATTTTATCTTTTATCTTGCATTTGATGTTCTTCCCATTGATATAACAGCCATTTTTATTGAACATGGCAGCATACTTGCTATGAACAAACTGGCTCAAAAAGACCTTATTGTGGAAGGCGTTATTAAAACACAGAACCTCATATCCGTCATTTGTGTAGAGCTTTATGACCTGTGCAATTTTTTACAAAATGCAGGTATTCCCCACGCATCTTTGCCTTAGTAAAATAGAACCGTTCCCATAGCCAGTAATGGAACTGTTCTTCTGCTTTCATAATCTTCTCAAACATTTTTACGCCTCCTTATGATGAAACCCGTGCCATTGCAATATGAGCAGTCATCTACATCAATCCTCACTGGGGAATAACTATCTTTCCATCCAGAGCCCTTGCAATAAGGGCAAACCATCTTGTCTTGGTTCAATGTAGTCATTTCTTTTCTCCTTCAAAGTTCTTCAGCTTGTTAATCAACCCTTTTAGACCATAAACATGCCCATCAAACAGTTCTGAAGCAATGTTCACGCCATTTGATTGCATGATTAAAAGCTCATAGTCAATGGTTTCAAAAAGGTTTTCCTTCTTAATGCTAAGTTCAACCGGAACGCCTTTTGCTGTATGGTAAACAGAAGTAACTAGTTTCTTGAACTTTGATTGGCAGAACCACAACAAATAAGCCTTATTGTACAGTGTGTTCTGGAAAGTTAAGAATGGCTGAACGTCGCCATCTTTAATTAGCTGAATCTCATCTTCTGTGAACTTTAGTGTAAGCCCATTGTAGACCTTTTCTTCTTCATTCAGCTTGATGGCTACTGTTTCCCAAAGCCACAATGAAAATGGCTGGTCTTCTCGTTCTTGCTTTTGTTTTGCTTTGAAGTGATTCTTTAACTTGTTAATGAGTGTCATTGGTTTGACTGCTCTCTTTGTTTGTGGATAATGTGGGGCATTTTAGCTGTTCTTGTTTGATTGTGTAGTTACAAAGAAGAAATTAAAAGCCCGCTAATCCCAGAGGTGAAGGATTAACGGGCTTGCTCGTTTTTGGAGAACGACTTCCGATGAAAGAAGATGAAGCCATTATATAAGAATCAGTTCTTATGTAAAGTTAAAACTTGTTTAACTTGTGACGCCGGATAACAAAAGCCCTCACCGTTATTGATGAGGCTTTGTAATGATTATATCTTAAAGTGTACAGCCACCTGAACCACAACCCGGCTCGTCTTGCTGTTCTTTTACAGGTTCACTTTCTTCAAACGTAGTATTTGCGATAGCACCAGCAACCACATCAGCATCCATCTTGGTGTTGTAGTAATAGTTGCCTTTCAAGCCGTACTTGTTACACCAGAACAATTCTTGGATAAGTTGCTTGGTGGATACATCACGATTCTGTGAACGGTCAATCCAGAAATCACAGGAAATGCCTTGTGAAATGAACTTCTGCCAAATTGCATAAACCGCAATCATATCTTTTGTTGGCACTTCCCAAGCAATATCGTATTGGTCTTTAAGCGTTTCATATTCAGGTGCTACAAAGTTGGTTGTTGTATCGCCAGACACTTTTACTATTGAACCTTCACGAATTGGGTAAATAGCATTACTTGTTTCACAAGCCTGTGAAGATGTTTCACTTGGCGGAATCGTGTCTAATACAGTAAAGTGAAGCCCGCCAAGAGCCTTTATTTCCTCCCTAAGAGCTTCCCAATCAAAATGTAGTGTCTCTTTAGTAAGTTCATCAACATTTCTGTTGTAAGTATCAATTGGCAACCAGCCATCAGGATACTTTGTTCTATGAATATTGGGTGCAAGCCCTCTTTCTTTAGTAAGTCTTACTGCGGCTTTGTGTAGTGCATAAGAATGCCGTTCCGCCAATCTGTGTATGAAATCTTTACCTTCTTGTGAAGTATAAGAAAGTTTGTTTTTTGCCAACAAATGCGCCAGCCCAAGAACACCAACACCAGCAGAACGCCAGTCTCTAATGGATTTGTTCAACTGCGGGAAGCCCAATTCAGCATTGTTAATGCCTTCATCAATCATGAGCAAAGCATAATACGCCACGTCCTGATATTCTTCATCTGAAGAAATCTTATCCAAAGTGATGCCAGCCAAGTTACAGAACGCAGTAATGCCTTCAGATTCTGTGTTGTAGAGGTCTTCGTATGAGTTGTAACCCTTTGTTACCAAGGCAATTTCGGAGCAGTTGCCAGTAATAATTCCATTGCATACAAAAACATGTTCTTCTGTATCCACAGTTGGACAATAAACAGTTTCAGTGCCAACATATTCAATGCTAACAATTCTTGCATATTGCTCGTTGTAATGCCCTAAATTAGCTTTTACTGTGTGATAAAAGGCTTCAATGTCTTTCATATCATTTGTATAAGCATTTTTCTCAAGAAGCGTAACGAATATTTCTTGTGTTTCTTTAGTTCCCTGTTTGATGTCTTCTGGTATTCCTTTGTGTCTATTGTGATTTAACCAGAGCTCAATGTCTTTTTCGCTCATGGTTTTGCCGCCGAAGAGCCCTTCTTTATGTTGAGTACATACAAACTCACCTACAGACAAATCCATCGCCATGAACATTCCGTTAGGCGTTTTGATTTTATGCTCATAAGTAACTTTATGTGTACTGCCATTGCTAAGAGTAAGTTTCATTACTGGCTGTGAAATCGAACGAAGGCGCATAGGCGAAGATTGTACAGCTTTTTCACCGTCAAACAAAACAAGATTCTCATTCAAATCATGCAATTCTTTTGCAGTAAACATACCTTTATCAGTTACAACCCATTGGTCACCTGTAATACAAAGGTTTGATGAATAAATGGTTTCTTTGAACGGCGCGTGGCGGTTTACTTCATCCGCAAAGAACAAGTAAACCCTTCCAGTTTCCATTCTTTCTTTCATAATGGCTTTAAGCACATCAAGCGCAGGTACAGATTTTACTTTGTCTGGATTCGCTTCAGCAAAAGCCAGCATTTTCTTCTCAAATTCTTCTGGCGTATCTGTGAAGATAGCTTCATAAAGCTCTGGCGCTTGAGAAGAATCAAACAGGTAAATGTCTTGTTTCTTGGCGGCTCTTTGGAACAGCCATTTGTTTACAATCACACCATAATCCAGTTCTCTTAAACGTTTAGCTGTTGGTGTCATTGGATTTTTAAGAATTAACAACTCAAAGAGTTCCGGGTCTGTGAACGGATAATACATGGTTAATGCGCCACCACGACTGTTTCCACTTACATGAATAATACCATTACGCTTAACCAAAACTCTTCCTGTTTCTACTTCAACACACCACACTTTGCCGCTGTAATTTTCCTGTGTTTTTTCTACAAATATGCCATTAAGCGGCATGATTTCTTCGGAAGATGGACGTATAGTAGAATGCAATATTGTATCTTTTGAAGGCTCAAAGTCCTTGACTTCAATAGAAGTCCATTGTTCTTTTTCTAAATGTGTAGGATGCTTCGTAAACCAGACTTTATGCTCTGGTGTAAGTAACAAGTCATAAGCATTCTCACAAAGCATTCTGTACATTCTGCCATTGTAGTCATAATTGATGATTCTTTTTGGCTTAATGAAGTTAAAGCTAAGGTCATCACTCACTTGTGCCACAATATCATCTTCTGTTAATTCAACACCAAGTTTCCAGCCTTTTGTAGTGAGAATTTCTGTTTGGTCGTCATAACAACCTTGTTTTGAAGACTTAACAGCCGCCGCAGCATACCTGTAATAAGGAATCTTGCCAGTATGCTGAATTGCACCACCGCGAACAGCCGCGCCAAGAGAACGTGTATTCAGATTTAAACCGATACCAGCACCAGCGCAAGTCATCGCGTATGCCAATGTAGTAGCAACGCCAATGGATTCTGCGGTGTCATCTCCTTTAATCACGCAACAAGAAGCTACGTTTGTATTCTTAGACAAAGACGATGTCCAGTAGGGCGTTGGTACACAAAGCCGTTGAAATGAAATGTGTGCATAAAGTTCTTCCAGCTTCTTCATACGGTCAGCTTCATGATAATTGTTCATAGCCTGCATAGCAACCCGCATCATGGCAAATTGTGGCGTTTCATACGCTACTTTTCTTACACGGTCTTGCAGGGCGTATTTGGAAACAATCAAATGCAGTGAGTAATGCGCGTAGGTAAGGTCGCGGTCATGACGAAGCATCTTGTTGATTTTGTCATATTCTTCATCAGAATAATTGGGCTTAACGATAACGCCAGCTGCAATCATTCTTTCATGCAAATCTTTGATATGCGGATGTTTACGGTTATTCCATGCGTAGATTTCTTTCTTTAATGCTTGGGAATACAGCCGTCCAGCCATTTTGTTATAGCCATAGTTGTTCATATCCAGACACGTTCTAATCATGCCATCCTGAAGCTGTTTGGTGGTTACTTCTTCTGACATGGTTCTGATGGTTTTCAAAACAATAGAAGACCAATCAACATGTTCTTGAATATCCTTGGAAGCCCATTTAATCCAATCGTTACATTTCTGTGGATTGAATGGTTCTTTTCTACCATCGCGTTTGATAACTGTTTGAATCACGGAATACTCCTATGTTAGTGTTGAAGTGGAGAAAGTAAACCCGCCACTTTTGATGAGGCGGGAAATGTATTTGGTTTGATTTTGCTATGGGATGATTATATCAAAAGCGCTAGCCAGTTTCAAGCTCTAATGAGCTTATTAAGCAAATTAACATTTGTTATTAAAGAATTCGCTCACAGAGGCTTTTCCTGCATTGCAGTAAAAGTAATAAGACCTTGATTTATAAACAAAATCCAATTTTGGATTCTGCTCTAGGCAAAGCCACCCTGTTAAAGGCGGCTTCACATTCAACTTTTAATCAAAGATTAGACTTCTTCAGCTTCATCAAAAAATCTATCAACCACGTCTCGGCGGTACATATTGACGTAGCCATATCCTTTATGCGGTGTTTTCTTGATTTCTACATCCATTAACCGTGAAAGTTTAGCTAGTTGCATGCCTAATTCTCTTGCTTCTGATTCTGTTAGATTCTTAATCCCATGTAACTGTGCAGCGCCTTTAGCTGTGAAGTAGCCTTCTTCATCTCTAATTAACTTCAGTTCTTCTTTAAGCGCTGTGTTTTCCAATTTTAACGTCTCTATCTCTGAACCATGAATTTCAAGTGTTCTTTCATGTTCTATTGCCTTATCAATTACGGCTCGGATGACTTCAAGATTGGTCATTGGTTTCTGTTGCATAGTGTCAAATGCTCTGATTACTTTGAGATTGAAAGCTGGGCTAATCCACATGGCATAAGCGTACACAAGTTCTTTACATACGAACGTACCGGGCGAACTGCCACCACGAGAAACTTCTATAACACCAGTCATAGAATCGTATGACTGATTGTTTTCAAAGGAAATTTCCCTAGCAAGAGACTTCGTAGAGTCCAATTTAAGGAAATTAGATGGTTGGTTATTCATATCGCCACCTGATGCCTTATGCAGGTCGTTGAGCGAATAAAGCCCATTGTTGAAGTTGATAGTAGTATCTGATATAATTAAATTGTTCATGGTATAGTACCTCACTAATAAATGTTGAACAAAACGCCACTAGGAATGGGTCTTAGTGGCGCTTTCGCATTCTAAACAAAGACCTGTAATTGAAACACTTACAGTTTCTTAATAAAGCCGTTGTTGCGTTAAAGTTGAAAGTTATCCCTTCAAAGACTGCCATCGGAAGGCTTTTCCTGCATTACAGGTAAAGCGATAGCTACTTGACCAGCAAGACGTTTCTACAAATTAAGCCACCCGATTAAAGGTGGCTTTTTCGTTTCAGCTTTTCTTCTCTTTCTTCTTTTTGGATTCTTTTTCTTCTATGAAGCCATATCCAACAGCCAAATACTTCTTGAACTCTTCTGTGTGCAGGTCTAAGTACCATCTAGCGTCCCTAAGTGAACATTTGTAGTGTTTGGCGAGGGCTTCTGTTTCCGCTATTACAAGTTCGTCTTCATCTTTATTCTTAAACCACTTGCCTCGTGGCTTCTTGGAATCAATGGTTGTTCTCAAGAACAGATAAACCTGATAATTGGTAAGTTCATGAAACTGGGTTTTGTTCAAAGCTACCAGAATATCAAGGTTTTCCAGATTGTTGATGAGCGCTGAAAAGATTGGCGTTAAAACAATCTTGGTTAGATGTTCAGGAAATTCTTCTTCAGTTAGAACCTTACCCTTACTGTAAACCAAGTCAATGAACTCAAAGTAAGGGTTTTCCCGCTGTACTTGTTCTTTTGGCTTGAAACTCATTCCTTGAACTCCAAGTTCTGCATAATTTTAATGAAGAACGCCATTATGTTCAGCCAAGGCAGTGTTGAAGTAGCTTGGGCTTTGTCGTGTTCATCAGCAATAAGAATGAACTCTGCAATGGAATCTTCAGTAAGAACTTCTGTGATTTTGTTATAAATGGCTTGTGTGATTGTAGGAATCGTTTCTTGTGGATTCTCCTGCATCCAGTCTCTAAGCGCTGAAAAGTTTCTGGATTTCATCATCTGAATAGCTTCATCTACTCTGGAAATGCCCGGTAAGCCCTTTTCTGGAAGCTGAAGAACACCATCAATAGAAAACTGTTGTAAGGCATGAAGTATCGCCCTAGAATCAGGATAGTAGCTTTTAACGATTGTTGCTACATCTTTCTCATCGGCTTTGATGTTTTCTTCTTTTAGGATTTGTATTGCACGATGAAACCATGCCTTTCTGTGTTCTTTAATCTCATTTGGCTTCAGGTCAAAATCAATTTCTAAAAGTCTTGTTCTGATGGGTTCAAGAATCTTGTAGGGATAGTTACAAGTGAGAATGAATCTTGTAGTCTTTGAATAGGTTTCAATAAAGTTTCTAAGTGCTGGCTGGAATGAGTTTGCGTTCAGGTAATCCGCTTCATCAAGTAAAACTACTTTGAAAGGCGCTTTGTAATCACGTGCAGAAGCAGCTTTCACAAACTCATCCAGTGAAGTATTCAGCGTGTCAATGTAGCGACCTTCTTTAGAACCATTGATGATGATTTTGTTGGCGTTGAAGTCGTTTATAAGCGCTTTCGCAAATGTTGTCTTGCCCGCTGAAGGTTTGCCCACTAGCAGCAAGCTCTGCATGTTGCCTTCTTTAATGAACTTCTCCGCTACTTTGCGGATTCTGTCAGGCAGGATGCAGTCACTAAGGGTTTTGGGGCGGTATTTCTCAAGCCATACGTATTGTTCTTTTTGTTCTTTCATTATTCTTGCTCCTCTTTAATTGAAATAGCCACATTCTTCAATGACATGTTTAACCACATTTACATGATAAAGCCCTATAGAGCCATACTCTGGGCTGAATCGCTTCTTAATTTCTATTCCCATTTTACGGGAAGCTGTAGAAAGCACCTTACCTAAACTTGCAGATTCTGGTTTAGTTAGTTCAAAACCATACATTCCAGCTGCACCAAGTGCTGTAACCCAATGTGTCTCATCTTTAAGATAATCAACATTTTCTTCTAATTTCTTAATCGCATGTTTGTGTTGTTCTAACTCAACTTCTTGAGCGGCAATGCGACGGGAATGGTCAACAAGCCTTTGTGCCATTCCAAGAAGCATTTCTTCCGGCGTAAGCGCTTTCTGATATGCAGCTTCAAGCTCTCCCCATCGCTTGATAATCTTCATGCGAAGTTCAACATTATAACCAGCAACCAAGCAAAGCGTAGTATCGCGGTCAAGTTCATACTGTGGATAAGATTGTCCTGTTTCGGCAACATAAGTGCTTGATTTATAAACAAAACGCAAATTTGCGTTCTGCTCTAATTGCTCAACCATTACCCGAATATCGCGCATGACATCAGAATGCCGCTTATCACAAAGCTCTGCGATTTCACGGCTGCTCATCATGGGCGCTTCAGCCATATATAAATTTGTTAGTTCTTTCATAAATTTCTCCTTTTGATAATGAATAAAGCCCTCTTGTTCTAAGGGCTTTAATTATAGGTATCAGGCTTGTTTGAAGCCATTACGTCCTGTTCATTTTGGCTTTGTAAGCATCCTGAGCCATCTGTAGGATTTCGTCCTGAATCTTCTCTGGAACACATCTAGCATCAATCAGTTCTTTGTTTGTGAAGAACCTGTGTTTCTGTTCTTCAGTGAGTTCTTGTAGAAGTTGGTCTTCTTCTAAATGGGAAAGTTTGTCTTTTAGCTTCTTGGTAAAGGGTGTTTGTCTTTTTCCTTCAGTAAGGAATGTGTCTTCGGGGCTAAAGACATTGGGCACGCCATCTACAGTGTCTCCACCAAGAATGTGTTCCATCAACTTGTATTCACTTGGGTTCAGGAAGTCTCTTTTTAAAGGTGAGTATTGAACGATGTCAGATTTAAAAGTCTGAAGCTGAAGAAAGTCTTTATCAACTGAAACAATACAGACTGGTTTCTTAGCTCTTAAAGCCAGTGTAGTAATAATGTCATCGGCTTCAGCCTCTTCATGCTGTAAGAGCAGCCAGTTTGAATACTCCTTCATGTCTTCAAAGACAAGAGCTAAGTGTTTGTAGTAAGTGTCAAAGTCAAAAGGGCTTTCATCTCTTTTAGCTTTTCTCTTGGCTTTGTAGAAGGGGTATTTCTGTTTGCGCCATGATTTGAAGCCTTCCAATGCTATCACATCGTGCTTGGCGCTGTAGTGGCTTATGGCAGGCAGCATGTCGCCAATGGATGAAGTAATCAGGTTTCTAAGTTCTGTTGGCTCTGGCACACGTTCACAGTTCTTGTGGAAGGTGAAGGCTGTTGCTAGGGCGATGTTGCTGATGTCGTAAAGAATCATGTTTGGTTACTCCTTATATATAAGGGTGGATGAAGTTGTTGGTTGGTTTATGAGTATAGGGCTTTCCGACTGGCTGATGATGAACAGTTCTTTAGGTAGACTTCTTGTTGGTTGTAGGTCGTCGCCACAGTTCATGTGTCTTGTAGCTGTGATGGCAGATATCTTTTTGTAAGGGCTTCTTGTAAGGGGCTGTTAGTAGGTCTTCAAGTGGCACTTCTTCGTACAGTTGTTTTTTTGGTTTTTGTTCATCTTAGAAGATGACTTCTACTTCGTACAGTTGTTTTTTTGTTTTTTCATTATATGGACAACAAGAGAATGAATGTGCGCTAGCTCTTCTAAGATTAAAAACTTAAAAAAACAACTCTAAAAGTTTAAGAA